>RCMZ01000374.1_pt1 | contig 25279 bp, 22 predicted proteins | sample 2041141 | NCBI WGS metagenome assembly RCMZ01 (sample SAMN09708263, study PRJNA481090) | Wastewater metagenome, whole genome shotgun sequencing project. | biome: sewage; isolation source: Davis station wastewater (DW) | place: Antarctica: Davis Station | collected 2010-03-01
TCATGACGGGGCTCCACAGGGAAAAACAGGGAGCCCAGCATCCGGAAACGGATAGTTCAGTTGAAGGTGGGGTTTATGGAGCGCTTACCGATGTTCACCCTTGTCCACCTGAACACCCCGCCGCCCGAGTCGCTGAAAAGCCAGGTTCTGCAGATGGTCGTGGACTACTTAAGCGACATCAGCCCAGTGTCGCTGACACCCAGTAACCCGCTGTATCAGCTGTACCAATACGTAATTGGCTACGAGATGCACCTGTACCTGCAAGCCATGGACAGTGCCGTGGATAGCCGCGCGCAACTGATTCTGGCGCTAGACGACCTCGACCCATCACAAGTGCTGGGTTTTGCCCTTTACCTGCCGGCCGAGGATGACCCCGACGCCTGCACGTTGGCGTACATAGCCGTGCAGGCCAACCAGCGCCGGCGCGGGATAGCTCGGGCTCTCGTGCAACACATGCTCACCCGCCATCCGCATGCCGAACTGGCATGTGCAGCGAGCCAAGTGCCAACCTTCGAGGCCATGGGTTTTAAAGTGCTGGCAGCACATGGACCACAAGTGCTGATGAATACCCGCGACCACCGTTCGAACAGCCTGGTCGCGGTGCAGGACTTGGCGCCCATATTCCAATCCGAAGAAGTCCGGCAGATTCACGCCTACCTAGTGAAGCAACACGGCAAAAAAGCCATGAGCGAGGCGGAGAAACAGCGCGACCGGCAGCTCGACCAGCTGACTCAGCGCGCACTGACGCTAGTACACGAGCGCCGTGCATCAGGCTCCGTGCATTGAGGTGAGCGCTGCCGTACAGGAGCCGTACACCGAAGCGTGCGCCTCGAACAAGGCCGGTGGGCAATGCTCCGCAGCTGATGGCCCCACACAACATCGTGACGCGGAGCGTCACAGGCTAAGCTCCCACGCTGGAGCATGGGAGCTATCGGGGCTGGAGCGTGGGAGCTATCGGGGTCGAGGCCGGGGTCATCAGGATCGGGCGGTAACCGATAAACTCCGACAACGCGCTGATCGTTCCCACGCTCTGCGTGGGAGCGATCAAATCATCAGTTTTCCTACCAAACTCGGCGAGCAAGATGTGCTCCTGAAGCTCAATTTCAGTTCGTTAAAAGGCAAACGCACACCCCATCCTGGCTACTTCCCCGGCGCGCTGCTGACTCTGACCGTGTGGATATGGGCTAACGGCCCTATCTATGTCGACAAGTATGATTTGGTCGGTGAACTGTCCTTCGAAGATGCTCAAGGCAAGGTACTCGCCAGCAGCAGCAAGACGTTAAAGCTTGATCAAAACACCGGTTTTTGGGACGACGATTATTACAACATGTCGCTTGGTGCTAAGCAGCTCAACGAGTTAGTCGAACAGTTGCTGCAGGACAGCTACCAACAACTTGCCCGCAACTAAACAAGGATGTCTCCAATGAAACACCTATTCGCCGCCTTGCTCGCCACTGCCTTGCTGACCCTGACCGGCTGCATCTCTTACTCTAATCATGACCTCGCCAACGTTGAGCAATGGCCGCCACTCGCACCGCGAGCAGAAAAACCATCTGCCTATATCAAGGTCGGCAGCCAACTCATGTTCAACGAGCAAGTTCGGGCTGGCGGCTTCAATCAAAGCAAGCTAGATGCACTTGTTTTGCAGCAGTATCAGAGCAGTGAACGCTTCAGCCATGCCACGCTAAGCAAGCAAGCTTCTGACCTGTATGTGAATGTACGAGTGACCAATCACGAGCGCGGTAGCCAGGTCGGCGCTTTTATCACCGGCTTTACGCTGTTTATCATTCCCGGCAAATACAGCAATGAATTCACCATGGAGACCGTCTTCAAAGATGCCAGCGGCAAGGTCCTTGGACGGGTAGAAAAGCATGAAACCATTACCACCTGGATACAGTTGCTGATGATTTTTGCGCTGCCCTTCAATGAATCAGCGGATAACGTTTTGACCCGACTGACACAAAGCAGCTTGGAAGAAGCCGCACGGCAAGATCTGATCTAAATCGCAGGCTGATTTGAGCGCCGTGTTACTCGCAAAATGACCATCGTCCAGAGCCGCACGCGGAGTCGATAATTCAACCCGGATAATGGGTTGAGTCGCAGCGGCACGACAACAGCCGTGTGAATGCTGTGCAACACAGCATTCACACATAGCAGGACGTCCCATTCTCCTCAGTCTGCGCCTGCTGTCTGTACGCCAGCGAGCTTAGGTCGTGCGATAGCCGCCAACACTCACTAAGCGCCCCACGCCTGCGGGCGGCCAACGCCCCGTGGTAACCTTGTGCATCGCCAAGCAGATGGGCCGCGCGGGCTAAATCCGCACAACACGCCCCAATTTCGCCGCCAATAAATCAACGCCTAGCCATAAGCCGCCGATGACCAAGACTATTGCAGACCTCTCCGCCCATACCCCGATGATGCAGCAGTACTGGCGGCTGAAAAATCAGCACCTCGATCAGCTGATGTTCTATCGCATGGGCGACTTCTACGAAATCTTCTATGAAGACGCGAAGAAAGCCGCCAAGTTATTGGACATCACCCTGACCGCGCGCGGCCAGTCGGCAGGCCAGGCAATTCCCATGTGTGGGATTCCTTATCATGCTGCCGAAGGTTACTTGGCTAAGTTGGTCAAACTCGGCGAGTCAGTGGTGATCTGCGAGCAAGTGGGCGACCCGGCGACCAGTAAAGGCCCGGTGGATCGTCAGGTGGTGCGCATCATCACGCCCGGCACCGTCAGCGATGAAGCGCTATTGGATGAGCGTCGCGACAACTTACTGGCTGCGGTACTGGGCGACGAACGTCTATTCGGCTTAGCCGTACTGGACATCACCAGCGGCAGTTTCAGCGTGCTGGAAATTCCCGGCTGGGAAAACCTGCTGGCTGAGCTGGAACGCCTGAATCCAGTTGAGCTGCTGATCCCGGATGATTGGCCACAAGGTTTGCCGGCGGAGAAACGCCGCGGCGTGCGACGCCGTGCGCCTTGGGATTTCGAACGCGACTCGGCGTTTAAGAGCCTGTGTCAGCAGTTTGCCACTCAGGATTTAAAGGGCTTTGGCTGCGAGAACCTAACGCTGGCCATCGGCGCCGCCGGCTGCCTGTTGGCCTACGCCAAAGACACCCAGCGCACCGCCCTGCCGCACCTGCGCAGCCTGCGCCATGAGCGTTTGGACGACACGGTGATCCTCGATGGCGCCAGTCGGCGTAACTTGGAACTTGACGTCAACCTGGCGGGCGGCCGCGAGAACACCCTGCAATCGGTGGTCGACCGCTGCCAAACCGCCATGGGCTCGCGCCTACTGTCGCGTTGGCTGAATCGCCCACTGCGCGATCGCAGCGTGCTGGAGGCGCGCCAGGAGTCCATCGCCTGCCTGCTGGAGCGTTATCGTTTTGAAAACCTGCAACCGCAGCTGAAGGAAATCGGCGACCTAGAACGCATCCTCGCGCGCATCGGTCTGCGTAACGCACGCCCGCGTGATTTGGCCCGCTTGCGCGATGCCCTCGCCGCCCTGCCAGAACTGCAGCAGGCGATGACCGACCTCGAAGCTGCGCACCTCGGCGCGCTGGCGCTGAGCATTCGTACCTACCCAGAACTAGCAGAGTTGCTGGCGCGTGCGATTATCGACAACCCGCCAGCAGTGATCCGCGACGGCGGCGTATTGAAAACCGGTTACGACGCTGAGCTGGACGAGCTGCAATCGCTTAGCGAAAACGCCGGGCAATACCTGATGGATTTGGAGATTCGCGAAAAAGCGCGTACCGGTCTGGCTAACCTCAAGGTCGGCTATAACCGCGTGCATGGCTATTTCATTGAGCTGCCAAGCAAGCAGGCGGAATCGGCGCCGGCCGACTATATCCGCCGGCAAACCCTCAAGGGCGCCGAGCGCTTTATCACGCCAGAGCTGAAGGAGTTCGAAGACAAAGCCCTGTCGGCCAAGAGCCGGGCCTTGGCGCGCGAGAAACTACTGTATGACGAGCTGCTGGAGCGCCTAATCGGTCATCTGGCTGACCTGCAAGACAGCGCTGCGGCTCTGGCCGAGCTGGATGTGCTGAGCAACCTTGGCGAGCGCGCGCTGACGCTCGACCTCAATCGTCCGCGCTTTACCGATGAGCCGTGCATGCGCATCAGCCAAGGTCGACATCCGGTGGTCGAGCAAGTGCTGAGCACGCCGTTTGTGGCCAACGACCTGAACCTTGATGACGCTACGCGCATGCTGATCATTACTGGCCCGAACATGGGCGGTAAATCCACCTACATGCGCCAAACCGCACTGATTGTACTGCTGGCGCATATCGGCAGCTTCGTTCCGGCTGCCAGTTGCGAGCTATCGCTGGTGGACCGCATCTTCACCCGTATTGGCTCCAGCGACGACCTGGCCGGCGGCCGTTCGACCTTTATGGTGGAGATGAGCGAAACCGCTAATATTCTGCACAATGCCAGTGACCGCAGCTTGGTACTGATGGACGAAGTCGGTCGCGGCACCAGCACCTTCGACGGCCTGTCGCTGGCGTGGTCGGCGGCCGAATGCTTGGCCGGCCTGCGCGCTTACACACTGTTCGCCACCCATTACTTCGAGCTGACAGTGCTGCCGGAAAGCCAGCCATTGGTGGCTAACGTGCACCTGAATGCCACCGAACATAACGAGCGCATCGTGTTTCTGCATCACGTATTGCCAGGCCCTGCTAGCCAGAGCTATGGTTTAGCGGTGGCGCAACTGGCCGGTGTACCAGCCCCCGTGATTGCGCGGGCCCGCGAGCATCTGGCGCGCCTGGAAACCACCAGCCTGCCGCATGAAATACCTCGCAGTGAGCCTGGCAAACCCGCCGCGCCGCTGCAGAATGATCTGTTCGCTACGCTGCCACACCCTGTTCTGGAGGAATTGGCCAAAATCAATCCGGATGATATGACCCCGCGCCGCGCCTTAGAACTGTTATATAGCTGGAAGACACGGGTCTAACGCTGGCGGCCGCAAGCTGTTAGAATCGCGCGCACTTTTAAGATGCCCCGACCTATTAGCCTGGAGTCGCGGGCCATCAACTTGCCGAGCCAGAGAGTCCCAACATCGTTGGGCTCCAAGGCCGTCGCCTGAGGAGAAACCTAGCAATGACCTTCGTCGTCGTCGATAACTGCATCAAGTGCAAATACACCGACTGTGTGGAAGTGTGTCCAGTGGACTGCTTCTATGAAGGTCCGAACTTCCTGGTTATTCACCCGGACGAGTGCATTGACTGCGCCCTGTGCGAGCCAGAATGCCCAGCGCAGGCGATCTTCTCGGAAGATGAAGTGCCGGAAGATCAGCAAGAGTTCATCGAGCTGAACCGTGATCTGGCCGAAGTCTGGCCGAACATTACCGAGAAAAAAGAATCCCTGCCGGATGCTGAAGAATGGGATGGCGTAAAAGACAAGCTGCAGCACCTAGAGCGTTAAGCGCTTCTGCGTAACTGCCAAAAGGCCCGCTATGTGCGGGCCTTTTGCTTTCTTGCGGGCAAAAAAAAGGGGCGGGGATTACCCGCCCACTTTTGTCCCTATTCCCTTTATTTCCCGCCTCATCATCCTGATGAATCGCATCCCGCGATGTCCTAGCTGCCATCCCTGCCAGCCCGTACCTGTCCGTTGGTACAGATAAGATTCTAGCTATAACAAGGATAGAGGCAAGCTATTGCAGCAGAGCCAAGAGCTTCACGATAAAAATAAATTTACCTTATATTTCAATAGGTTAAATAAAGAAATCGACATGCACCAAACCAATAACGAGCTAATCACTTACGCGCCCTGTAAGCAATGGCTTACACGCCTCTTGAGCAAATCGCCGACAGCACCTGACTTTTAGCTGCACTTATTACAAACAAAAATGCCTGCATCTATAGATGCAGGCATTTTTTATCACCTTGCAGGCTTACTGATCTATACCAGCAAAAGCTAGGTCAGCTCGACCTTAGGCCTACTGGAACAGCGACTCACTGGACAAGCCATTCTTCTCCATGATTTCCCGCAGACGCTTAAGCGCTTCGACCTGGATCTGCCGAACCCGCTCACGGGTCAAGCCGATTTCGCGACCAACCTCTTCCAGCGTGCTGCTTTCATGGCCGCGCAGACCGAAGCGACGAATCACCACCTCGCGCTGCTTCTCAGTCAACTCAGTCAACCACTGGTCAATGCTTTGCGACAAATCATCGTCTTGCAGCAGATCGCAGGGATCAGTTGGCCGGCTGTCCGACAAGGTATCCAGCAGGGTTTTATCTGAGTCTGGGCCAAGCGAGACATCTACCGACGATACGCGCTCATTCAGACCGAGCATGCGCTTGACCTCGCTCACCGGTTTTTCCAACAGGTTGGCGATTTCTTCAGCGGAGGGTTCATGATCGAGCTTTTGCGTGAGCTCACGAGCAGCACGCAGATAGACGTTCAACTCTTTGACCACATGAATCGGCAACCGTATGGTGCGCGTCTGATTCATGATACCGCGCTCGATGGTCTGCCGAATCCACCATGTGGCATAGGTCGAGAAACGGAAGCCGCGCTCAGGGTCGAACTTCTCTACCGCGCGGATCAAGCCGAGGTTGCCCTCTTCAATCAGGTCCAGCAGGGAAAGGCCGCGATTAATGTAGCGCCGGGCAATTTTCACCACCAGACGCAGGTTGCTTTCGATCATGCGCTTGCGCCCAGCAGGATCGCCCTTCTGCGCCAAGCGGGCGAAGTGCACTTCTTCTTGCGGGGTCAACAACGGAGAGAAACCGATTTCATTGAGGTAGAGCTGAGTAGCGTCTAACGCTCGGGTGTAATCGATGTATTTGTGTTGTTTCGGTGAGGTGGCGCTTTTGGATTTAGCCTTACGTACAGAAGCATCAGACTCCTCGTTAGATTCATCATCCAAAACGATGCCGGTCTCCAGCAGGAGCACATCATCGTCTACGTCAAACTCCGGCGCTTCTTTTTTGAGTGCCATTCTTATTGTCCTTCACTGAGTTCGACAACAAGCTTTGACACCGCCTATCTTCTACTGAGCACCCAACTGGATAGCTGAAGAAGAACGTCCTTGGCACTGCCGAAGCTCATCCGCCTACGCAACAGGTCAGGGTGGCGACAATTCAACGTCTAGGCAGGTATTGCAGAGGATCAACAGGTTTACCCTGGCGGCGAATCTCAAAATGGAGCTTCACCCTATCGGTTCCGGTGGAACCCATCTCGGCAATCGACTGTCCGACTTTGACCTGCTGCCCCTCCCGCACCAGGAGCCTACGGTTATGACCGTAAGCACTTACGTAGGTATCACTGTGCTTGATGATTATGAGCTCGCCGTAGCCCCGTAAACCACTTCCGGCGTACACAACAGCACCATCAGACGCAGCAAAAACAGGCTCGCCCAATTCACCGGCGATATCAATTCCTTTATTCAAACTGCCGTTTGAGGAAAAACGCCCAATCACAGCACCCTTGGCAGGCCAGCCCCAGCCTGCAGTAGACGGCGGCGTTGCTGCTGCTGGCGGCGTGACGACAGCGACAGGCCTGGCCGGCGCTTGGTTCTGTATCGGCTTAGCCGGCGCTTGTACTTGCGTGATCACGGGAACGGCAGGCGTTGAGCGCGTAACGGGCGCCGAACTGCGAGCCTGAGCAACGGCTGAAGAGCTACCAAAACGGATAATTTGGCCGCTACGAATCACATAAGGCGCTGGAATGCCATTGCGCGCGGCCAGGGTTTTCCAGTCCCAACCGAAGCGAAAGGCAATGGAATACAGCGTATCGCCACGCTGCACCACATATTGGCCACTGCTGGCGGGCTGACGTTGGTTTTGTTTCGATGCGCCTCTGCCATCACGATCGACTACCTGCACACCGCCCTTCGGCGAGCTACTACAACCCGCCAGCAGTGCGCCGGCCAAGAGCATGCCCAACAGTGAACGGGCAGCAACACCAGCACCGGTAAAGGTCAGAAGACTATTCATACGCATCAAGCCAGAGGCCCATTGAGCAAAGGCACAAAGCGCACGTCATCCAAGGCGTGGCGAGTAAAACCCTGCTCATCGCGCACGATCAGCAGCAACTGCTGTTCGTCGCCTACGCCGACTGGAATTACCAACCGGCCACCGGATGCCAGCTGATCGAGCAACGCCTGCGGCACTTCGGTAGCACCGGCGGTAACGATAATGCCGTTGTACGGGCCGAGAGCATTCCAGCCTTCCCAGCCGTCACCCCAGCGAAACACCACATTACGTAGATTAAGCTCTTGCAGACGCTCCTTGGCCCGTTCCTGCAACGCTTGGATGCGCTCCACGGAGAACACCCGCTCCACCAACTGAGCCAGTACCGAGGTCTGATAACCCGAGCCTGTACCAATCTCCAGCACTTTATCGAGCGGGCCGGCAGCTAACAGCAACTCAGTCATCCGCCCGACCATATAAGGTTGAGAGATGGTCTGATTGTGGCCAATCGGCAAAGCCGTATCTTCATAAGCGCGATGGGCCAAGGCCTCATCGACAAACAGATGGCGAGGCGTGCGGCGGATTACCTCCAGCACACTCGGATTGGACAAGCCTTCCTCGTACAAACGCTCGATCAAGCGCTCGCGGGTGCGTTGCGAGGTCATGCCAATACCGTGGCGCTGCAACTGTTCTTGGGTACGCATCAGAGCAGCTTCTCCAGCCAACCATCGAGTGCGGCGAACGCCTCGGGAAAGGTGCGATCCATCTGTAGCGGTGTGATCGACACATAGCCTTGCAGCACCGCATGAAAGTCAGTGCCGGGGCCGCCGTCCTCAGCATCGCCGGCGACGGAAATCCAATAGCCTTCTTTGCCACGCGGATTAACCATTTTAACCGGTGGCGCAGCGCGGCCACGATGACCGAGACGGGTCAGCTGCACGCCGCGAATATGATCCAGCGGCAGATTAGGCACGTTGATATTCAGCACGGTGCGCGCTGGCAGGTCGAGTTGGGCGTGAGCCTCAAGCAACTTGCGGGCAAAATAAGCGGCGGTCGGCAGGTTGTCGGGCTGGCGCGATAACAGCGAAAAAGCAAAGGCTGGGCGCTGCAAAAAACGACCTTCCAAGGCAGCGGCAACGGTGCCCGAATAAAGCACATCATCGCCGAGATTGGCGCCCAGATTAATTCCCGACACCACCATCTCCGGCACCGGTTCAAACAAACCATTGAGGCCCAAGTGCACACAATCGGTGGGCGTGCCGTTGAGGCTGATAAAGCCATTGTTCAAGCGCTGTGGGTGCAACGGTCGATCCAGTGTCAGTGAGCTGCTGGCACCGCTTTTATCCTGATCAGGAGCGATCACCACGCACTCGGCATAATCCGCCAGCGCTGCATGCAGCGCTGCTAGGCCGGGTGCAGCCACCCCGTCATCATTGGAGATCAGAATACGCATTATGTGTCCGTCTGCCCTGCAGGCAACAGATCGACAAGTTCGCGCACTACAACAGTGGCGAAGCATCCAGCCGGCAGGACGAATTCTAATTGCAGAATGTCAGGCTCCGGATAATGCCACGTCAACCCGCCGATGGGCAGCCGCAGAATGCGCCGTTCGTGCGTCATGCCCGCATCGACCAGCCAGTCACACAACAATGCCTCTTCGTTACCGACTTGCTGTTCGAGCAAATAACTCGCGCCGGCAGTCGGCGACGGTCCGGCGCCCCACAATGGCCCAGTTGGGTGCAGGTCGAGAATGGCCAGCCGCGGATCGCTGCACTCGGCCTCGCCGGCCGGAAAGAAACTGCGGCTGTCGGTAAACGCCAGCAAGTCACCCACTTGCGCCTGCTGCCAGCTGCCATCGGCAACCCGCGCCGCTAGCACTCGATTGAACACATAGCTGCGCGCCGCTGAGAGCACCCGCGAGCGAATATTGCGCTGCTCTGGCAATACCTTGGCGATAGCAAAGTTGCGCGCCTGGCCAACGTTACCGCCTTCATGACCGAAGCGCTGAGTACCAAAATAATTGGGTACGCCTTGGCTGGCGATCTGCTGCAGGCGTGCGTCCAAGGCGGCGTGATCGGCATCTAATTGAGTCAGACGCAGGGTAAAGCCATTGGCCGCATGGGCGCCGCGCTGCAATTTGCGCTTGTGCCGCACGCGTTTGAGGATGCTCAGCGTCGGCCCTTCGGCCGCGGACAAATCAGGGTCAGCCTTGCCCGGCAACTGAATACTGAACCACTGACGCGTGAGTGCTTGGCGGTCCTTTAAACCGGCGTAGCTCACCGTGCGCACGGGCACACCGGCAGCACGGGCCAAGCGACTGGCGGCTTCTTCGGTGTTGAGTTCACGCTTCTCAACCCACAGCCACAGATGCTCGCCGGCGCCCTCTAGGGGAATATCCAGCACCTCGTCAACTTGAAAGTCTTCGGCGATCGCTTTCAAGACCGCGCGCCCAAGTGGCGGGCCGTAAGCGCAAGGACCGAGTAATTGCTGCTCGTTCATGCGCTCACCAACAAGGCCACCGCATGCACGGCGATACCCTCTTCACGGCCGGTAAAGCCGAGTTTTTCCGTGGTGGTGGCTTTGACATTGACCTGATCCAACGCCACGCCCAAGTCGGCAGCAATCAGGCCGCGCATGGTATCGATGTGCGGCGCCATTTTCGGCGCTTGGGCGACGATGGTGGCGTCGACATTAGCAACCTGCCAGCCCTTAGCCTTGATCAACCCAAGCACATGACGCAGCAGCACACGGCTGTCGGCGCCCTTGAACTGCGGATCGGTGTCCGGGAAGTGCTTGCCGATATCGCCCATGGCCGCCGCCCCGAGCAAGGCATCGCTCAAGGCATGCAGCAACACATCGCCATCGGAGTGCGCCAGCAAGCCGAACTTGTGCGCAATCTGCACGCCACCGAGAGTGACAAACTCGCCGTCGCAGAAGCGGTGCACATCGTAGCCATGGCCAATACGCATAAAACTCATCCTGAAAAAATCCGGATGTGATTCTACCTGCTTTGGCGGCTATTCGCCGTTCAGTGCCGCGGCGTGATGGCGCAGATGGTCATCAATGAAGCTGGCGATAAAGTAATAGCTATGGTCGTAGCCCGGCTGCAGGCGTAACCACAACGGATGCTTCTGAGCCTCTGCTTGCGCCTGCAGCAACTGCGGCCGTAACTGGGTTTCGAGAAAATCATCGCGATCGCCCTGATCGATCAGTATCGGTAGCTTCTCGGTAGCCTCCGCCAGCAGTGCGCAGGCATCCCATTCGCGCCAGCGCGCGCGATCCTCTCCCAGGTAACGGCTGAAGGCCTTCTCGCCCCACGGGCAATTGCTTGGATTGCTGATCGGCGCAAAGGCCGACACCGACTGATAACGCCCTGGATTGCGCAACGCGCACACCAACGCGCCGTGGCCGCCCATCGAGTGGCCACTGATACCGCGACGCTGCGACACCGGAAAGTGCGCCTCAACCAACGCCGGTAGCTCATGCACCACGTAGTCGTGCATCTGGTAGTGGCGCGCCCAGGGTTGCTGGGTGGCATTTAGGTAAAACCCAGCCCCCAGACCGAAGTCCCAAGCACCTTCGGGATCATCCGGCACCTCAGGGCCGCGTGGACTGGTGTCCGGCGCGACAATCACCAACCCCAGCTCGGCCGCCATGCGCTGCGCGCCGGCTTTTTGCATGAAGTTCTCATCAGTACAGGTCAGCCCCGACAGCCAGTACAACACCGGCAGGCTGGCACCCTGCTCGGCCTGCGGCGGTAGGTAGACGCTGAACTGCATGTCGCAACCGAGCACGCTGGAGGCGTGCCGATAGCGTTTGTGCCAGCCAGCAAAACTTTTTTGGCAGGAGAGGTTTTCCAGAGCCATGACGGTCACCTTAAAAGTGGATCACGGTGCGAATACTCTTACCTTCATGCATCAGGTCGAAGGCTTTGCTGATGTCCTCCAACGGCATGTTGTGGGTAATAAAGGTATCCAGCGGAATCTCGCCGCTCTGCGCTTTGGCTACATAGCTAGGCAGCTCGGTACGCCCTTTAACACCACCAAACGCCGAACCGCGCCACACACGCCCGGTAACTAACTGGAACGGACGGGTGGATATTTCCTGGCCAGCACCAGCCACACCGATAATCACCGACTCACCCCAGCCTTTGTGCGCACATTCCAATGCCGCACGCATCAAGTGCACATTACCGATGCACTCAAAGGAGTAGTCCACACCGCCGTCGGTCATCTCGACGATAACCTCCTGAATCGGCTTGTCGAAATCCTTCGGGTTGACGAAATCAGTCGCACCCAGCTCACGGGCCACGTCAAATTTGGCCGGGTTAATATCGATAGCGATGATGCGCGAGGCCTTGGCCATCTTCGCGCCAATCACAGCCGCCAAGCCAATACCGCCCAAGCCGAACACTGCAACCGTAGCGCCCTCTTCTACCTTGGCGGTGTTAAGCACCGCACCAATACCGGTGGTTACGCCACAGCCCAGCAGGCAGACCTTTTCCAGCGGCGCGTCCTTGGGGATTTTCGCCAAAGACACTTCCGGCAGCACGGTGTACTCAGAGAATGTCGAGCAGCCCATGTAGTGGTAAATCGGCTGGCCTTTATATGAGAAGCGTGTGGTGCCATCGGGCATCAAGCCTTTGCCCTGGGTGGCACGCACCGAGCTACACAGGTTGGTCTTCCCAGATTTGCAGAACTTGCACTCACCGCACTCGGCCGTATACAGCGGGATCACATGATCGCCGACCGCCAGCGACGTCACGCCCTCACCAACCGACTCAACAATGCCGCCGCCTTCATGGCCGAGGATGCACGGGAACACGCCTTCCGAGTCTTCACCCGACAGGGTGTAGGCATCGGTATGGCACACACCAGTGGCCACGATGCGTACCCGCACTTCGCCAGCCTTGGGCGGTGCCACGTCCACTTCAACAATTTGCAACGGCTGCTTGGCAGCAAAGGCAACAGCAGCACGCGACTTAATAGACTTGGTCATGGGGCTCTCCAGCGCAGTGAACGATGGGGCAGAGTGTAGATCATCACGAATTAGTGAATAATCCACGGATTAGCAAAACATTATTGCCACACAGGGATAATCAATGAGCAACTGGGAAGGCTTAGACGAGTTTGTCGCCGTCGCCGAATGCGGCCAGTTCACCGCGGCGGCCGAACGCCTAGGGCTGTCGTCGTCGCAGATCAGTCGCCAAGTCGCACGCTTAGAAGAGCGCCTGCAGACCCGTCTGTTTTATCGCAGCACGCGCAAGGTCAGCTTGACCGAGGCCGGGCAAACCTTTTTGCAGCACTGCCAACGCCTGCAGGACGGTCGTGAAGAGGCACTGCGCGCCATCGGCGACCTGGCCAGCGAGCCTAAAGGTTTGTTGCGTATGACCTGCGCAGTGGCCTATGGCGAGCGATTTATCGTGCCATTGGTTAACGACTTTATGGCCCGTCACCCACAACTGCGGCTAGAGCTTGAGCTAACCAATCGCTCGCTCGACCTGCTGCAAGAGGGCTTGGACCTGGCTATTCGCCTTGGCCGCCTGCAGGACTCACGCCTCGTAGCCACGCGCCTGGCGCCACGGGTCATGTACCTGTGCGCGGCGCCGAGTTACCTGCAGCGCTATGGCCGCCCGCACAGCCTGTCGGAGTTGCCGCGACACAACTGCCTGATTGGCAGCAGCGATCAATGGCAGTTTCAGCAGGAAGGCCGCGAGCAAGCGTTGCGAGTTCAGGGCAACTGGCGCTGCAACAGCGGCGAGGCCGTGCTGGATGCCGCACTGCGCGGCTTTGGTGTGTGCCAGCTGCCGGATTACTACGTGCAAGCCCATCTGCGCAGTGGCGCCTTGGTGGCGCTGCTAGAGGCACAACAACCACCGAATACGGCAGTTTGGGCGCTGTACCCGCAGCAACGGCACTTATCGCCGAAGGTGCGGCAACTGGTGGATCACCTAAAAAGCAGCCTCAGCGAACGCTTGTCTGCGTGCATGAGCTAATAGGCCAAGAGCGCCTCAACGCAGCAGGGCGGGACTTAAGCGCAGCATATCCAGCGCGGCATCCACCAACGCCTCGGCCTCGTCCGCCAAGGCAAAGCTGTCGGGTACTAATAACCACTGGGCAACAATGCCGTCGATATAACCGTGCAGACTGATCACTGCACGCGGGATATGCAGGCCGGCCGGCAACTGACCGCGGTGAACAGCATTAGTCAAAGACAACTCAATCCGCGCATTGCAGGTGAGGTAGGCACTCTGCCGTTGCTGGCGCAGGTCGCACATAACATCGGTGAACTCACACTTATGGATCAAAATCTCATTGATCCGACGAATCTTGGCGTCCAGCGCCACCTGCTTAAATAGCTTAACCAGCAACTGGCGCATACAGCCCAGCGGGTCGACTTCTTCTTCGCTTTCACTGGCCTTGGCTAGCTCGTCCAAGGGTTCGAGCAAAGTGTCCAGCAACGCCTGCACCAAGTCCGCCTTGTTGCTGAAATGCCAATAAATCGCGCCACGGGTTACGCCCGCAATCGCCGCAATCTCAGCTAACGTGGTGCGCGCCATGCCGCGCTGATGAAACGCCTGCTCAGCAGCCTCAAGGATTTGGCTGCGGGTTTTTTGTGCGTCTTCTTTAGTACGACGGGCCATTCACTCAACCTCGTTCAGCAACCCTTGGTTTGTTGCCGAAACTAGCCAGGACGGGTTACATCCCAACGCTTAAGTACATTTAATGCAACAGATTGTGCCGGCAAGTAGCATTTACAAACAAGTATGCATGTAAGTATATTCCTTAGCATCCTATCCATTTAGTCATTCGCTTGCCTTATTACGGGCGAGCGAACGCGTTTCAGGTCCCTGCTTCGAGGTCTGCATGTCACCAAACACCGCCATTCCCGCCCTACTCCTAGCTATCAGCCTGTCCACCCTGCTCAGTGCCTGCAAAGAAGAGCCGGCAACCGCCGCCGCGCCACCGCCGCCAAAAGTCGGGATCGTGACCTTGCAAGCGCAGGCATTTACCCTGACCTCTGAGTTGCCGGGGCGCACCAGTGCCTATCGCATCGCCGAAGTACGGCCGCAGGTTAACGGTATTATTCTCAAGCGCCTGTTCACTGAGGGCCGCGAGGTTAAGGCCGGTGAGCAGCTGTATCAGATCGACCCTGCGCTGTATGCCGCGACGCTGAAAAGCGCCCAAGCCACGCTTCAGTCCAGCCAGTCCTTGGCCGATCGCTATAAGCAGTTGGTGGATGAACAAGCCGTCAGCCGGCAAGAGTTCGACGAGGCGCGGGCCAAGCAGCTAGAAGCCGAGGCCGCACTGCAAACCGCCAGCATCAACCTGCGCTACACCAAGGTGTTGGCACCGATTGCTGGGCGCATCGGGCGCTCAGCGGTCAGTGAAGGCGCCTTGGTCAGTGATGGTCAAAGCAACGCCATGGCCGTGATCCAGCAGCTTGATCCGATTTATGTCGACGTCACCCAGTCGTCACTGGAAATCCTCAAACTGCGTAACGACTTGGCCAGCGGCCGCCTGCAAAAAGCGGGCAACAACGCGGCCACGGTCAAACTGTTGCTGGAAGATGGCAGCGAGTACCCACAAGCCGGCAAGCTGGAATTCTCCGAAGTGTCGGTCGACCCCGGCACCGGTTCCGTGACCCTGCGCGCGGTCTTCCCCAACCCCAAGCACGACCTACTGCCCGGCATGTTTGTGCATGCGCAACTGCAGGCGGGCGTCAGCGCCCAAGCCATTCTGGCCCCGCAAGTGGGTGTAACCCGCAACCTGCAAGGCAAGCCTACCGCGCTGGTGGTCAATCAGAACAACCAAGTGGAACTGCGCGAACTACAAGCCGAACGCACCACGGGCAACGCTTGGCTGATCAATCAAGGCCTGCAGGCGGGCGATCGGTTGATTGTCGAGGGCCTGCAGTTCGTTAAACCTGGTATCAGCGTGACCGTCAGTGAGGCAACCAACCTTCCCGCCAGCCCGACTGCAACTGCACCCGCCGCCGGCAAAGGGGAATAAACGATGTCGAAGTTCTTTATCGACCGGCCCATCTTTGCCTGGGTCATTGCCCTGGTAATCATGCTGGTGGGCGCCTTATCGATCCTCAAGTTACCGATCAACCAATACCCAAGCATCGCCCCGCCGGCAATTGCCATTGCCGTCACCTATCCGGGTGCCTCCGCGCAGACCGTGCAGGACACGGTGGTGCAGGTGATCGAGCAGCAGCTCAACGGTATCGACAACCTGCGTTATGTCACCTCGGAAAGTAACTCCGACGGCAGCATGACCATCACCGCCACTTTTAACCAAGGCACCAGCCCTGACACCGCTCAGGTACAGGTGCAGAACAAGCTCAACCTGGCCACCCCGCTGCTGCCGCAAGAAGTGCAGCAGCAAGGCATTCGCGTCACCAAGGCAGTGAAAAACAACCTGCTGGTAATCGGTCTGGTGTCTGAAGACGGCAGCATGAGCCGCGACGACCTGGCCAACTACATCGTTTCTAATATGCAGGACCCGATTTCCCGCACCGCGGGCGTCGGCGATTTCCAAGTGTTTGGCGCGCAGTACGCCATGCGTATTTGGCTCGATCCGGCCAAGCTGAACAAATTCCAGCTCACCCCAATGGATGTGAAGAGCGCCATCGCCGCCCAGAACGTGCAGGTGTCCTCCGGACAACTGGGCGGGCTGCCGGCCGTAGAGGGCCAGCAACTAAACGCCACCATCATCGGCAAGACTCGCCTGCAAAGCGCTGAGCAGTTCCAGAAGATCCTCCTCAAGGTCAATACCGACGGCTCGCAAGTCCGCCTAGCGGATGTCGCCGAAATTGGTTTGGGTGGTGAAAACTACAGCGTCAGTGCCCAGTACAACGGCAAGCCGGCGTCCGGCATTGCGGTCAAACTGGCCACCGGTGCCAACGCACTGGACACGGCCAAGGCCCTGCGCAAAACCGTCAGCGATCTACAGCCATTCTTTCCAGCGGGCATGCAGGTGGTGTTCCCCTACGACACCACGCCAGTGGTCAGCGAGTCGATCTCTGGGGTGATCCACACCCTGATCGAAGCCGTGGTCCTGGTGTTTTTAGTGATGTATCTGTTTCTGCAGAACTTGCGTGCCACGCTGATCACCACCATGACCGTGCCAGTGGTCTTGCTCGGCACCTTTGGCGTGTTGGCAGCCTTTGGTTTCAGCATCAACACCCTAACCATGTTTGGCATGGTGTTGGCCATCGGCCTGCTGGTGGATGACGCCATCGTGGTGGTCGAAAACGTCGAACGGGTGATGAGCGAGGAAGGCCTATCACCGAAGGAAGCCACCAAGAAATCCATGGGCCAGATCCAAGGCGCACTGGTCGGTATTGCCCTAGTACTGTCGGCAGTGCTGCTGCCGATGGCGTTCTTCGACGGCTCTACCGGGGTCATCTATAAGCAGTTCTCAATCACTATCGTCTCGGCCATGGCGCTGTCGGTAGTGGTGGCGCTGATCTTCACTCCGGCCCTGTGCGCAACCTTACTCAAGCCGATCAACAAGGGCGAAGGTCATGCGCCCAAGCGCGGTTTCTTTGGCTGGTTTAACCGCAGCTTCGACCGCAGCGTGCAACGCTATGAGCGCGGAGTGGCCAGCATGCTACGGCACAAGGTGCCTTACCTGCTGGCATACTTGCTGATTGTGGTGGGCATGGTGATGTTGTTTGCGCGCATCCCTACCGCCTTCCTCCCAGAAGAAGATCAAGGCGTATTGTTTGCTCAGGTGCAAACCCCTGCGGGTTCCAGCGCTGAGCGCACGCAAGCGGTGATCGACCAGATGCGCAGCTACCTGTTGGCAGATGAGAGCGACACCGTCAGCTCAGTGTTCACCGTCAACGGCTTCAACTTCGCCGGTCGCGGTCAGAGCTCAGGTATGGCTTTTATTATGCTCAGGCCGTGGGCCGAGCGTACGCCAGAGCAGAACGTATTCAACCTGGCCAAACGCGCGCAAATGCACTTCTTTACCTTCCGCGACGCCATGGTGTTTGCCTTCGCCCCGCCGGCCGTACTGGAACTCGGCAACGCCAGCGGCTTTGACGTGTTCCTGCAAGACCGTGCAGGCGTCGGCCACGAGCAGCTGATGGCGGCGCGTAACCAGTTCCTCGGGATGGCGGCGCAGAGCAAGATCCTCGCGGGCGTACGCCCTAATGGCCTCAACGATGAGCCGCAATACCAGCTGAGTATTGATGACGAACGCGCCAGCGCCCTCGGCGTGACCATGAGCGATATCAACAACACCTTATCGATTGCTCTGGGCGGCAGTTATGCCAACGACTTTATCGACCGCGGGCGAGTTAAGAAGGTCTACATCCAAGGCCAGCCAAACTCGCGCATGAGCCCGGAAGACTTGGACAAGTGGTACGTGCGCAACGGCGCCGGAGCAATGGTGCCCTTATCCGCTTTCGCCAGCGGCCGCTGGATCTACGGCGCGCCCAAGCTGTCGCGCTACAACGGCGTAGAGAGCATGGAGATTCTCGGCAGTCCGGCGCCGGGCTACAGCTCGGGCGAAGCCATGGCCGAAGTTGAACGCCTGGCTCAGCAACTGCCTAAAGGCATCGGCTTTGCTTGGACTGGCCTGTCGTATGAAGAGCGCCTGTCCGGCTCGCAAGCACCGGCGTTGTATGCTCTGTCATTGCTGATGGTGTTCCTCTGCCTGGCGGCCCTGTATGAAAGCTGGTCGATTCCAGTTGCGGTCATGCTGGTGGTACCGCTGGGGATTATCGGCGCATTGCTGGCCACCAGCTTGCGCGGCCTGTCTAACGACGTGTACTTCCAGGTCGGTTTGCTGACCACTATTGGCTTGGCGGCAAAGAACGCGATTTTGATCGTCGAGTTCGCCAAAGAACTGCACGAGCAAGGCCGCAGCCTGCAAGAAGCGGCCATCGAAGCCTGCCGCATGCGCCTACGGCCAATCATCATGACCTCGCTGGCCTTTATCCTCGGTGTGTTGCCGCTGGCGACATCCACTGGCGCCGGCTCAAGTAGCCAACACGCGATCGGCACCGGGGTAATCGGCGGCATGACCACAGCAACGGTGCTGGCAATTTTCTGGGTGCCACTGTTTTTCGTCGTGGTGTCGTCTTGGTTCAGCAAGAAAAAACCGAGCGCCAATCACCAGGAGGCCAGCCAATGAATAAGTCCCTGTTAGCCCTGGCACTCACTGCCATCACCCTCGGCGGCTGTTCGCTGATTCCGGATTACCAGCAGCCGGATGCGAGCATCGCCAGCCAATGGCCACAAGGCCCCGCTTATGCAGCCAACGACGCGGCCGAAGTGGCTGCGCGCGAGCAAGGCTGGCGTCAGTTCTTTCGCGACCCGGCGTTGCAAAAACTGATTCAGACGGCCCTGCAGAACAATCTCGACCTGCGCGTGGCGGCGCTGAATATCGATGCTTATCGTGCGCAATACCGCATCCAACGCGCCGAATTACTGCCGGCCGTAAGCGCCGATGGCAAGGGCAGCCGTCAGCGTGTGCCGGGCGATTTATCGTCCAGCGGCAGCTCGCAGATCAACAGCCAATACTCCGCCACCTTGGGCGTCAGCGCCTATGAGCTGGACCTGTTCGGGCGCATCCGCAGCCTCAGCGAAGCCGCTTTAGAAACGTACCTGGCCAGTGAGCAAGCAAGGCGCAGCACGCAGATCAGCCTCGTGGCCGATGTGGCCAATGCCTACCTCACTTGGCAAGCTGATTTAGCCTTGCTGCGCCTGAGCGAAAACACGTTCAAGGCCTTCGATAAAAGCTATCAACTGACCTTACGCAGCAATCAGGTCGGCGTAGCCTCAGCACTGGAGCTCAGCCAGTCGCGCAGTTCGGTGGAAAGCGCGCGAGTTAAAGTTGCGCAATACCAACGTCAAGTGGCTCAAGACCGTAACGGCCTGACCTTACTACTGGGCAGCGCATTACCTACTGATCTGCCGGCTGGGCAAGCACTGGATGCGCCACTGCTAAGCCCATTAACCGCTGGTTTGCCGTCCGAATTGCTGCAGCGGCGGCCGGATATTATCGCCGCCGAACACGCGCTGAAGGCCGCCAATGCCAACATCGGTGCGGCACGGGCAGCATTCTTTCCGAGCATCAGCCTAACGGCCAATGCCGGGAGCCTGAGCCCTGATCTGTCTGGTTTATTTAACGGTGGCTCGGGCACTTGGTTGTTCCAACCGCAGATCAGCCTGCCAATCTTCAACGCCGGCAGCCTGCAAGCCAGCTTGGATTACAGCAAAATTCAGAAAGACATCCGCGTCGCGCAGTATCAACAGAGCATTCAGGGGGCTTTCCGCGAAGTCAGCGACGGCCTTGCCGCGCGCCAGACCTACGAGGAGCAACTGCAGGCCCAGCGTGATCTGGTCAGCGCCAACCAGGAGTACTACCGCCTGGCCGAACGCCGTTACTTAATCGGTGTGGATAGTAGTCTGACCTTCTTAGTCGCCCAGCGCGCACTGTTCAGCGCCGAACAGGCGCTGATCATCGACCGCCTGGCGCAGTTGGGCAGCGAAGTGAATTTGTATAAGGCCTTGGGTGGCGGCTGGCAGGAGCAGGAAGCACCGGCGAGTACCCCGGCAAACACAACGCCAGCAGGCTAAAAACGCTGCTGATTTAACCCTAAAGGCCCGCATGTGGGCCTTTAGGGTTTATGGCTCCAACGCAGACGCAACCAGTCGAGGTCTTCCGGGCGGGTGACTTTGAGGTTATCCGCCCGCCCTTCAATCAAGCGCGGTGCTTGGCCAGCCCATTCGATGGCCGAAGCCTCGTCGGTCACCGCTACCTCAGCCACCAGCGCCTCAGCCAGCGCCCGTTGCAGAGCGCCAAAACGAAACATCTGCGGCGTGTAGGCCTGCCAAATCTGGCTGCGGTCGACCGTTTGCGCCACGCGCCCGCTTGCATCTGCCCGCTTGAGGGTGTCGCGCACTGGCACGGCCAGCAGCCCACCAACCGCATCATCGGCCAACTCAGTCAGTAAACGATCAAGGTCAGAGCGCGCCAGATTAGGCCGCGCTGCATCGTGCACCAGCACCCAATCGTGCTCAGAGGCACCGAGCTCGGTCAGGCGTAGCAAGCCTTGCAGCACCGAGTCGGCACGCTCGATGCCGCCATCCGCACGCTTAATGCGCGCATCGCGTGAGCAAGCCAACGTCGGCCAGTAAGGATCGTCGGCCGCCAAACTGACCACCAAACCGTTGAGGCCCGGATGATCGAGAAAGCAGTCGAGGGTATGTTCGAGGAGGCAACGTCCAGCGAGCGCCAGATATTGCTTAGGACGGTCGGCCTGCATACGCGCGCCAACCCCAGCCGCCGGAATTACCACCCAGAAATCAGGTGTACTCATTCAGCCAGCTGATAGAGGGTTTCGCCCTCTTTGACCATGCCCAGCTCATGGCGGGCACGCTCTTCAACGGTTTCCATGCCTTGCTTGAGCTCCAGCACTTCCGCGTCGAGAATCCGGTTACGCTCCAACAGCCGCTCATTTTCGCCTTGCTGTTCAGCGATTTGCCGCTGCAGATCGGCCACTTGCGCCAGGCTGCCATCGCCCACCCACAAGCGATACTGCAGGCCAGCCAGCAGTAGGATTAAAACGACGAACAACCAGTAAGGACTGCGCATGATTTTCGAATCATCCACGATAAAAAGGCAGCTTGCGCTGCCTTTTACCATGTCAGGTCCTAGCCGCGAAACTCGGCGCGACCGCGGTACAGTGCCTTGTCGCCCAACTGCTCTTCAATACGCAGCAGTTGGTTGTACTTGGACACGCGGTCCGAGCGGCACAACGAGCCCGTTTTGATCTGACCAGCAGCAGTACCTACCGCCAAGTCAGCAATGGTGCTGTCTTCAGTTTCGCCGCTGCGGTGCGAAATCACCGCGGTGTAACCAGCTGCCTTGGCCATCTGGATGGCTTCCAGGGTTTCGGTCAGCGAACCAATCTGGTTGAACTTGATCAGGATCGAGTTGCCGATCGACTCATCGATGCCACGCTTAAGAATCTTGGTGTTGGTTACGAACAAGTCGTCGCCAACCAACTGAACCTTCTTACCGATTTTGTCGGTAAGAATTTTCCAGCCGGCCCAGTCAGACTCGTCCATGCCGTCTTCAACCGAGATGATCGGATAGCGCTCGGTCAGACCGGCCAAGTAATCAGCAAAACCTTCGGCGTTGAACACTTTGCCTTCACCGGCCAGGTCGTAGTTGCCATCCTTATAGAACTCGCTGGATGCGCAGTCCAACGCTAGGGTCACGTCAGTACCCAGCGTGTAGCCCGCATTAGCCACGGCTTCGGCGATCGCAGCCAATGCGTCTTCGTTAGATGCCAGGTTCGGCGCAAAGCCACCTTCGTCACCCACTGAAGTGCTCAAGCCACGGGCTTTGAGTACTGCTTTGAGGTGATGGAAAATTTCCGTGCCCATACGCAGCGCATCGGAAAAGGTCTTGGCGCCAACCGGCTGCACCATGAACTCTTGGATATCGACGTTGTTATCCGCGTGCTCGCCACCGTTGATGATGTTCATCATCGGCACCGGCATCGAATACACGCCCGGCGTACCATTCAGGTCAGCAATGTGTGCGTACAACGGCACGCCTTTAGCCTGAGCAGCCGCTTTGGCAGCCGCCAAAGACACGGCGAGGATGGCGTTAGCGCCTAGAGTCGCTTTGTTCTCTGTACCGTCGAGAGCGATCATCGCGCGGTCCAGACCTTGTTGATCAATGGCATCTTTGCCCAGCAGCAAGTCACGGATCGGGCCGTTAATATTGCCAACCGCTTTCAGTACGCCCTTGCCCATGTAGCGGCTCTTGTCGCCATCACGCAGTTCCAGCGCTTCACGCGAACCGGTAGATGCACCGGACGGCGCGCAGGCGCTACCAACGATGCCGTTGTCGAGGATTACATCAGCTTCTACCGTAGGGTTGCCACGGGAGTCGAGAACCTCACGGCCTTTGATGTCGACGATCTTTGCCATTGCGTATAGCACTCCAAAAAATTGACGAAAAGGGTAGTAGCGGGCTGCACACTAAAATTGCCCACCGGGAATTTCCAGCGAGCAATATGTAGCGACTTATCAGTCAGACTGTATACAAAGCGCACCTAGCCGGAGAATGACTGTTTCAGGCAGTCTCTACCGGTGTAAAACTCTTGATCAAATCATCCAGCTGTTTGAGCTGGCTGAGGAACGGCTCCAGCTTATCCAAGCGCAGGGCACAAGGACCGTCGCATTTAGCGTTATCCGGGTCTGGATGCGCTTCAAGAAACAGCCCAGCCAAACCTTGGCTCATCCCGGCTTTGGCTAAGTCAGTCACCTGCGCACGCCGCCCACCGGCAGAATCAGCACGTCCACCGGGCATTTGCAGCGCGTGGGTCACATCGAAAAATACCGGGTAGTTGAACTGCTTCATGATGCCGAAGCCAAGCATGTCGACAACCAAGTTGTTGTAACCAAATGACGAGCCGCGCTCACAAAGAATCAGCTGGTCATTACCGGCTTCCTCACATTTGGCGAGAATGTGCTTCATCTCTTGCGGCGCGAGGAACTGGGCTTTCTTAATGTTGATCACCGCGCCAGTCTTGGCCATAGCCACCACCAGATCGGTCTGCCGCGACAGAAACGCCGGCAACTGAATGATGTCGCACACCGCCGCTACCGGCGTTGCTTGCTCAGGTGCGTGCACGTCGGTAATCACTGGCACGCCGAAGGTCTTCTTCACTTCCTCGAAGATCTTCATGCCCTCTTCCAGGCCGGGGCCACGGAAGGAGCTAATCGAGGAACGATTGGCCTTGTCAAAGCTGGCCTTGAACACATAAGGAATGCCGAGCTTGTCAGTCACCCGCACATATTCTTCGCAGGCGCGCATGGCTAAATCGCGCGACTCCATGACGTTGATGCCGCCAAACAACACAAATGGCTTGTCGTTAGCGATCTCGATATTACCGACGCGGATAGTCTTCTGGCTCATGCCTTGCGCGCCTTCTGCGCCAATGCAGCATTAACGAAACCACTGAACAGCGGATGGCCGTCACGTGGACCCGAGGTGAACTCGGGGTGGAATTGGCAAGCAACAAACCATGGATGATTCGGCGCCTCAACCACTTCTACCAGCGCGCCGTCACCGGAGCGGCCAGTCACTTTCAGGCCAGCGGCCTGCAACTGTGGCAGCAGCTTGTTATTAACTTCGTAGCGATGACGATGACGCTCGACGATCACATCTTTGGCGTAGCAATCGCGCACCAGCGAGCCGCGCTCCAACTGGCAATCCTGAGCACCTAGGCGCATGGTGCCGCCCAGATCAGAGGTTTCGCTGCGGGTTTCAACAGCACCGTCAGCATCTTCCCATTCGGTGATCAGGCCGACGACGGGATGGCCGCTGGCTTGGTCAAACTCGGTGGAGTTGGCATCGGTCCAGCCCAGCACATTACGCGCAAACTCGATAACCGCTACCTGCATACCCAAGCAGATGCCGAGGTACGGAATTTTGTTCTCACGGGCATATTGCACTGTGGTGATCTTGCCTTCCACGCCGCGCAGGCCAAAGCCGCCCGGCACCAGAATGGCATCCACGCCTTCGAGCAGACCAGTGCCTTGGTTCTCGATGTCTTCAGAGTCGATATAACGCAAGTTGACCTTGGTGCGACTCTGGATGCCGGCATGACTCATCGCTTCAATCAGCGACTTATAAGCATCCAGCAGCTCCATGTACTTGCCAACCATGGCGATGGTGACTTCGTTTTCCGGGTTGAGCTTGGCATCGACCACGCGGTCCCACTCGGACAAGTCGGCCGGGCCGCATTGCAGGCCAAAGCGCTCAACGACGAAATCATCCAGACCTTGGGCATGCAGTACACCCGGAATCTTGTAGATGGTGTCGGCATCTTCCAGCGCGATCACCGCACGCTCTTCAACGTTGGTGAACTGGGCGATCTTGCGCCGCGAGGAGATATCGATCGGGTGATCGGAACGGCAAATCAACACGTCGGGCTGCAAGCCGATGGAGCGCAGCTCTTTGACTGAATGCTGGGTTGGCTTGGTTTTGGTTTCACCCGCGGTGGCGATGTACGGCACCAACGTTAGGTGCATCAACATCGCGCGCTTGGCACCGACTTCGAAACGCAGTTGTCGGATCGCTTCAAGGAACGGTTGCGACTCGATGTCGCCCACGGTGCCACCGATCTCGACCATAGCCACGTCGGCATCGCCAGCACCCTTAATGATGCGGCGCTTGATCTCGTCGGTGATATGCGGGATGACCTGAATAGTGGCGCCCAGATAATCACCGCGGCGCTCTTTGCGCAGCACGTGCTCGTAAACACGGCCGGTGGTGAAGTTGTTGTTCTGGGTCATGGTCGTGCGGATAAACCGCTCATA
>RCMZ01000382.1_pt1 | contig 25264 bp, 21 predicted proteins | sample 2041141 | NCBI WGS metagenome assembly RCMZ01 (sample SAMN09708263, study PRJNA481090) | Wastewater metagenome, whole genome shotgun sequencing project. | biome: sewage; isolation source: Davis station wastewater (DW) | place: Antarctica: Davis Station | collected 2010-03-01
GGTGAAAAGCGCCGCGTGGCCCTGGCCCGCCTGCTGCTGTCCAAGCCCGACATGCTGCTGCTCGACGAACCGACCAACCACCTGGACGCCGAATCCGTCGCCTGGCTGCAGCACCACCTGGAAAACTTCCCCGGCTGCGTCATCCTGGTGACCCACGACCGTTACTTCCTGGACCTCGTCACCAAGTGGACGCTGGAGCTGGACCGCGGCAAGGGCCACCCGCACGAGGGCAACTACTCCTCGTGGCTGGAAGCCAAGACCAAGCGCGTCGTGCAGGAACAGTCGGAATCCGAAGCTCGCCAGCGCGCCCTCACCCGCGAACTGGAATGGGTCCGTTCGGGCGCCAAGGCCCGTCAGGCCAAGTCCAAGGCCCGTCTGGCCGCCTACGAGCGCATGGTGGACGAGCAGGAATCGATGCGCGGCGCGCAAACGCACGCCCACATCCAGATCCCGCCTGGCCCGCGCCTCGGCAACGTCGTTCTGGAAGTCGAAGGTCTGGCCAAGACCTATGGCGACAAGACCCTGTTCGACAACCTGACCTTCAAGCTGCCGCCCAACGGCATCGTCGGCGTCATCGGCCCAAACGGCGCCGGCAAGTCGACCATGTTCAAGCTGATCACCGGACAGGAACAACCCGACGGCGGCACCATCAAGGTCGGCGAAACGGTCAAGCTGGCCTATGTCGACCAGTCGCGCGACGACCTGAAGCCGGACGAAACCATCTGGCAGGCCATCTCGGGCGGCACCGACGTGATGATGGTCGGCAAGCGCGAGATCAACACCCGCGCCTATGTCGGCAGCTTCAACTTCAAGGGCGGCGACCAGCAGAAGAAGGTCGGCCAACTGTCCGGCGGTGAGCGCAACCGCGTCCATCTGGCCAAGACCCTGGCGTCCGGCGGCAACCTGATCCTGCTCGACGAACCGACCAACGACCTGGACATCGAAACCCTGCAGAACCTCGAAGAGGCTCTGGAAGAGTTCGCGGGCTGCGCCGTGGTCATCTCCCACGACCGCTGGTTCCTTGACCGTCTGGCCACCCACATCCTCGCTTTCGAAGGCGACGGCCATGTGGAATGGTTCGAGGGTAACTTCGAAGCCTACGAACAGGACAAGATGCGCCGCCTGGGTGCTGACAGCATCATCCCCAAGCGCATCCAGCACCAGAAGTTCGGTCGGTAATCGACTGATCGACAAAGAGGAGCCGCTGCATGACCCAACGCCCCGCCGTTCTCATCATGCAGCGGCATCTCGCCCCGCTCTCGGGCTTTCTCGAAAGCGCCTACGACGTTTACCGCTTCTGGGAAGGCCCGCCGGTCGAGGCCGCCCACGATATCCGCGTCATGGTCGTCGCCGGGGAATACCCGCTCGACAAGGCGTTGATCGAACAACTCCCCAATCTCAGCCTGATCGCCTGTTTCACCTCGGGCTATGACGGGATCGACATCGAATGGTGCCGGGCGCGCGGCCTGCCGGTCACCCATGCGCCCGGCGTCAATCACGAAGACGTCGCCGATCATGCGCTGGGCTTGATCCTGGCTGCGCGGCGCCAGATCGCATCCGGCGACCGTCAGGTGCGCTCCGGCGAATGGACGATAGAGACCCGCAACATCACCGCCTCCATCGGCGGCCAGAAGCTGGGCATCGTCGGTCTGGGCCATATCGGCAAGGCCGTCGCCGACCGCGCCGAAGCCTTCCGCATAGCCGTCAGCTGGTGGGGCCCGCGTCCTCACGACGCCGAATGGCCCCGCGCCGACAGCCTGCTGGCCCTGGCCAAGGCCAGCGACATTCTGGTCGTCGCCTGCAAGGCGGATGAGACAAACCGCGGTCTGATCTCATGCGAGATCCTCGATGCGCTCGGCCCCGACGGCCTGCTGGTCAATGTCTCACGCGGGCAGGTGGTGGACGAAGACGCCCTGATCGCCGCCTTGAAGTCAGGATCGCTTGGTCAGGCTGCGCTGGACGTTTTCATCACCGAACCAACTGACCCTGCCCGCTGGGCCGACGTGCCAAACGCGCTGCTCACCCCTCACACCGGCGGCGCCACGACAGCCGGGGTTCAGGGCATGCTGGTGCTTCTGATCGAGAATCTGCAGGCGCATTTCGCAGAAGAGGCGCTGAAAACCCCCGTCGCTTAGCCGGATTTTGCTTGCCAAATCATATAAGGATATCTTTATGTGAATAAATGAGCCTATCCGCTGATCAGACCGTCGAAGCCCTGCGCGCCGCTGGCGAACCGACCCGCCTGCGCGTCCTGTCCCTGCTGGCTGGCGAAGAGCTTTCGGTCATGGAGATGTCGCGGATTCTGGACCAGAGCCAGCCCCGCGTCTCGCGCCACCTGAAGCTGATGACCGACGCGGGCCTGATCGAACGCTTCCCCGACGGCGCTCGCGTCTATTACCGCCTGTCGCATGACGCCCAGGCCCGCCGCCTGATCGACACAGTGCTGGATATTCTGGCCGAAGACGCTGGGGAAGCCGATCATCGCCGTCTCGACGAAGTCCGCAAGGACCGTGAGGAAGCCGCCGTCAGCTATTTCGAACAGGTCGCTCCCCAGTGGGACCGCCTGCGCAGCCTCTACGTCAGTGAAAGCGCCGTCGAGGCCGCGCTGGAGAAGGCCGTCGGCCCTGGCCCGTTTGAGCGCGTCGTCGATCTGGGCACCGGCTCGGGCCGGATGCTGACGCTGTTCGGCAAGAAGGCGAAAATGTCGGTCGGGCTGGACCTCAGCCAGAACATGCTGAACATCGCCCGCACCAACGTCACCAAGGCGGGCGTGGAGCAGGTCGAACTGCGCCACGGCGACATCTTCGCCACCCGCCTGCCCGCCGCCAGCGCCGATCTGGTGATCGTGCATCAGGTGCTGCACTACCTGTCTGATCCCGCCGCCGCCGTCGCCGAGGCCGCCCGGCTAGTCAGCCCCGGCGGACGCCTGGTCATCATCGACTTCGCTCCCCACGACTTCGAACACATGCGCGAGGCCCACCAGCATCGCCGCCTGGGTTTCGCTGACAGCGAGATCAACGGCTGGCTGCAGGATGGCGGCTTGTCGCCCTCCGCCCCCATCGCCCTGCCGCACGACGCCGAGGGCCTGACCGTGACCATCTGGACAGCGGAACGCCGCCTCCAGGACAGAAAGACCGCCTGACATGGCATCGCTTGCTGAAGCCCGCGCCCTGCTGCTGTCCCCGCTGGGCCCTGTCGCCCGTGCGGGCTCGAACCGTGACGAGGTGCGCGTCTCGTTCGAATTCTTTCCGCCCAAGTCCGACGAGGCCGAGGCCAATTTGTGGAAGGCCATCCGCCGACTGGAGCCGCTGAACCCCGCCTTCGTCTCGGTCACCTATGGAGCGGGCGGCTCGACGCGTGAGCGGACGCACCGCACGGTCCAGCGCATCATCACCGAGACCTCGCTGCGTCCCGCCGCCCACCTGACCTGTGTCGACGCCAGCCGCGAAGAAGTCGATGAGGTCATAGAGGGCTACAAAACCATCGGCGTCGATCACATCGTCGCCCTGCGCGGCGATCCGCCCGGCGCATCCGGCATCGGCGGCGCCTATCAGCCCCGCGCCGACGGCTATGCCAACGCCACCGAACTGACCGCCGCAATCAGCCGCATCGGCGGCTTCGATGTCACGGTCGGCGCCTATCCCGAACGCCATCCCGAAAGCCCCTCCATCGACCACGACATCGAGGTGCTGAAGGCCAAGGTCGATGCGGGCGCCACCCGCGCCGTCAGCCAGTTCTTCTTCGACATCGACGCCTTCCTGCGCTTTCGCGACCGTGTGCGGGCGGCGGGCGTGACCATTCCGCTGATCCCCGGCGTCATGCCGGTGTCCAACTTCAACGGCCTGAGGCGGATGTGCGGATCGTGCGGCACGTCGGTGCCGGACTGGCTGGCCGGACATTTCGACGGGCTGGATGACGACCCTGAAACCCGCAAACTACTGGCCGCCTCAGTCGCTGCTGAGACCTGCGCCCGTCTGCAGGAAGAGGGCTTCTCGGACTTCCACTTCTACACCCTGAACCGGGCCGATCTGGTCTATGCGATCTGCCGCGTCCTGGGCGTGCGTGAAACCAAGGCTGTGGCCTAATGACCTCTCCCCTCACCCGCGCCCAACGCATCGCCGCCCTGCATCAGGCCGCCAAGGACCGCATCCTGGTCCTCGACGGATCGTGGGGCGTGATGATCCAGCGTCGCGGCCTGGACGAGGCCGATTTCCGCGCCGACCGTTTCGTCGCCGCCAACGGCTATGACGAGAAACACCAGATGAAGGGGAACAACGACATCCTCTGCATCACCCGCCCGGACGTCATCGCCGACCTGCACGATCAATATTTCGCTGCGGGCGCCGACATCAGCGAGACCAACACCTTCTCGGGCACCACCATCGCCCAGGAAGACTATGCCCTGGACGCCCAGGCGGTGTGGGACATCAATCTGGAAGGCGCCCGGCTGGCCCGCGCCTCGGCCGACCGCTGGACCGAGAAGGAGCCGCACAAGCCGCGCTTCGCCGCCGGTTCCATCGGCCCGCTGAACAAGATGCTGTCCATGTCGTCCGACGTGAACGACCCCGGCGCCCGCAGCGTGACCTTCGATCAGGTCTATGAGGCCTATCGCCATCAGGTAAGGGCGCTGAACCATGGCGGCGTGGACCTGTATCTGATCGAAACCATCACCGACACGCTGAACTGCAAGGCCTGCATCAAGGCGATCAAGGATCTGGAGGACGAAGGGCTAGAGCCGCTGCCCATCTGGATTTCCGGCACCATCACCGATCGTTCGGGCCGCACCCTGTCGGGTCAGACGGCCGAGGCCTTCTGGAACAGCGTGCGTCACGCCAAGCCGTTCGCCGTCGGCTTCAACTGCGCCTTGGGCGCCGACCTGATGCGGCCTTTCATCGCCGAACTCAGCCGCGTCGCCGACACGCTTGTCGCCGCCTACCCCAACGCTGGCCTGCCCAACGCCATGGGCCAGTATGACGAACAGCCGCACGAAACCGCCCACTTCATCGAGGAATGGGCCGCGTCCGGCCTGGTCAACATCGTCGGCGGCTGCTGCGGCACGACACCCGAACACATCAAACACGTCGCCGATGAAGTCGCCCCGCTGAAACCGCGCGCAATCCCCGAACGTCCGGTGGCCATGCGCCTGTCGGGGCTGGAACCGTTCGAGCTGGTGGCCTGAGGACAGAGACGATGACCGATAAGATGGCCGAACTGTTCAAAGAACCCGAACACGCCAGAACCTATGCCGAGCGCCCCAAGAAGATCGTTCCAGGCTTCGACGGCCTGCACCGCATCATGGCCCAACTGATCGCAGAGGCCTCGCCTGCCAACACGCTGGTGGTCGGCGGCGGCGGCGGTCTTGAACTGAAGACCCTGATCGACGCCCTGCCCCAGGGCCGGTTCTGCGCCGTCGATCCGTCGGCTGAAATGGTCGCTCAAGGCAAGGCGTATCTGGGCGACCCGACCTGTGTGAACTGGGTTGAAGGCTATGTTTTCGATGCGCCGGAAACGCGCTTTGACGCCGCGACCTGTATGCTGACCCTGCATTTCGTGCCCGACGACGGCGCCAAGCTGGACACCCTCAAGGCCATCCACAGCCGCCTGAAGCCCGGCGCGCCCTTCATCATGGCCCACATCAGCGTGGACAAGAACGACCCGGCGGCCGACCGCCAGTTTGACCGCTATATCCGCTTCTCCAGCGACAGCGGTCTGGACCCCGAAGTCCTGGCCAAGGCGCACGAACGCGTCCGCACCCAGCTCAACTGCGTCGGCCCTGCGCGCGACGAGGAACTGTTGCGTGAGGCCGGGTTTGGCCAGGTCGAAGCGGTGTTTCAGGGCCTGTCGTGGCACGGCTGGGTGGCCTACGCCTGATGCGTCCGATCTTCATCAACGTTGGCGAGCGGACCAACGTCACCGGCTCGGCCAAGTTCCGCAAACTGGTGGTCGAGGGCAATTATTCCGCCGCCCTGGACGTCGCCCGCCAGCAGGTCGAGGCGGGCGCCCAGATCATCGACATCAACATGGACGAGGGTCTGCTGGACGGCGTCGTCGCCATGCGAACCTTCCTGAACCTGATCGCGGCGGAACCCGACATCGCCCGCGTGCCGGTAATGATCGACAGCTCCAAATGGGAGGTAATCGAAGCGGGCCTGAAGTGCGTTCAGGGCAAGCCCATCGTCAACTCGATCAGCATGAAGGAGGGAGAGCAAGCCTTCCGCGACCATGCGATCAAATGCCTGCGCTATGGCGCCGCCATCGTGGTCATGGCCTTTGACGAGGTGGGTCAGGCCGACACCGCCGCCCGCAAGATCGAAATCTGCACCCGCGCCTACAACATACTGGTCAACGAGGTCGGCTTCCCGCCCGAGGACATCATCTTCGACCCCAATATCTTCGCCGTGGCGACGGGGATCGAGGAACACGACAACTACGCCGTCGACTTCATCGAGGCGGTCAAGGTCATCAAGGCCACCCTGCCCTACGCCCGCATCTCGGGCGGCGTGTCGAACGTGTCGTTCAGCTTCCGCGGCAACGAGCCGGTGCGACGGGCGATCCACAGCGTCTTCCTGTACCACGCCATCAATGCTGGCATGGACATGGGCATCGTCAACGCGGGCGATCTGCCCGTCTATGACGACATCGACCCGGTGCTGCGCGAGGCGGTCGAGGACGTCATCCTGAACCGCCCCCAGCGGACCAATGTGTCCAACACAGAGCGGCTGGTGGACATGGCCCCCACCTACAAGGGCGAAAAGGGCGCCGCCCGCGTTGTCGATCTGAAATGGCGCGAACAGCCCGTCGCGGCCCGCATCGCCCACGCCCTGGTCAACGGCATCACCGAGTTCATCGACGCCGACACCGAAGAGGCCCGCCTCTCGGTCGAACGCCCCCTGCACGTCATCGAAGGTCCGCTGATGGACGGGATGAACGTGGTCGGCGACCTGTTCGGCTCGGGCAAGATGTTCCTGCCGCAAGTCGTGAAATCCGCCCGCGTGATGAAACAGGCCGTCGCCTGGCTGAACCCCTTCATGGAGGCCGAGAAAGAGGGCAAGCCGCGCGAACAGGCCGGCAAGATCCTGATGGCCACGGTCAAGGGCGACGTCCACGACATCGGCAAGAACATCGTCGGCGTCGTGCTCCAGTGCAACAATTACGAGGTCATCGACCTGGGTGTCATGGTCCCGGCCGACCGGATCCTGGAAGAGGCCAAGGCCCACAACGTCGACATCATCGGCCTGTCCGGCCTGATCACCCCGTCGCTGGACGAGATGGTCTTCGTCGGCGCCGAGATGGAGCGGCGCGGCTTCGACATCCCCCTGCTGATCGGGGGTGCCACCACCAGCCGCACCCATACGGCGGTCAAGATCGAACCGGCGTATCGTCGCGGCTCGACCACCTATGTCATCGACGCCAGCCGCGCCGTCGGCGTGGTCGCGGGCCTGCTGTCCCCGACCGAAAAATCGAAGAACGAAGCCGCCACTCGCGACGAGTATATCCGCATCCGCGAGCAATATGCTCGTGGCCAGGAAGTGAAGGCCCGCGCCACCCTGACCCAGGCGCGCGAAAACCGTTTCCGCCCCGATCCGTCCCAGCCCATGCCCAGCGCCCCGTCCTTCATCGGCGTGAAAGCGTTCGACGCCTGGGACCTGGAGGATCTGGCCGACCACATCGACTGGACCCCCTTCTTCGCCAGTTGGGAGCTGATCGGCCGCTATCCGCTGATCCTTGAAGACGAGATCGTTGGCGAGGCCGCACGCGATCTATTCCAGGACGCCCAAGACATGCTGAAACGCATCGTCGCGGAAAAATGGTTCACGGCCAAAGGCGTCGTCGGCTTCTGGCCCGCCCGCGCCGTCGGCGACGACATCGTTGTCTTCTCCGACGAAACCCGCTCAGAGGAAATCGCCCGCTTCCACACTCTGCGCCAGCAGATCAAAAAGTCGAACGGCAAGCCGAACCTGGCCCTTTCCGACTTCATAGCCGAGGAAGGCGACGACTATATCGGCGCCTTCGCCGTCACCGCCGGTCATGGCGAGTTGGAGATCGCCAAAAAGTTCAAGGACGCAGGCGACGACTATTCGTCCATCATGGCCACGGCTCTGGCCGACCGTCTGGCAGAAGCCTTCGCCGAACGCCTGCACAAGGAAGTCCGCACTCAACTGTGGGGCTACAAGGCGGACGAGGCCACCAGCATCGATGAACTTATCGCCGAACAATATCAGGGCATCCGCCCTGCGCCCGGCTATCCGGCCCAGCCCGACCACACGGAAAAGGCCACCCTGTTCCGCCTGCTGAACGCGGGCGAGAACGCGGGCATGGCTCTGACTGAAAGCTTCGCCATGACGCCCCCGGCCTCGGTCTCGGGCCTCTATTTCGGCCACCCCGGCAGCCACTATTTCGGCGTCGGCAAGATCGACCGCGATCAGGTCGAGGACTACGCGCGTCGCAAGAACATGCCAATCGCTGAGGTCGAGCGCTGGCTGGCCCCCATCCTCAACTACGATCCCTACGCCGCACCACGCGAAACGGCGGCCTGAACGCAAGCCCAGACCGCCGTCGCGTGACCTTGAGGTCGGATCAGTTGGCCGCAGGCTCTTCCAGGCCGACGTCCGCAGGCGTTGCTGGCGGAGTGGTGATGTTGTTGCGGATGCGACGCGCCGCGTGTTCGCAACGCCCCGGCAGGCCATAAAACAGGCCGAACGACTGGCTGCGCGCCGCCTCGTCCTGACTGGCCAGCAACGGCGCCCACTGCGCCTTGGCCTGGGCCGCAGCAGCCTGTGCCGCCGACTTGGCCGCCGCCGTCTGACGCGGTTCGGCCGCCGCCAGCGCACTACGGAAGTCCTGCGCCTCCAGACGGCCCAGACGCACCAGCTCCGTATCCTCAGGCGTACGGTTCGTCAGCGTATCGCCCAAATCCGCATGGCCGGTCACCAAGGCATCGCACCAGGCCACCAGCGGATAATCCTGCGTCGGCGCCCCGCGCGGCAGTGTGTGCGAATAGGCGATGGCCTCACGCATCTTCAACGCATCCGCGCTTTCGTTCGAACGGTTCGTGACGATCGGACCGTCCTGATCTTGCGAAACGGCAGACCCTGCCGCCAACAGCGACAACACAACGATACCGGGAACCAGAGCTTTCAGCATAATCTTCCTTGAGAGGCGCCGCGATCAAAGCGGCGATCATCAACGCTCGCCCGCCGAAATGGTTTTAATACGGCGACGCTGACATGAAAAAGGCGGCGGAGCGTTGCTCCGCCGCCTCAGTCTCTTGTCGAAGACCGGCCTTAGAACTTGGCGGTCAGACCGACGTAGTAACGACGACCCAGCACGTCATAGGTCGACGGGTCGGTGTTGGCCTGAACGCCCGGCGAGTACAGGTTGGGCTGTTCGTCGGTCACGTTGTTCACGCCAGCACGCAGCGAGACCGTGTCGTTCACAGACCACGAAGCGTTCAGATCGAAGTAGTCGATCGACGGCAGAGTGATGTCCGTGTTGTAGACACCGATTTCACCCACCCGGCGCCAACGTGCACCGACCGTGAAGGCATCCTTCGACCAAGTCAGCGAGCTCAGGGCCTTCCATTCCGGGAAGGTGTTGCCGAACGTGCTGGAGATCGTGCCAGTACGATCAGTGAATGCACCACCGGCGACGACACTGTTCTTGTATTCGGCCAACCAGCTGATGACCGTATTGAAGCTCAGACGACCCCAATCGCCAGCGCCGACTTCACCAAGATCGAACGACCAGTCAGCCTGGAAATCCACACCGGAAGTCTTGACTGCGCCAAGGTTGGCGTTGGTTTCAATAGCACCCGTAATATTGCCGGTCGCAGGGTCGCGACGGAACAGCTGGCAATAGCTGTTGCCGCTTTCATAGTTCGGATTATCTCCACTAGCATTATAGCAGCCTTGGATGGCGTCAGAAGCCGAGATGTGGTCGATCGCATCAGTGATCTCGATGCTATAGTAATCGATCGAAGCCGAAACGCGTGCCAACCACGGCGACGAGAAGCGCGGTTGGTACACAAGGCCGCCGGTCCAGCTGTCCGAGGTTTCCTCGTGAAGGCTCGGATTGCCACCTGTGCTGCTTTGCACTTGGTTATTAGAGAACACGTAGTTTGTTAGCGAGCCCGCCGACAGACCTTGCGCAATGCAGAGTTTTTCGACTGCAGCCTTGTTCGGGTTCGATGCTTGACGATAGCTCGAGGTGCTGTCGCAAGGATCGCCGCCGGTGCCGGTTGCAGTAGCTTGCCCAATGTTAGGGAAGTCCACGCCAGGCGCAGCAAATAGTTCACCAATCGAAGGCGCGCGCACCGAACGGCTGTAACCGCCACGAGCACGCAAACCGCCGCCAATGGTCCAGTCCAGATCAGCACGGTAAGCTTGAGTGCCGCCAGCGGTGTTATAATCCGCGTAGCGATAACCTAGGTTCAGATCCAGTTGTTCAACGAACGGCAGGTTCGCCAGAAGCGGGACGAGCGCTTCGATGAACAGTTCCTTGGAGTTGGTGCTGCCGGAGAGCGAGGGCGTCGGGTTGAAGCCCGCGATTTCGTTGCCGCCGTTGAACCCGCCATCAGGACGTGCAGTCGGCGTATTGTATTGAGCCAGAGAAGCGTCCGCACCGAATGCGAAGTTGTCCTGACGGTAAGCAGCACCGAAGGCGACGCGCACTTCGCCGGCGGGCAGATCAAATGCTTTGCCCTGGGTCGATGCTTCGATGACGGTTTGTTCCGTCACAGTGGAGTTACGAGCCGAACGACCGATATAGGCGATGCATTCTGCGGATAGGTCAGTTACGCCAAACGGATCGAAGCCGCCCGCACACAGGCTGACACCGCCATCAGGCGCGTCAAGCAGGGTTTGCACTGCGGATCGCGAAACGTTGCCGGTTTGCGTGGTTGTGTTCGAGACACGTCCGTACGACGCATAGGCGTCATAGGTCCAAGAACTATTTGGCACCTGACCACGAATGCCCGTCGTCAGCTGATAGATGTTGTACTCTTCAACCGAGTGACGTCCACCAAGCGAAGTGAAGCGCTTGTTCAGCAGGAAGGAGCGATCGCCCGGCGCGCCAGCAGTCGGATCGACTTCATAGTTAGCGCGATCTTTGGTGAACGCTTCTTTTTGCGCGTCCGTCAGACCACCAGGGACCGTCTTCAGGCGCCACAGTTGGTTGCCACGAGCCGGCGTGCTGGGGAAGGTGCCGTCAGCATTTGGGCGCGGGTCGGAATAAAGACGCGCATTCAGGAACCTGCGCAGGTCAGAACCTATGAACGGGTTCGTGGTGGGAACACGGAAGCCAGTTTGTCCCGCAGGGTTACCTGCAGCCGGGCTAGCCGCAAGCTCTGTGTCAGCAGTGTACTGCGTGAAGAGCGCGTTCGCGTAAACTTCAGCGTTGTCGTTAATCTTATAACGACCACCCGCATACACGTTATAACGCTCGAGTGGCAACTGCAAGTAGTTCAGAGGACCAGTGTTGAACGTATAGTTCGCACCAGGAGCTGTATATTCGATGCCTGCGCCGGCTGGATTTTTGACATTCAGCTTGCCCGTATAAGCGAACAGCGAGTTGTCGTCGTTAAAGCCGAACTGGCCCGAATTCGACATGCCAGTGTTGCCGAAATACGTGCGAACAAAAGCGAGATCAGGCAGGTTGTTTGCGTCAAACGTCGTCGAACCCAGCGGTGAAGTGCCAGAGGCCCCCGAGACGGAAGAGAAACCGCGCGCAGCATTGTAAATCACGTCACGTGTCGAACGGCTCAGCGACAGGACCATGTTGCCGCGGTCGTTATCGAAGTTGCCCCCGACCGTGATCGAATAGCTTTGCGTGACTCCATCGCTACGATCCGTTTCGCCGTACTGAACGTCGGCTTGAACGCCCGAGAAATTCTCATCGACGATAAAGTTGGCGACGCCTGCCAATGCATCCGAACCATATGCGGCCGAAGCGCCGCCGGAGATGACCTCAATATTCTTGATGAGCGCGGTTGGGATCAAGTTGACATCTACCGAACCGTCAGAGTTCGACGGAACCACACGACGACCATTCAACAGAACCAGGGTGCGGTTGGAACCCAGGTTGCGCAGGTTGATGTTGGCCTGGCCGCCGTTCGACGGATTGTTCGAGGTCGAGGAGATCGACGGCGTGAACTGCGGCAGGTCGTTGATCAAGCTGTCGATGGTGACAGCGCCGGTAGCCTGGAAGTCTTGCGCCGAAACGGTCACAATCGGGCTAGTCGAGCGATAATCCTGACGGGCGATGCGCGAACCAGTAACAACAATGTCGCCCACTTCCGTCGATTGGTCGGTCGTCTGCGCGAACGACGGCGAGGCCGCCATCGCCATAGCCGCGCCACCGATGATGGAAGTCGCCAACAGGCTGCGACGGAAATTCTTATTGCTCAAGGCTAGTTCTCCAAGGTTCAGCGCTGCGTCATCAACACAATGACCGCCTCAACCATAAGCCACCCCCTACCGAACGGTCGGGACGACTTGAACCCATACCAATGCGGGCAGCAAGTCTAGCGCCCCGCCCAATCTAAACACATTTGAAACACGCATGTCTCAAATTCGCCACAGCGGCGACAGAGGGCCGACAAAACCTGCCAAACGTGATCTAAATCCGGTGCGGACCACCAACCTCATAGTTATTAAGGATTTTCATGCACCGCATCAGATTGCATATCCGCGCTATCCCGATAATGCTGTCACTGTTTGCGACAGTAATAACGCCATCATTTGCATTGGCGCAGTCGACGTCACAAACATCGGGATCAGAATTGCTAAGTTCGATCACGCGGTGTCGTGCAATCGTCTCTGATTCCGAACGACTATTATGTTTCGATGCTGCGGCTGGCTCTCTTGCTGCGGCTGGAGATGTTGCAGTCGTGCGCCGCGACGAAGTTCAGCAGGACCAGCGACGATTGTTTGGCTTCAACGTAGCCATTTCCAATCCATTCAATCCAAGTGGCCGGGCTGACGAAATCCAATCTATTTCAGCGACGATGACCAATGCGCGCGATTTGGGACGCGGCGAATGGATCATCACGCTCGACGACGGTTCCGTCTGGCGTAAGACTGACAACGTGGTCCCGATTTTCTCGACCCGCCGTGAAAACCCAGTGACCGTACGGCGCGCTGCGCTCGGCAGCTATATGATGAAGGTCGGCGATACGCCGCCATTTCGCGTAAAGCGCGAATAGTCAGCCGACGAGAATCACCGTTCGACCGCAACTCGGCTGAGGTGGGGCGCAGGCTCCGGGGTGCACGAGGCCGCAACGAGTTGCGCCGCCATGAGACACAGGATCGCTGCGGCGATAGGTTGGAGCCGATTGGATACAGTTGACACGATCGAACGGCCCATAATGAGCACTCCTCAAGGGGTTGCCCGGCCCTTGCCGCAAACCCCGAGCCAGAAATGGAGCGAGCGACCATGATCCCCTACGTGCGTCAGTTCGACTTCGCCTATGGGCGACCTGATCAGGTTTCGCCTTTGGTCCAGCGCGTCGTTGCGGAAAATCCCGGGCCGTTCACCTTCACCGGCACAGGAACCTATATTGTTGGCAGGCCTGAGACTGGGGCCGTTGTGGCCGTGATCGATCCCGGTCCGGCGGACGCCGCGCATCTGTCGGCTTTGCTCGCAGCTGTCGAGGGACGAACAGTCAGTCATGTATTCGTGACCCACACGCACCGCGACCACGCCCCCCTGGCCCGTCCTTTCGCCCTGGCGACCGGGGCTACCATCCTGGCGGCTCAACCGCCTTTGCGCGAACCCCACGCTTCCGGCGTATTGGACGAGGAGGATGACGCCGACTTCACGCCCGATGTCGTCCTGACCGGGGGCGAGATCATCCAAGGCGACGGCTGGACGATGGAGGCGGTTTTCACGCCGGGTCATGCGTCAAACCACATGGCCTTCGCTCTTCAGGAGGAGAACGCCCTGTTCAGCGGGGATCATGTCATGGGCTGGTCGACCACTGTGGTCGCGCCGCCAGACGGCGACATGCGCGACTATCTGAACAGTCTGGACGCTGTGGCGGCGCGCGGCTTTGCGACCTTGTGGCCCACGCACGGACCGCCCATCACTGAAGTCACCCCCTTTCTGAACGCCTACCGGGCGCACCGGCGGGACCGCGAGGCGCAGATACTGGCGCGGCTTCAGGCGGGCGACCGGCGCATCAGCGATATGGTGCCGACGCTTTACGCCGGCGTCGACCAGCGGCTGTGGCCCGCCGCGTCGCTTTCAGTGCTGTCGCATCTGGTGAAGCTGGTCGAGGACGGCGTCGCGGTCGCCTTGCCTGAGCCTACGCTGTCGGCCGAGTTCAGCCTGATCTAGTGAATTTCGGCCTCAAGGGCCTCGGTGATCTTGGCGGCCAGACGGCAGGTCGCGCCGCCGTCAGGACGACCATCGCGCGCAGCCACGCGAATGTCTGTGCGGCCCGGACGGATGCGGATGACGGCGTCATAGGCGAAACCGAACCAGGCCCCCTCGTGCACGCCTTCGACCTGGAAAGTCGTGGCGCGCGTCACGGGAAAGCCCGCATCGACCAGGGCGGAACTGGCCTGTTGGGCAAGAACCTGACTGGGGATCGCACGCACCGAAGGGCAGGCCGCATCATCGGCCGCCTTCGAATGGCGATGCAGATCGGACAGTTGTGCAAAGGCGGGCGGTTCATCCGCATTGGTCGACACGTCTCGCGGCGTGTTCTTCGACAACTGGTTCTGCTGCCACAGGAACCCGCTGACCGTCGCGCACGACAGGATCAGGGCGATGGCGGCATAAACGCCCCTGCCCTTCAAATCCCGCAGCGCCAGCCCAATCGCAACCAAGGCCCCGGCCAGCCCCACCCAGGCCAGCACCCGCGCCACCGTCCAGGTCAGCAGGTCATAGCTGATCGACAGGTCCAGACCACCGAACCGTGTCGCCGCGATCGCCGCCACGACCAGAACCCCCGGCGCAGCCGCAAGAGCGGCCAGCCAGGGCAGAACGGCGGGAACGGGTTTTCTGGACGGCATCTGGACCTATGGGGTCAGGCGGAGGGATCGGTTTCCGGCAGACGGTAGTCTTTCATCCGCTCACGCAGAAGCTTCTTGTCGATCTTGCCTGTGGCGCCCAGCGGAATCTCGTCCACCGCCACCACATCGTCGGGCATCCACCATTTGGCGATCTTGCCCTGCAGGAAGTCCAGATGCTCCTGTTTCTCCAGGGTCTCGCCCTCTTTCAGCTTCAGCAGCAGGACGGGACGTTCGTCCCATTTCTTGTGCGCGGCGCCGATGACAGCGGCCAGTTCGACCTTGGGGTGGCCGACAGCGATGTTCTCGATCTCGATGGAGCTGATCCATTCGCCGCCGGACTTGATCACATCCTTTGAACGGTCAGTGATCTGCATGAAGCCCAGTTCGTCAACGGTTGCGACATCGCCGGTGTCGAAGAATCCGTCGTGATCCAGGATCGCATCATCCTGACGATAATAGGCGCGCGCCACGGTCGGTCCCTTGACCATCAAGTGACCGAAGGTGCGCCCGTCGTGCGGCAGGGTCTGGCCTGCGCCGTTCTTCAGCTCCAGCTCGACGCCCAACGGGGGCGTGCCCTGTTTGACGCGGTATTTGATCTGCTCGTCATAGGGCATGCTCGCCGTTTCCGGCGTCATGTTGGACAGGGTGCCGATGGGCGAGGTTTCGGTCATGCCCCAGCCCTGAAGCACCTCGATGCCGAATTCGTCGTTGAAGGCGCGTATCAGGCTTTCGGGCACGGCGGCGCCGCCGATCAGCACGCGATTGACGGTCGAGAGCTTCAGCCTGTTCTCGCGCATATGGGCCAGCAGCCCCTGCCAGACGGTCGGCACGGCGGCAGAGAAGGTGACCTTTTCCGTCTCAAGCAGTTCGTAGATGGAGGCGCCGTCCATCTTCGGCCCCGGCATGACCAACTTGGCGCCCGACGCCGGGCCGACAAAGGCGATGCCCCAGGCGTTGGCGTGGAACATTGGCACGACCGGCAGGATCACCTCGGTCGTCTTGGCCCCGACCACCGTGGACTGCATGGCCATGAAGGTGTGCAGGAAGTTGGAGCGGTGCGAATACAGCACCCCCTTGGGATTGCCCGTCGTGCCCGAGGTGTAGCAGAGGCCGCAGGCGGTGCTTTCCTCGAAATCGCCCCAGACGACATCCGCCGACTGTCCCGCCACTACCCGCTCATAGGCCTCGGCCTTGGGCAGTTTGGTCTGGGGCATATGGGCGTCGTCGGTCATGACGATGACCCGCTCGACCTTGGGAATATGCGGCAGGATGGCTTCCAGCAGCGGCACGAAGGTCAGGTCGACGAAGATGATGCGGTCTTCGGCGTGATTGATGATGTAGACAAGCTGCTCGGGGAACAGGCGCGGGTTCAGGGTGTGGCACACCGCACCGATGCCCATGACGCCGTACCAGGTCTCGATATGGCGGTCGTTGTTCCAGGCCAGGGTGGCGACGCGGTCGCCCGGCTTGACGCCCCAGTCCTTCAGGGCGCTGGAGACGCGCTTGGCGCGGTCGTGGATCTGTCCATAGGTGGTGCGGGTGATCGGCCCTTCGACCGAACGGGTCACCACTTCGCGGTCGCCATGCCAATTTTTGGCGTGGTCAATGATCTTGTCGACCGTCAGCGGCCAGTCCTGCATCAAGCCCAGCATCTTAACTATCCTGTCCCTTGGGTGCGCCTGCTGTACCTGCGGCGCTTGGGGGCGACGCTATATTTGTTATCGGCGTTAAGCAACGTGACCAAAGGTAAGCTTCCGCGCGACGGATCGTCTCCTGTGGCGCCGACGCGCATCCCGTTCTAGAAGCCCGTCCATGGCAATTCTGATCGCAATCACGGGGGGCTCCGGCTCCGGCAAATCCACCTTGGCCGAGGCTCTGGTCTCGACGCTGCCGACAGGATCAGCCGTGCTGGTGCGCGAGGACTCCTATTATCGAGACGCCGCCTCCGTGCCGGATTTCGACGCCGACACCTTCGATTTCGACGACGTGGCCGCCCGCGATCACGACCTGATGATCGCCGACCTGAAGGCGCTGAAAGACGGCCGCGACATCACCGCCCCCGTCTATTCCTTCATACACCACGGGCGTGAGCCCGAGGGCGAATCCATTCCCGCCGCCGAGGTGGTGGTGGTCGAGGGCATCCACCTGCTCTGCACGCCCGAACTGAGCCAGTTGTTCGACCTGCGCGTCTTCGTCGACACCCCCGCCGACATCCGCTTCATCCGTCGCCTGTTGCGCGACCAGGCCGAGCGCGGACGCTCAGCCGATTCCGTCGTATCGCAATATCTGGCCACTGTGCGCCCCGGCCATGAACGCCTGACAGAGCCGTCACGCGTCCATGCCGACTTCATCGTCGCCGATGCGACGGCGGCGGTGCGTCTGGAAGACCCGCAGGCCGTGGTGCGTCTGGCCGCGCCGGTACTGGCGCATCCACTGTTGCAAGGTTTCCTGGGACGCTGAACGCGACATTCATCAGGCAGATGCCTCAAGTCGTCATTCCGGGGCCAAGCGCAGCGAGGAGCCCGGAACCCAGAGCTACGATCGCCGCGCTGAACGCGTCAGACGCCTGATACCGCCCCCTGGGTTCCGGGTTCGCCCTGCGGACGCCCCGGAATGACGAGTTTTTGCTGACTGTCGATTTGGCCTAAGGCCACAGACGCTCCGACGCCCAACCCACCCCTGCCCGCACGAATCGCAAACGGTCGTGCAGACGGAACGGGCGATCGCGCCAGAACTCCACCGATTGCGGCACGACCCGCCAGCCAGTCCAGCGCTCAGGCCGATCAACCTCATGTCCGTCGAACCGCGCCGTCTCACGCGCCACGGCGGCCTCCAGCGTTTCGCGTCCCTCGAGAACCCGCGACTGGTCCGAGGCCCAGGCCCCGATCCGGCTTTCGCGGGCGCGGCTGGCGAAATAGGCGTCCGCCTCTTCCACCGTCACCGGCTCGACCACGCCCCGCACCCGCACCTGACGGCGCAGCGACTTCCAGTGGAAGGTCAGGGCCGCGACCGGGCGGACCGCAAGCTCCAGCCCCTTGGCGCTCTCACGGTTGGAATAGAAGGTGAAGCCCCGCTGATCCACGTCCTTCAGCAGCACGATCCGCGCATCCGGCAATCCGTCCGCATCCACGGTCGACAGGGTCATGGCGTTGGAATCATTGACCTCATGCGCGCCAGCGTCCGCCAGCCAGTCGATGAACAGGCCGATCGGCTCGGGTCGGACGAAAATGCTCTCGTCGCCATTGGCGGCCAGGGCTGCGGCATAGTCGCGGGCGTATTCCTCACGCGACGGGCTGGGCGGGATCACAGGAGCAGTCATGCCGCCTGATTACGCCCCGCGCGCGCCGCTGCAAATGATCGAGATCAAGTCACAGACCGCAAAAAACGAATCACAGTTAACCCGCTCTTGACCATGACGGGCGAACGGTAGGGACATGAGCGCCATCCGTTCCCGTTCCGATGCTGTTTCCGTTCGCGAGGCCCTGTCGATCCTGGGCCTGCACGGCGCCGTGGACGCCGCCTCCCTGAGCGCCGCATTCCGCGCCGCCGTGAAGTCGGCGCGACCGGACCAGCCGGGCGGCGACGATGAGCGTTTCCGGCGGGTGATCGCCGCCTATCGCCTGATCCAGACCAGCGGCGGCGCCCTGCCCGCGCTTGAGGCGCCCAAGATCAAGCCCGCCTCAGCCCCCGTTCTGGCCATCACCCCGATGCAGGCGGTCAATGGCGCGCAGATCGACCTGCGGCTGGGCGCGCGCACCATGCGGGTGAAAGCTCCGGCCGGATTGCGCACCGGCGAACACCTGCGTCTGCGCGGCGGCGGTGAGGATGGGTCGGACCTCTATCTGCCCGTGCTGATCCGGCCTGCAGGCGGTCTGTCGGCGCTGGGCGACGACCTGTTCATGACCGCATCCACCAGCCCGCGCACCCTGAGCGAGGGCGGACGCGTCGAGATCGAGACCCATCTGGGCGTCCGTTCCGCATGGATCATGCCCGATGCGCCGGAGCCGGTGCGCCTGCGTCTGCGCGGCCTCGGCCTGCCTGCGCGTGGGACCAGATCGGCGGGCCACCTGTTCGTCACCCTGGTCCCCTGTGAAGATGCGCCCTCGGCGGCGGAAGACCTGCTGCTGCGCTTCAACCGCGTCTGGACGCCGCAAAGACTGGCCGCCTGAGACGCAGTTCAGCACGTTTCACACCTGCCGAAGCGCCATCAGCGGTTCCGTCTGAAACGATCATGCTCTAAGTCGGCCCCATGTCGCACAATACCTTCGGCCATCTGTTTCGCGTGACCACCTGGGGCGAGAGCCACGGCCCGGCCATCGGCTGCGTCGTTGACGGCTGCCCGCCGCGGATACCCCTGACGGAAGCCGACCTTCAGCCCTGGCTGGACCAGCGCAAGCCCGGCGGCTCGCGCTTCGTGACCCAGCGCCAGGAAAGCGACACGGCCCGCATCCTGTCCGGCGTGTTCGACGACGGCGCCGGCCCGGTGACCACCGGCACGCCCATCTCGATCATGATCCAGAACGAGGACCAGCGGTCCAAGGACTATGGCGAGATCGCCCGCGCCTATCGCCCCGGTCACGCCGACTATGCCTATCAGACCAAATACGGCGTGCGCGACTATCGCGGCGGCGGGCGCTCCTCGGCGCGTGAAACGGCCAGCCGCGTGGCGGCCGGCGCCGTGGCGCGCAAACTGCTGGGCGACAGCATCAAGATCCGCGCAGGCGTGGTCCAGATCGGCCCGCACCGTATCGAGGCCGACCAGATCGACTTCGACGCCGTTCATAACAATCCGCTGTTCGCCGCCTCCGCCGACGTCGTGCCGACATGGGAGGATTATCTGGACCGCATCCGCAAGGCCGGGTCATCCATCGGCGCCGTCGTCGCGCTGGAAGTCACGGGCGTGCCCGCAGGCTGGGGCGCGCCGCTGTATGGCAAGCTGGATTCGGAACTGGCCGCCGCCCTGATGTCCATCAATGCGGCCAAGGGCGTCGAGATCGGCGCAGGCTTCGGCGCCGCTGAACTGTCAGGCGAGGAGAACGCCGACGAAATGCGTCTGGACCTGAACAAGCAGCCGGTCTTCCTGTCAAACAAGGCGGGCGGCGTGCTGGGCGGCATCTCCACGGGCCAGCCGGTGACGGCGCGGGTGGCCTTCAAGCCGACGTCATCCATTCTGACCACGCGCCAAACCATCACCCGCGACGGCGAGGAAACCGATCTGCGCACCAAGGGCCGCCACGACCCCTGCGTGGCCTTGCGCGCCGTGCCAGTGGTCGAGGCCATGGCCGCTTGCGTGCTGGCTGACGCCTTCCTGAGACACCGCGCCCAAGTCGGCTGATCAACCTCTACCTGAACCGATCTTGCGGATATCCGCGACCTGCGTCGGGCGGACCGGCGTGCGTTGGACGGCAGGCGTCGATGTTCTTTCTTCCTGCCGCATGAGGGCCATCAGGCCCGCCAGTCCTGTCGTCATCACGATCATGGATCGAATCCTGCAACTGCGAACCGTTTGCAGGTTTGCGCATGTTTCGGCTGCGTGCAAGAGGGAGAAGGTTGGCGGCGCGAAACTCAGGAGATCAACCGTGCGTGAAGACGGCAAACTGGACTACCTCGAACTACCTGCGACCGACGTGGCCCAGACCAAGGATTTCTATGCCCAGGCGTTCGGCTGGACCTTCGTTGATTACGGCCCGACCTATGCGGCCTTTGATCAGGGGCTGGACGGCGGTTTCGACGCCGATGCTGAACGCACCAGAACGCCCCTGCCCGTCCTCTATGCTCACGATCTCGAAGCCATGCAGGCCAAGGTCGAGGCGGCGGGCGGCAAGATGCTGAAACCGATCTACAGCTTCCCCGGCGGCCGCCGTTTCCACTTCGCCGATCCGGCGGGAACCGAACTGGCCGTCTGGTCCGAAAACTAGACTTAGCGGGGATCGACAGACTGGCCGATCCGTTCGGCCAAGTCCCGGTCCGCGCCCTGGACGCTGGCGACCCATATATGAATCTCGCGCGGGGCGGTCGGGCGTTGGAACAGATGCTCCAGCGCCAGGCGACGGCCGCCTTCTGTCACCACGATGGAGACCCGACCCGAGGCGTTGACCTGGTCACCGTCATAGATCGGGAACTGCGACGACGGCCCCGCATAGATCATCAGCAGCGTCTCTGATCCGCGGCGCACGGAATAGACGGCGCCGTCGGTTCCCGCAGGCGCGCGCACGATTCCCAGACCGCCAGGCAGATCAAGCACGAACGGCAGGGCCGCGATCTCCGCCGACGTCAAAGTGCGGGCAGCTGGCGCGGGCGCAGGTGCTGGCGCCAGAACGGGCGCTGACGGCGCCGTAGCCGGACGAACCTGTGCCGGTGCAGGAGCAGCGACGGGCGCAACCGTCGTGGGACGAGGCGCCGCAACCTGTGCTGGCGGCGCGGCAGTCGGACGAACTGGCTCAGACACGGCGGCGGGCGTCGCCGGGCGTGCCGCTGCGACCGGCGCTCTTACAGGCGGTGATAACGGCGTCTGCGCCGGGACGGAGGTTGGCGCAGCAGGACGCGCAGCAGCGGCGGACGGCGGCAAGCTGTTCAAGTCATGGGTCAGAGAAGGCGTGGCCGCTGGAGCAGACGCGGCCGATCGTGGCGCAACCTGAGCAGCGGGCGCAACCGAGCGCGGTGCTGGTGATGGCGTTGACAAAGACGGCGCAGGGGCAGCCGTCGCCGCTGCGACTGGCGCCGACCTCACAACAGGCGCAGGCACAGCAGACGGTGGCAGACTGTTCAGATCGCGCGTCAGGTCCGATCCCGGACGCTGGACGGGCGGGGTCGTCTGCCCGGACAACAGGACGGCGGCGGCGAGTGCGATCATCGACATGGGTTGACCATTACGCTCACACGCGCGGACGGCAAGGTCGGATCAGGCCTTAGGCATCTGCACCCAGAAAACAGCGCCCTGACCCAACGCCGACTCCACGCCGATCGTGCCCTGCTGCAACTCCACCAGGCGCTTGGCGAGGGCCAGACCGACGCCATGTCCTTCGATGCTGGAACGCTCCAGACCCAGCCGATTGAACGGTTCGAACAGTTGAGCCTGTTTCTCGATGCTGAGGCCCGGCCCAAAGTCCGCCACCTCGATCCGCACACACTCGGCAGCGCGCACCGCGCGCAAAATGATCTGCCCTCCAGAAGCCCCGTATTTCAAGGCATTCGACATCAGATTATCGATGACCTGAGCCAGACGCTGGGAATCGGCCAGAACCGTCAGGCCGTCGCCTTCGACCTCTACATCAATCGTCAGCCCCTGCGCTTCGGGACGCAGCAGGGCGGCGCGGCGCGTATCCTCCAACAGCCCCGCCACATCCGTCGGGCGCACATCCACCTTAATAGCCCCCGCCTCTGCGCGGGCCACATCCAACAGGTCGTGAGCCAGTGCTTCAACCTGCCGCGCCGTGCGGACCAGCATCTCGGCCATCTCGGCCTGCTGAGGCGTTACCTCGCCTAGTCGGCCGTCCTTCCAAAGCTCGCCGATGCCGATGATCCCAGCGACGGGGCTTTTGATCTCATGGGCGACGTTGGCGAGCAGCCGCGACTTGGCCTCGGACGACCGTTCGGCCCGCTCTTGCCCAACCCTTGCGCGGGCGGCCAGCCTGTTGCGGTCTTCCAACAGGGACGCCAGCAGGATCATCGGCGCATAGCCGATCAGCACCAGCAACTGCGCCGCCATGACCTGATCTGGAATAGGCGCATCGCCCAAGAAGGGGCCTGAGCCGTGCATCGCCGATCCGACCGCCAGAACAGCGACAATCAGCAGGCCGCTCACCGCCCCGATCACGCCCAGGCGCGCGGCCGCCAGCATCAGCAATGGCAGAAGCACGAAGCTAAAGGTCAGTCGCCCGTCATAAATGGCGGTATAGACCAGCCCGATGGCCAGCATCAGGACGCCGAACTCAACCAGGCGCAGGGGCCGCGTCAGCCGCGCGACGCCAGCGCGCGTCAGGGCCAACCCAAGGCAGCCCAGAATAGCGATCCCCATTGCATGGCCAAACCACCAGATCTGGAAGCTTTCCAGGAAATCGCCCTGCCCTGTCAGCGCAAGCATCCCGGAAATGAAAATCCCCGCCGGAATCGGAGCGATCAAGGCCGCAGCGAACACGAACCGCCCGGTCATGGTGACGCTCGACAGGTTCTGACCTGGAGCGATACGTCGGCTCAGAACCACCCCGAGCGTGATTTCCAGAACATTGGCGAAGGTGAACAACAACGAATAGCCAGGCGCATTTCCGGCCAGTATCTCACCAACCAGAATACTGACCGTCAGAACCGCAATGAAGGCAGCGTCTTCCTTGCGGCTGGTGCTGCTTCTCAACCAGATGGCGATGGCGACGCCGCCTGCGCCCCACAACCCGGCGACCATGCCGGAAGAGCGCGTGAACAGGATCGACGCCACGACCAGAACGGCGACAACCAGCCCGGTCCCGATCAAAGTCAGGGGGTGTTCAAACGCGCGGACCGCCTCGCGGCCATCCTCCTTGACGACCCGACGTGTCTCGCCCGCGGCGGCGGTCTTTCGCGTGGCAGGCGTGTCGATGTCGAGCGCACGGCTCATAGCGATAATCTCGAACGGAAACTAAGGCCCTAAGACTATGCGCAGGGTTCCTAATATCCCCTGAAACTAGGGTTTCAGCACCAGGTTGAAGGCAGCCACCGCATAGGCTGCGCCCTTCGGATGATTCCACACTCCGCCGCTGACAGCGATGAAGTCCGCGCCGGCCTTGGCGACCTCCGCCGCATTGTCCACGGTGATGCCGCCGATGGCGACGCAGGGGACTTCAACCGTCTCCTGCCACACGGTCAGAAGGTCCAGCGGCGGCCGATGCACCGTCTCCTTGGTGTCTGTCGGATAGAAGGCGCCGAATGCCACATAATCGGCTCCCCCCTCGGCGGCGTCCCAGGCCAGATCACGGTCGTCGTGACAGGTGACGCCGATCATGGCGTCCGGCCCTAGAATGCGCCGCGCCTCGGCCAACGCCCCGTCTTCCTGGCCGATGTGAACCCCGTCGCAGCCCGTCGCCTTGGCCAGATCAGGCCGGTCGTTCAGCAGCAACGCCACCTCATGGCGCCGCGCGATGGGGGCCAGCCCCTCGACCGCCGCGCGGATCGTCGCATCATCCGCAGGCTTCAGCCTGATCTGCAGCGCCGCCACGTCTCCAGCGGCCAAGGCCTGATCCAGCGTCTTTGCAAAGGCGTCCAGATCAGGGATCGAAGGCGGTGTGATCAGATACAGTCGGCAGGGCGGACGCTCAGGGGCGGTGGGAGTTCTGGCCATGCCCGTCCTTCCCCCTCCCGCGACCATCCGTCAACGGGCCAGTCCTGAGAACGACTTGCAATCGCCTTAAAGGATGCTATAGCGAACCATTCTCAGTCAGTGGATCGCGTAGAACCTTCGTGTACGTCTGCAACTGCAATGGCCTTCGCAAGCGTGATGTCGCCCAGTCGATCGAGGCTGGCGCCTGCCGTCCGCGCGATATTTTCGCCAGCCATCAATGCCAGGCCCAGTGCGCCAAGTGCGTCTGTGAAATGCGCCAGATGATCCAGGACAGCCGCGAAGCATTCGCACTCGCAGCCGAGTAGTCGCCAGCTCGCATCGCGGGCGAAAATCACTCGCACTATCAATGTACTGATAAAAACTCGCAAATAAACAATGCTGGTTTTACTGTGGTATTGCCTCGCTCAACAGACGGCGAATGCGCCGTGGCGAGACCAAGGACAATGGCCATGAAGGGCGACCCCGCAATCATCCGCACGCTGAACGCAGTGCTGACCAACGAACTGACCGCAGTGAACCAGTATTTCCTGCATGCGCGCATGTTCGAAAGCTGGGGCCTGTCGCACCTGGGCAACGTGATCTACGAAGAATCGATCGGCGAGATGAAGCACGCCGATATGCTGATCAAACGCATCCTCTTCCTGGACGGCCTGCCCAACCTGCAGGACCTGCACAAGCTGAAGGTCGGCGAAGACCCCATCGAATGTCTGAGCGCCGACCTGCAGCTTGAGATCGACAGCCGCGCCACAACCGCCGCCGCAGTGCGAGGAAACCCGCGACTATGTCAGCCGCGACCTGCTGATGAAAATCCTGTCCGACACCGAGGAGCACATCGACTTCCTCGAAAACCAGCACAAGCTGAAGGTCGGCGAAGACCCCATCGAATGTCTGAGCGCCGACCTGCAGCTTGAGATCGACAGCCGCGCCACAACCGCCGCCG
>RCMZ01000375.1_pt1 | contig 25260 bp, 19 predicted proteins | sample 2041141 | NCBI WGS metagenome assembly RCMZ01 (sample SAMN09708263, study PRJNA481090) | Wastewater metagenome, whole genome shotgun sequencing project. | biome: sewage; isolation source: Davis station wastewater (DW) | place: Antarctica: Davis Station | collected 2010-03-01
CGCGCCCGCATCGCCGGCCGCCGACGACGCGGCGGCCGCCCGCTAGGCGCCGGCAGCGCCCGTCCGAAGCGCGATGGCCTTGTCCTTTCACCGTTTCGATCCCTCGCCCTGCGGCTTCCCGGCGCCGCGCGCGCCGCTGCTGCCGCGCTTCTCGCTTTCCGGCGCCGCGCCCGGCGCGCCGGCGCGGCCGGGAACGGTCTTCTTCCGGCGGGAGAGCCGCTTCTACCGCCGCGGCCGCTACGCCCTGTTCGAAGCCTTCCGCCTCGCCGGCGTCGGCCCGCAGGGCGCCCTGCTGGCGCCCGCCTACCACTGCCGCACGATGCTCGACCCCGCCCAGCGGCTCGCCGGCGAGGTCCGCCTGTATCCGCTGAACGCCGACCTGACGCCCGACTTCGCGGCGCTCGCGGCGCTCTGCGCGGCTCCCGGCGCGCCGGTTCGCGCCCTGCTGCTGACCCACTATTTCGGCTTTGCGCAGCCGGCGGCGGCCGTCGCCCGGTGGTGCGCGGAGCGCGGCATCACGCTGATCGAGGACTGCTCGCACGCCTTTTTCGGCGAGGCGAAGGACGCCTCCGGACAGGCGCTCGCCGCGTTCGGCTCGTTCGGTGATTACGCGGTGGCCAGCCCCTGGAAGTTCTTTCCCTGTGCCGACGGCGGCGTGCTGGTCGCCAACCGGGGCGCCGTCCTGCCCGCCGCGCCCGCGCGCGGCAGTGCGGCGGCGGAACTGACGGCGGAAGCGAAGGCCGTCCTCGGCAGCCTGCGCGGGGCGTCCCGCCCGCGCGGCGGCGCCGGCGAGACGCCCGAGCAGCTGCGCCGGCGTCTGGCGAAACTCGCCGCGACGCCCGTGGCGCCCGCCGTGGAGGGCTTCGCGGAAGACGGCGGGCTTTCGCCGCATTACCGTCCGGAGGACGAAGGGCGGGCCGGCCTGCGCTCTTCGCATCTGCTCATGCGCGCGACCGACGCGCCGCGCCTGATCGCGCGGCGGCGCTGCCACTACGCGGCCTGGGCGCAGGGCGTCGCCGGCCTCGCCGCGGCACGCCCGCTGCATCCGGCGCTGCCCGACTCCTGCGTGCCCTATATGTTCCCGCTGCTCGTCGACCATCCGGAATTCCACTTCGCGCTGCTCAAGCGCCTCGGGGTGCCGATCTGGCGCTGGGACGAAATGGCGCGTTCGTCCTGCCCGGTCGCTGCGGCCTACCGCCTGCGCCTGCTGCATCTGCCCTGCCATCAGGACCTGTCGGCCGCCGAGATCGCGTGGATGATCGCGGCGGTGCGCGCGGTGCTGGAACTGCCGGTGCCGGGAGACGCGCCATGAGCGCCTGGAGCCACGTGCCGCTGGCGCGCTCCCTCGGTTCCTGGGCGGAGGCCTGGGATGCGCTCAACCGCGAGCTGAACGACGCGCACCCGCTGCTCGACAGCCGCTTCGTCGACGCCCTGCTGAAGTATTTCGCCGGCGGCGACGAGGTGCTGTGCGTGCACCGGAGCGCCGACCGCATCGACGGCCTGTGCATCCTGTGTCCGAAGGGGCGCGGCGCGTGGACCACCTTCCTGCCGGCGCAGGCGCAGATCGCGCCGCTCCTGCTCAAGGACGGGGCGACGCTGGGCGCCCTGTTCGCCGGGGGGCTGCCGGGCTGGGCGAGCATGGTCGATTTCATGTGCCAGGACCCGGCGTTCAGCGCGCTGGCGAACCTCGACGGCATTCCGGCGACGGCCATGGATCATGCCCTGACGATCAACATCGACATCGCGGGCGAGGCCGGCGAGGCGGGTGGCTTCGACGCCTACTGGGCGCAGCGCTCGAAAAACCTGACGCACAACATCCGGCGTTACGCCAATCGCCTGGAAAAGGACGGGGTTCGGCGCCGGCTGGTCCGGCTCGCCGAGGCCGCGCAGATGCGCGATGCGGTGGCGCGCTACGGCGAGCTGGAGTCGTCCGGCTGGAAAGGCCGCGAAGGCACCGCGATCCATATCGACAATGCGCAGGGGCGCTTCTACCGGGAGGTGCTCGAGCGTTTCGCGGCCAGCGGGCAGGCGGCGGTGTACGAAAGCTGGTTCGACGATCGCCTGGCCGCGTCGCGCCTGGTGATCGTTTCGCCGGCGATGACGGTGATCCTGAAAACCGCCTACGACGAATCGCTCTCCGGTTTCGCGCCCGGCCGCCTGCAGCTGTTCGATCTGATCGGCCAGACCTTCGCCGAGGGCGGGCGCCGGACGATCGAGTTCTACACCAACGCGACCTCCGATCAGCTGGCGTGGGCGACCGGCCAGCGCACGATCCGGCACGTGACGGTGTTCCGCAACGCCGGCGTGCGTCTGGCCTACGAAACGGGCCGGCGCCTGCTGCGCCGCCTGCGGACGCGGTGAGGCGGCATGCCGACGCGCGGTGCGCCCGACGACCCGCCGGCCCCCTTTTTCCGGGCGGAGAAGGCGGCGGGGGGCGCTGACGGCGTTCGCACGGCCGGTACGCCGACGGTCGCGCTCGGGCATCGCGTCGGCGCGGGCGACGGAATTTACGCTGGCTGGACCTGGGACGGGGCGTGCCTGCGCGTCGAGAACGACCGCTACGGAATGCAGCCGCTGTTCTACTGGCGGCACGCCGGCGGCATTTGCGTTTCGCCGGCGATCGCGCGCCTCCTTGAGGAAGGGGCGCCCGCCGCGCTCGACGGCGAGGCGCTGGCGGTGTTCTTCCGCGTCGGCTTCTTCCTCGGCGAAGACACGCCGTTCGCGCACATCCGCGCGCTGCCTCCCGGCGCCGTTCTCGAATGGCGGGCCGAGGGAAGCAAGGGGGCCGAGACGGCGCACGGGGGCGGAAGCTTCACGCTGAGCAGCCGCCGGGCCATGCCGTCGCGTACGCTCGACCTGCCGCGCACAGCGCTGCGCGACGGCTACATCGACCTGTTCCGCCAGTCCATCCGCCGCCGGCCGCCGCCCGCCGCCGACTTCGTCGTTCCGCTGAGCGGCGGCCGGGATTCCCGCCACATCCTGCTCGAACTGCACGCGCAGGGCCACCGCCCCGCGTACTGCATCACCGCGCGCGGCCTGCCGCCGAAGGGCGACGAGGATGCGCGCATCGCGGCCCTGCTTGCGCGGGCGCTCGGCGTCGACCACGTCGTCGTCGGGCCGCCGGCTTCGCCGCTGCGCGAGGAGCGGCGGAAGAACCGCATCACCAGCTTCTGCAGCGACGAGCACGCCTGGCTGATGGGCGTGCGCGACCATCTGCAGCCGGGCGTCGCGGCGCTGTACGACGGCATCGGCGGCGATACGCTGTCGACCGCCGGGTTGTTCGTCACGCCCGCGCTGCTCGATATTTTCCGCAAGGGGCCGTCGGAGCGCATCGCGCACGAATTCATCGCGCGCTTCGGCAGCGCTTCGGAAGCGGCGCTCGCCCGGATGCTGGCCCCCGGGCTGGCGCGTGCGGCGAGCCGGGAAGCGGCCGTCCGGCGGCTCGCCGACGAGCTGGAGAAGCATCTGCACGCGCCGAATCCGATCAATTCCTTCATCTTCTGGAACCGGACGCGCCGCGAGATCGCGCTTGCGCCCTTCGCCGTGCTCGCCCCGGCAAGAACGGTTTTCGCGCCCTATCTCGACCACGACCTGTACGACTTCCTGGCGGCGCTGAGCGTCGATGTCGTCCTCCGGGGCAATCTGCACGACGAAGCGATCCGCCGCGCCTACCCGGCGCATGCCGCACTGCCCTACGAGTCGGCGGGGGCGGGTGCGGCGGCCGCCCGGCAGGTGCCGCGCGGCATCGACCGGGCATTGCGCGCGCAGATCGCCGGCAGCCTGCCGGCGCGCCTGATGAACAACGCCTTCCTGCTTTCCCGGCTGGGCGTCGGCCTGCTGGCGCCGGCGCGGATTCGCTGGATGGCGCCCCTGCTGACCTATCTCGGACAGCTCGAAACGCTCGGAGCATTCGCAACCCCGGAACGGAAGGAGAATTCAAATGAACGCACGCTCTCTGTTTAGCGGTTTCGCCCTGGCGGCGCTGATCCTTTCGGTCTTTTCCGCGCTCGCCGCCGGCACCGCGCAGGCGGCCTCCGGGGCGGACGGGGGACGGCTGTTGCGCGTCGGGCCGGGGCAGGCGCTGCGCACGGTCGCCGCCGCCGCGGCGCAGGCGCGCGACGGCGACACGATCGAGATCGAGGCCGGCGACTACGCGGCCGACGTCGCCGTATGGACGCGCGACCGCCTGACCGTGCGCGGCGTCGGCGGTCGCGTGCGCCTGCTCGCCGCGGGCGCGAGCGCCGAGGACAAGGCGATCTGGGTGGTGCGCGGCGGCGCCATGACGGTCGAGAACATCGCCTTTTCCGGCGCGCGCGTGTCCGGCCGCAACGGCGCCGGAATCCGCTTCGAGAAAGGCCGCCTGACGGTCCGCAACTGCCTGTTCGAAGACAACGAGAACGGTATCCTGACCAGCAACGACCCGGACGCGGAACTGGAGATCGAGGGCAGCGAATTTGGCCACAACGGCGCCGGCGACGGGCAGAGCCACAATCTGTACGTCGGCAACATCCGCCGCCTGAAGGTGAGCGGCAGCTACTTCCACCACGCCCGCGTCGGCCACCTCCTGAAGAGCCGCGCGGCCGAGAGCTTCGTCGAGTACAACCGCCTGACCGACGAGCCCGGCGGGCGGGCGAGCTACGAGCTGGAATTCCCGGGCGGCGGCGTCGCCTACGTGATCGGCAACCTGATCGAGCAGGGCGCGCAGACCGAGAACCCCTACATGATTTCCTTCGGCAGCGAGGGCTATCGCTGGCCGCGCAACGAGCTTTACCTGAGCGGCAATACGCTGGTCGATGAGCGCCCGCAGGGCGGCTATTTCCTGCGCGTGCAGCCGGGCGCCGGGCGTGTGCGGGCGGTCAACAACCTGCTGCTCGGCCGGAGCGCGCTGGAGGCGGCGACGGAGGGCGCGGCGGCGGGAACGGGCGAGTACGCCGGCAACGTCAAGGTCGACGCCGGCGCCTTCGCGCAGCTCGCCAGCCAGGACTACCGGCTGCGCAAGCGCTTCGTCGATACGCGGCCCTTCGGCCAGCTCGCCGTCCCGGGCGCGGCGAACGGCGTGGAGTTGGCGCCGCGGCGGGAATACATCCATCCCCGGCAGACGCGTGTGCTCGCCGGCGCTGCGGTCGTTCCCGGCGCCTTGCAGGGTCTGGCGCCGTGACGGCGGCCGCCGCGCCGCAGCCGGTCCGCGCCGGTCCCCGCACGGCGTCGCCGGGCGGGCGTCCGCTCGCGGCCGGGATCGCCGCGCTCGCGCTGGGCGCCGGCCTGTGGCTGGCGGCGGCCTATCCGATCGCGCCGCGCTGGGTGCTGGCGGCGTTCCTGCTGTGGAGCGCGCTCGCCTTCCTGCGCCCCGCCGCATGGCTGGTGCTCGTTCCCGCCGCGCTGCCGCTGCTCGGTTTCGCGAGCTGGACGGGCTGGCTGACCTTCGAGGAGTTCGATCTCGTGCTGCTCGGCGCGGCCGCCGGGGGCTACGCGCGCGCGGCTTTCGCGCTGGAGGCGGCGGGGGGGCGGCAGACGCCGGGTCCGGCGAATTCAAGCGATTCGGCCCAAAGCGCAGCGGCCCGGCACGCAAGGCGGATTCCGGTGCTCTCGGTGATCCTGCTCGGCCTATTCCTTCTCTCGCAACTCGTCGCCCTGTCGCGCGGCATCGCCGACGCCGGCGGCTGGCGCTTTTCCTGGGACCAGGGCTACGACGAGCCGCTCAACAGCCTGCGCCTGGGCAAGAGCTATCTGCTCGCGCTCCTGATGCTGCCGCTGTTCCAGCGGCAGCTGGCGCAATCGACGCAATCGGCAGACACGGAGCACGGCGCGACGCGGGCGTTCTCCCTGCTCTCCGGCGGCATGGCGCTCGGCCTGGCCGGCGCGGCGCTCGCCGCGGTGTGGGAGCGCCGGGCCTTTCCCGGCCTGCTCGATTTTTCCAGCGACTACCGGACGACCGCGCTGTTCTGGGAAATGCACGTCGGCGGCGCGGCGCTCGACGGCTTCCTTGCGCTGACCGTTCCCTTCGCCCTGCGCGAACTGCTCGCGGCGCGTTCCCGCCTGCGCTGGCTGGCGAGCAGCGCCCTGCTGCTGCTCGCGGGCTACGCCTGCCTGACGACTTTTTCGCGCGGCGTCTATCTCGCCGTCGCCGTTTCCCTCGGCCTGCTCGCCGTGCTCGGTGCGTTGCGTTCGCCGCACGGCGCGGATGGCGGCGCGCAGCGCTCCGTGCTGCGCTACCTGCTGCAGTGCGGACTCTTTGCGCTGGCGGCGGGCGCGGCCTTCCTGATCTTTCGCAGCGGCGGCTACCGCTCGCTGCTCGCCGTGCTCGGCGTCGTCGCGCTCACGTTGCCGCTCGGCGTGCTGCTGCGCGGCGCGTCGCCGACGCTGTGGCTCGCCGGTTTCGTCGCGGGCGGGACGATGGCGGCGGCCGGCTTCCTGCTTTCCTGGCTGTTGCCCAAGGGCCCTTACGTCGTCTACGGCCTGGCCTTCGCCCTCGCTCTAACCTTCATCGCGCTGTACCGGCGGGGCGCTCCGCGGACCCTGCTCGGCGCCGCGCTGGCGAGCTATGTCTGGACGCTGCTGGCGGCCGCGTACGTGGCCTTGTCCTGGGGCGCGATGCCGGCCTTCTCCGACGCCGTCGTCGTTCTCGCGGGCGTGCTCGCGCTGCTCTGCTACAGCGCCGTGGCCGCGCGCCCGCCCTGGCCGGAAGCGCTGCGCGCCCAGGCGGCCGTGTTCGCCGGTCTGGTGGTGCTCGCCGGAGCGATGGTCGTCTTTGCCGGCGGTGCCTACATGACGGGGCGTTTTTCGACCAGCGAGCGCGATCTGGACGGGCGTCTGGAGCACTGGAGCAAAGGGCTGGCGCTGCTGCAGTCGCCGGGCGACTGGTGGCTCGGCAAGGGATTGGGGCGCTTCCCGGCGAGCTATTTCTACGGCGCGCACGGCGCCGAGTTTCCCGGCAGCTACAAGGTCGCCGGCGCGCCGGACGGCAGCCGCCATCTGCTGCTGTCCGGGCCGCAGCACCTGTTCGGTTTCGGCGAGCTGTTCCGGGTTTCGCAGCGGGTTCCGGTGGTGCGCGACGGTCCCTACCGGCTGACGCTGGATGCCCGCGCGAGCGAGGCGGCGCGGCTGCACCTGGAGGTTTGCGAAAAACACCTGCTCTACAGCGCGGGCTGCGCCATCGTCGGGGTGGATATCCGGCCGGCGGCGGGCGAGTGGCAGCGCGTCGCCGTGCAGCTCGATACGCAGGCGCTTGCCGGCGGCAGCTGGTATGCGCCGCGGCTGGCCTTTTTCTCTCTGGCCGTCGAGACGCGCAGCCGGGTGGTGGAGATCGCCGACGTGAATCTCCTCGATCCCCAGGGGCGGAGCCTGCTGCGCAACGGCGATTTCTCCGCCGGCATGGAACGCTGGTTCTTCACCAGCGACCGGCATCACTTGCCCTGGCACATCAAGAACATGTTCCTGAACGTCCTCTTCGACCAGGGGATCGTCGGCCTGCTGCTTTTCCTCGGGCTGCTCTGCGGGGCACTGTGGCGGCTCGCGGCGGGGTCGGCGCGCGCGCATCCGCTGGCGCCCTATCTGGCGGCGTCGCTGCTCGGCTTCGCGCTGGTCGGCATGTTCGACAGCCTGCTGGACGTGCCGCGGGTCGCTTTCCTGTTCTATTTCCTGACGACGGTTTCGTTGCTGCTGCGCCCCGTCCGCCGTTGAGCGGTCTGTGCGGAACCCAACAATGTCCGGCGGCGTGCCGGAGTAGCATGAATAACGAAACGCCGATGTGCCGATTCGTTTGTTGCCTTCGAATGTCACATGAAAACAATTGATTGCGTTTCTGTTGTCGATTTCTTTGTCGACGCTATGACTTTCAGGATAGGCGTTCTTCACGATGTTTGATCGATCCCTTGTGCATTTCTTCACGCTCGGGATTTTGGTGCGATGCTAGCCTTTGTCATCTGAAAATTTCCGACCGGCGCGCATGGCGGCGGCAAGAAAAAATTTCACTCGAATCCCTGCACGAAGAACGGTGCGGCCTCTCCCCAACGGCAGCGAGCAAGGGGTCAATCATGATCAAAGTCTTTAGTCACTGGCTGCACTGGAGAACGATTTTCCAGGTCGTGCTCGATCTGCTTTTCCCGGTCGTCTGCATGAGCCTCGCGGCGCTCTGGATCGGCCAGGGCGGGCAGGTGGAGTTGCAGACGGTCGTGATGTACGCGGTGATCTTCGCGCTGACGATGATCGTGCTGAACGCCTGGCTCGGTTTCTATCAGCGCAGCAGCAGCCGGACCCTGGCGCAGACGCGCGCGCGCGCGGTGCTCTCGCTCTATCTGGCGGTGCCCCTGGCCTACGCGGTGTTTTCCGTCCTCTCGATCGCCGAGGTCAGCCGCGAGATGCTGCTCCTGTCCGGCCTCGCGGCGCTCTTCGGCACCCTCGCGCACCGGGTTTACGTGGCGCACAGCCGCTCCGGCTCGATGCTCGTGCACCGGGTGCTGATCTTCGGCGCCGGCGTCGAGGCCGAATCGGTGGGGAACGTGCTGCGGAAGTCCGATCCGGACATCCAGATCGTCGGCTTCTACCCCAGCCCGACCGATACGGAGATTTGTCTTCCGGCGCAAGTCGTCCTCTCGCGGGAAATGTCGCTGTCGGATACGGCGCACGCCCTCAAGGTCAACGAGATCATCATCGCGGTGCGCGAGCGGCGCGGCGGCATCCTGCCCCTGCGCGAGCTGCTCGACTGCAAGCTGTCCGGCGTCAAGGTGCTCGATCTGGCGAGCTATTTCGAGCGCGCGCTCGGACAGATCCGCCTCGATTCGCTGCGCGTCGGCTGGCTGATCTTCGGCGAGGGCTTCCGGCAGGGCTGGCTGCGCACGGCGGTGAAGCGGCTGTTCGACATCGTCGCGGCGTCGATCCTGCTGGTTCTCGCGCTGCCCGTGATGGCGGTCACGGCCCTGCTGATCGTGATCGAGGACGGCTTTCCGGTGTTCTACCGGCAGGAGCGCGTGGGCCTGAACGGCCGCCTGTTCAAGGTGATCAAGTTCCGCAGCATGCGCAACGACGCCGAAAGCGACGGCAAGCCGCGCTGGGCGACGGCCAACGACGACCGGGTGACGCGCGTCGGGCGCATCATCCGCAAGCTGCGCATCGACGAGCTGCCGCAGCTCTACAGCGTGCTGGCCGGCGACATGAGCCTGGTCGGCCCGCGTCCCGAGCGGCCCTATTTCGTCGATCAGCTGACGCGCGACATTCCGTTCTTCGCCGTCCGCCACAGCGTCAAGCCGGGCGTCACCGGCTGGGCCCAGGTCAGCTATCACTACGGCGCTTCGGTCGATGATTCGGTGCAGAAGCTCCAGTACGACCTCTACTACGTCAAGAACCACACGCTGTTTCTCGATCTCGTGATCCTCTTCGAGACGGTCGGCGTCGTGCTTACCGGAAAGGGCGCCCAATGAAGCCCCGTCCGCCGGCGGCGTGCCGTGCGCTGCGCGGCGAGGGCTTTTCGGCCAGGCGATGGACGCCGGCATAGCGACGATCACGGCCTGGAGCTACGGGCTGGCCGCCTTCATCTACGCGGCCTTCGCGCTCTATCTGGCAGCCGGCTGGCGCAGCGGCGCGCGCAGCCGGGCGCTGTCCGTCGCCGTCGCCCTGTGCGCGCTGTGGGGCGCCGCCGGCGTGGCCTTCGCCTTGTGGGAAAACGCCGTCTTCCTCGCCGGCAGCCTGCTCGCCGACGTGCTGCGTTTCGGCGGCTGGTATTTTTTCCTGCTCACCCTGCTGCGGCCCGAATCCGCCGATGCCGCAAGCCCGACGGGGCTGCCGAAGAACCTGCGCTGGCTGGCCGGCGGCGCCGTCGCGCTGGTCGTGGGCGGCGTCGTCGCGCAGCTTCTTTCCGCGCTCGGAGTCGCCGTCCCGGGCGGCGCGCAGCGCCTGGCCCTGCTCGCCTCGCTGGCGATGGCAGTGTTCGCGCTGGCCCTCATCGAACAGCTGTTCCGCAACGTCGCCAGCGATTCGCTCTGGAGCATCAAGCCGCTGTGTCTGGGGCTGGGCGGCGCCTTCCTGTTCGATCTCTATCTCTATTCGGATGCGCTGCTGTTCAACCGGATCGACGTCGATGCCTTCAGCATCCGCGGCTTCGCGCATGCCCTGGTCGTGCCGCTGGTGGCGGTATCGACGGTGCGCAGCCGGGACTGGAAGACGCGCATCGTGCTTTCGCAACGCGCCGCCCTGCAGTCGGCGACGCTGGTGATGGTCGGCGTCTATCTGTTGTTCATGGCCGCCGCCGGCTACTACGTCCGCTATTTCGGCGGCGACTGGGGGCGCGCCTTTCAGCTGGCGCTGCTCTTCGCCGCGCTGCTGATCCTCGGCGTGCTGGCGGTATCCGGGTCGATGCGGGCGAAGCTGCGCGTGCTCGTCGGCAAGCATTTCTTCAGTTACCGCTACGACTACCGCGAGGAATGGCTGCGGTTCACGCAGGCCTTGTCGGCGCAGGACGGTTTTTCGGAGATGGGCGCGCACGTCGTGCGCGGTCTGGCCGACATGGTCGAAAGTCCGGCCGGCGCCCTCTGGCTGAAGGATCCGTCCGGCCGCTTCTTCGCCCAGGCAGCGTGCTGGAACCTGCCGCTTTCCTCGGCGACGGAGGATGCCGGCGGCGAGTTGTGCCGCTTCCTGATCGAGAGCGGCTGGGTCATCAATCTCGAGGAATACCGCTCCCTGCCGCGCCGCTACGACCGCCTCGACCTGCCGCGCTGGCTGGTCGAGGTTCCGAACGCCTGGCTGGTGGTTCCGCTGGCCACCGGCAGCGAGCTGATCGGATTCGTGGTGCTGGCCACCGCGCGCACCCGCATCGACGTGAACTGGGAGGTCAACGATCTCCTGAAGACCGCCGGGCGGCAGGCCGGCGCCTTTCTCGGCCAGATGCAGGCGAGCGATGCGCTGCTCGAGGCGCGCAAGTTCGACGCCTTCAACCGGATGTCCGCCTTCGTCGTGCACGACCTGAAGAACATCGTCGCCCAGCTGTCGCTGATGCTCAAGAACGCGGAGCGCCATCGCGACAACCCGGAGTTCCAGCAGGACATGCTGATGACGGTAGAGCACTCGGTCGAGCGCATGCGCCAGCTGATGATGCAGCTGCGTGAAGGGGCGACGCCGGTCGACAGCCCGCGCGGCATCGATCTGGGCGACGTCATCCGCCGGGTGCAGACGGCCAAGGCCGGGCAGGGGCGGGATGTCGAGGTCGAGGTCGGCCCCGGGGTCGAGGCCGGCGAGCGCGTGGTCGCCAAGGGGCACGAGGACCGGGTCGAGCGCGTGATCGGGCACGTCGTGCAGAACGCGCTCGACGCGACCGAGCGCGGCGGGCGGGTCTGGGTCCGGCTGGAGCGGCATGACGGGCATGCACGGGTCGAGGTCGGCGACACCGGCTGCGGAATGACGACGGAATTTTTGCGGGAAAGGCTGTTCAAACCGTTTCAGACGACCAAGCCGGCGGGCATGGGCATCGGCGCGTACGAGAGCTTCCAGTACGTGCACGAGCTGGGCGGCAAGGTCTCGGTCGACAGCGCGCTCGACGTCGGAACGCGGGTCAGCCTGTTGTTACCCTTATTCGATGCGGGTGGTGGAATGGATTCGAGCATGCAGCTCAAGGAGTCGGAATGAACCCCGAGAAATTGCGTCCCCTGCTGGTCGTCGAGGACGATCCCGCGCTGCAGAAGCAGATTCGCTGGGCCTTCGATCAGTACGAAACGCTGACCGCGGCCGACCGGGAGAGCGCCCTGGTGCAGGTGCGGCGGTACATGCCGCCGGTCGTGACGATGGACCTGGGGCTGCCGCCGGATGCCGATTCGGTGTCCGAGGGCTTCCGCCTGCTCGAACAGATACTCGCGATCGCCCCGGAAACCAAGATCATCGTCCTCACCGGCCAGAACGACCGGGCCAACGCCCTGCGCGCCATCGGTCTGGGCGCCTACGATTTCTTCGCCAAGCCTTTTGAGGTCGATATGCTGGCGCTCACCGTCGAGCGCGCCTTCCGCCTTTACGATCTGCAGCAGGAAAACCGGCGCCTGCAGTCGATGCAGCAGCCGGACGTGCTGTCAGGGCTGATCACGCGCGATCCCGAGGTGCTGCGCGTATGCCGCACCATCGAGCGCGTGGCGGTCAGCGACGCAACGGTGCTGCTGCTCGGCGAGAGCGGGACGGGCAAGGAACTTCTCGCGCGCGGCGTGCATGAGTCGTCGGCGCGGCGCGGCGAACGCTTCGTCGCGATCAATTGCGCGGCGATCCCGGACAACCTGCTCGAAAGCGAGCTGTTCGGCTACGAGAAGGGCGCCTTCACCGGCGCGGCGAAAACCACCCTGGGCAAGATCGAGACCGCCAACCGCGGCACCCTGATGCTCGACGAAATCGGCGACCTGCCGATGTCGCTCCAGGCCAAGCTGCTGCGCTTCCTGCAGGAGCGCGTGATCGAGCGGATCGGCGGGCGGCAGGAAATCCCGATCGACGTGCGCATCGTGTGCGCGACCCACCAGGACCTCAAGCAGCTGATCAAGGAAGGGCGTTTCCGCGAGGACCTCTACTACCGGCTGGCGGAAATCGTCGTGAACATCCCGCCCCTGCGCGCGCGCCAGGGCGACGCGGCGCTGCTCGCGCACGCGCTGGTACGCCGCTTCGCCGACGAGCAGAACCGGGGCGCGATGACCCTGCGCGAAGACGCCTTGCGCGCGATCGAGGCGCATACGTGGCCGGGCAACGTCCGCGAGCTGGAGAACTGCATCAAGCGCGCGGTGATCATGGCCGACGGCAACCAGATCACGATCGCCGACGTCGGCCTGGAACCGGTTCCCGAGTCCGGCACCGAGCCGCTCGACCTGCGCCAGGTGCGCGACGACGCCGAAAAGCGCGTGGTCATCACCGCGCTCGGGCGCGTCGACGGCAACGTCGTGAAGGCCGCCGAACTGCTCGGCGTCAGCCGCCCGACGCTGTACGACCTGATGCGCCGCTTCGGTCTCAAGTAGCGCTCGCCGCCTTCACCTCCTTCCTTTCCCTGGATACATTATGACCTCTCCGAACTCCATGAATACGATGCGTAAAGCGGCGGCGTCCGCATTGCTGGCTTCCCTGCTCGTGCTGGGGTGCGGCGGCGACAAGCCCGAGGATCTGCTCGCCTCGGCCCGCGACTATCTCGCCAAGAACGACGGCAAGGCGGCGGTGATCCAGCTGAAGAACGCCCTGCAGGCCAATCCGTCGCTGGCCGAGGCGCGCTTCCTGCTCGGCAAGGCGCTGCTCGAAAGCGGCGATCCGATGTCGGCCGAGGTCGAACTGCGCAAGGCGCTGGAATACAAGTACCCGGCCGATCAGGTCGTGCCCGTGCTGGCGCACACCCTGCTCCTGCGCGGGCAGACGAAGAAGCTGCTGGACGAGTTCTCGCGCAGCGAACTCGGCGCGCCGGAAAGCAAGGCCGATCTGCAGGCCACGCTGGGGCAGGCCTATCTGATGCAGGGCAACAAGGCGGCCGCCGAGGCCGGATTCGCGGCGGCGCTGGCGGCGCGTCCCGGCTATCCGCCGGCGCAGCTCGGGCAGGTCCGCCTCGCGGCGATCGGCGGCGACATCAAGGGCGCCATGGCGCAGCTCGATGCGCTACTGGTGCAGAATCCCGGCCAGTACGAAGCGTGGCAACTGAAAGGCGATCTCCTGTCGGCCGTGGGCGAGCGCGAAGCGGCGCTGCAGGCCTATCGCAAGGCGCTGGAGGCCAAGCCCGACTATCTGCCGGCGCATTCGCTGCTGATCGCCGGCCTGCTCGACGGCAACCAGATCGACGAGGCGGCGCGGCAGCTGGAACTCCTCAAGAAGCTGGCGCCGAAGCATCCGCAGACGGCTTACCTGCAGGCCTGGCTCGACTTCCGGCAGAAAAACTACGCGGCGGCGCGCGAGTCGGTCGCCAAGCATTTGCAGGCGATTCCCGACAGTCCGCTCGGGCTGCAACTGGCGGGGCTGATCGAGTACGAACTGAAATCCTACGGTCCGGCGGAAAGCTATCTGCTCAAGGCGCTACCGAAAACCCCCGAACTCGGCATGGCGCGCCGCATGCTGATCGCCACCTACCTGCGCAGCGGCCAGCCGGCGAAAGCGGTCGGCGTGCTGCAGCCGGTGCTCGGAAAAATCGACGACAACGCCGCCATGCAGACCCTGGCCGGCGAAGTGTTCATGCAGAACGGCGAAATCGAAAAGGCCGGCGCCCATTTCGCCAGGGCGGCGGCGCTCGATCCGGGCAATCTGAGCAAGCGCACGTCGCTGGCCCTGGCGCATCTCGCGAAGGGCGATAGCGACACGGCCTTCCGCGAACTCGAGGAAGTCGCCGCCGTCGACGACGGCAGCAACGCAAATCTGGCGTTGATCGCTGCGCACCTGCGGCGCAGCGAGTTCGATCAGGCGCTCAAGGCGATTGCCGCGCTGGAGAAGAAGCAGCCGGACAGTCCGCTGGTGCACAATCTGCGCGGCACCATCCTGCTCGGCAAGCGCGACGTGCCGGGTGCGCGCAAGAGCTTCGAGCAGGCGCTGGCGCTCAATCCCGCGTATTTCCCGGCGGCGGCCAATCTGGCCAACCTCGATCTCGCGGAGAAGAAGCCGGCGGCGGCGAAGCAGCGCTTCGAGACCCTGCTGGCCAAGGATCCGAAGAATGCGCAGGCCTACCTGGCGCTGGCCGAGTTCGCCGCCAAAACCGGCGGCAAGAGCGACGAGGTGGCGGCGCTAATCGGCAAGGCGATCGGCGCGGCACCCGCCGAGCCGGCGCCGCGTCTCGCGCTGATCGCGCTGCATCTGCGCGCGCAGGAGAACAAGAAGGCGCTCGCCGCCGCCCAGGAGGCGCAGGCGGCCATGCCCGATAGCCCCGAGATTCTCGACGCCCTCGGGCGGGCGCAGCAGGCCGCCGGAGACCTCAATCAGGCGCTGGCGAGTTTCGGCAAGCTGGCGGCGCTGCAGCCCGGTTCGCCGCAGCCCTATCTGCGCATGGCCGAGGTTCAGGTGCTCGCCAAGAACCGCGACGCGGCCATGAGCAATCTGCGCAAGGCGCTCGAGATCAGGCCGGATCTGGTCGAGGCGCAGCGCGGCGCGATCCTGCTCGAACTGGACGCTGGCCGCTTCCAGGAGGCGCTTGCCGTCGCGCGCCAGATCCAGAAGCAGCGCCCGAAGGAGGCGCTGGGCTACATCCTCGAAGGCGATATCCACGCGACGAAGAAATCCTGGTCCGAAGCGATCGCCGCCTTCCGGGCCGGCCTCAAGCAGGTCGCAGTCGCGGACCTGGCCATCAAGCTGCACTCCGCACTGGGCGTGAGCGGCAGCAAGGACGAGGCGAACCGCTTCTCGGACACCTGGCTGCGCGAGCACCCCAAGGATGCCCAGTTCCGGCTCTATCTCGCCGAAACGGCGAACGCGCGCAAGGACTACGCGACGTCGATAAAGTTCTATCGCGCCCTGGTCGATGCGCAGCCCGAGAATCCGACCTTGCTGAATAATCTGGCCTGGGCGGCCGCGCAGACCGGTGATCCGAAAGCGGTCGAATACGCCGAGAAGGCCAACCGGCTGGCGCCGGGGCAGCCGGCGATCATGGATACGCTGGGGGTTCTCCTGGTCGAGAGAGGGGAAAACGGGCGCGGACTCGAGTTGTTGCAGAAAGCCGTCGAACTCGCACCGCAGGCGTCGGAGATCCGCTTCAATTACGCCAGGGCTCTGCTCAAGACGGGGAAAAAAGGCGACGCAAAGCTGGAACTCGACACACTGGCAAAACTCGGTGACAAATTTCCGGCTCATGCAGAAGTCGCGCAACTGTTGAAAAATTTGTAAGACAAGTGCCGGCGATTGGTGCAACCGGGCCATTCGTCACGATGAATGACATCGAAAGGAAGAACAATCCATGAGCATCGTTGCGGTGATTGGTCTTGGGTACGTCGGTCTGCCGTTGGCCGTCGAGTTCGGCAAGAAATGGCGCACGATCGGTTTCGACCTGTCAGAGAGCAAGGTCGCGCATTATCGGCGGCACGTCGACCCGACCGGTGAAGTCAGCAGCGCCGACCTTGCCGCGGCGGAGCATCTCGAAGTGGGATGCGACCCCGCGGCGCTGGCCGACGCAGATTTCGTGATCGTCGCCGTGCCGACGCCCGTCGACGAAGCGCACCAGCCGGATTTCGGCCCGCTGATCGGCTCGTCGGAGTCCGTCGGCAAGCATCTCAAGCGCGGCGCGACGGTGGTGTTCGAGTCGACGGTCTACCCCGGGGCGACCGAGGAAATCTGCATCCCGATCATCGAGAAGCATTCGGGGATGAAGTGGAAGCGGGATTTTTTCGTTGGCTATTCGCCGGAGCGGATCAACCCCGGCGACAAGGAACGCACGCTGACCAGGATCGTCAAGGTGGTGTCGGGCGACACGCCGGAAACGCTGGAGCGCGTCGCGCAGATGTACGCCAGCGTCGTCACGGCCGGCGTCTACCGGGCATCGAGCATCAAGGTCGCGGAAGCGGCCAAGGTCATCGAGAACACGCAGCGCGATCTCAACATCGCGCTGATGAACGAACTGGCGATCATCTTCGACCGCGTCGGCATCGATACGCTGGAAGTCCTGCAGGCCGCCGGCAGCAAATGGAACTTCCTGCCCTTCCGTCCCGGCCTCGTCGGCGGCCACTGCATCGGCGTCGATCCCTACTACCTGACGCACAAGGCCGAAATGCTCGGCTATCACCCGCAGGTCATCAACGCCGGCCGGCGCATCAACGACGGCATGGGCAAGTTCATCGCCGAGCAGACCGTCAAGCATCTGGTGCGCAACGGCTGGCAGGTCAAGCAGGCGCCGGTGATCGTGTTCGGCCTGACCTTCAAGGAGGACTGCCCGGATCTGCGCAACTCCCGCGTCATCGACGTGATTCGCGAACTGCAGTCCTACGGGATCGAAGTCGTCGTGCATGATCCGGTCGCCGATCCGGAAGAGGCAATGCACGAATACGGCGTCGCGCTGACGCCGTGGGAGCGGCTGCCGCGTGCCGCCGCCATCGTCGCCGCCGTGGCGCACCGCGAGTTCAAGGCGCGCCCGCTCGCCGACTACGTCGGAAAGCTGCAGGAGAACGGCGTTCTGACCGATGTGAAGAGTCAGTTCGACGCCGCCCAGCTGCGCGCGCAGGGAGTGACGGTGTGGCGCCTGTGAACGCTTCCCCCTCCGCCTTCTCGGTGCTCCAGGCGCGCTTGCGGGCGCAGCCGGCGCGCTGGCTGGTTACCGGCTGCGCAGGCTTCATCGGTTCGCATCTGATCGAGACCCTACTCAAGCTCGATCAGACGGTGGTCGGTCTGGACAATTTCGCCACCGGACACCGGCGCAACCTGGACGAAGTGCGGGCGTCGGTCGCGCCGGCGCAATGGGCGCGCTTCCGTTTCCTCGAATCCGATATCCGCGACGCGCAGGCGTGCCAGACCGCCTGCCGCGACGTCGACTACGTGCTGCACCAGGCGGCGCTCGGCTCGGTCCCGCGCTCGCTGGCCGATCCGCTGGCGACCAACGCCGCCAACATCGACGGTTTCCTGAACATGCTGGTCGCCGCGCGCGACGCCGGCGTGCGGCGCTTCGTCTACGCCGCATCGAGTTCCACCTACGGCGATCATCCGGGCCTGCCCAAGGTCGAGGAAACGATCGGCCGTCCGCTCTCGCCGTATGCCGTGACCAAGCTGGTCAACGAGTTGTATGCCGAGGTGTTCGGGCGCTGCTACGGATTCTCGTCGATCGGCCTGCGCTACTTCAACGTCTTCGGTCCGCGCCAGGATCCCGAGGGCGCCTACGCCGCGGTGATTCCGCGCTGGGTGCGCGCGATGCTGCTCGGCGAGCCGGTCGCGATCAACGGCGACGGCGAAACCAGCCGCGATTTCTGTTTCGTCGACAACGCCGTCCAGGCCAATCTGCTGGCGGCGACGGTGGACGATCCGGATGCCGCCAACCAGATCTACAACATTGCGGTCGACGACCGGACCTCGCTCAACCGGCTGTTCGAAATGCTGCGCGAGGTGCTGGCGGAGTCGATCCCCGGCGTGGCGGGTTTGCAGCCGGCCTATCGCGATTTCCGGCCGGGCGACGTTCGTCATTCCCAGGCCGACATTTCAAAAGCCGCGCGCCTGCTGGGCTACCGGCCGACGCACCGGATCGAGGCGGGAATCCGCGAGGCGATGCCTTGGTACATGGCGCGCTTCGGTGCGACGCCGGCGGCCGGGCGAGGCTCGGGAGCCATGTGATGGCCGCCGCGCGTATTCCCTTGTCTCCCTTACGCCAAGGAATACGCCGGCTGGCAGCCGTTTTTCTCGGCGTCTCCGTTTGCTGGGCCGCTTCGGCCAGAAGCGATCCGTCCGGCGCGGACGAGCCGCGCAGTCTCCAGGTCCTCCGCAGCGAAGCGCTCGCCTACGAGCACGGCGAAGGCGTGGCCAAGGACCCCATGCGCGCGGCGAAGCTGTACTGCGACGCCGCCCGCCTCGGCGACGCCGAGGCGCAGTTCAGCCTCGGCTGGATGTACGCCAACGGGCGCGGCGTGACGCGCGACGATGGCCTGGCCGGCTATTTCTTCGGCCTCGCCGCACGACAGGGCCATGCGCCGGCGGAAAAAATGCTGCGTTTCGTCGGCGCGGCTCCCGCCGAAGCGCCCGACTGCATGCGCCCGCCGGAAGACCTTGGCGACGACGTTCTCGCGGCAGGCTCCGACGCGGAGAAGAAAATTCTCGGGCTGGTGCAAAGACTCGCGCCGGAATACGGCGTCAGCCCCCGTCTCGCCCTCGCGGTGATCCGCGCCGAATCCAACTTCAATCCGCTGGCGGTGTCTGGCAAGAACGCGCAGGGCCTGATGCAGCTCATCCCGGACACCTCCGCGCGTTTCAACGTCAGGAAACCCTTCGATCCCGAACAGAACGTGCGCGGCGGGCTGTCCTACCTGCGCTGGCTGCTCGCCTACTTCGAAGGCAACGTCTCGCTCGTGGCCGCCGCCTACAACGCGGGCGAGGGGGCGGTGAACCGTTTCCGCGGCATTCCGCCCTACGCCGAGACGCGCGGCTATGTGAAGCGCATCATCGCGCTGTTCAAGCGGGACGAGCATCCCTATGACCCCGGGGTGACGGCGCCGTCGCCGGAGCTTTCCCGAATCCGGAGCGCCCGGGCGTTCTAGTTGAAATCAGGAGGTCGTGATGCGTATGAAGACGTTTAGCGGGTTGTTCGGTCGCGTCGCGGCGGCTCTGTTTCTGCTGTCGGCCTGCGGCGCTGCCGCGGCGGCGGATCTGCCCGACCTGATCGACCGCGTGAAGCCTTCGGTGGTCGTGGTCGGCACCTACCAGAAAACGCGCAGCCCGGCTTTCGTCATGCGCGGAACCGGCTTCGTCGTGGGCAACGGCAGCCTGATCGCGACCAACGCGCATGTGCTGCCGGAAGTTCTCGATCCGGCCGGCAGCGAGGTGCTGGTGGTGCAGGTCCTCGCCGGGAAGGACGGGGCGCAGCAGCGCCTCGCCCGCATGGAGGCGCTCGACCGCCCGCACGATCTCGCCTTGCTGCGGATCGACGGCACGCCCCTGCCGCCGATGGCGCTGAACGGATCGGGGCAGGTGCGGGAAGGGCAGCCGGTCGCCTTTACCGGTTTTCCGATCGGCGGCGTGCTGGGGCTGTCGCCGGTGACGCATCGCGGCATGATTTCGGCGATCACGCCGATCGCCCTGCCGGGGGCGACGGCCCAGCAATTGAACGAGAAAGTCATCCGCCGCCTGAAGAGCGGTTCGTTCGACGTGTTCCAGCTCGATGCGACCGCTTATCCGGGCAATAGCGGCGGCCCGCTGTTCGAACTGGAAAAGGGCGAGGTGATCGGCATCATCAACATGGTGTTCGTGAAGGGGACCAAGGAAGCCGCGCTGACCCAGCCGTCCGGGATCAGCTTCGCCATTCCGGTGCATTTCCTGAGGGAGATGCTGGGGAATGTGCGCTGAGGCGCTGCGGCGGTCTACTTGTTTTCGTCGCGGCGCGTGGCGCGTGCGGCTTTGACGGCCAGATGGTAGGCCAGTAGATGCGGCGGCATGCGCAGCCAGTGCGCCCGCAGGAACAGCAGATGGCGTGCGCTGCGGCCGAAAGGGAGGGCGGCGGTCGGGTGCGCGGGACGCAGCGCGCGCAGCCATAGTCCGTCCATCCACTGCTTGAAAGATTCTGGACGCCCCTTCGGGGTCGCGTCCCGCATCGTTTCGGGCGGAATGGGAGTGCCTAGAATCCGCTGCGTGTAGCGCAAGCCGTAGTGCAGGGGGATGCGCAGATCAAGTTCCGCGGCCCGTTCGCACAACTCGCGCCAGAATCCCGCTTCCCGGCTAAAGTGGCGCAGGAGGATGTCGAGATCGGATAGGTCGCGCAATCCGTGGCTCAATTCCTCGTTGTGGAAGAGGTGGGTTGCGCTGTGCAGCACCATGTCGGCAGGGGCGAGGATGCGCAAGCCGGTTTCGCCCGGCAGTGCGCGTGACGCGGCCAGCAGCTTGCCGGCATCGGGCTTGAGGCGGGCGGTTTCCGGCAGGATCGAGTGGTGCACGTCGAGCACGGTTTGGCGCTCAATGTGCTGCAGCGGCGGCAGTTCGTGCATCCACTGCCGGTAGTAGCGCTGATCGTAAGGATTGTGATGCGTTCCGGCCCAGCCGTTCAGCATGAGCGCCGACTCCACTTGGGCCAGCGCCGGCTTGGGCACCAGGATGTCGACATCGGAAAACAGGCGCCCGCGCGCCGCCGGCAGATCGCCCAGCACATAGGCCGCGCCTTTCAGCAGCACGATCTCGATACCGGTCGTGCGCAGCGCCTTGCGGATATGCGCGACTTCCCGGACGACGGTTTCCTTCTGCGCAAGTGCCGAGACGCGGGCGGCTTCCAGGTGGGCGCGCGGCGCCGGCGGGATTTTTTCCAGCAAGCCTTTTTCGTCGAGGCTGGCGGCCAGGCGAGCGAGCAGGTCGGATTGTCGCGCCTGGCGCACCAGTTCGTCCCACTGGGCGAGGGGCAGGGCGGGCAGGGATTCCGGGCTCGCCAGAGCCTGACTGACCCGGTCTGCGGTAAGGGAGGTCATACGCGGCATGCCAGCTCGTCGAAGACCGCGACCGCTTCTTCGAGGCGGCTGTAGGTGAATTCGTAACAGTCGGCGTTTTCGATCAACCCGGCCAGCGTTTCGAAGCCGCGATCGCCATACAGCCCGTAATTGAAGGAATTCTCCGCCAGTTGCATGAGGGCGCGCGCTTTCGGGAGCGGGGTGAGTTGGGTCTGGGCGCCGCTGACAAAGCGCGGCAGTACCACCCAGCCCGGCCGTGCCGGTTCGCCGGCGCGCCGCACGCTGTCGGCCGGCGGTCGCGCGTGGGCAACAGTGCCTTTTGTCGTGTCGCGCACCGGCGAGTTGAATGCCGCGGTCGGTGAGAACTGGCGAATAACCTCGATAGACTGGTTTTTCAGGCTGACCGGGCGGGGCAGGGGTGTCAGTTGGCCGCTGGCCGGGTTGATCAAGGCTAATTCGTCCGACAGCAGGCGCCAGCCGCGATGGATCAATCCCGCGCACAAGGTGCTTTTCCCGGAGCCCGCCGGCGCCGGAAGAATCAGTGCTTTGCCCGATTTTTCAACGACGGCGGCGTGGATCGTCAGGTACTGATGGCAAAGGTTGGAGATGCACCAGTTGAGCCCCCACTCCAGCATCGGGAAGGCCTGATCGGCCGGGAGCGGCTTGAATGGACTTTCCCCGTCCAGGCGGAAAAAGACCTGGGGGTGCAGCCAGCGTCTCAGGTTCCGGGGCGCCGCCAGTTGCACGTGGAAGTCGGCAAAGCAGCCGGCGTCCTCCACCGGGTGCGCTCTGTAATGCAGCGCGATGCCTTGAGCCACGGCCGGCAGACGAGAGCGGATGGCGGCGACAAACGGCCCCGTCCGCAGGCGCAGGCCCGGCCCGGCGAGGCATTGCGATAAATCTTGCGATGACAGGTCGTCGACGATCAAGCGGTGTCTGCTTCCACAAGGCCGGAACGTTCCAGTTCGATCAGGATAGCATGCAGCGCCGCGCCCGAATCCGGGGGCGTCTCCGGGGCGACGTCGTCGCGGAGGCGAACGCTTAACTCCTCGACGCCGACGTCCTTTTCGGCATCGAGGAGCGCCAAGAATACGGCGGCGCCGTCGGCGCTCAGGAGGTGCGTCCGTCCGCTGACGCGACAATAGACGACGCACTCGTCGGCCCACTCGCGCCATGCGATCAGGGCGCGCGGAACACTTCGCCAGCGTTGATTTTCCGTGTCTAGCAAGGTCGTTTCGGGTGCCGACGTCTCGGCGCTAGACCGGTTGTGTCGATTTGAGATAGGTCACGATGTCGTCCGCATACCATTTGATGGCCGGAGAGCTCGAAATCGGAATGTAATACCCGTTGTTTATGTAGGAATTCCAGATATCCCTCACCGTGCCGACGGAAAGTACGGGGGTGAGGCCGGCCAGCGCGTTCAGCAGCGCAGCCGTGATATGGCGTCCGACGGCGAAAGCGCCGCCGCCGCCGGTACCGAGAACCTGCAGCATGGTTTTTGTACCGAAGATGGAGCCGTTGAAGCCCGTCGTCGATGAATGGAATTTGGTCGCATAGTGCCCCGGCGGTACCGGCAGCACGTCGGTCGGATAACAGGGCGCCTGCCATTGGCTGAATCGCTGCGACTGTTTCCAGTAGCCGGGCGTCCGCCCCGAACACGTGACGTCGGCCTGCCCGTGGGGGCTGGCATTGATCGAGCCAAAGGCCGATGGGGTTTTGCAGACGCCGGGCAGGCCGCCCGCAATCGCCGGGCGATTCGCTATGGTCATCAACACGGGGGCGCTCGCCAGGCCGCCTTTCAGGAGACGGCGCCGTGTGATCTTGCCCGGGGCGCCTTGCGGATCGGGGGGCGGAGCTTCTGCGCCGACTTCCCTCCGGGTATTTCCAGCATCGTTGTTCATGGCTTCACCTTGCTCGGGCGCTATGCTTGTACAAGCGGAAAGTAGCAAACCCTTGCACGGAAATATGTGAACCTATTCACGTTACATCCGAAACTACCGGGCAGCTACGGGTGTTGCCGCTTAGCGAGCACGTTTCATGCCGAACTGGTTTTTAGCCATTTATCTCATGTAGTTACGAGATTTTTTATTGCCGGGCGTTTTGCTGCCGTTCGTTTTGTAAAGAAAGTCGACAGCAACAGGTAACGAGTCCGAAACACTGTCGGGGGATCAGGTCTTTTGTGGCTTGCGGCGCGCCGCTGCTTTCGGGGCTGCGGTCTTTTCGCTCGGTGCGACCTCTGCCGCGTCTTCCGTGCCGTTGTGTCCCAGTCGTTTGGAGAGGGTCGCTGCGGCGTCCTTGATGCTCTGGGCCAGAGGGCTGTCCCATTCGTTGTCGAAGTTCCCGATCGGCCCGAGCGACGTGATCGAGGCCACCATATTGCCCGTGTGGTCGAACACCGGTGCACTGAAGCCGTTGATGCCCGGGGTCAGGCTGCCGCTCGCGCGCGAAATGCCGTGGCTGCGGATTTCCTCGAGCAGTGCGTCGAGTTCGCGCCGGAACGCCGTCGGCGTCGTATGCGCGGCTTCCGCGCCGGCCCGTATCTCCTCGTCCAGCTGCTTCTTCAGGTAGGCGGAGCGATAGAAAGCGGCAAAGGAGCGGCCGGTGGCCGACGTGGTCAGGGGAAGAACGACGCCGGTGCGCAGGGTGACGGTGATCGGTCCGCCGGCTTCGACCCAGCGCACGCAGGTTGCGCCGTGCGTGCCCCACATCGCGAGAGCGACGGTTTCTCCGATCCGCTCGCAAAGATCCTCGAGGACGGGGGCGGCCAGGCGCACCGGGTCGAGTCGCGCCAGGCTCGCGAGGCCCAGTTCCAGGGAAAAACCGCCGAGATCGTAGCGTCCCGTGTTCGCGTCCTGCTCCACGAGGCCCATGCGCATGAAGCTGACGAGATAGCGGTGTGCTTTGGCAGCCGGCATGCTTGCATTCTTCGCGAGATCGCGAAGCATCATCGGCCGCCCGTTCGCGGCAAGCGCACGCAGCAGCCTGGCGCCGACTTCGATGGATTGGATGCCTTGGCGTTGTTTCGTAGGTTCGGGAGTCATCTCGCCAATAGGGTGCGTTAGTGTCGAGGTATTGTAGCGATTGCGGCCGGTCCTGGGCAGTGGACGAAAATAACCGCGGTTCAGTGCATATAATCAGCCCTTTGTCATTGCTTGGCGGATCGCGGGTAATCCAGGTCGCGAACTGGCCGCCGGGCAAATTGACGTTGCGATTGAAAATCAGGGAGAGAAGATGCGAGCTGTGCTGATAGCCAACCCGAAGGGGGGCGCGGGGAAGACGACCTTGGCGACCAATCTGACCGGTCATTTCGCCAATGCCGGAAAAGCCGTCACCTTGTGCGATCTCGACCGGCAGCAGTCGTCGTTGCGATGGATGGCCTTTCGCGATCCCGCCATGCCTCCCGTAACCGGCTACTTCGCGGGTAACCAGATGTTGATCAATCTGCCCAAGGAGCCGGACTGGGTGGTGATGGACGCACCCGCGGGTTTGCAGGGGTATAAACTGTCGGACTACCTGCGTCTGGTTGATAAGGTGGTCATTCCAGTCGTTCCCTCAGTGTTCGACATGGCGGCCACCGAAGATTTCCTTGCGGCCATACGGCAGGAAATGCGTGGGCGCCGCCACGCCATCGGTATCGTCGCGATGCGGGTGGATCCGCGCACCCGGGCCGCCTCGATGCTGGAAGAGTTCCTGAAGCATTTCGACATTCCCATTCTCAGCTACATCCGCAACACGCAGAACTACGTCAACGTCGCGGCGAGCGGTCAGACGGTCTTCGATCCGCCGAGAGCGAAGTTTCGCCGGGACGTAGAGCAGTGGCAGCCCTTGCTGCAATGGCTGGAGGAGTAAGGCCGCCTTTGTTCTCTAGGGGGGCTCGACTGCTAGAGAAAAGGCTCGGCAATAGAAATACTTTATTGAGACTGTTGACGACGGTTCGTGTGTTTGTTAAAGTTCGCCCCCTCGCAACACAGCAGGTCTCGCCGGAAACGGCGGCAACAAGTAGTTTTTGTTGATGTGTTGACGAGAGTTGAGAGGTTTGATAAAGTCTCACCTCTCTGACGGACGCGGGGTGGAGCAGTCTGGCAGCTCGTCGGGCTCATAACCCGAAGGTCACAGGTTCAAATCCTGTCCCCGCAACCAAGCAATGCGCTCTTTAAAAATCTGACAACCGATAGGTGTGGGTTCTTGGTCTGGTTGAATATGCTTCGGCATATCGCAAAAAGATGAAGTAACTCGC
>RCMZ01000419.1_pt1 | contig 25259 bp, 20 predicted proteins | sample 2041141 | NCBI WGS metagenome assembly RCMZ01 (sample SAMN09708263, study PRJNA481090) | Wastewater metagenome, whole genome shotgun sequencing project. | biome: sewage; isolation source: Davis station wastewater (DW) | place: Antarctica: Davis Station | collected 2010-03-01
CGCCTGGTCGCCGCCATCGATAACCGGCGTCTGGTGACCTATGGCGTCAATCCGCAGGCCATGGTGCGGGCCGAGAACATCGACATGGGGCCGGACGGCTGCCGGTTCGACGTGGTGTTCCAGGGCGCGGGCGCCGAGGCCGACGAGACGCGCATCGAGGGCCTGCACCTGCCGATGGCCGGGGGTCACAATGTCGCCAACGCCCTGGCCGCCATCGCCGTGGCGCGCGAACTGGATGTGGCGGACGAGGCGATCAAGGCCGGTCTGGCCGGGTTCGGCGGGGTCAAGCGCCGCTTCACCACCACGGGCGTGGTCAATGGCGTGCGGATCGTCGACGACTATGGCCATCACCCGGTCGAGATCGCCGCCGTGCTGAAGGCTGCGCGTCAGGTGGCCCAGAACGCGGAAGGAGCGGGCCGGGTCATCGCCGTGGTGCAGCCGCACCGCTACACCCGCCTGCGCGACCTGATGGAGGAGTTCTCCACCTGTTTCTCGGACGCGGACGCGGTGATCGTCGCCGATGTCTATCCGGCTGGCGAGGCGCCGCTGGAGGGCGTGGACAAGCACGCGCTGGTCGAGGGCGCGCGCCGCTTCGGCCATCGCTCGGTCCAACCGCTGGAAAGCGTCGAGGCCCTGCCCGGCGTGATCGCGTCGGAAGCCAAGCCAGGCGATCTGGTGGTTCTTTTGGGCGCCGGCGACATCACCGCCTGGGCCTATGCCTTGCCGGGGCAGCTTGAGGCCTTGGCGTGAAAGAAGACGAGGCCCTGAAACTCGAAACGGCTTTCGTTGCGGTCTCTCGGGCTGAGGAAGATGAACTGCTGATCTATGCGCAAGGATCGGCGCGGCTGCAGTTTGAATATCTGAGAGACCTTCATCCGGCCTTGGTCGAATACCGCGGCGGGCTGTTTATCGAAAATAGCTTCGATCAGTCTGTGGTCGATGACATTCTGGTCCATTCGGACGAGGCTGAGCCGATTGTCGCGGCGCAAAAACATGTGAACTCGCTTCTTCTTGGCGATGCAGAAGCGGATGAACCCTTCGATCCAGCGCTCGCACGAGCGATCGGCGAAGGCGTCGCCTATTGTTGGAGCAACTGGATACGCGACCGCTTCGGTCGGGAAGTCGTCACTGTGATCGATATCGCCGAGTACCAGGGCTCGGTTTGGTTCCGCGCCGTCTAGGGCCAATCGACATTCAGTCGATCGAAATCTCAGATCTTCATTCCGGGGCGGAGCAAAGCGAAGAACCCGGAACCCAGGGCTGCGGCGCCGGTGCTGTACGTATTCAGTGCAGTGGTGCGAGCCTCCTGGGTTCCGGGTTCGTCCTGCGGACGCCCCGGAATGACGATTTGGGGCTGAATGTCGATTGAACCTAGGCGTCTGAAGCCCAATCTGATGATTGCGCCGTCTTAGGGTGGGGATGCAGGATGCACCCTCTTTGATTTCCATGCCGACGCCGCTATCGGAGCAGGCATGACCTGGCGTGATGATCTCCCCCCCGTGCGCGGCAAGCTGTTGCGTGACGAGCCCCTGGCCCCCTTCACCTGGTTCCGCGTGGGCGGGACGGCGGAACTGCTGTTCATTCCGGCGGACGCGGATGATCTGGCGGACTTTCTGAAGGGGCTGGACGCCTCTGTGCCGGTGACGGTGCTGGGCGTCGGGTCGAACGTCATCGTGCGCGACGGCGGGGTCGAGGGCGTGGTGATCCGTCTGGCCGGGCGCGTGACAGCGGAAGGCGACACCATCACGGCGGGCGCAGGCGCGCTGGATTCGATGGTGGCCAGGGCCTCGGCCAAGGCGGGGCTGGCGGGGTTGGAGTTCTATGCCGGGATACCGGGCACCATCGGCGGCGCCCTGACGATGAACGCGGGCTGTTACGGCACGGAAACCAAGGACGTTCTGGTGTCGGCCTGGGGTCTGACGCGGGAGGGCGAGCGGGTTGATTATGCGCTGGCCGACTTCGGCTACACCTACCGCCACTCCGAAGCGCCCGCTGACATCATCTGGATCGAGGCCGTCTATCGCGGGACGCCGGACGCGCCGGATGCGGTCAGCGCCCGGATCGGTGAAATCACCAGCCGTCGCGAAACCACCCAGCCGATCCGGGAGAAGACCGGCGGCTCCACCTTCAAGAACCCGCCCGGCCATTCGTCATGGAAGCTGGTCGACGAAGCCGGGTGGCGCGGCAAGCTGCATCAGGAGACGGGGGGAGGGGCCATGTTTAGCGAACTGCACTCCAACTTCATGATCAACCCCGGCGAAGCCACCGCCGCCGACATCGAGGGCCTGGGCGAAACCGTGCGCGCCGATGTGTTGTTGAAAACGGGCGTCAAACTGGATTGGGAGGTCAAGCGGATCGGGCGGTCAATAGGGTAGGGGATCGGCGGTTCACCGAGTGGTGTTGTTGCAGATCGTCGTTCGCCCGAGCTTGGCATGATCGTCACACTTGTGATCTAGTTTGCCCCACTGATCAGGGGCATGCGTTGAAAAAGATTATCGTTGCGGCCGCGTTGTCGGCCATGGTTGTCCAGCCGACGCTGGCGGTCGCACAGCAGGTGGAACCCGCCTCTTCGCCAAATCCGACATCCGTTCCCAGCCAAGCGCCCGCAGCAGGGCCCTTGGTTACAGGTGACGCCACGCTGTCGACGGCTTTCGACCTAACGGCGCCCAGCCCGGGCTACACCTATTTCTATCGGTCTGGAGCCACGATCGAGGATCATGACGCCGCCGTGCGCAACTGTGGCCGTCAGGCTGTCAGGATGGCGCAGCCTCAGGACTCGAGCGCGGCGGCGGCAGGCGCCGCGGGTGGTCTGCTTGGGGCTTTGGTGATGGGCGCGGTCAGCGGCTATATTCAGGGCAAGCGGAACGCGCGCGCCCTGGGCGCCAATCTAGAAAACTGCATGGTTGTCGAAGGTTGGACTGTCCGCAGCATAGCGACCGCCGAAGGTGAAGTTCTGGACAAGCTGGAGCAGCCTGCCCTGCATGAGGCCATTGCCCTGCGGGTCGGCGCCGCCGAGCCGCAGGATGAACAGGTCCGGGTGTTCGGCAACGAACTTAAGCACCGGGCGCCGGCCGCCTTTGGCTGGGCCGGGGACATGGACGCGCAGTCTCTGAGCCTTCAGGCGCTGCCTCCCGTGGTTAAGGAAGACGTGGCTGCGCCTCGCCCTCGTCTGCCGCGCCAGCCGCGTTCCGCGCGTTCTCCGCGCGCACTGACGGAGGCGCAACTGGTTGCTGCGTCTGAAACGGCTTTGGTTATCGTGAAGATGAAGGGGCTGGCTCAGCACGGTGGCCGCAGCCTCACCTTTGTGCGCGCGGGCGAGGATGTCGACACCCCGGCATGGGTTGCGGACCAGCAGCCGGACCGGTTCGTTACGGGTCTGACCTACAGGGCGGCTGTGCGGGGTGACGCGAACCGCTTCAACACCGTGGCTTACGCCGTTCCGGCCGGACGCTGGCGGTTGGCGTCCGTGACGCAGAACCTGTTCAGCCTGAGCCTGTGCCGAGGGGCGCCGGCCTTTGACGTGCAGGCCGGTCAGGTCGTGTTCCTGGGAGAGTTCGACATGGGCGGCGTCGTAGCCATGCCCAATATGAATGTCGCCGAAGCCGATTTGCCGCCAGCCTATGCCGCGTTGTCGCCGACGCCGGTCGAATGGGTGGATGGCGGTGTCTCGACGTGCGAGGGGGCCTATCTCTATGCGGCCTTGCGTGAGGCCCCGCAAAGACAGGCGGCTCAGACGGTGACGGATGCCGCGAGCGGCGCTGAGGCGACAGTTTCCGCCGAGCCGGGATCGTCGGAGCCTGACGACAAACCGGCGCCCGCCGAACGGTGAAATTGAGGCCCGCGTTGATAAGGTTGATGACCTGTTAAGGACATTGGATGCATCGGTTCCTTTCGGAGCCAAGCATGAACCGTCCTTTCCAAGATTTGCATGTCGCCGTCCTGATGGGCGGTCTTTCGGCCGAGCGCGAGGTGTCGCTGTCGTCAGGCGAACAATGCGCCCAGGCGCTGGAGCGGCAGGGCGTGCGCGTCAGCCGCGTGGACGCCGGGCGCGACCTGGCCAATGTGCTGTCCGGCCTGATCAAGCCCGATGTGGTGCTGAATTGCCTGCACGGCGCCTGGGGCGAGGACGGCTGCGTCCAGGGCGTGCTGGAGACGCTGAAGATTCCCTACACCCATTCCGGCGTGCTGGCCTCGGCCCTGGCGATGGACAAGGACAAGTCCAAGGCCGTGCTGCGGGCGGCGGGCGTCAAGGTGCCGGGCGGTGGTCTGTTTGACCGCCACGAGGTCGCCAGCCGCCACGTCATCGAGCCGCCCTATGTGATCAAGCCCAATGCGGAAGGGTCTTCGGTCGGCGTCTTCCTGGTGCCCGAAGGCGCCAATCGCCCCCAGGCCGAGGTCGGCGCGCCCGACTGGGCCTATGGCGACGAGGTGATGGTCGAGCCCTATATCGCGGGCAAGGAACTGTGCGTCACCGTGATCGGCGAGACGGCCGGGCCGCGCGCCCTGACCGTGACCGACATCACCCCGACCAAGGGCTTTTATGACTATGAAGCCAAGTACGCGCCGGGCGGCTCGGTCCATGTGCTGCCCGCGGTCCTGCCCGCCCCTGTCTTCGAGGCGGCGCTGCGTCAGGCCGAACTGGCCCATACGGCGATGGGTTGCCGAGGGGTTTCCCGGTCCGACTTCCGTTATGATGATGTTAAGGACGATCTCGTTCTACTGGAGGTCAACACTCAGCCCGGCATGACCCCGACCTCGCTCGCGCCTGAGCAGGCCGCCTATTGCGGGATGAGCTACGAAGACCTGGTTCGGTGGATGGTGGAGGACGCCTCATGCCCGCGGTAGTTCGCGGCGGTCGGCGACAGAATTCTCAAGGCTCCAAGGGCGGCGCAGGCTCCGGCGGGGGCGGGCGTTCGCGCGGCGGCGCCCAGAATGCGTCCCCCATCCCCGGCAAGATGGCCGCCATCGGCCGGATCGACGTCTCGCCTCGCACGATGCTGATCGCCCTGGCGGGCGGCGCGGTGCTGCTGGGCGTGGTTCTGGCGACGGGCGCCCGCGCCGAACGGATCGGCGCCTCCTTCTCGCAAGGGATTGACAGCTTGACGGCCGGCATGGGCCTGACGCTCAACCGGGTGCATATCACCGGCGCCACGGCTGAGGCCGAGCCGGACATCCGCCGTGCGCTGGACCTGCGCGCTGGCCAGCCGATCACCAGTCTGGACCTGGATGCGATCCGGGATCGCGTGCAGGCGGTGGGCTGGGTCAAAGAGGCGCGGATCGTCCGCCTGCTGCCCGACACCCTGATCGTCGAGATCAAGGAGCATGACCGTCTGGCTGTCTGGCAAGAAGCCGGTCAGATCAAGGTGATCGATTCACGCGGACAGGTGATCACCGGCGCCGATGCGCGCCGCTATCCGAACTTGCCGTTGGTGGTGGGCAAGGGCGCCGATGTGGCGGCGGGGGACATCCTGCCGCTGTTGAACCAGCGGCCGCGCCTGATGGGGCGGATCGACGCCCTGGTCCGCGTGGACGAGCGCCGCTGGGACCTGCGGCTCAAGGACGGCAGCCTGATCCAACTGCCCGCAACGGAACAGGAGGCGGCCCTGATCCGCCTCGATGCGCTGGATCAGCGTGAACGCCTGCTCGACCTGGGCTTCGCGCGCGTTGATTTGAGAACCCCCGACGAGGTCGCCGTGCGACCCGCCGGCGCCTGAGACGAGACTGGGATGAAGACGACGATGGCGGGCAAGCAGGGCGGAAAAGGCGGCGGCAAGGGCGGTGATCGCGGGGCGTCTCTGGACCCGCGCGCCGGTCGCGCGCCCGTGGTGGCGGCGCTGGACCTGGGGCAATCCAAGGTATCCTGCTTCATCATGAAGCCCGACGGCGTGCGCCATGCGGACCGCACCATCCGTGTCGCGGGCGCCAGCCACGTCCAATCCAAGGGCATCAAGGGCGGGGCCATCATCAATATGGACGAGGCCGCTCAGGCCATCGGTCATGCCGTTGAACGGGCAGAGCGCGCGGCGCAAAGCCCCGTCTCCGGCGTCGTCGTCACGACCGCCATCGGCCAGATGGCCAGCCACCGCGTACAGGCCCGTGTGTCGCTGGGCGCCAATCCGGTCGGCGACGCCGATCTGGCGCGCGCCATCGGCATGGCCCTGGCGCAGATCCGTCTGCCCAACCGTCGCCCGATCCACGTCCTGCCCATCGGCTGGTCCGTGGATGGCGCGCGCGGCGTGCATGATCCGCGCTCGATGAGGGGCGGTTCGCTGGGGCTGGACCTGCTGGTCGTGTCCATGGCCGAGAATGTGTTCACGACCCTGAGCCATTGTCTTGAGCTGGCGCATCTAGACCTGCAGGGCGTGGCCGCTGCACCCGTCGTGTCGTCTCTGGCTGCGCTGGAAGAGGACGAGATGGACCTGGGCGCCGTCTGCATCGACATGGGCGGCGGATCGACCAGCGCCGCTGTCTGGGGCGGGCGCTCGCTGCTGCATATCGAAAGCCTGAACGTCGGCGGCGACCACGTCACCTCCGACATCGCGCGCGGCCTGTCGACGTCCAAGGTCGGGGCCGAACGGCTGAAGACCCTGCACGGCTCGGCCATGGCCAGCGCCAACGAAGACCGCGAGATGCTGGAGGCCCCGCCGCGCGGCGAAGACGCCTCCGCCGGTCCCGTCATCGTCCCGCGCGCCATGCTGAAGACCGTGATCGCCCCCCGCGTCGAGGAAACCCTTGAACTGCTGCGTGACCGGCTGAAAGCCGCAGGCGTGGGCCTTGAGCCCGGCGCGGGCCTGGTCCTGACGGGCGGCGCCAGCCAGTTGAACGGTGTCAGGGAACTGGCTGTGCGCGTCTTCGACCGCCCGGTTCGTCTGGGCAAGCCGCAGCGCGCGCCCCACCTGGCCGACGCCGCATCCGGCCCTGCCTTCTGCGCCACCGCCGGCGTCCTCCTCCGCGCCGCCTACGGCCCGCGCGAAGCGGTCTCGGCCCGCAAGCTGATGGCGCGCCAGATCACCGCCGCCGACGCGCCCCGCATTCACCGCGGCAATGTCGTGGGCCGTGTTGCGGGCTGGCTGCGGGATAATCTGTAAGACAGACATCCCCTTTAGACGAAACCTCCACCCCAGGCGCCGAGTGCGCCTGGGGTTTTTCATGCCCATTCACTGGAAGGCCGGTGAAGACCCAACGCCCACATTCACAAAAAAAAAGGGCGGCTGGTTTCCCAGCCGCCCGATCTTGAGTTGTTCGACGCTTCTTAGAAGGAGCGTTGGATGTTGATGAAGCCTGAACGGCCGTTCCAGTCGTACTGGCTGGCCAGCGGCACGTTGCCAATCAGGTTCGTTCCGCTCGAAGCGCCGAAGTAAGGCGGGTTTTCGTTGAACAGGTTTTGGATGCCTGCCTGGATCGTCCACTTGTCGATACGCTTACGCACCGACATCGTGTGCGTCAGGTAGGCGTCGGTGCTGCGGTTCACGTAAACGGGCTGACCCAAGAAGGTCGTGGCGCCATTCGCGTTGGCGGCAGCCGGGAACAGGAACTGGTTGTCCGATTCACCGACATAATCGACGCCGTAGAATACGGTCCAATCACCACGGTCGAAGCGGAACGACAGATTGCCGACCGTTTCGGGGCTGCCGACGCGGCTGTTCAGCACCGTCGGGACCGAGGCGTTGAAGACCTGTTGCGTCCAGTCAAGGATATGGCTGACACGCAGGTTGACGGTGAAGTCAACGAACGACAGTTCTTTCTTGTAACGCGCGTTGACGTCCAAGCCCTTGCTGCGTTGTTCTGAGATGTTCACGTAGCTGTCGTTGACAGTGGTGATCATGAAACGCGAGGCGGGGTTGGTGCCCCGGTCACGCTGGAACAACGAGCAAAGCGCCTCGCTGGGATATTGCTCAGAGTTGTAGCAGGCCGAAATGATATTGGCCGCTCCGAACTGTGCAACCTGATCGCTTACCTTGATGTCGAAGTAGTCGACGGCGATGCTCAGGTCCGCAAAAGTCGGCGTCCAGATCAGGCCAACCGACAGAGATTCAGCGGTCTCAGGATTCAGGATGCCCTTGCCGCCGCCGGTGATGATCGTCGCAGAGGAGCTGGGGGTGTTATAGTCTTCCGGAATGCCTTCTGCGGCGCAGTTGGTGCGCAGACGTTCGTTGGTGCTGACGCCCCAGTTGCGGCACGGATCGATGTTGGCCTGACCCAGGAAGCTTGTCTGGTTGGCAAGATACAGCTCGTACAGCGCAGGCGCACGGAACGAAGTGCCGTAAGACGAACGGATCCGCCATTCCGGCGTGATGCGCCAGTTCAGACCAACCTTGTAGGTGGAGTTTTCACCATACGAGTCATAGTCCGAATAACGGCCCGACAAGTTTGCGGTCAGCGAGTCGATCAGAGGGAAGTTGCGGATGAGGGGAATGTCCAGTTCGGCGAACACTTCCTTGACGGTGTCAGAGCCCTGGGTGCGGCCAGCCGCAGTCGAACCCCAATAGTTGTTACGCTTCTGCTCGGCGCCAGGGTTGTCGTCGATTTCTTCCTTACGAACGTGGAAGCCCAAAGCGACGCCCAGCGGACCAGCAGGCAGTTGGAAGGCTTCACCAGAGATGACGCCTTCGATGTACTGGTGCGTGTACTCAGTCTTGCCTTGCTCATAGCCGACCAGGAAGGCCTGCTCTTCCGGCGAGAGTTTGCCGTCCACGACAAAGTCCCGCGTGAACCAGTTCACACCACCGGTGGGGCAGTTGGTCGCCGAGATCAGCAGGGCCTTGTCGCAGTTGCCGTTGACGGCGCCGAAGGCGCGTGCAGGGCCGTCGATCACGCCGTTCAGGTTGGCGCCGTAGAAGGCATAGTAGCCGCTCGTTGCCTGTACGCGGTCGTTGTAGAAGAAGTTGCCGCCGTAGGTGCCGTCAGACTTGCTGTATTGGCCTGCAACTTCCCAGTCCCAGCCCTTGCCGAACATGTTCACGTTGCCGCGCAGACCGATCACGCCGCGCAGATAGTCGACTTGTTGATCGCCGTTGCTGTTCACCAACGCAACCGGTTGAGCGAAGTAGGCGCCGTTGAAGGTGTTGCCCGTGCCATTTGCCGGCCCGCCGAACGGGTTTTGGCTGTGGTAGGGGGTGACGGTCGGGAACAGTTGGCGCCAGGACCGTTGTTCCGATTCACGACGGTTCCACAGCAGTTCGGTGAACAGCTCAATGTTCGGCGTGATGTCATACCCGCCAAATGCCGTGACCGAATAACGCTTCACCGGCGAGACCGCCGTGCGGGAGCCGTAACGCTCGTTATAGAGAGGGTATTGAGCGTAGGCCTCGCGGCGAACGGCTGTAGGTTGCGCTGCGATGTTGCACACGCCATTGCCGCCCGCGACCAGCTTGAAGCCCGGCATGTCGCAGTTGGTGAAGCCGCCGCCCTGCGTGGCGCCAGGGTTGAAGATATAATCCCCGTCACGACGATTGACGGCAGGAACGGCTCCGGCGCTTGCTGCGAGCGTGGTTCGCACGATCGAGTTCACCGAGAAATTGCACTTGTATTCGCCGTTCTCGAGAACGTCACGACGGATTTTCAGGTTGGGGTCAAGGAAGACCCGATCCTGCGGGCATTCGAAATATTCACGATCGCTGAAAAGCAGAGCGGTGCGTTCGTAATAGTCTGCGCCGATGCTGGCGAAGCCACGATCAAACGTCTTACCGTAAGAGCCGCTGATGCGATATTGCTCGCCGCCGCCTTCAAACGGAGCGTTGGCGTAAACTTCGAACGAGCCGCCGTCGAGGTTGGTCTTGGTGATGATATTGATGACGCCGGCGACGGCGTCGGAGCCGTAGATCGACGATGCGCCGTCGGTGAGCACTTCGACGCGCTCGATGAGGGAGCCGGGGATGGTGTTCAGGTCGGTCGGTCCGACTTGACCGCGCACGCCAGCCGGGCCAACGCGACGGCCGTTGACCAGAACGAGGGTCCGCTGGGCGCCGAGGCCGCGCAGCGAAACGGTGTTCACGCCAGGTCCGCCGGTCGTGACAAAACCAGTGAAGAAGTTGTTGATCTGCGTGGCGGTGTTCGCTGCTGTGGAACCCTGCAGAATCTCGGTCGTGTCGACGAGGCCTTCCAGCGTCGATTGCTCCGAGGTGATCACTTGAATCGGCTGCGAGCTGGTGAATTCGTTCCGACGGATGCGCGAGCCCGTCACAACGACTTCATCGACCTGAGCGGCTTGTTCTTCTCGCGTCTGGTTCTGGCGTTGCTGCTGATTTGATTGCGACTGAGCCATGGCGAACGACGGAATCGTTACCGCCAGACCGGCGATAAAGGTCGTCGCGAGCAGGTGCTTTCTACTGAAACTCATGTTGGTAGCTTCCCCATCATATCAATGTTCGACACGAAATTGCGCGACGAATGAACCGAACCCATGCCTGCAAAGGCGCGGTGAACCAAGTCAAATGTGGCTTCAAGGTGTCGGCATGGCGTCACGTGTCACAAGAAGGACACGGATTTGAGACGTCAATGATATCCTGTGTCGGGCGAGAGTGGATCGTCGCTATCGTCTCTTGCGCAACGCCCGGGTCAAATGCTTGGATGATGGGAGTATCGCAGGGGGAACGCCTAGGTGGCGTTACAACTATATGAATTTGAAAGTAAAAATTCTCGCTAGCGTCGCTGTTTTGATGCTGGCGTCAGGCGCTTCTGTGGCGCCTACGTTTGCAAACGTGGTGCAACAGACTGCCAATCTACCCTCAGCGTCCGCTTTTGCGAGGCGTCCGGCGATCGCATCTGTCGATGTTTCGCCGGATGGGCGGCATATTGTCGCCGTAATCTCGCCTGATGGCCAAAAACGCGTTGTGGCGCTGTGGACCACGGCGGACATGGATAAGCCGCCGTTCATAATCGGTTCGGACGATGAACGGGCGGATGTCGTCGGCGCCCAGTTCATCAAGAACGATCGAATTTTCGTCACCACGCAACAACTGCGCGATTTCAACCCGTTCAGCGGACAGCGCGAGCGCAGCTTCCTGCAGCGTTCGCTGGTGCTTACGCTTGAAGGGCGGCCGGCTCAGAACTCCTTGCGATTTGATGGTCTCGATGCGACGCAGCAGGCCATCATTGGCGTGGGCCGATTGATCAGCGATCTGCCGCAGGACCCTCAGAGCATTATCGTCGCCGACCCTATCAAGGGCGATAAGTATAGGCTGAATCTCTACACAGGGCGGGCTGAAAGAGTTGAGCGCGGCTCTGACAGGTTCAGCAGTGAACGCGCCGATATGAACGGCGAAATACGGGCCAAGTCACAGTTCGATTTTGACAACGGTGCTGCCTATATCGGTCAGTGGTTGAAGAACCCCGATACTGGTGAGTGGGCGGAACACTTCAGATATTATGCTAGAGACCGTCAGCCTATCGAAGTGGTCGGCTTTTCGAACGATCCAAATGTGGTCTTCGTAAATAAGACAGACGGACGAGATCGTTCGGCGATCTATGAGTATAAAATACGAGAGCGCCAATTTGGTGAAATCGCGTTCGCGCATCCCTTGTTCGATGCTGGGAACGTAATTCGCTCAAGATCGCCTGGCGATTTTGGAGAAGTTGTCGGCTTTACGTATGACGGTGAGCGCACCAGGGCATTTTACACTGACCCTGCCTTGGATCAGGCGTTCAAGGATCTTCGTCAGACGTTGAACATCACGACCACGCCGGTGTCCTGGACGGACATCGAAACGGGCGAGAAGAGCCGTTTCTCTGTTGGCGACGGGGCGGATATTTCGATTTCCGCAACATCCACAGACCGCTCAACCATCATCGTAACCAAGTCTGGGCCTCGGGTGCCGCCCGAATATTACATTCTTTCGGGTGGTAGGGTCCGCCTTTTGGGGCGTGCATATCCTGAGCTTCAGGGCGCGTCTCTGGGTGAGACTACGCTCATACAGTATGAGGCCCGCGACGGTCTGATGATCCCGGCTTTCCTGACAAAGCCTGATCCAGCCGTTTATGGCGCTGGGCCGTACCCGACGATCGTTACGCCTCACGGAGGGCCGTGGGCGCGAGACAATCTGTCTTGGGATGTTTCAGGATGGACGCAGTATTTCGCCGCGCGCGGCTATGCTGTTCTACAGCCGCAGTTCCGCGGGTCCCAGGGTTGGGGAGAGCGGCTGTGGCGCGCAGGCGACCGTGAGTGGGGTCGCAAAATGCAGGACGATAATGACGACGGCGCTCGTTACCTGATTGCTCAAGGCGTCGCCGCGCCTGACAAGATAGCCATGCATGGCTATTCGTATGGCGGCTATGCTTCGATGATGGCCGCAGTGCGTTCAAACGGCATCTATCAGTGTGCTGCAGCTGGGGCGGGGCCTGCGACCATCGCGCTGTTCAAGAAGGGAACTTATAACAATCGTTTCCTGCGGGAGTTCCAGAATCCAACTGCTGATGGCGAAGATCCGCTGCGCCGCGTCAATGAAATCACCGTCCCGCTTTATCTCTACACTGGAGATCGTGACACTCGGGTTCTGCCTGCAGAATCCGAAGCCATGGCTGCGGCGATGCGCGCGAGCGGCAAGACGGTTAAGCTTACCATCCTGCCGAATATGGAACATACATTGAATACTTGGACGCCGGAGAATTTCGCTAACATTCTCACTAGCGTCGAGGAGTTCCTGAAAACTGATTGCGGTATGGGCCGCAGCTAAGGTTTTTAAAGCTTAGCCGGAGAATGGGGCGGAGTTATCCGCTCCATTTTTCAATTTAACGCCGAAGTTCGCAGTTTCTGCTTTGCGAGCCTGCGACTCATATTATCGCCGTAACCTTCTCTTAACCCTCATGGGCGCAATCCTTAACGCGCTCATAACCAATGTGATTCGGCGGGGATTTCGCATTGGAGTGCAGGGGCAGGGTCGTTAGGTCGGAAAACAGATATGTCGCTTTCATTGGTCAAGCCGCAGAACACTGAACTGAAGCCCCGCATCGTCGTGTTCGGCGTCGGCGGCGCCGGCGGGAACGCCGTCAACAATATGATCGACGCCGGCCTCGAAGGGGTCGAGTTCGTCGTTGCGAACACCGATGCGCAGCATCTGTCGTTCGCCAAGACCGACCGCCGCATCCAACTGGGCGAAACCATCACCCAAGGTCTGGGCGCGGGCGCCCATCCTGAGGTCGGCATGAACGCCGCCGAGGAATCCGCCGACGAGATTCATGCTCACCTGGAAGGTGCGCACATGGTCTTCATCACCTGCGGCATGGGCGGCGGCACCGGCACCGGCGCAGCGCCGGTCATAGCCAAATGCGCGCGCGACCGCGGCATCCTGACCGTGGGCGTCGTGACCAAGCCCTTCACCTTCGAAGGCCGCCACCGGATGCGTCTGGCGGACTCGGGCGTCGCTGAGTTGCAGCGCTATGTCGACACTCTGATCGTCATTCCGAACCAGAATCTGTTCCGCGTCGCCAATGAGCGCACGACCTTCGCCGACGCCTTCGGCATGGCCGACCAGGTGCTGCACTCGGGCGTGCGGTCGATCACCGACTTGATGATCCTGCCGGGCCTGATCAACCTGGACTTCGCCGATGTCCGCGCCGTCATGTCTGAAATGGGCAAGGCGATGATGGGCACGGGTGAGGCATCGGGCGATGACCGCGCCCTGCTGGCGGCCCAGAACGCCATCGCCAACCCTCTGCTGGATGAAACCAGCCTGAAGGGCGCCAAGGCCGTGCTGGTCAACATCACCGGCGGTCTGGACATGACCCTGTTGGAAGTGGACGAGGCCGCCAACGCCATTTCGGCCGAGGTGGACGGCGACGCCAACATCATCTTCGGCGCCGCCTTCGATCCGGCGCTGGAAGGCAAGATCCGTGTATCGGTCGTGGCGACCGGCATGGACGAGGGCGAGATCAAGCGTATCGAGCCGATCGCGCCGTCCGCGCCCTTGGCCGCTCATGAAGCGCGCCGCTCGGCCGGCGGTCTGTACGGCGCCCCGGCGCAGCGGGCACCGGAACCGAGCCGTGACGTCTATCGTGAGCAGACCCGCGCCGAAGCGCCGCGCGCGCCGGAGCCCCGCATCGAGGCCGCGCCGGTCGTTCCGACCTTCATGGCCCCGCCTGCCCGTGAGCCGGAACCCCGTCCCGAGCCGGTGATCCGCGTCGCTGAGACGCCGCGCAATCTTGAGCCGATCGTCGATCCCTGGGTCGAGGAATATGAAACCCGCGCTCCGGCTGCCCGCGCGCCGGAACCGCAACCCGACCTCTATTCACGCGCGCCGCAGCAGCCTGCCATCGAAGATGATTACGATGATCGTGATCACCGTCGCAGCGGCTGGAGCCTGTTCGGTCGCGGCAAACGCACCCAGCCGCAGCCCGAGCCGACCTATAGCCGCAGCTCGCCGCAGATGCGCCAGACCAGCCAGCCCTCGCACCAGGCTGAGCAGGACGCAGGTCAGGCCGATGACGACCTGGAGATTCCCTCATTTCTCCGCCGACTGGCCAACTAGGCGTTAAGCCCTGAAACAATGAACGCCCCGGAGCCCGCGCTCCGGGGTGTTTTGCTTTTAGGGGCCTGTTTCGCATCGAAACAATCCGAAACCCGACTTTCATTTCGGGCTTGCAGCTGTGCCGCTACATGAAAAGCAGGTCGCAATCCGCACGCAGCGGTGCGCGCAGTTGAGAAGCGAGTTCGAGTTTGTCGTTCAGGCAAGATCATCACGAACACACCATCATCGCACCGGCCATCATCGCCGGTGTCGGGGTGCACACCGGCCGCCGTGTGCGGCTGGCGGTTCGTCCTGCGCCTATGGGCACGGGCATCGTCTTCGTGCGCACCGACATCACCGACCGCGACAACCGCATTCCGGTGTCGGGCGAGGCCGTTGTGGATGCGCGCCTGAACACCATGATCGAGAATGCGGCAGGTGTGCGCCTGTCTACCATTGAACACCTGATGGCCGCCTTCTGTGCTCTGGGCGTCTCAAACGCCGTGGTCGAGGTGGATGGGCCGGAGCTGCCGATCCTGGACGGTTCGGCGCTGGAGTTCGTCAAGCTTCTGGATCGCGCGGGTTTCCGTCCCCAGCCGAAGCCGCTGCGTTACATCGAAATTCTGGAGACGGTTCACGTCACCGAAGGCGACAAGCACGCCGCCCTGATGCCGTGCGACCGCTATGAAATGCGGTTCGAGATCGACTTCCCGTCGGCGGCGATCGGCAATCAGGTCATCGACTTCGTCGTGGACGAGCCGACGTTCCGTAACGAGATCATGGCTTGCCGCACCTTTGGCTTCGCCCATGAGGTCGAGGCCCTGCGTCAGGCGGGTCTGGCCCGCGGCGGTTCGCTGGAGAACGCCGTGGTCATCGACGGCGACGAAATTCTGAACCCCGGCGGCCTGCGCATGGAACGCGAGTTCGTGCGTCACAAGGCGCTGGACGCGATTGGCGACCTGTATGTGCTGGGCGCGCCGCTGCTGGGCCGTTACGAAGGCTATAAGGCGGGCCACGCCGTGAACAACAAGCTGGTTCGTGCGCTGCTGGCCCAGCCGCATGCGTGGCGGGTGACCACACGTGTGCCGGAGCTGGCCGAAGCGGGCTGATCGGTTCCTCGCCTTGCCGGTTTGCATCGGCAAGGGTGGAGACGAACTAGGGTCAATCGACATTCAGCCCCAAACCGTCATTCCGGGGCGTCCGTAGGACGAACCAGGAACCCAGGAGGCTCGCAATCCGGCGTCGAATATGTCCACCAACGGCGCCGTAGCCCTGGGTTCCGGGTTCTTCGCTTTGCTCCGCCCCGGAATGACGATCTGAGATTTCGGTCGCCTGAATGTCGATGGCCCTAAACCCCGATCACGCTGATCAACCGGCCGAAATCGGGTTCGCCCTGCTGGAAGGCGCGGCGGTTGGAGAAGAAGCGGGCTTCGTCGGCGCAGGTGTCGTGGCCGGTCCAGACGGCCTGACCAACGCCCGCCTGTTGCAGACGCCATAGGACGAAGCCGGGCAGGTCGAACTGGCGTTTGTCGGCAGTCGCGCCGTGATGGAAGAAGCGTTCGCTGCCGGGGTCGTGGTGGGCGAAACGCTCTTCGAAATCGACGCCGACCTCATAGCTGGCCTGGGCGATGCAGGGGCCGACGACGGCCAGGATTCGGCGCGGATCGGCGCCCAGCGCCTCCATGGCGGTGACAGCGGAATGGACGACGCCGCCCAGCGCGCCCTTCCATCCGGCATGGACGGCGGAGACGATGCGGGTCTCGGGATCGGCCATCAGGATCGGGGCGCAGTCGGCGGTCAGCACCGAGCACAGCAGGCCGGGATTGGCGGTGACGACAGCATCGCCCTCTGGCCGGTCGCCATGCCACGGGCCATCAGCGACGCGCGCGACGGCGGAATGGATCTGGTAGCAGCCGTTCAGGTGATCGGCGTCCGCGCCCATCGTCTCTGCGACCCGGCGACGGTTTTCGGTGACGGCGGCGGGATCATCCTTGGAGCCGGCGCCCGCGTTCAGCCCCTCATAGATGCCGGTTGAAACGCCGCCCGCGCGGGTGAAGAAGCCATGCTTGACGCCAGCGGCGGTCAGCAGCGGGTGGGTGATGGGCGAAAGGTCGGTCATGGTCGTCCCTTATTGGGCATCCCATCCCGGCACGATCAGAGAGCGGGGCGAGAAGATCGCGGCGGCCTTGAACAGGCTTCCCATCTGGTCGTCGGCGGTCAGGCGTTTCAGTTGGCGGTCGATGACGGCGGCGGCGTCGGGCCGTCCCGATTTCAACCGTTCAGCACGGGCTTCGATCCCCAGACGACGCAGAAACTCGCCTTGAGGCAGGCAGCCGGTGACGTCGGCGCCGGTGCGAAGGGCGGCTTCCAGCACCAGAGGGAAGTCGGCCCATTGGGTCAGGTCGGCCTCGCCGGGATTGTCGAGCGGCGACACCTTCTGGTGACGGCGCAGGGCCTGAAGCGTGTCGCCCGCCTCTGGCCTAGCGCGGCCATAGTCGATCAGCAAGGCGGCGCCGGACGCGGCCTTCATCAGCAGGCCCAGGTCGCGGCCGAAGACCGGCTGCTGTTCCGAAATCTCGAACACCTGACCGGGTTCGATGTCGAAGGAGGGCTTGTCGAACCCGCCGGAAATGGCGGTCAGACCGAAGGTCAGGTCGTTGTCGTCGGTGACCCCGATGCGGCGCTCGGCCCAGCCGCCCTCGGTGCGGACGAACTGGCGCGCGGGCATGCAGTCCAGCACCTCATTGGCGATCAGGATGACGGGGGCGTCCGTCTCGATCCGCGTCAGATCACGCACCCAGCGGGGCGACAGGTCGGCGCCCGCCAGAGCCCTGGCCTGCAAATCGCGCAAAGGGGCGCTGGGCTCGATCAGGATCAGGTCGCAGGCCTCGAGGAAACCGGGCGCCAGACGCGCCGCGCGCAGGGCGTCGCTGATCAGGGTGCCGTCGCCGGGGCCGACCTCGACCAGACGAAACCGCTCGGGCGCGCCCAGACGATGCCAGGTCTCGACCGCCCACAGGCCGATCAGTTCGCCGAACATCTGGCTGACCAGAGGGGCGGTGATGAAGTCGCCGCGTTCGCCCAGCGAAGGCCGCGAGGCGTAATAGCCGCCCTTGGGATCGTGCAGGCAGCGGGTGACGTAATCCGCGACCGTCATCGGCCCGGTTAGGGCGATTTCTCGCGCCAACCGGGTTTTCAGGGTTTCGACCGGCGGGCTCATGCGGCGGCGGGCGGGCGGTTCCAGGCCCGCCAGATCAGCCAGCCGCCGACCAGGATCATCGGGATCGACAGCATCATGCCCATGGTCAGGCCGAACGGGAAGGCGGGCATGCCGTAGTCAGGCTGGCGGACATTCTCCAGCGCAGCGCGGCAGACGCCGTAGCCGACCAGGAACAGGCCGGTGATGTAGCCCGGCTTTTGCAGCAGCTTGAACTTCCAGATGGCCAGCGACAGGACCGAAAACAGAAGCAGACCTTCCAGCCCGGCTTCGTAAAGCTGGCTGGGGTGACGGGCCACATCGCCTGCGGGGCAGAAGCCGTACATCTGTTCGATGCGGGCGTTGCAGAAGCGGATGGCCCAGGGAACGGTCGTCTCACGGCCCCACAGCTCGCCATTGATGAAGTTGGCGATGCGGCCAAAGAACAGGCCCAGCGGCACGACGGGGGCGACCAGATCGCCCAGGCTGAGCATATTGATCTGCTGGCGGCGGGCGAAAAGAATGATGGCGATGGCCACGCCCAGGAAGCCGCCGTGGAAGCTCATGCCGCCGGTCCACAGTTGCAGCAGCTCGAACCGTTCGCCCAGCGTATGGCCGGTGAACAACTGGGCGAACATGACGGGTTTGTAGAAGAGGGCATAGCCGAACCGGCCGCCCAGGATGATGCCCAAGGTGATCCACAGGACCAGATCGTCCAGTTGGGTGGTGTTGACCGGCGAACGCCCCGGCGCCCACAGGCTTTCGCGGCGGGCCAGGCGCGACGCATACCACCAGCCCAGAACGATGCCGGCGACATAGGCCAGGGCGTACCAGCGGATCGGCAACGGACCCAGATGGATCAGGACCGGGTCGAATTCGGGGAAGGGCAAGGTTGAAGTCCTCGTCGGTTCAGTCGCTGAAGCTTTAGCAAGCGACGGCGCCTGCGTCGCGTGTGAAGCCTACAGGCTGTGACGAGCGAAGACGACGCCTTGATGGCGCCGCCGAAGCAGCAGAAAGAAAGGTTTCGTTCACCCTATTGGGTCAGATTTCGTTAACGACGATCAGGTCGGAGCCCGCGATGCAGAGCCGCAACCCCATTCTGGATGAGTTCGCCAAGCTGACCACGGGCGCCATGGGCCTGGCGCAGGCCGCGGGTGAAGAGGCCAAGACGGCCTGGCGCGCCCAGGCCGACCGCATCGCCGCCGAGATGGATCTGGTTCGTCGCGACGAATTCGATGTTCTGAAAGACGAAATCGCCGCCCTGCGCGCCGAGATCGCAACGCTGAAGGCGGCTGAAAAGCCCGCAGAAAAGACTTCTGGCAAGCCTCGCAAGGGAACGTCCACAGATGGAACTCCCGCAACGGACGCAGACGGTTGAGCCGAATCCGCGAACAGGCTTACCGTCCCGTTAACGCCCCCGACTCGTGGGGCCGCCGCCTGAATCGAGACGCTTGATGGACATCGCCCGGCCAGAGGAAACGGACGTGCCTTTCGACCCGCTGGAAGTGGTTGAACACGTTCTGACGGCCGAAAACCTGCCATTCGACCGCACCAACGACGGTGATCTGGCGTTCGCGCTGGCCGGCGACTGGAAGGATTACGAGCTGTGGTTCGCCTGGCGGCCCGAGGGCGACTGCCTGCAGTTGTGCTGTGCGCTGGACCTTCGGGTGACCAAGAGCCGCAAGGCCGCCGCCTATGAACTGGTCGGCATGATCAACCAGCGCACCTGGATGGGCCATTTCGAAGTCTGGGCGGAAGACGGCGAGATCGTCTTCCGTCATTCGCTGGCCCTGCCGATGGGCGAGCGGCCGACGCTGGCCCAGGCGGCGTCGATGATCGATGCGGCGGTTGAGGCGGCCGATCGCTATTATCCCGCTTTCGACTTCATGGTCCGTGGCAACAAGAAACCTCAGGAGGCGATCGACGCCTGCCTGTTCGAGACCGTCGGCACCGCCTGATGGCTGTCAACGCAACCGTCGTTCTGGTCGGCTGCGGCCGATTGGGGTCGTCCATTCTGGAAGGCTGGCTGCTGACCGGGACGGTTGCGGCTGGGAACCTGATCATTCTCAGCCCGTCTGAAAAGCCTGCTGCGGAAGCCGCGCGGGCCAAGGGCGCACGGATCAATCCGCCGCTTGAGGCGCTAACCCAGGCGAAAGTCATCGTGCTGGCGGTCAAGCCGGCGAAATGGCGTGAGGTGGTGACGCCGCTGCTGCCCTTCCTGAACGATCAGGCGGTGATCCTGTCCGTGATGGCGGGCGTGACCGCGCCGACCCTGGCCGAAGGCATCGGCGGCTGGCCCATCGTGCGGGTCATGCCGACAACGGGTGTGTCGCGCGGACGCGGCGTGGCCTCGGTCTGGTCGGCGGATGATGATGCACGGGCCTTGGGCAGAGCCTTGTTCCAACCGATGGCCGAGACGGTCGACCTGGCGGGCGAGGCCTTGATGGATGCCGCGACTGCGGTTGCTGGATCGGGCGCAGCCTATTTCTACGCCTTCACCGAAGCCCTGGCGCGGGCAGGGGAGGCGGCCGGTCTGGACGCGACGACGGCAGACACGCTGGCGCGCGCGACGCTGAAGTCGGCGGCGGATGCGATGGGCGATGATCCGCTGGAGGCTCTGATCGATCGGATCGCCTCACCAGGCGGTTCGACCCGAGCAGGCCTGGACGCCATGTCGCGTGACGGACGTCTGACCGCCATGACCCATGACACGGTTGCAGCGGCGGTCCGCCGCAACCGCGAGATGGGCTAGATCTTAGAACCGGCCGCGTTGCAGATAGGCGCTGAATCGCTCGAACGCGCGGTCGGCGTCCTGCCAGACGCCATAACCCCAGACATCACGAATGCTGGGCGAGAAGTATGAGAACTTCACCGCCTGAGTCTGGCCATCCGCCATCGTCAGTTGACCCTCGATGGCCGCGCCGCCGACAGAGATGCTGCGGATCGGGTCCAGCCCCGGCGCATCGCGCTGCTGCTGCATGGTCGGGCGGTTGGGCTTGAGGTCGGTCAGCACCAGTTGAGCGCTGGCGCCGGGGTAGGACTCTTGCAGCACACGGGCGACACTGTCCTTCAGATTGGCGATCTGTTCATTGACCTCTCGCTCGCCCAGTTTGGCGACCTGATTTTGCAGATCGCGGCCGATGGTCACCGTCACGTTGGACGCGACCCGATTATCGACCTGAGCCTGAGCGGCCATTTGAGCTTGGGCCTGAGGTTGCGCCTGGGCCATGGCGGCGACAGCGAGGGTCGCAGCCAAGGGGGCGAAGAAAGCAAGTTTACGCATATGTTCCATCTCCAACCCTGTCCGGTTGTTAGATGCGCCCTGGGCTGCGGTTTCGCTAGGGGGCGTTTCAGATTTGAAGCGACACGGGTCGCTGGAACTCAGTCGATTTTCGCTTCGGTCGGTGTGAGCGAAACCGCGCCCGGAATCCTGATCAGGGCTTTCAGTCCGCCCAGATCGCTGCGCTCCAGGGTTATGTCGCCGCCGTGGCTGCGGGCGACGTCGCGGGCGATGGCCAAACCCAGGCCCACGCCCTTGCGGTTCTGGTTTCGGGAATCATCCAGACGGGAAAAGGGACGGAAGGCCTCCTCATGCATATCGTCGGGAATGCCGGGGCCGTCGTCCTCGATGGCGATCTCCACCCCGCCGGATGTCAGCACGCGGGCCGACAGCCGCACATGTTCACCGTGAGCGGCGGCGTTTCCGGCCAGATTCACCAGGGCGCGCTTGAAGGCGAGGGGGCGCAGGGTGGCGGTCAGCCCGTCCGGCGCGGACAATTCGACTTGTGCGCCGGCGCGGCGGGCGTCGTCCGCCGCTGCGCTCAACAGGTCGGGGACGGAAACCGGCTGTGGCGTCTCGCCGGCCTCGCCACGGGCGAAGGCCAGATATTCGTCGATCATATGCTCCATCTCGTCCAGGTCGCCGCGCATGGCGGCCTGACGTTTGAAGGGCGGCGCCAGCGCCAGCTCCAGACGCAGACGCGTCAGGGGCGTGCGCAGGTCGTGGCTGACCGAGGCGAGCAGGGCTGTGCGCTGGTCGATATGGCGCTGGATGCGGTCGCGCATGGCCAGGAAGGCGTTGGCGGCGGCGCGGACCTCGCGCGCGCCGTGCGGCTTGAAGCGGGGCACCGTCTCGCCCCGGCCAAAGGCCTCGGCGGCGTCGGCCAGACGCTCGATGGCGCGGACCTGATTTCGGATGAACAGAATGGCGACGCCCATCAGCAGCACGGTCGCAATCGTCAGCCATAGTACGAAGATATGGGCCTGTGTCGCCACCGCCCGCTCACGCGGGGCGATGATGCGCAACACCCCTTGCGGTTCCTGCACCTGAATATCGACATAGGCGGGGTAGCGGGTGGTGTCGAACCAGTAGGGCCGATCGAGCCTGGCCTGCAAGGCGTGGTTCAGAACCCGATCGACGACGCCGATGGGGCCGCGGCGTTGCTCCGTCGGCAGGACGCGGTCTTCCTGCAAGGCGATGGACAGGGACATGGAGCGTTCCGCCCGGTCGGCCAGTTTCTCCAAGCCTTGAGGGGAAGGATCGTCTTCATAGGATTCGACCGCCCAGGCGATGTCGCCTGCCAGCCCCTCGGACAGGCGCGCGGTCACCGTCTGCCAGTGAGCGTCGAAGAAGATCCAGGTCACCGCCACCTGCATCACCAGGACCGGCAGGACGATGATCAGCAGCGAGCGCCCCCACAGCGAGGTGGGCAGGCGCCGCTTCAGAAAGCGCGGCCATAGATAGGCGGGCAGAAGCCGCATGTTTCCTCAGCCGCTCCGCTCAGAGCCTCAGTCGGGCGCCAGCATATAGCCGACACCGCGCACGGTCTGCAGATAGCGCGGGTTCTTGGGGTCGCTTTCCAGCTTGCGGCGCAGGCGGGTGACCTGAACATCGACGGCGCGGCCGGTGATGTCGGCGGTGTCGGGCGACAGGCTCATCCGCTCCACCGGCGCATGGGCGTGAAGGGCAAGCGTTTTCAGCAGTTGGGCCTCGGCCTCGGTCAGACGCTGGGGCTTGCCCTCGCGGGTCAGCTCCAGCCGTTCCATGTCGAAGACGGCGGCGCCCAGCTTGATCTCGCGCGGACCGATGGGCTTGCCCCCGGTGCGGCGCAGGATGGCCTCGATCCGCAGCGCCAGTTCGCGCGGCTCGAACGGCTTGGACATATAGTCGTCGGCGCCGCGGGCCAGACCCTCGATCCGGTCCTGGGGATCGCCGCGCGCGGTCAGCAGCAGAACCGGCGTCTTGGACAGTTCAGCCTTGCCCCGCACCCAGGTGGTCAGGTCGAACCCGCTCTCGCCGGGCATCATCACGTCCAGCACCACCAGATCGAACTCGATCAACTCCATCATCCGCTTGGCGGCGGCGGCGTGGGCGGCGCCGGTGACGCGATAGCCCTCGCGCGCCAGGAACTCCTTGAGCAGTTCGCGGATGCGGTCATCATCGTCGACAATCAGCAGATGGCGGCCGACGCCGGGCCCGGCGATGGGGCCAGAACGACCATAGGGGCGTGAATCCGTCATGCTCATGCGTCTTTCCTCCCGCTCAGGGCGTTGACCTGAACGATTCGGGCGGCTCTAACACCCTCAGTTTCGCGGGAGATGTGTTCCAATGGCCTTCGTTCCTTTCGACGATCGTGACGGCTGGATCTGGATGAATGGCGAGTTTGTTCCTTGGCGGGAAGCAAAAACGCACGTTCTGACCCATGCCCTGCACTACGGCTCGTCGGTTTTCGAGGGTGAGCGTATGTATGGCGGCGAAATCTTCAAGCTGACCGCGCACTCGGAGCGGCTGAAACGCTCCGCCAACCTGCTCGATTTCGAGATCCCGTACAGCGTGGCTGAAATCGACGCGCTCTGCAATGAAACCTGCGCCAAGAATGGTCTGACCGACTGTTATGTGCGCCCGGTCGCCTATCTGGGCGCCGAACAGACCAGCGTTTCGGCCCTGAACAACAAGGTCCACCTAGCGATCGCTGTGTGGGACTGGCCCAGCTATTTCGATCCGGAAGTTAAGGCGCGTGGCTTGCGTCTGGAATGGTCCAAGTGGCGTCGCCCCGATCCGCAGACCGCGCCGACCACGGCCAAGGCGGCGGGCCTCTATATGATCTGCACCATGTCCAAGAACACGGCCGAGCGTAACGGCTATGCCGACGCCCTGATGCTGGACTGGCGCGGCTATGTCGCCGAGGCGACGGGGGCCAATGTCTTCTTCGTCAAGGATGGCGTCATCCACACGCCCCGGGTCGAACACATCCTGGACGGCATCACCCGCCAGACGGTCATCGAGATCGCCAGGTCCAAGGGCATTGAGGTCGTGGTTCGTGACATCCTGCCGCAAGAGCTGTCCGACTTTACGGAATGCTTCCTGACCGGAACCGCCGTCGAGGTGACGCCGGTGGCAGAGGTGGGCGACTATCGCTTCACCCCGGGCGCCCTGTCGCTGGACCTGATGGACCACTACGGCAAACTGGTGCGTCGCCAACTGTAAGTCAGGCGTCGCCAGGGATGGTGAAGCTTGACCGATCCGGGGTCTGCCAGAATCTTCGCAAAAGCGTCAGATTCCGGTTGCGGACAAAAGGGGCGGTCCGTATAGAGCCGCCTCGCTCGGAAACGGGCCGGACGGAGACGGGGTTGGCGGCGGAGAAGCTGTTGATTTTGTTTCGGAAAGGTTTGTGAAGGCGAGTGTTGATCGGGCTGTTTTGGTGAGCCTGGGGGTTTAACTCCTAGCGCAGACCTGGAGCGGTTATCGGATGGGTTCGGAGGTTTCCGGATTGGTTCGAAAAGCCTCACGGCGCGGTTGACATGAAGGGGGTCGGCGACTAGATACGCCGCTCCTTCGGGGCCGCCCCGGCGGTTGAGGCGACTGAGAAACTTCTTCAAAAGTTTCTTGCTTTTCTCAGCTCAGCTGGATAGGTTCCGGACCTTCAACCGACTCGCTACGGACTTTTGAGGGAAGCCCCTCGGCGGCCCAGAGAGAGTTTTGCGCTAAATTCCAGGGTGACTTGGACGGCGCAAAAAGATCCGAAAGGATCGGTTGACACGAAAGGGACGGCCAACTAGATAGCCGCCTCCGCCGACCACCGGCGCTAAACAGTGGGGTTGGCGAGAGCCGATCGGGATCTTTGACATCGTTGAATTGGAAAGAGAAACGCAGGCGGCGGCGCTCTCGCAGATAGTCTTAACCAGACTGTCTCGACGCTGACCAAATCTGCGGTCTCTTGAAGACAATACCATGTACCGGACGATCTTCGGATCGCGAGGTAAATGGGAACTCGTCAAGAACTATGTAGAACAATGCCAGTTGGTTCCTTCCCGGAACTAGCAACATTGATGTCAGAGTCATCTCAACCTGAGAGTTTGATCCTGGCTCAGAGCGAACGCTGGCGGCAGGCCTAATACATGCAAGTCGAGCGGTCCCTTCGGGGGCAGCGGCGGACGGGTGAGTAACGCGTGGGAACGTGCCCTTTGGTACGGAACAACTGAGGGAAACTTCAGCTAATACCGTATGTGCCCTTCGGGGGAAAGATTTATCGCCATTGGAGCGGCCCGCGTTGGATTAGGTAGTTGGTGAGGTAAAGGCTCACCAAGCCTACGATCCATAGCTGGTCTGAGAGGATGATCAG
>RCMZ01000377.1_pt1 | contig 25173 bp, 23 predicted proteins | sample 2041141 | NCBI WGS metagenome assembly RCMZ01 (sample SAMN09708263, study PRJNA481090) | Wastewater metagenome, whole genome shotgun sequencing project. | biome: sewage; isolation source: Davis station wastewater (DW) | place: Antarctica: Davis Station | collected 2010-03-01
CGACCGTTGAATTTTTGGTGCAGCGCGGTGTGCCGGTGTGTGCCCACCTGGGCCTCACGCCGCAAACCGTGCACGCGCTGGGTGGCTACCGCGTGCAGGGCAAAACCGAGGATGCCGCACGCACCTTGCGCAAAGATGCCCAGGCCCTGCAAGACGCCGGCGCGGCCATGCTGGTGCTGGAGATGGTGCCCGCCACGCTGGCCACTGACCTCACGGGCGCGCTGACGCATTGCCACACCATCGGCATCGGTGCAGGCAATGGCACGGCGGGCCAGGTGCTGGTGTTGCACGACATGCTGGGCGTGACCCTGGGTAAGCCGCCGAAGTTTGTGCACAACTTCATGCAAGACGCCGACAGCGTGCGGGGCGCCATGGAGGCCTATGTGCAAGCCGTCAAACAAGGGCGCTTTCCAGACAATGTGCTGCACGCCTGGTAGCCCCTCGTTGTCCCTGGTCATCCCTGGTCATCCCTCGTAGTTTCAGCTCGCCCCTCACCGTTCATCGCAGTCACTCATGGCGCCCAGGCCCTCCATCCGGGCTGCTGCCGCCCATCTCCACCCGCATTTCTTGACCCGCCACACCATGCTCATCGCCCACACTATTTCCGATCTGCGCCAAGCCCTGGCTGGCTACCGCCGCCCCTCGTTTGTGCCCACCATGGGCAATCTGCATGAGGGCCACATGGCATTGGTGCGGCAAGCCAAGCCGCTGGGCGATGTGACGGTGGCCAGCATCTTTGTCAACCGCCTGCAGTTTTTGCCGCACGAAGACTTCGACAGCTACCCACGCACCTGGGATGCTGACTGCGCACAGCTGCAGGCTGCCGGATGTGACGTGCTGTTTGCGCCGCGCGAGGCCGATCTGTACCCCGAGCCCCAAACCTTCAAAGTGCACCCCGACCCTGCACTGGCCGACCTGCTGGAGGGTCACTTTCGCCCTGGCTTTTTTGTGGGTGTGAGCACAGTGGTGACCAAGCTGTTTGCCTGCGTGTTGGGGCAAACCGGCGGCACCGCGGTGTTTGGCAAAAAAGACTACCAGCAGCTCATGGTGATCCAGCACCTGGTGCGGCAGTTTGCGCTGCCCATCACCATCGTGGCGGGGGAAACGAGCCGGGCACCCGACGGGCTGGCACTGAGCTCGCGCAACGGCTACCTGAGCCCCACCGAGCGCCATGAGGCCGTGGCACTTTCACAAGCGCTGCACCATTTGGCACAGCAATGGCTGGCGGCACCGTCTGCAATGCCCGCGCACGAGCATCAGGCCCTGGGTGCACTGCTCGCGCGTGGCTGGCAACCGGACTACCTCACCGTGCGCCGCCGCCACGATCTGCAGCCTGCCTCGCCCGCCGATGCGCCCGGAACGCTGGTGGCGCTGGGTGCCGCACGGCTGGGCAATACACGGCTGATCGACAACCTGGAGTTTTGAGGCCGCGCTTTCAGACACCTGCGGGGATGGGTCACGCGGACAGGCGTACAGGCGTACAGGCGCAGAAACTATCGAATTGATAGCTGCCAGCGCTTATTCATCAAGCGCCAGCAGCCATTTTCACCAAATATTCACGACGGTCTGGCCGCGGCATCTTGCACCACGTCGTGCACAAACCGCAGCTTGGCGAGCGCCTGGCCAGACAGCGCGAAGGGGTAGGCATCCAACTGACCGAGACTGCGGGTCAAGCTGTTGAGCAGCAGCGTGAGCGGCACCAGGTGCTGCACCATGGCATCAAAACCCGGCGCAGGGTGGGCAAATGGGTCAACAGCAGTGCTGTGCTGTGCGCCGTAGATGCCGGGCACGGTCACCTCGGTCGCATAACTGGCCGACGTTTCCAGCAAATCAATCATGTGCAGGTAATGGGCCCAGGTCTCGGCCCAGTCCTCCCAGGGATGCGACGCCGCATAGGCGCTGACGTATTGCGCAGCCCAGTTGCCCAGCGCATTGCCCCGGGCGTAGTGCGCGTCGAGCGCGGCGGCGTAGTCCTGGCGCTCGTCACCGAACATCCGGCGAAAGGCATTCAACCGCCCTCCGTCACGCACCAGCTGGTCCCAATAGAAGTGGCCCGACTCATGCCGCAAATGACCCACCAGCGTGCGAAAGGGCTCCCCCAACGCGATGCGCCGGCTTGCGCGCACATCGTCGTCCGCCTCGGCCACGTTCAGTGTGATGGTGCCGTTGAAGTGCCCTGTGAGGACCGAGGGCCCACCGGGCAGATCGGCCAGAAACTCAAACACGGGCCCGGAGCCACCAGGGGCGGGCTCCAGCCGCAGTCGTGCAAGGGTGTAGAACAAGCGCCGTTTGGCGGCCTCGATCTGCATCCACCGCCCAATGTTGGTGGGCTCGGACAAATCGGGCAACACCCGCGTCTGGCGGCAGGAGGCACACAGATCCGACGCATCACCTGCGGGCACCGCAAAGTTGCAGGCCTGATAAGCGATCTGATTGCGGCACATGCGGTAAAGCCGCCCGGCATTCTTCGCGCCAGCGTGACCGCCAATGCACCGCCACACACCCGCACCATCCTGGGGTGAGGGGGCCAACGCCGCCATCACCAACTGATCAGGCAAAAACGCCAGGGTGTTGCCACAGTGCACACACTGAACGCTGTCAAAAAATACCAGATGACCGCAATGGTCGCAATTGAGTGCCCGCATGGTGTGAAGCTTAACCCCCGTGGTGCAGAGCGAATGCCCGTGACAAAAAGATCTGCGTTGACTGATGCCCTGGCTGGCCTGTGTAAAGACACGCGCCGTTTCACTCTGGTGTGTTGGCTATCGCATCGGAGCGCAAAAACAGGTGGGTAGGAAACACCCCCTTTTGTAGACGAATGCAGGAACGCCTGCGCCTGAATACAAGCAGTCGTTGCATGCAAGCGCCGTACCCGGTCGACCAGCGGCGCGCTTCCGATATGCACAAAAAGAAAAGCAGGCTCCAGATGGAACCTGGAGCCTGCTCTGGGGCTAAAACCGCCGGAGGTCAGAACCTGCGCACACCTGCGGTATGCGCGGGCCTAGCCACCCGATGGTTTCAAGCCGCTCGCTCAGGGGCGCACAACAATGCTGTTGCGCACTTCACGCACATGCTTGGTGGTGCGTGCAATGTTTTCAGCCTGGTTCTTTTCGGCTTGCGACTTGGCAAAACCGGACAGTTGCACCGTGCCGTTCAGCGTTTCCACGCTGATCGACGTAGCGGAGACGGTCTTGTCTTCGGCCATCTTGGCCTTGACTGCCGTAGTAATGCCCGCATCGTCCACATAGGAACCCACGGTTTGCTGCTCACGAGCCACAGAACAACCTGTAGCGGTAACGATGGTGATGCCAGCAACTGCTGCAAAAGCAAGGGCGCGTGCGTATTTCATGGTGTTTTCCTTTTTCAAGAATGGTTGGGAACGCGGGTGCTGGAACAATATCAGTCCGCCGGTCTGTTGCACCCCCCGCGACCGGCGAACTGTGGGGAAAAATCTGAAACGACTGGTATCAGTGCTCCAGTAAATCCTTCATTTCATCAGCATGCTCTTCTTCGTCGGCAAGAATGCCCTCAAGCATGCGTTTTGTGGTCGGATCTTTGTCGCCGATCAACGCAATCATCTGGCGGTAGGCCTCCACAGCAATTCGTTCTGCCACCAAATTGGCCCGCACCATTTCGCGCAGATCCAGCGCAGTGTCATATTTGGCATGGCTGCGGCTTGACAGCGTGTCAGGGCTGAAATCCGGCTCGCCACCGAGTTGCACGATCCGCTTGGCGATCTGATCCGCGTGCCCAGCTTCCTCATTCGCATGCACCATGAACTCGTCGGCGATGGCCGGTGAGGCCATTCCGTGGGCCGTGAAGTGGTGGCGCTTGTAGCGCAACACACACACCAACTCGGTTGCCAGCGCATCGTTGAGCAGTCGCACGATGGCATCACGGTGTGGACCAAATGCCGGCGTCACCGCGCCGTCGTCCAGATCACTGGCAGCCGCGTGTAACGCTTTCATGTCCAGGGTCATGCCGTGATCGTGGAGTTGGTGCTTGTCGTTTTTCATGGTTCCGCCTGCGGGGTGAAATTCAATCGGTGCACGCTTTGCCAAGGCTCTCACACTACGGGGAGGCTGGGCGTGTGTCTCTGTCTCTATCAATAAGCTGCGCGACGACGTGACATCCAGAACGCCAGGGTAGCCAGCGCCGCACCCGATGCCGCAGCGATCATCAGTGATTTGCCCGGCTGCTCCGCCACATACTTGCCCGTCACATCTGCAGCTTGCTGCATTTGGCGGCGTGCGCGTGCGCTGGTTTCGGCGCAGTAATCAATGCTGCGCGCAGCGAGGTCTTGGGCACGGGCAGCCAGCTCATCAATCGCTGGATCGGCTTTGCTGCGCAGGGTTCGCACGCCGTCTTGCGCCTTGTCCAGCGATTGATCGGCCACCTCACGTGTCGTTTGCACGGCATCTTGCGCACTTTGCAGCACATCGTCGGTCAGGCTGCGCATGCCGTTCTTTACTTTATCGGTAGCGGTTTGAACATTCATGGAAAACTCCTTGGAATGGGATGAAACACGGTGGAAGCAGGACTGGCGCCAAAAGGGTTAGCCCTTTTTAAGCAGCCCCAAAACGAAGGTCACAACAGCCATGATCACGAACACGAAGAACAAGATCTTTGCAATGCCCACGGCACCGGCAGCAATCCCGCCAAAGCCAAAGAGGGCCGCAATGAGTGCGATAACCAGAAAGACAACTGCGTAATGCAACATTTCCATCTCCTTATGTAGTGGCCGGACTGCCGGCTGACTCAGTGGCTTGAACATTTCCTCGCCTGGATTCCAATGTAGGCGGACCGGGACGACCAAGATGCCGGTGCCCGGCGCACCCGCGTGTCGGTGGTGCTGCGTCAGGCGTGTAGGACACGACGCACTCGCAGCCAGCCCAGAGGACAAGGCGGGGAGCCCAGCGCGCATGCATGGACCCGATGGCGCAACGCAGACGGGAAAAGGAGCGGAATGAACGAACCAGCACGCGTGGTGCACGCCACAGCGCACACGCGCATCACGACCGATACGCCACCACCAAGAGCGCCACATCAAAACAGGAGAAAGACCGGAACGCACACCAACAGCACTGACGGGAGCGCTCTGTGTGCAAAGCGCCTCATGCCACGGCGCCCCAATGGAACAGGATCAATGCCAAGCAGCGCAGCGTGGCGCCTTGCACTGCATGCCCGCCTCAGACGAACGTCACGCGTGGGGAGCAGCCAGGGCCACTGAGTCCGCAACGTTAACGGGTGCCCGCAGGGAGGGCAGCACGGCGGACAAGAGGGTCCCGTGGCCAGGGCGTGACGTAACGGAAAGCCGCCCCCCTGCGGCTTCCACGCGGTGGCGCATTCCCGCCAGCCCGTGTGACGCGGGGCGCACAGTGCCAGGCTCAAACCCAACGCCATCGTCCCGCACATCCACAGCGACGTAGGTGGGGTATGCATGCACCGAGATCAGCACTTTGGTGGCATTGGCATATTTGCCCACGTTGGTAAGGGCCTCTTGCACCATGCGGTACACGGTCAGTTGTGAGGCACTGGAGAGTTCCACCGTCTCCAGGCTCGTGTCCACATCGATGCCCGCACGCTCAGCGTATTCACGCGCCAAAATTTCCAAGGCGGCTGTCAACCCGAGGTTCGACAAAGACGAGGGGCGCAGATCTTCGATGATGCGGCGCTTGAGGGCGATGCCGCTGTTGAGCGTTTCAGTGAGGTGCTTGAGGCGCTCCGCGATATCTGGCGCTGTGGCATCGATCTTGGACTTGAGGCGGGCCACATCCAGTTTGGCGGCGGTGAGCAAAGCACCGAGTTCGTCGTGCAACTCGCGCGCCAAGTGCCCACGCTCCTCCTCACGCACCTGCTGCAAGTGGTTGGCCAATTCCGACAGCGTGGCCGTGCGCTCGCGCACTAGAACTTCGAGGCGGTCACGCTCGCGTTCCAGCAGCGCTTGCTCGCGTTGACTCACAACCTGCACGGCATGCACCTGCCGCAGGTACATGTAAAAAGCCAGCAGCCCAATGACGGTGACGGTGGCAATGCCAATGCGCGAGAGCGTGAGCGATTGTTCGATCTGCTGCCGCCCCGCCAGCACACGCCGGTCGCTGCGCGCGATCAACTCCAGCGCATGTTTTCGGATGCCCTCCATGTGCTCTTTGCCCACGTCGGTATTCAGAATAAATTTCCAGGCGTCTTCGTTGCCCTTGCGGCGCAAACGCAGACTCAACTCCATCTCGGCCAGCTTGCGCGATATCTGCCGCGACAGTTGCCCAAACTCCTCCATGTCGTCAGGCGAGTTCAAAAACTGGTTGCGCAGCCGGTCCATATTGGTCTGCACGGTGGAGATCGCCTTGTCATAAGGCTCCAGGTAGCTTTCGTTGCCGGTCAGCAGATAACCCCGCTGCCCGGTCTCTGCATCCAGCATGCTTTGCAACAAGGTGTTGACATCGGCACGCGTGGTCTGGCCCTGGGCCATTTGCTCGACCGCGTCCTGAGAACGCATGTGCCCTGTCTCGTTGATGCCCACCAAAACCATGGCCGCGAGCAACGCCATGGGCAGGCTCAGCGCCATCTTTCGGACTCTGGGCAACCAGCGCTGGGTGTTTTCTTTGAGATTCATAGACTTATTCTGGATAATGTGTCATCACGTCAAAGTGGCCGCGCCCCTGGGGGTTTTAACGAGGCCCTTGGACATCAAAAAGCATTGGCAGTAGGACTGCCGCCTCTCGAAAGAAAAATCAATGATCAAGATCGGCATTGTGGATGACCATGCGATTGTTCGCTCCGGATTGCGCCAGTTTCTGTCCGAACATGTGGACCTGCGTGTGGAAGGCGAAGCAGGCAATGGCCGTGAAGCCATTGATCTCGTCCGCAACAAGGAAATCGATGTCCTGCTGATGGATTTGTCGATGCCAGGCCAAAGCGGCCTGGACGCTCTGGCCATGCTGCGCGCTAAAGCACCCGACATGGGCATCCTCATTTTGAGCGGCTACCCCGAGGAGCACTACGCCATCAACCTGATTCGACAAGGTGCAAGTGGCTACCTGAACAAGGAATGCGAGCCCTCGGAAATCGTGGAAGCCATTCGCACCATCGCGCTGGGGCGCCGATACCTCACGCCGGCTGTGGCCGAACTGCTGGCGCAGCAACTCAATCGCAAAGACGACGCGCCGCCCCACGAGCAATTGTCTGAACGTGAGTTCCAGGTATTCCTCAAGCTTGCAAAAGGTGAGACGGCAGGCGACATCGCCAAGGCCTTGTCGCTGAGCGTGAAAACAGTGAGCACGTATCGCACACGTTTGATGGAAAAAATGAGCCTGTCGTCCAACAGCGACCTGACCTATTACGCGCTCAAGAACCGCCTGATCGACTGAAACGAAAGCCCCCCTCGCGCGCAATCGGGGGCGGCAGCGTTTGTGCGGCGATACGGCGCGTACAAACCGCGGCCGCACCTCAAAGCGCGCACGTGGTGCAGAAGCATAGGACTCAAAAAAGTCATCTGCCTTCATGAAGCGGTGTGAATGCAGCACGTTGGTGTGCCATGAAAAATGAACGCAACGCCCGGATATAAAACAGCGGCACCCGCGTCGCATTTGTTGCGTATACACAAGGCCATCGCCACACGCAAGCGTGGCCCGCGCGGTCACTGGTGTGGCAGGGAGGAGGCAAAAACCGGTTGACCACCGGAGTCACCACCCGCTACCGCGTTACGCCCGTGTTGAACACAATAGTCCACCAGTGCATCGATTTCGTTGGACTTGTCAAACACGGCATCCACACCGAGTTGGGCGCAACGCATGCGCACATCCGGCGTTGCGTAATTGCTTAGAACCACCATTTTTTGACCTGGGCGACGAGTGCGACAGGCTGCCAGTACACCCAGCCCGCTGCCCTGCCGCAAAAACAAATCGACGATGGCCAGATCCCACTGATCGCCATGTGCCGACAACCACGTCTTGCCTTCGTCCTCGGTTTCTGCGATGCCAACGGCCTGCACGGAAGCCAGCTCCTCCAGCGTGCCAATCAGGTTCTCGCGGATCGTGGCGTTGTCTTCAACAATGTAGGTGCGCAGCTTCACAGACAGTCCAGGTGTGCAAGCAGCGCAGAGGTGCGCTGTTCGTACTTTTAATTTATGCGTTAACTAGTCGGGATTCTGCCAGCGACCATACGTTGGGCCTGTAGGAACTATCCTACCTCGCCACACTTTCTCGCCGATCCGCCACACCACGCCCAGCACCACAAACGCAACAGCCTGGCGCGCGCTGCACACGCATGGTGTTCCACTCCATAGAACGACCATCAAGCATCAGCAGTCGGCCAGACAACGAAGGCCCTAGGCCTACCAACAGCTTGAGCGCCTCAGCCGCCTGCATGGCACCTACAACACCCACCAACGGTGCAAACACCCCCATGGAGGAGCACCGCGCCTCCTCGAAATCCGCATCCGGCGCAAAGATGCAGGCATAACACGGAGATTGGGCATCGCGCGGGTCCACCACGGTGATCTGTGCGTCAAACTGAATCACTGCGCCCGCCACCAGCGGCTTGCCATACAACACACAGGCGGCATTGATGGCATGGCGCGTGGCGTAGTTGTCGCAGCAATCGAGCACGACGGTAGCCTGTTGCACCAGGTCTTCCAAGGCCGCGCCAGCAACGCGGGCTTTCAACACCGTCACGCGGACATCGGGGTTGATGGCGAGCATGGCCTGTGCTGCGGAATCCACCTTGGACATGCCCACCCGTGCAGTGGTGTGCGCAATCTGCCGCTGCAAATTGGTGAGATCCACCACATCGTCATCCACCAGTGTGATGTGCCCCACACCGGCCGAGGCAAGGTAAAGCGCGGCAGGCGATCCAAGTCCGCCAGCGCCAACAATCAGCACATGGGCTCCCATGATGCGCTCCTGCCCCTCAATACCGATCTCGTCGAGCAGGATATGGCGGGAATAGCGCAGAAGCTGGTCGTCGGTCATGGCAGGGGCGAACGTTGGGGTGCGGAAAGAATAATAAAAAAGCCGGGTCTCTCGCGAGACCCGGCCTGGGAGACTGTGGGATGGAAAGCGAAAGCTTAATTCTCTTTCTTTTCTTCCTTGCGCTCCGTCTGCGTCTTGCTGACCATCACGGTGCGGCCCTTGAGCTGGTTGAGCGCCTGCCCCAACTGAAAGTCCTTGTCGTTGCCAAACTCGGGAATCTTGCGATCTGCAATGGGCTTTTTGGCTTCTTCTTCCAGCAGCTTGCGCGCTTCTTCACGGGCCTTTTCACGCGCCTCGTCTTTTTGCTCTGGGCCTTGACCGCTGGCAAGATGTTTGTCGAGATCGGCCTCACGCATGCGCAAGGCAGCAAAAATATTGCCTTCTTCCGATTCGTCAATCATCACATCGGGCACGATGCCTTTGGCCTGAATGGACTTGCCGCTCGGCGTGTAATAGCGCGCCGTTGTCAGCTTGATGCCTGTATCAGGCCCCAAAGGGCGCACCGTTTGCACCGAGCCCTTGCCAAAGGTCTGGCTGCCCATGATGGTCGCGCGTTTGTGGTCTTGCAAAGCACCGGCCACAATTTCACTGGCAGAAGCAGATCCCTCATTCACCAACACCACCAGCGGCACGGCCTTCAAAGCAGCAGGCAGGCGGCGCAACGGGTCGCCTCCGCCACGGCGCTGGTAGAACTCAGGGGCCGCCTTGTAGGAGGCCTTGCTGTCCGCCAACTGTCCGTTGGTGGTCACGACCGTCACGTTCTCAGGCAAGAACGCAGCCGAGATCGCCACAGCGGCATCCAAGAGGCCACCGGGGTCGTTGCGCAGGTCCAGCACCAGGCCCTTGAGATTGGGCTCGAGCTTGTAGATCTCTTCGACCTTGCGCACAAAGTCATCCACGGTGCGGTCCTGGAACTGCGAAAGGCGAATCCACGCGTAGCCGGGCTCTATCACCTTGCCCTTGACCGACTGGGTCTTGATTTCTTCTCGCGTGATGGTGACAGGGAAAGAACGGTTTTCTTCCTTGCGGAAGATGGTGAGCGTGACCTTGGTGTTAGGTTCGCCCCGCATCTTTTTCACCGAGTCGTTGAGCGACAGGCCCTTGACGGCCGTATCGTCAATTTTGGTGATGAGGTCGTTGGTCTTGAGACCCGCGCGAAACGCCGGAGAGCCTTCGATGGGGGAGACGATCTTGATCAGCCCATCTTCCTGGGTGATCTCAATGCCCACGCCCACAAACCGCCCCGTTGTACCTTCGCGAAATTCCTTGAAAGACTTCTTGTCGAAATACTGGGAGTGCGGATCAAGGCTGGACACCATGCCAGAGATGGCATCGGTGATGAGCTTTTTGTCGTCCACTGGCTCCACGTAATCGGTCTTGATGAGGCCGAAAACCGCTGAAAGCTGTTGGATTTCCTCCAACGGTAATGGCGCCATGGCACCACGGGCCATCGTTTGCAGAGACACCGTTGTGAGAGCTCCCGCCATCACACCTACCGACACCCACCCTGCAATTTTGAGTTTATGACCCATAAAGACACCTTTACCGCTTCAAAACAATATACACCGAGGCCCCGCCGCCACGCCGTCACAGAGGAAGGGTGCTGACAGGCTCTTAGAAGGCCCACCGCCGCAGCAGTTCCGCATGGTGGCTGAGTTTGGGGGCAATTCGCGGCGGGTTGCCCCGTTCTTTACCTGCGATTTACGCCTTGCCTTGCGATGCCACGGCCGCTGCGGCTTTGGCGGCCGCTTCGGCATCACCCAGATAGTAGTGACGGATGGGCTTGAGATCCGCGTCCAACTCGTATACCAGTGGAATCCCGTTGGGAATATTCAGGCCCACGATATCGGTTTCGGAAATGTCGTCGAGGTACTTCACGAGTGCTCGGATCGAGTTGCCGTGTGCGGCAACAACCACGCGCTTGCCGCTGCGGATGGCCGGCGCCATGGTGTCGTTCCAGAACGGAAGCACACGCGCCACGGTGTCCTTGAGGCATTCGGTCAATGGCACACTGCCCTCGGCCAGACCGGCATAGCGGCGGTCACTGCGTTCACTGCGGGGGTCGGTGGCTTCCAGCACGGGCGGTGGCGTGTCATAACTGCGGCGCCACACCAGCACCTGCTCGTCACCATACTGTTTGGCCATGTCGGCCTTGTTCAACCCCTGCAGCCCACCGTAGTGGCGCTCGTTCAGACGCCAGTCCTTCACCACAGGCAACCAGGTGCTGTTCATCTCGTCGAGCGTGTACCAAAGGGTATGGATGGCGCGCTTGAGCACACTGGTGAAGGCCAGGTCAAACTCGTAACCCTCGGCCTTGAGCAGCTTGCCTGCCGACATGGCCTGGGACACCCCGGTCGGCGTGAGATCGACATCGGTCCAGCCGGTGAAGCGGTTTTCAAGGTTCCAGGTGGATTCGCCGTGGCGGATCAAAACGAGCTTGTACATGGGTTCCCCAGGAAATGCGGGTCAAATAAATGCGGGCCAAAACCCAGCATTCTAGAATTACGCTGTTCGCCAACCCAAGGAATCTTCGTGAAATTCATTATTGATAACTGGTATCTGTTCATCGTGGCACTGGCCTCGGGCAGCATGCTGCTGTGGCCGGTCCTCCAGAACGCCAGTGGCGGCTCGCTGACGCCCGCGCGCGCCGTGCAACTCATCAACCGCGAAAAAGCGGTGGTCATCGACGTGTGCGAGACCGAGGAATTTGCTGCGGGCCATGTGACCGGCGCCAAGAACGTGCCCCTGGGCCAGCTCGAAGAGCGCCTGCCCACCCTGGTCAAGAACAAGGCGCTGCCCGTGGTTCTGGTCTGCGCTTCGGGGGCACGCGCCAACCGCGCAGTGGCCATTGCAAAGAAGCTGGGCTACGACAACGCCCAAGCCATGGCCGGTGGCCTCAAGGCCTGGCGCGAAGCCAGCCTGCCGGTGGAAAAAGCCTGAACCGCCCCCATCTGCAAAAAACAGCCATTTTTTTCACCGCCTTCCCACGAAAGGATCGCCATGCAAGCCGTGAAGATGTACACCACCGCCGTCTGCCCCTATTGCACACGGGCCAAGCAGCTCCTCAAATCCAAAGGGGTCGAGCAGATCGAAGAGATCCGCATTGACACCGACCCCGTCGCGCGCAACCACATGATGGAGATCACGGGTCGCCGCACGGTGCCCCAGATCTATATCGGCGAGACGCACGTGGGCGGGCACGATGACCTGGTGGCGATGGACGGTCGCGGCGAGCTCTTGCCCCTGCTGGGCGCCGCCTGATCCCCCTCGCCGCCCGAATCCCCTGAACCGCCCTATGGGGCGCTGCATAATGCAGCCCCATGTGCCCGCTGCGGGAGCTGATCCCCGGCGGGTTTTGTTTTGCTAGACATTTTGTAAAAGCTCAGAGACTTCACCATGGCCGATCAAGAAAACCCCGTGTTCCAGATCCAGCGCGTCTACCTCAAGGACATGTCGCTCGAACAACCCAACTCGCCCGGCATCCTGCTGGAACAAGAGCAGCCCAGCGTGGACATTCAACTCGGCGTGGAAGCGACCCCCGTGGCCGAAGGCATCTACGAAGTGGCCGTGACGGCTACGGTGCAGACCAAGATCAAGGACAAGACCGTGTTCCTGGTCGAAGCCAAACAAGCCGGCATCTTCGAGATTCGCAACATCCCCGAAGACCAAATGGGCGCCATCATGGGCATCGCCTGCCCCCAGATCGTGTACCCGTATCTGCGTGGCAACGTGGCTGACATCGTCAACCGCGCTGGCTTCCCACCGGTGCACCTGGCCGAGATCAACTTCCAGGGCATGTATGAACAACAGCAGGCACAGGCCGCTGGCGAGCCCTCGCCCATCATCACACAATAAACCCTGGCGCTTTGAGACCTTTGGTATCTTTTAGGCCTCTAGCGCTTGATGCATAAGCGCTACCAGCTATGAAAATCATAGTTCTCGGCGCCGGCGCGTGGGGTACCGCCGTGGCGATGAGCGCGGCGCAGAACCCGGCGGGGCACAGCGTGGTGCTCTGGGCCCGCGACGCCGCCCAGGCGCTAGACATGCGCAGCCAAGGGCAGAACGCACGGTATCTGCCCGGCATCCCCTTTCCTTCTTTGCTCACGGTGGTGGATGGTGGCTTTGCGCCACTGCTGCACGGCGCTGATCTGATCATCGTGGCCACACCCATGGCTGCGCTGCGTGGCATGCTGCAAACACTGCGCGGTAACACGACAGCTGTCGCGTGGCTGTGTAAGGGGTTTGAGGCGGCGCCAGGCGATCAGCCTGAGGCTTTTGGGCTGCTGGCGCACGAGGTGCAAGCGCGGGTAGCTCCTGAACTCATAGCGGGCGCCTTCAGCGGCCCCAGCTTCGCGCAGGAAGTGGCCCTGGGCCACCCCACGGCGCTGGTCGCGGCCAGCGCCCATGCACGTGTGCGGGATGCGCTGGTCAACGCCTTTCACAGCCCCAGCGTGCGGGTGTATGCCAACGAGGACATCGTCGGCGTCGAAGTGGGAGGCGCGGTGAAAAACGTGCTGGCCATCGCCACGGGCCTGTGTGACGGGCTGGCACTGGGGCTCAACGCCCGGGCCGCTCTCATTACACGCGGGCTGGCCGAAATGACTCGGCTCGGCCTTGCATTGGGGGCACGGGCCGACACCTTCATGGGGCTGTCCGGCTTGGGGGATCTGGTGCTGACAGCCACTGGCGACCTGTCGCGCAACCGGCGCGTGGGCATGCTGCTGGCCGAAGGCAAAAGCCTGCAACAAGCCGTCCACTCGCTAGGGCATGTGGCCGAAGGCGTGTACAGTGCGCGCACCGTCGCGCAGCGCGCTGACGTGCTCGGGGTGGACATGCCCATCACGCGTGCGGTGGTGGCCCTGCTCGACGGGCAGCTGGCGCCTGCCGATGCCGTGGTGGCACTCATGGGTCGGGGACCCGCCTCTGAACTGCTTTGAAGCGGGTGCGCGCTGCGCTACAGCACGCCCCAACGTCCCCACGTCCCGTACCCGCCGCAACTCAGCCGCAACGCACATTCCGCACGCCTCAAAACAAAAAGGCCCTTCCGGTGCGCCGGAAGGGCCTTTTTTTGAATCCACGGTGTTGGCGCGACGGGTGTGATGCTCAAAACACACCGAACAGCATCAACAACAGAACAACGGAAAGTGGTACGCCAAGCAGCCAGGCAATGATGGGCATGAGAATCTCCTTAAAAGGGTTAGAAGGTCAGGTGTTTCCACTGTATTTCCCGCCCCGGCGATGTCTTGTGCGGCATTGCTGCGCATGCCCGTAGGCCCGTGCCTACCCGCGATGGAAGCGCACACGCAGGATGAGCCCTGCGTGCACCGACGCCATTACAGGCCCAGTTCGAGCGCCAGCAGCTCGTCGACGGTCTGGCGGCGGCGAATCAGGCGGGTGCCGTCGCCATCGACCAGCACCTCGGCAATCAAGGGGCGGGAGTTGTAGTTGGACGACATCGACGCGCCATAGGCCCCCGTGTCATGGATCACCAGCAAGTCGCCCACCTGGGCGGCGGGCAGTTCACGGGGCAGCACCACGCCACCATCGCCCTGCGTGAACACATCGCCCGATTCGCACAGCGGGCCCGCTACCACGGTGGGGCGCTCGGCCGCCGTGGCGCCATCGCGGCGCAGCACGCTCATGGCGTGGTAGCTGCCATACATCGACGGACGCATGAGTTCGTTGAAGCCGGTATCGACCAGCACAAAGTGGTTGTTGCCTGCATTTTTGGTGGCACGCACCTCGCCCAGCAACACGCCCGATTCAGCCACCAGAAAGCGGCCGGGCTCGATCTCCAGGCCCAGCTTGTGGCCCACCACCACCTCGGCCTGCTGGCGCGCGGCGTCCCACAAGCCGTAGTAGTGCTGGGTGTCGATGACGGGCTCACCCGCACGGTAAGGAATGGACAGCCCACCGCCTGCTGAAATCGCATGCAGATCGTGCCCGGCCGCATGGGCCGTTCGCACCAGGTTGACCATGGCGCCACACACCTCCGCCAAGTGGCTGTAGTCCACGCCCGAACCAATGTGCATGTGCAGTCCCACCAGCTTCAGGCCGTGCTGCGCGATGGCGGCCAGCGCGGCAGCCAGGTCGGTGTGCCAGATGCCGTGTTTGCTGTGCTCGCCGCCTGTGTTGGTCTTGTTGCTGTGGCCGTGGCCAAAGCCGGGGTTGATGCGCAACCACACGCTGTGGCCGGGCGAACGCGCGCCCAGCTGGTGCAGCATGTCGATAGAGCCCGCATTCACGGGCACACCATGCTCCACCACGCAATCGAGCGTGGCCGCATCGAACAAATCGGCCGTGAAGACGATTTCGGAGGGCTCGCCACCTGGCTGATAGCCCGCCGCCAGCGCGCGCAAGATTTCGCCGCGCGAAACCGCATCCACTTTCACGCCCTGCTCGCGCATCAGCCGCAGGATGTGGATGTTGGAACAGGCCTTTTGCGCAAAACGGATGGTGTCGAAGTTGGACACCTGTGCAATGCGCTGGCGGATGGTGGCCGCGTCATACACCCACAGCGGGGTGCCAAACTGGTGGGCCAGGGACCACAACTGGGCAGGCGAGAAGGGGTTGGACATACAAAAGGCTCCGAAAGCTGGGGACGCGAAGGCGTCCAGAAGCCCGCATCATGCCGACGACGGTGCATTTAGTCGAATGCTTGTTTCGCCACCACCCATTCATCACGGATATGCTTTGGCCGATGACCGAATCCCCTGAACCCCTCGCCTCGCGCATCACCCACCGGCACATCGAGGTGTTCCGTGCAGTGATGACTGCCGGCAGCGCGACCGGTGCAGCGAACCTGCTGCACAGTTCACAACCCACCGTCAGCCGCGAACTGGCGCGGCTGGAGTCGCTGCTGGGTTATGCGCTGTTCGAACGCGTGCAGGGCCGCCTGCGCCCCAATGCCCGCGCACTGGCGCTGTGGGATGAGGTCCAACGCTCCTGGCAAGGCCTGGAGCGGGTGATAGGCCGCGCCGTGGCGCTGGGCCGGCCCGACGCCGTGCAGCTGTCGGTGTTGTGCCTGCCCGCGCTGGCCCACGCACTGCTGCCAGGTGCGGCCGCGCGGCTGATGGTGGCCAGCCCCCCTGCCCGCCTGTCCATCACGCCGCAAGAATCGCCGCTGCTGGAAGAATGGATGAGCGCCCAACGTTTTGACCTGGGCCTGTGCGAGCAGGCCACCGCCCCGCCGGGCACCCGCGCCGAGGCGCTGCTCACCCTCGATGAAGTGGCCGTACTGCCCGCCAGCCACCCTCTGTCATACAAAGCCGTGCTCGATCTGGCCGACTTTGCGGGGGAGTATTTTGTGAGCCTCTCTGCCGACGACCCCTACCGCCGCCTCATCGATGCCCGCTTTGCCGAAGCCGGGGTCACGCGCACCCTGCGGGTTGAAACACACAGCGCCGCGGCTGTGTGTGCAATGGTGGAGCGCGGCCTGGGCGTGGCCATCGTCAACCCGGTGACGGCGCTGGCCGCCGCCAGCGACCGGCTGGTGCTGCGGCGCCTGGCGTTTTCGATTCCGTTCAGCGTGACTGCGCTGCTGCCGCTGTACCGGCCGCCCCTGCCCGAGGTGGCCCCCATGCTGGAGGCGCTGCGCAGCGAAGCCGCTGAGATCGCCCTGCGCCTGGATGCGCAGCAATGAAGGGGGGCTGACTCGTCAACACTCCATCAAGGCCCACACCACAGCCCATACGGGCCCAATAACATCCCAAAAGGAGCCCCATTCAGACCTCAAACAGCCGCCCCCCCCGACGCGCCTTCAGGCGGCGGGTTGCATGCTGCGCACCTTGACAGCCAGGCGCTCTTGCACGGCGGGGGAGACGAATTTATGCACCTCACCGCCAAGCATGGCAATTTCGCGCACAAAGGTGCTGCTGATGAACTGGTATTTGTCGCTGGGGGTCAGGAACACCGTCTCCACCTGCGGCATCAGGCTGCGATTCATGCCCGCCAGTTGGAACTCATAGTCAAAGTCGGTAACGGCCCGCAGGCCGCGCACCATGGCCTTGCCACCGCGCGACACCACAAAGTCGCGCAGCAGGCCCGAGAAGCTCTCGACCTGCACCTGCGGATACATCTTGACGGCATCGCGCACCATCTCGATCCGCTCCTCCAGATTGAAAAGGGTCTTTTTGTGGTGGCCCGCTGCCACAGCCACGATCACATGTTCAAACAACTGGGTCGCTCTGCGCACCACGTCTTCATGCCCCAGGGTGATGGGGTCAAAGGTTCCGGGGTAGACGGCGATCACGTTCTGGGCCATGGTTGTTTGTCTCCTCAATGGCGAAATGGTCGTTGGCCCCTGCTCGCTCGGAGTCTTCAGGGCCGCGTGGGCGGATTATGCAGTGCACTGCAACATGCCCCGCCCCCCGGGTTTCGCAGCCATGGGCGCCTCAGCGATCCAGGATGCCCGCCCCCTGACATTGCGCGACCCCAATCGCGCAACCGTGGCTGGAGAGCCCTCGATCGGGCGCGTTAAAAATCAAAAACAATAGCTGCTAGCGCTTATGGGATAAGCACTAGCAGCCTTTTTTACTCAAAATTTGCAGCGATCTGGCCTTCAGGCCGCCGTTTGCAGCAGGTGTGCGTGCACCGCGCCCGCCTTGAGGTGGCGAAACAGCACCAGCCCCAATGGGGCCAGCTGTGCTTCGTCAAAGGCGGACGGGGCTTCAAGGTAAATGAAACCTGCGGGTGCTACGGCGCGGGCGGCCGCTTGCAAGGCGGGTTCGTAAAAGGCACCTTCAAAAGGCGGGTCCAGCAGCACCAGGTCCAGGCTGGCGGGCCCCGCCTGCTTGAGGGCGGCCACCCCATCGCCGCGCTGCACGCGCACCGCCGTGGCCTTCAGGCGCTGTTGCAGGGTGTGCAGTTGCGCCACCAAGGCGGCATCGCTTTCGACCAGCTGCACGGCGGCGGCACCGCGTGAGGCGGCTTCCAGCCCCAACGCACCGGTGCCGGCAAACGCATCGAGGCAGCGCCAGCCCGTCAGATCCTGGCCGAGCCAGTTGAACAGGGTCTCGCGCACGCGGTCGGGGGTGGGTCGCAGGCCGGGGCGCTGCGCCACGGGCAGGCGGGTGCGCTTCCACAGGCCACCAATGATGCGGATTTCGCCCGTGCCTTTGGGGGCGGTGGTCAACGCTCCTTTTTTGGCGCCTTTGGCGCCCTTGCCCACAGGGGCTTCGGGCGGGGCGGCTTGGGCCGCGCGGGCCAGACGGCCGCCCGGCAGGGATTCGGGGCGCAGGGTGGAGCGGCTCATGGGGAGGCTTTCTATCGAGAGGTTACGTTGCCGTGGAGGGTAACGCAGCACGGGGCTGCGCTCAGGGTTTTGCGCCCACCACCACGGTCACCATGCGCTCAGGCTGCAGCTTGCGCGCCATCGCGGCACGCACGTCGGCCACGGTCAAGGCCTCGACCCTGTCGGTCCAGTGGTCCAGATAGTCGAGCGGGAGATCGTTCCAGGCGATGTTGGCCACGTTGCCCAGCAGTTTTTTGTTGCTGTCGATGCGCAGCGCAAAACCACCGATGAGGTTGTCTTTGGCAGCGCGCAGCTCGGCCTCGGTGGGGCCGTCGGCCACAAATTGGGCGATCACGTCGCGCGAGACCTTGACGGCTTGCGCGGCCTGGTCGGGCCGGGTTTGCAGCCCCACGGTGAAAGCCCCCGCATGCAGGCCGGGCGCAAAGTAGCTGTAGACGCTGTAGCTCAGCCCCCGTTTTTCACGCACTTCGTTGGTCAGCCGCGAGACAAAACCGCCGCCGCCCAGAATGTGGTTGCCCACCAGCAGCGCCAGGAAGTCAGGGTCGCGCCGCGCAAAGCCAGGCTGCCCGATCATCACGTGCGCCTGGGCGGATACAAACGGAATGTTCTGCTCCGACGATGCAGTCAACGCCGCCACCTCGCCCACGACAGGCAGGGGCGCGCAGCTGGCCGTGGCCGGCAGGCGCGACAGCAGCGTGGCCACCAGCGTTTGCGCCTGGGCACGTGTCACGGCGCCCACGATGCTGACCTTGGCGCGGCAGGCTGCCACGCTTTGCTGGTGAAACGCCTGCATGTCGGCCACACCAATGCGCGCCAGCGTCTCTTCGGTGGTGCGGGTGCCGTAGGGGTGATTGCCATACACGGCGGCCTCAAAGGCATGGCCGGCAACGGTGGCGGGGCGGGTGTTGGCCTCTTTGAGGCTGGCCACCCAGCGGGCGCGGTCGCGCTGCCAGATGTCGTTGCTCCAGCTGGGCTCGGCGATCTGCCGGGCGGCCAGGCGCGCAGCGCGGTCAAGCAACGGTGGGTCGGTGAGCGAACGCAGCGAGTAGTGCAGCGCATCGTTGTCGGCCCCGGCGTCAAAGTTGGCACCCAGGTCGGCCCAGGCTTCGCCCAGCGCGTTTTCGTCCAGCGCAGGGGCATCGCCCGCTGCCTTCACTCCTTTGGATGCCATGGCAGCCACGGCGTTGGCCAGGCCCGATTGCCCGGCCGGGTCGCGGCGGCTGCCGGCGTCAAAGTCGATCTGCACGTCCACCATGGGAATCACCGGGCTTTCGACCAGATACACCTTGGCGCCGTTGGCTTCTGTCCAGTGCTGGATGGGCAACAGGGCCCACGCCGAATTTGAAGCAAAAAGGGCTGTAGCGCTTACGAATAAAGCGCGAGCAGCTATGTTTTTAATAGTCATGATGTGCAAGACCCCACAGGGATTCAGCGAATGGAGGCGCCAAGGGCCGACGCAGGGCGGGCGCTCTTGGCGTCCAGGGGCTGGGGCAGCAAGGTGGCGACCGTGAGCTGGTCATCCCCAAAATACCGTCCCGCCACGGCCTGCACCTGCGCCGGGGTCACGGTGCGCAGCAACGCCAACAGCCGCTCGTCGGCGTCCAGCGGAAAACCCTGCACCCAGTTGCCGCCCAGCTCCTGGGCCTGGCTCATCACCGAGTCGCGTTCGTACACGGTCGATGCGATCCATTGCGTCTTCACGCGGGCCAGTTCGGCCTCACTCACGCCTTCGCTGGCCACCCGGGCCACCTCGGCGCGCAAGGCGGCCTCGACCTGCGCGGCCGTTTTGCCTGCGGTAGGCACACCACTGAGCATGAACAGGCTGGGGCCGCGCCCCGTCACCATGGCCGAGCTGCTGGCGCTGTCGGCCACGCGGTTTTCACCCTGGGTGAGCGCCCGGTCCAGCCGCGCGCCATCGTAGCCATTGAGCACGGCAGACAACACCATGAGCGCCAATGCGTCGCGGTCGGTGTCGTTCAAGTTGTCGACATGCTCAAGGCTGGGCGCCCGGAACGCCAGGGCCACGTACGCCTGTTCGGCAGGTGCCTTGACCGCAATGCGCCGCAGCCCCTGTTGCACGGGCTCGGTGCGCGGCTTGCGCACAGGAATGGCGTGCACTGGCAAGCTGCCGTAGTATTTTTCAGCCTGCGCGCGGACCTTGGCCACGTCCACATCGCCCGCCACCACCACCACCGCATTGGTTGGTGTGTACCACTGGCGATGGAAGTTGCGCACGTCGTCGGGTGTCATCGCGTCGAGGTCGCTCATCCAGCCCACGATGGGGCGGCGATAGGGCGATGCGTTGAACGTGGCGGCAAACAACTGCTCGGCCAGCATGGCACGGGGCTGGTCTTCGGTGCGCAGGCGGCGCTCTTCCTTGACGACCTCGATCTCTTTCTTGAACTCTTCGTCGGGCCACTGGTTGTGCGCAAAACGGTCGGATTCGAGCCGCATCACGTCGTCGAGCCGGTTCGCCGGAATCTGCTGGTAATAGCCGGTGTAGTCACGGCTGGTGAAGGCGTTTTCACGCCCCCCCAACGCCGCCACCCGGCGCGAAAAATCGCCCGGCGGCACCGTTTTGGACCCCTTGAACATCATGTGTTCGAGCGCATGGGCCACGCCCGACGTGCCGTCCACCTCGTCCATCGACCCCACACGCACCCACACCATGTGCACGGCGGTCGGCGCTCGGTGGTCGGGCTGCACGATGAGCTGCATGCCATTTTTGAGCGTGAACATCTGCGCACCAGAGGTGGTGGCAGGCGTTGCAGCCAAGGGTTGAGACACCGGTGGTGATGCCGCAAAAGCAGCCCCGGACGAGAGGCAGGCCACAAGGCCCAGAAGGGTGAAAGCGCGTTTCATAGAATGGAGTGATTCTAAGAACCCGCCAATGTTCAGTTTTTTCAAGAAGAAACCCACCCCCGCACCCAACGATGCGCCCGCTGCGGCCCTGCCGGCAGGCGCGTCTGCACCCGCCGCGCCTGTCCCTGAGGCGGCGCATTTTGTCGCAACACCCGCCACAGCGCCCGCACCCGTTGCCGCCACCACGGACCCCGGCGGCGCGACTGCACCGCCCCCAAGCCCTGCGGCGGCGGGATTTGGCTGGCTTCGCAATCCCTTTGCGGCCAAAACCCCTGAGTTGGCGGCACCCAAGGCGCCCACACCGGCCGAATCACCCGCGGCGGCGCAGACTCCGATCGCGGCACCCGCGCTGACGCCAACGACGGTGCCGACGACTGCGCCTGCTGCGCCCTCCGTTGTCGCGCCCGCCGCTGCGGCTCCAGTGGTAGCGGCCACCTTGACGCCACCGACGGCGCCCGCCGTCGCCGTGCCTGCCGCCAAAATGCCCCAGGCCGAGGCCCCGCACCTGGCACGGCCCCCGGCTGTGGCTCCATCGGCGGCCCCTGCCGCATCGATGCCGCCCGCAGTGACCCCCGAGCGAAAAGGCTGGCTGGACCGCCTCAAGACCGGCCTGCGCAAAACCGGCAGCAGCATCACCACGGTGTTCACCGGCACCCAGATCAACGATGCGCTGTATGAAGAGCTGGAAGAAGCCTTGCTGATGGCCGACACAGGCGTGAAAGCCACCACGCACCTGCTGACCGACCTCAAGCGCCGCGTGAAGGAAAACAAAACCACCGACCCCGCCGCCGTCAAAGGCCTGCTGGCCGACGCGCTGGCCGATTTGCTGCGTCCGCTGGAAAAAGCCTTGGTCATTGGCAAGCACACCCCCACGGTGATCATGGTGGCGGGCGTCAATGGCGCGGGCAAAACCACGTCCATCGGCAAGCTCACCAAACACTTGGCCGACGAAGGCGCCGCCGTGTTGCTGGCGGCGGCCGACACTTTTCGCGCCGCAGCGCGCGAGCAACTGGGCGTGTGGGCTGACCGCAATACCGTCGAGATCGTGAGCCAGGAAGGCGGCGACCCCGCCGCCGTGAGTTTTGATGCGGTGACGGCCGGCAAGTCCCGCGGCAAGGATGTGGTGCTGGTGGACACCGCAGGCCGCCTGCCCACCCAGCTGCACTTGATGGAAGAGCTCAAGAAGATCCGCCGCGTGGTGACCAAGGCCGACGCCACCGCACCCCACGAGGTGCTTCTGGTCATCGACGGCAACACGGGCCAGAACGCACTGGCCCAAGTGCGCTCGTTTGATGACGCCTTGCAGCTCACCGGCCTGATCGTGACCAAACTCGACGGCACCGCGAAAGGCGGCGTGCTGGCAGCCATTGCGCAGGAGCGCCCTATCCCCGTTTATTTCATCGGTGTCGGCGAAAAGCTGGAAGACCTCGAAACCTTCAACGCCCGCGAATTTGCCCAGGCACTGCTGACGTGAGCATTTGAGCGCTGGGGAGCTGATAACGAAGGGCTTCAGAACGAAGGGTTTGGCCAAGCAAACCGAGCCTCCGCTCTCCAAGAAACGGAGGGGATTGATCCGTCATCCCCACCAATCACCCAATCAATGGCCCCATCGGGGCCATTTTCACGTTTACGAATCGCAACAATTCCCCCATGATGGGTCTCCACCCCGGTGGCAAGGAGGTCCATGTTCATTGAGCTGCTCAAAGGCGTTGCCCTGCTTTTGGCCCTGTGTTTCCTGCACGGGTTCAACATTCGCGTATGGCGTCAGCACCCAGGGGTGGGACAGGTGGTGTCGGGAGTGATCTTTGGCAGCATTTGCCTGGTCGGCATGTTCGCCCCCGTCACGATCATGCCCGGCGTGATTTTTGACGCGCGCTCGGTGGTTCTGAGCATGGCGGGGTTGTTCGGCGGCCCATGGGTGGCGGGCATTGCAACGGCGATGGCCATCACCGGGCGCCTGTGGCTCGGCGGCGCAGGGGCAGAAGTGGGCTTGCTGGTCATTGTGAGCTGCACCGCGCTCGGACTGGTTTACCGCCAGGCGCGTGCGCGTGGCCAGGTGAGCGTGGAGCCCGTGGCACTGGCGCTGTTCGGGTTGCTGCTGCACACCGCCGTGATTGCGCTGTTTCAACTATTGCCTGCAGATATCGCCCAGCGCGTCAACCAGACGTTGACCCTGCCCTATCTGTTGACTTTTACGCCCGCCACGGTGGTGCTGGGCCTGCTGCTGCGGGATGTGGAAGACCGCATGCGCACCGAACACGCGCTCAAGGAAAGCGCTGCGCGCCTGCATGCCATCGCCCTGGCCATCCCCGATGTGTTGCTGGTGCTGGACGCCCAAGGCCGCTATGTGGAGGTGCTGTCGTCCAACGACGCGGCGCTGTCCGCCCATGCCACCCAGCTCGTCGGCAAACGCATGCACGAGGTCTTGCCACCGGACCAAGCCAACCGCTTTGTGGCACTGATCCAGGAAACCCTGCGCACTGGGGCCACCCACAGCCTCGAATACGAAATGCGCACGCTTTCTGGGCTGCGCCATTTCGAGGGCCGCACGCAGCCGATGGGTGTCGAGGTGAAAGGCCAGCCAACGGTGGTGTTTCTGGCCCGCGACATCACAGAACGCAAACACGCCGAGAGCGCGCTGCGCGAATCAGAGCTGCGTTTTCGATCGCTGCTCCTCAACATCCCCTCCATCTCGGTACAAGGCTATCTGCAGGACGGCACCACCAGCTACTGGAACAGGGCGTCTGAACGCCTGTATGGCTACACGGCCGATGAGGCCCTGGGCAGCAACCTGCTGGATTTGATCATCCCGCATGCCATGCGCGAAGCGGTGCAAGCCGACGTGCAGCACATGTTTGCGACAGGCGAAGTCATCCCCGCCGGAGAACTGCAAATGCGACGCAAGGACGGCTCGGTGGTCGATGTGTTCTCCAGCCACGCCTTCATCCAGGTGCCAGGCCAGCCGCCCGAGATGTTCTGCATCGATATCGACATCTCGGACCGCAAGGCGGCCGAGGATGAAGCCCGCTACCTGGCGTTTTATGACGCCCTCACGCAGTTGCCCAATCGGCGCCTGCTGGTGGACCGCTTGCAGCAGGTGCTCGTCAATGGCGCGCGCTCGGGCGTGAACACGGCTGTTTTGTTTGTGGACCTCGACAACTTCAAGACACTGAATGACACGCGCGGACACGAGGTCGGAGACTTGCTGCTTCGCGAAGTGGCGCGGCGCCTGCGCGATTGCGTTCGAGAGCAAGACACCGTGGCACGGCTGGGGGGTGATGAATTTGTGGTGGTGCTGCAAAACCTGAGCAGCGACGCCAGCGAAGCCGCTGCCCAGGTGCGCGTCCTGGGTGAACTGATCCTTGCCCGGCTGCGCCAAACCTACGACCTGGCGGGGCACGAACACCACTCTTCGGCCAGCGTGGGGGTGACACTGCTCAGCCACTACCGCGACTCCGTGGACGAGGTGCTCAAGCAGGCCGACATGGCGATGTACCGGGCCAAGGACGCGGGCCGCAATACCCTGCGCTTTTTTGACCCAGACATGCAACAGGCCGTCAACCGGCGCGCACTGATGGAGGCCGCGCTGCACAACGGGCTGCGCCAGTCCGAGTTTTTGCTGCTCTACCAGCCGCAGGTGGACGAGCATGCGCGCATCACCGGGGCCGAGGCACTGGTGCGATGGCTGCACCCGGTGCAGGGCATGGTCCCGCCGTCCGAATTCGTCCCACTGGCCGAAGAGTGTGGGCTGATCCTGCCCCTGGGAGCGTGGGTCATGGAGACCGCGATGCGACAGCAGGCACTGTGGCGCACCGACCCCTCCCTCGAATCGCTGTGCCTGGCCATCAACGTGAGCGCACGCCAATTTTTGCAAGACAACTTTGTGGAGCGGGTACTCACGCTGGTGCAACGGACAGGAGCCGACCCCACCCGCATCAAGCTGGAGCTGACCGAAAGCCTGCTGCTGGCCAATGTGGACAACGTGATTGCCACCATGCACGCCCTGCGGGCGCATGGACTGGGGTTTTCGCTCGACGACTTTGGTACGGGCTATTCCAGCCTGAGCTACCTCAAACGCCTGCCGCTCGA
>RCMZ01000378.1_pt1 | contig 25167 bp, 23 predicted proteins | sample 2041141 | NCBI WGS metagenome assembly RCMZ01 (sample SAMN09708263, study PRJNA481090) | Wastewater metagenome, whole genome shotgun sequencing project. | biome: sewage; isolation source: Davis station wastewater (DW) | place: Antarctica: Davis Station | collected 2010-03-01
TCCTTGCGGCTGGAGACAAAGTTCCACCACATGTGGCGCGGCCCGTCCAGGGGCGCACCGCCGATGACCACAAAGCGCGCCCCCGCTGCGGCGTCGTCCGACGTGATGGAGGATGGGGCAATACCGCGCACCGTGGCGCCCTGTCCCTCGGGCAAAACGCACAAGGTGTGCGCAGGCAGCGGTTCGCTTTCGCCGCCCAGTTGCAGATCGGCATTCACACAGTACAACGCCATCTCGGGGGCCAGCGCGGGCAGTTCCAGCACAACACCTGCAGGCAGCTGCACATCCAGGTACAGCGTCTGGGCAAAGGTTGCCACAGGGGATGTCTGCCCAAAAGAGGTGCCAATCAGCACTCGCACCACCGCACCACCCACTCGCACTTCGGGGATGGCCTCTGCCGGCGTGTGCACAAAAGCGGGCTCTGCCTCCTCCTGCTCGCGCGGCAGCGCGGCCCACAGCTGCACGCCATGGTTCACGTAATTGCGCGATGCCAGGGCCTCGGGGCGGCGCTCAGAATGCACGATTCCACGCCCTGAGGTCATCCAGTTGATCGCGCCCGGCTCAACCTGCTGCATCGAACCCAGGCTGTCGCGGTGCATGATCGCGCCCTCGAACAGGTACGTCACGGTGGCAAGACCAATGTGCGGATGGGGGCGCACGTCATGCTCGTCCTGCGGATGCACCGTCACAGGGCCGAAGTGGTCGAAAAATATAAAAGGACCCACGCTCCTGCGCTCAAGCGCAGGCAGCAGACGGCGCACGGTAAAACCGCCGCCCAGATCCTTGTCGTGCCCATGAAGGCGCAGCATGGATTCGCCGCTCATGGCATGCGCTCCACCGTTGTGGTGATCTCGGTCGTCACACTGGTCATGAGCTTGTGCACGGGGCATTTGTGGGCCACGGTTTCGAGTTCAGTCATCTGGGCATCCGTCAGATCGCCACTGATCTGCAGCCGCGCCGCCAGTCGATAAGAGCCGCTGCGCTCGCCGCTGGCATCACGCTCGATCACCGTGTGCACATCCTGCACCGGTAGCCCCTTGCGGCGCGCATACCACAGCACCGTGAGGGCCTTGCAGGCGCCCAACGCTGCGTCGTACAGGTCATGGGGGTCCGGCCCGTCATCAGCGCCCCCCTCTGCCACGCTGCCATCCACCGTCAGTTCATGGCTGCGAATTTTCAATGTTTGGGCCATCGGAGCGCCGGGAATCCGGTGCAGTTCTAGGGACATGGTGCGTATCTCCTTGCGGTTTTCGGGGGGCGCTCAGCGACAAGGCCGGGCCAGATTTAATGGGTCAATGTCGTTCAGCGGGCCCAGCGTGACGCCGCTTCGGCCACGCGCTGGCCCAGCAATCTGCCGGTCTCCAGATCGCCCGAAAACATCTCGGCGGCGGAGGCGTCCGATGGCGACTGCGCCATGGCGCCGCTGAATGCGCCCATCCAGTTCACGTCATTGCGCGTGGCTGCCTTGGCGTTGGCGGGCAACAATCCGAGACCCGCCCACAGGCCCCCATGCTGCATGGCCAGGTGATACAGATAGTCCAGCGTGATTTGCTTGTCGCCGTTGATGCTGGCGCTGTTGGTAAAACCGGCAAACAGCTTGTCCTTCCAGGCCTGGCTGAACCAGGGCTTGGATGAGGCATCCGCAAACTTTTTGAACTGCCAGCTGGGGCCGGCCATGTAAGTGGGCGAGCCAAAGATGATGGCGTCGGCCGCAGCCAGGGTTTCCCAGCCGCCTTCGGGCAGGTTGCCTTCGGCGTCAATAGCGACCAACTGGGCGCCCGCGCCCTCTGCCACGGCCTGCGCCAGGCGCTGTGTATGACCGTAACCCGAGTGATAAACGACGGCGATATTTGCCATGAGAGAACTCCTGTTGAAACGAGGGGGAACGAGAAAAGAAGCGAAAACAAAAAAACAAAAAACAAAGCGCAGAATATTGGAACCAGAAGGGGGCCCCAAGCGGCGCCCCTGGAGTCTGCCGGCCCATCGCTTCAAGCAACTACCGGTGCGCGCTGCGTGCGTCCAAGCTCCAGCCACCGGCACCAAAAGCCGCCAGGGCCAACAAGCCGCCGGTCACGCCGACGTTCTTGAAGAACATCAGTTGCTGCATCATTTGCTGGCCGGCGGGCAGGTTCCAGTACGCATGAAAGAATATGCTCGCCACCAGCGTAAAGAACGCCAGTGCCAGAGCCGCAAAGCGTGTGCCAATGCCGAAAATCAGCGCCAAGCTGCCCAGCACTTCGACCGCCGCGGCGATGGCAGCCGCCACCGTTGGAAGGGGCATACCAACCGAGCTGATATATCCCACCGTACCAGCGAAGCCGGTGAGCTTGCCAATGCCAGCGGGCAGGAACAGCGCGACCAGCAGCAGCCTGGACGCCAAAGCCAAGGGGTTTTGCAAGGAGGTGAACATGATGGAGAACCTTCGAATAAAAAATTAAAAGTGGGCGGGACGGGGGCAATCAAGAGGCCAGGTCAAACACCAGCACCTCGGCGTCGTGGCCATCCGTCAACGACAAGGTGGTTTCTTTGTCCATCAGCAACGCGTCGCCGCCGGCCAGGGCTTGCCCATTGGCGTTGAGCGCACCGCGCACCAGGTGCACGTAGGTCTTGCGCGCAGGGTTGAGCATCCATGTGACAGCATCGGCACCATCCAGCAGCCCGGCATAGAGCGCGGCGTCTGCATGAATCTTGACAGAACCCTGCGCCCCATCGGGCGAGGCCACCAGGCGCAGCACACCCTGCTTTTCAGCCTCGGCAAAGGTCTTTTGCTCGTAGCTTGGGGGGATGCCACGCACATTGGGTTCGATCCATATCTGCAAAAAATGCGTGGTCTGCCCCGCCGCATGATTGAACTCACTGTGCTGCACGCCGGTGCCTGCGCTCATGCGCTGCACGTCACCGGGCGGAATACCTTTGATGTTGCCCATGCTGTCCTTGTGGGCCAACTCGCCCGACAGCACGTAGCTGATGATTTCCATGTCCCGATGGCCGTGGGTGCCAAACCCCGTGCCCGGTGCAATGCGGTCTTCGTTGATGACGCGCAGATTGCCAAACCCCATATGGGCAGGATCGTGGTAGCCCGCAAACGAAAAACTATGGAAAGAGCTGAGCCAGCCATGGTCGGCGCGGCCTCGGTCTTGTGATTTACGAACAGTCAGCATCGTTGTGCTCCTTTCAAGCCTCCAATGTAGGTCTGCGACATGTATTGCAGGGGCTGGTGAATTGATGGCATCATTCAAATTATCTGAATAAACGCAGACCCACCATGCAAAATGCACGCGACGTTCTCACGCCTGACGCACTGACCATGCTGCAGGTGATCGCTGCATCCGGCAGCTTTGCCGCCGCTGCACGGCAACTGGGCTTGGTGCCTAGCGCGCTCACCTACCGGGTGCGACAGATCGAAGATGCGCTGGATGTGCTGCTGTTTGACCGCAGCGCCCGCCAGGCGCGCCCCACGGAAGCGGGCCGGGAGCTGCTGCGTGAGGGCGCGCGCTTGCTCGAAGACATTGATGCCGTGGCCCACCGTGTGCGCCGTGTGGCCACAGGCTGGGAGCCACACCTCACGCTGTCGGTCGACGGCATCATTTCGCCCCACACCATGCTGGAGTTGGTGGAGGCTTTTTATGCCATGGGGCCGCCCACGCGGCTCAAACTGCGCGACGGCATCATGGCGGGCACGCTGGAGGCGCTCACATCCGGCCGTGCTGACCTCGCCATTGGGGTGTCCATCGCAGGTGGCAGCGTGGCGGGCATGCAGCAGGCACCTTTGGGTGAAATGCTATTTATCTACGTGGTGGCACCACACCACCCGCTGGCAACCGCGCCCGAACCCATCACCGATGCCCAGCTGCTGGAGCACCGCGCCGTGGCAGTGGCCGATTCGGCCACCCGGGGCGGAGCCACCATGGGCCTGCTGGGGGGGCAAGATGTACTCACCGTGGACACCATGCAGGCCAAGTTGCAAGTGCAGTTGCGTGGACTCGGGGGCGGTTTTTTGCCCGAGCCCATGGTGCGCCCCTATCTTGAAGCGGGCCGCCTGGTGCAGCGCCGTGTGGCACGCCCCGAGCGCAATGTGCGCGTCGACTATGCCTGGGGCGGTCCGGGCTTGACGGCACCGGGCCGCGCGCTGCAATGGTGGCTCACGCAGCTGCAAAGCCCCACCACACGCAAGGCCCTGCTGGAAAACCACCATCATTTCTGATGCGGATCAAGGACCCATGAGGGTCTGGCGCGTGTAGAGTGGTCGCTGTTGGTTTCGCATTGCATTTCACCCGCCGAACGTCACCGAAAGGCTTTCCATGAGCAAACCCGATCCCCTTCCTGCCAAACGGCTGCGACGCACCAGCGCCACCGCAAACGCGGCTTCCGCAGCGCCGGCGGCACCTCTTGCGGCTTCCGGCAAAGCACAACGCCATTTCGCCATCATCGGCGCCGGTATGGCGGGCATTGCCTGCGCGCGCACCCTGGTGCAAGCGGGGCACCGCGTGACGGTATTCGAAAAGTCTGCGCGTGCTGGCGGGCGCACCGCCACCATCGACACACCATTTGGCAACTTCGATGCGGGCGCCCAGTATTTCACGGTGCGAGACCCGCGTTTCGCCCGCGCCATCGACAGCGTGCCAGGCGTCTGCAAACGCTGGAGCGCCAATTCTGTGCAGGTGCTGGATGCGGCAGGCAATGTGACGTCGGTCGGTTTGCCCCGCCGCGAGGCCCACTGGGTCGCCACCCCCGGAATGCAGTCGCTGGTCACCACCTGGGCCGAACCTCTTGTGCAGACCGGCCAACTCATTTCCAACACGTGCGTCACACACATCGAACAGGACGCCTTGAACGCCCCCGGCTGGCAAGTGCGCACCGAAGGACCGGGCGGCGGCCGCCAGGTGTATGCGGGTTTCGACGCCGTGCTGCTGGCTCAACCTGCCGTGCCCGCGCAAGCGCTGCTGGCCAGCGCGTCGGTCGATACGTTCTTGTCGCAAGCCATGTCCCAGGTGTCCACTGCACCCTGCTGGACGCTGATGCTTGCGTATCCCCAGGCAGTGCGCCCCGGCTTGACCACCTTGGGCCCGCAATGGAACGCCGCTCGCAGCACCCACCATCGCATTTCGTGGCTGGCCCGCGAGTCGTCCAAACCCGGCCGCACGGTCATAGAACGCTGGACCGTACAGGCCAGCCCGGCCTGGTCCGCCGAGCATCTGGAAGACGACGATGCCCGCGTTCAAGCCAAACTTATCAAGGCTTTTGCCGAAATCACCGGTATCCGCGCTGAGCCAGCACATGCGGACACACGGCGCTGGCGCTATGCCAAAACCACCCACCCGCTGGGCCGCAGTCATTTGTGGGACGCCACTGCAGGTCTGGGTGCCTGCGGCGACTGGTGCCTGGGGCACCGGCTTGAAGACGCGTTTTTGTCCGGGCTGGAACTGGCACTCGCTGTGGCATGAGCGCGGCGGAAGGCGGCGGCGCTTCGACGCGCGATGGTGTGCGCGATCTTCAGCGGTATGTGGGCCGGTTTGCGCCCTCCCCCACGGGCCCGCTGCATGCGGGCTCGCTGGTTGCGGCATTGGCGAGTTGGCTCGACGCACGCGCCTGGAATAACGGACGTGGCGGCCAGTGGTTGGTGCGCATTGAAGACGTCGACACGCCACGCTGCGTGCCGGGTGCTGCCGAATTCATTCTGAACCAGTTGGCCACCTGCGGATTGGTGCCTGACATGCCTCCGGTCTGGCAATCCACGCGGGGGGCTATCTACCAGCGCGCGTTGGACACATTGATTGCCATGGGACATGCCTACCCCTGCGCCTGTTCGCGCAAGGACATTGAAGAAGCCCATGCGGCATTGGGACACGCCCGCGAACGCCACACTGCGCTGCCTTACCCTGGAACGTGCCGAAATGGACTGCAAGGCCGCACCGCGCGCTCGTGGCGGTTTAACGCAACACAGTTCCATCAAAAACACCCACATGCGCCCACAGAACATGCCTTAGCTGCTATCTTTTTTGAAAACACTGGTGTAGTGCAATGGCAAGATCGGCGCCTGGACTGGCAGCGCCAAGACGTGGCGAACACCGTTGGAGATTTCGTGCTGCGCCGCGCCGACGGCCTCTGGGCATACCAGTTGGCGGTGGTGGTGGACGATGCAGACCAAGGAATCACCGACGTCGTGCGGGGTGAGGACCTGGCCGACAACACCCCGCGCCAAATCTTGCTGCAGTGCGCGCTCGGCGTGACCACCCCTCGCTACCTGCATACACCGCTGGTGCGCGGCGACAACGGAGAGAAGCTTTCCAAACAGAATGGCGCCCAGGCCCTGGACCTGAATCAACCCGCATTGGCCTTGTCGCAGGCGGCCGCTACCCTGGGTTTGCCGCCACCAGCAAATACTGACAACATTTGTATCTCTGACACACTCACCCAATGGGTGGCAGCGTGGCGACGAAACTACAATCACTTATCGTGAACGAATTGACCACTGCTCCCGCCCCCCTTAGCGCCGCGCCTGCCACGCCAGCCGCGCCTTCCACCCCAGGTGCTGCGCCTGCGGGCGTCACCCACCCCAAAACGATCAAGAGCTTTGTGCGCCGCGCGGGTCGCACCACCACAGGCCAGGCCAAGGCTTTTGAAGACCTGGGCCCGCGTTTTATCGTGTCCTACACGCCCGCTGCACTCGATGCCGCTGGCGTTTTTGGTCGCAGCGCCCCATTGGTCCTTGAGATCGGGTTTGGGATGGGCGAGGCCACTGCACACATTGCGCGCGTGCGCCCCGACGACAATTTCTTGTGTTGTGAGGTGCATGAACCCGGAGTGGGTGCCTTGCTCAAACGCATTGGCGAGCAGGAGCTCACCAACATCCGCATCCTGCAGCACGATGCCGTCGAAGTCATTGACCACATGCTGCCTCTCGGTAGCCTGGACGGCGTGCACATTTTCTTTCCAGACCCGTGGCATAAAACCAAACACAACAAGCGGCGCCTGATTCAGCCACCGCTGGTTGCCAAACTGGCGGCACGCCTCAAACCGGGTGGTTACCTGCATTGCGCCACCGACTGGCAGCCCTATGCAGAGCAGATGCTGGAGGTGTTGGGTGCGGAACCAATGCTCCAGAACACGGCTGCCGACTTCGCCACACAACCAGATTACCGCCCGCTGACGAAGTTCGAAAACCGCGGCTTGCGACTTGGGCACGGTGTTTGGGATCTTGTGTTTTTGCGACGAGCCTGACAAACAGCATCACCCGGTCCACCACACCTGCCTATGAAGCCCATTTTGCAAAACCTGGTCGAAATGACCGGCCACCGCGATCATTTGCGGCTGGAAGTGTCGGTGTTGTCCACGCTGCAAAAACTCAGCAGCATCACCGAAGTGCGGGCCCTGGAAATCTTCACTGACGCAGGGGTGCCCCATGTGCGGCCCCGCACCTGGGTAGAAGACAGCGGCCAGCTGGTGTCCACCGATTCCGAGGCTGCGGCAGACCCTCGCCGACAAACGTTGGACAGCTACCCGGCCCTGCGCGACTGTATTGCCGCGCACGAGGACAGCGCGGTGGCGTCACCACGCAAGGGTTGCTATGTGTTGTGGCTACCGGTGTGGATGCACGACAAGGTCAATACCTGCCTAGAAATCACGCAGTCACGCGCGTTTTCGGCCCACAAGCTGGACGTGCTCAAGGGTGTCTTTCAGGTCTACCAAAACTACCAGAGCCTGCTTGACTACAGCGAACGCGACGCGCTGACCGGCCTGTTCAACCGCAAGACGTTTGATGAGCAGTTCTCGCGCCACGCAATGAATGGTGTGGCCAGTCGCGCCGGTGCCCTCTCGGAGTCGTTTGCGGTGGAAGACGGCGCGCAAGGGGATGAGCCCATTCAGCAATGGCTTGCGGTGGTGGACATCGACCATTTCAAGCAAGTCAATGACCGTTTTGGCCACCTGTATGGTGACGAGGTGTTGATTTTGATTGCCAACATTCTGCGCAGCTCGTTCCGAAGCCACGACCGCATCTTCCGCTTTGGGGGTGAAGAGTTTGTCGTGCTGCTGCGATCGACCACGCTGAGCACCGCCCACAAGGTGTTCAACCGCTTTCGCATGGCCGTGCAGGAGTATCACTTCCCTCAAGTGGGCCAGGTGACGGTCAGCCTGGGTTTTGTGAGCACCAAACAGGGCTCGCCGGTAGAAATCCTGGGGCAGGCAGACCAAGCGCTTTACTACGCCAAGGAGCATGGGCGCAACGAGGTCTGCTTTTATGACGATCTGGTCGCTGGAGGCCATCTGGCAGCCAAAGTGGCCAATGACGACGTAGAGCTTTTTTAAAGCACGGTCTTCGCGCTCCACCCTGCATGGCGCGCCCCGTCCGCGGGCTCAGAGTGCGAGCCACACCCACAACATCCTGTTGTGCCATTCGCACAAACCCCACGCTGATGTTTGCCGCCAGATCCCACTGACCAGACAGCGGCAGAACACCTCCGCATTGAGGTGTCGATCCCAATCCGTCGAGGCGATGCGTTCCTGCGGCTTGGATTTACATCCAGCAGCGCCCCAGTCAACGGAGCCGAGCAATCGCAGGCTGGCAGCAACAGCGCCACGCTGTCACTGCCCGAACCATCAACCGAGTTGCTGCGTCACCCAGCCATTGACCGACGCCAAGGCGGCAGTCAACTTGGAGGCATCCGTACCGCCCGCCATCGCCATGTCGGGCTTGCCGCCGCCCTTGCCGCCCACTTGGCTGGCCACAAAGTTCACCAGCTCACCGGCCTTGAGCTTGCCCACGCTGTCGGCGGTGACGCCTGCAGCGATCTGCACCTTGTCGCCGTCCACAGCGGCCAGCACGATGGCAGCCGTCTTGAGCTTGTCCTTGAGCTTGTCCATGGTGTCACGCAGGGTCTTGGCGTCCGCGCCGGGCAGCGCAGCGGCCAGGACCTTGATGCCCTTCACTTCTACGGCCTGGTTCACCAGCTCATCGCCCTGATTGGAGGCCAACTTGCCCTTCAAGGCAGCCACTTCTTTCTCCAAAGCCCGCGCGTTGTCCAGCGCCTGGCTGATGCGGCCATTGAGTTCGGCCACCGGCGCCTTGAGGGTGCTGGCGGCCTGGTTCACGGTGTCTTCCAGGTTCTGCAGATAGGCCAACGCGTTGGCGCCTGTCACGGCTTCGATGCGGCGGATGCCCGCAGCCACGCCGCCTTCGCCCACCACCTTGAACAAGCCGATATCACCCGTGCGCTGCACGTGCGTGCCGCCGCACAGTTCGCGGCTGGTGCCGATGTCGAGCACACGCACGGTTTCGCCGTACTTCTCGCCAAACAGCATCATCGCGCCGGTCTTCTGGGCGGACTCGATGTCCATCACGCGGGCTTGTGTGGGCTGGTTGGCCAGGATTTCTTCGTTGACGCTGCGTTCGATCTCGCGGATTTCGGCAGCCGTCACGGCGCCGTTGTGCGTGAAGTCAAAACGGGTGCGGTCGGCATTGACCAGGCTGCCCTTTTGCTGCACATGGCTGCCCAGCACTTCGCGCAGGGCCTTGTGCATGATGTGCGTGACCGAGTGGTTGCGCACCGTGGCGGCGCGCACCGCCGTGTTGACCTGGGCTTGCACCGTGTCGCCCACGTTCAGCGTGCCCTCTGCGAGCGTGCCGTGGTGACCGAACACGTCGGCCTTGATCTTGAGCGTATCGCCCACCGCAAAACGGGCCGAGCCGCTGGTGATGACGCCCTCGTCACCCACTTGGCCGCCGCTTTCGGCGTAGAACGGGGTGGTGTCGAGCACCACCACGCCAGATTGACCTACTTTGAGGGCTGCAGCGCTTGTCCCATCGACGTAGATAGCTACGATTTTTGCAGTCTCAGCCAGGTTGTCGTAGCCGGTGAACCGGTTGACGTCGCCGGTGTATTCCAGCGCCTTGTCCATCTTGAACTTGCCAGCGGCACGGGCCTGGGCCTTCTGTTTTTCCATGGCGGTCTTGAAACCGGCTTCGTCCACTTCCACGTCGCGCTCGCGGCACACGTCGTTGGTCAGGTCCAGCGGGAAGCCGTAGGTGTCGTGCAGCTTGAAGGCCACGTCGCCGGGCAGCACCTTCGCGCCGCCGTCCAGCGCTGCGTCCAGGATTTCCATGCCATTGGCCAGCGTTTCAAAGAAGCGCTCTTCTTCCACCTTCAGCACATCGGTGATGCGCTGCTCCTGCTCGCGCAGCGACGGATAGGCATCACCCATCAGGCGCACGAGGTCCGCCACCAGCTTGTGGAAGAACGGCGTCTTCTTGCCCAGCTTATAGCCGTGGCGAATGGCGCGGCGCACAATGCGGCGCTGCACGTAGCCGCGGCCTTCGTTGCTCGGAATCACGCCGTCGCTCACCAAAAACGCGGTGGCACGAATATGGTCGGCAATCACGCGCAGGCTCTTGTTGTTCAAGTCCTGTTCACCGGTCTCCCGCGAGGCGGCTTTGATCAGTGCATCAAACAGGTCAATCTCATAGTTGCTGTGCACGTGCTGCAGGATGGCGGCCAGGCGCTCCAGGCCCATGCCGGTGTCTACGCACGGCGCGGGCAGCGGCGTGACCTTGCCATGCTCGTCCATGTCGAACTGCATGAACACGTTGTTCCAGATCTCGATGAAACGGTCGCCGTCTTCATCCGGGCTGCCGGGGGGGCCACCGGGGATGTGGTCGCCGTGGTCATAGAAGATTTCGCTGCACGGGCCGCAGGGGCCGGTGTCGGCCATCATCCAGAAGTTGTCGGACTTGTAGCGGCCGCCCTTGTTGTCGCCGATGCGGATCACGCGCTCAGGCGGAAAGCCGATTTCTTTGGTCCAGATGTCGTAGGCCTCATCATCCTCTTGGTACACCGTGGCCAACAGTCTCTCGGGTGGCAGCTTGTAGACCTCGGTCAGCAGCTCCCAGGCCCATTTGAGCGACTCGCGCTTGAAGTAATCACCAAACGACCAGTTGCCCAGCATTTCAAAGAAGGTGTGGTGGCGGGCGGTGTAGCCCACGTTTTCCAGGTCGTTGTGCTTGCCGCCAGCCCGCAGGCAGGCCTGCACCGACACCGCCCGGTTGTAAGAACGCTTGTCGGTGCCCAGGAACACGTCCTTGAACTGCACCATGCCCGAGTTGGTGAACATCAACGTGGGGTCGTTGCCGGGCACCAAGGGGCTTGATGGCACGACGGTGTGGCCCTTGGAGACGAAGAAGTCCAGGAAGGACTTACGGATGTCAGCGACGGTGAAAGTGGGTTGGCTCATGGTGTGTAGGAGTGGTTGCGCGGAGCTGGCGGGGCACAGACGAAAGCCTGCGCTTTGCCCATCGGGACCAACCTTTCATTATAGGTTTGACTGTTCGGGCCCATTTCACCCATGGCGAAGCGCACAAGGGCAGTGCCGCTCGGCTTAGCGCCTTGCGGTAATCACCCAGTGCGAAAAGCGTGAGGAAGGCGGCTGTGCGCCGCATCCTTTCTCATGGACTCGGCCCTTTCACGTTCGAACTGTTTACCCCGAGCCTCTTGAGGGCTGCGGCAGGCTCGGCCTGAACGGATATTGGAATCTCGACGGCCCCGATCAACAGGCGGTGACTCCAGCCATCACGCCCACCCATTGAACGCTCCCATTTTGATAGCTGCTTGCGATTGATACATAAGCGCTAGAGGCACTTTTCGCTGAAAACTTGAGCAACGTACTGCCATTGATGGCTTTAAAGCGCTTGAAACCCCGGCAGCCCACGCACCGGGCAAGCATCCCAATGGCCACGACCTCAAAAGCCAAAGATGACCGACTACAAGGGTTTACCCTTATGCAATCCATCAAATATCTTATTAATATATTAACAATTCAACCCCAAGCACCAGGAGCATCCATGAGCAATCCCCGCTGGCAAGGCATCTTCCCCGCCGTCACCACCAAATTCCACGCCGACGAGAGCATCGATGCCGAAGGCACGGCCAAGCACATCGACTTCCAGATCCGCAACGGCATCCACGGCCTGGTCACCTGCGGCTCGCTGGGCGAGTTCAGCACCTTGAAGCTGGAAGAAAAGCTCGAAGTCACGCGCATTGCCATCCAGGCAGCCAAGGGCCGCGTGCCCGTGCTGGCCAACGTGTCGGAAACCTCCACCAGCGAAGCGCTGCGTTTCATCAAGGGCGCCAATGCGCTGGGCGTAGACGGCTACATGGTCATGCCTTCGGTTATTTACGTGGCCGACTCGCGTGAAGCCATCGCCAATGTGCGCGCCATGGCCAACGCCGCCCAGAAACCGATCATGGTTTACAACAACCCCCTCGCCTACCGCGTAGACCTGAAGCCCGAGCACTTCGCCGAACTGGCCGACTGCGAATGGGTCGTGGCCATCAAGGAAAGCTGTGGCGACATTCGCCGCGTGACGGACCTGCGCCTGGCGCTGGGCGACCGGTTCCAGCTGTTTTTGGGTGTGGACGATCTGGCCTTTGAAGGCCTGGCACTGGGCTGCGACGGTTTGCTGGCTGGCGTGGGCTGCACCTTCCCGCGTGAGACCGTGGCGCTGTACGACCTGATGAAGGCGGGGCAGTACGAAGAAGCGCTCAAGCTGTACCAGTGGATGACGCCGCTGCTGCACATGGATGTGTCGCACAAGCTGGTGCAGAACCTCAAACTCATCGATCTGCTGGTGGGCACCGGCACCGAACACATGCGCCTGCCGCGCATGCCGCTGATTGGTGAGGAACGGGCGTTCATCGAAGGCATTGTCAAGAAAGCCCTGGAGACCCGCCCCGCCAAATATCGCTCAGTCGACTGAGCGCCAGACCAAAGGACGTGAAAACCGTGGTGCTGGCGCTTTGAGTTGGGCGCCAGCCCCTCGGGGCATTTCCGAGACAACCGCTGGAGATGCATGTGAATCCAATTCGCGATGAATTTCCACCATTTCGACGGCCTCCACCATTTCGATCTCAAGGACTTCCGATGAATTTTGCAATCTCCAGCACTGCTGTTCTGCTCGCCCTCGCCTTTGCGGGCACAGCCCAAGCGCAAGAACAGGTCATCACCATAGGCCACAGCGGCCCGCTCTCAGGCCCCAACGCTTTTGCGGGCAAAGACAACGAAAGCGGCGTGCGCTTGGCCATTGAAGAGATCAATGCCAAGAAGATCACCGTGGCGGGCAAGACACTCAAATTTGAACTGGTGTCTGAAGACGACCAATGCGACGCCCGCTCAGGGGTCAGCATTGCGCAAAAATTCGTCGACAGCGGCGTCAAATACGTGCTCGGGCCCTATTGCTCGGGGGTCACCATCCCCGCATCGCGTGTGTACAGCCAAGGCGGTGTGATGGTCTCAACCGTGGGCACCAACCCCAAGGTCACGCAGGCCGGCTACAAAAACCTGTTTCGCATCATCGCCAGCGACACACAGATCGGCTCGAACATGGCCACCTATGCGGCCAATGTGTTGAAGCTCAAAAGCGTTGCCGTTATCGACGACCGCACCGCGTTTGGCCAAGGCGTGGCCGAAGAATTCACCAAAGAGGCGAAGAAACTCGGCCTGACCGTGGTGGGCCAGGAGTTCACCACCGACAAGTCCACCGACTTTCTTTCCATCTTGACCAGCCTGAAGGGCAAACAGCCACAGGCGATCTTTTTTGGCGGCTACGCGCCCCAGGCAGCACCCATGGCACGCCAGATGAAGCAGTTGGGCATCAGCGCCAAACTGCTGGGCGGCGACACCTTGTGCAGCCCCGAAGTGGGCAAACTCGGCGGCGATGCGGTCAATGACACCGTCATTTGCGCGCAGGGTGGCAGCATGCTCGACAAGGTAGAAGGCGGCCTCGCCTTCAAAACCAAGTTCAAAGACCGCTTCAAACGCGATGCCGACGCTTATGCTGCCTCGTATTACGACCAGATGCAGTTCATCGCCCAGGCCATGCAAAAGGCCAACGCGACCAGCCCTGACAAGGTGGGCGAGCAGATGTACCAGATGAGCTACAAAGGCGTGGCGGGCACCTATGCTTACGATGACAAAGGCAATTTGAAGCAAGCCCCGATCACCGTGAGCACCTTCCGCAACGGCGCGCCCGTGCCCATTGCAAGCTACTGATCATCTCCTGCTCCCGGCCCGCGCGGGAGTTTGTGGCCCGCAGGATCTGTGGGCCTTTTTTTGGGATATTTTTCATGCAACGCATCCAGATCATCGACTCCCACACCGGCGGCGAACCCACGCGGCTGGTGGTGGACGGCTTTCCGCACCTGGGCTCCGGCAGCATGGCCGAGCGCCGCACCGTGCTGGCCGCTCAACACGACCGCTGGCGCACCGCCACGGTGCTCGAGCCGCGTGGCAACGACGTCATCGTGGGGGCATTGCTCTGCCCGCCGGTGGATGAGCGCAACGCCGCCGGTGTGGTGTTCTTCAACAACAGCGGGTATTTGGGCATGTGTGGCCACGGCACGATTGGCCTGGTGGCGTCACTCGCCCACATGGGCCGCATCCAGCCCGGCATCCATGGCATCGAAACGCCCGTGGGCACCGTGACGACCACACTGCACGACGACGGCTCGGTCAGCGTGTGCAACGTACCCGCGTACCGCCTGCACCACCAATTGACAGTGAACGTGCCCAGCCACGGGCCAGTAACCGGTGACGTAGCTTGGGGCGGCAATTGGTTTTTTCTTGTCACGGCGCACACACAGAGAGTGGAAAGCAACAACCTTGCGGCACTCACCGCATTCACCATTGCCGTGCAAAAGGCGCTGGAGGAACAAGGCGTGCGCGGCAGCGACGGTGGCTTGATTGACCACATCGAACTCTTTGCCGACGATGACCAGGCCGACAGCCGCAACTTTGTGCTGTGCCCCGGTGGCGCCTACGACCGCTCGCCCTGTGGCACCGGCACCAGCGCCAAACTGGCGTGCCTGGCCGCAGACGGCAAGCTGCAACCGGGCCAGGTATGGCGCCAGGCCAGCATCATCGGCAGCCAATTCGAAGCCAGCTACCAGATGGAGGGCGACCTGCTCATTCCCACGCTGCGCGGCCGCGCCTTCATGAGCGCCGAGGCTACGTTGCTCATCGAAGAAAACGATCCCTTTGGCTGGGGCATTCAGCTGTAACGCCGCATGCACAAGCCCGACGTGATCGTCATCGGCGCCGGCATGGTGGGCGCGGCCTGCGCCCATGCGCTGGCGAACGCGGGCCAGCGCGTGCTGGTGCTGGACGCTCGCCTGGGCGGTGCCACGAACGCCGGCATGGGCCACTTGGTGGTGATGGACGACAACCCCGCCGAGCTGGCGCTGAGCCAGGCCTCACTCACGCAATGGCATGCCTGGGCGCCACGCATGGCCGCCGAATCGCCCAGCACGGCTTTCACCCACTGCGGCACGCTATGGGTCGCGGCCGACGCCGAAGAGATGCACGAGGCCGAGCACAAACGTGCGCGCCTGCAAGCGCATGGCGTGGCCTGTGAACTGCTGGGTGCCGAACAACTCGCCGCGCTGGAACCAGTGCTGCGCCCCGGTCTGCATGGCGCGCTGCGTGTCAGCGGCGACAGCATGGTCTATGCCCCCAACGCCGCCGAATGGTTGCTGTGCCACACAGCAATGTCCATAAAGGTCGAAGAGCTGCAGGTCGAACGCATTGAAGGCCGCCGCGTGGTGTGCACCGACGGCAGCGTGCGCGAAGGCGGCGCGGTCTTGCTGGCCGCTGGCATCCACGCCACACAGTTTTGCCCCGAGCTACCCATCCGCCCCAAAAAAGGCCACCTGGCCATCACCGACCGGGGCAGCGCCACCGTGCGCCACCAACTGGTCGAACTGGGTTACGTAAAGAACGCGCACCAAACCGAAGGCACCTCGGTCGCCTTCAATCTGCAGCCCCGGTCCACAGGCCAGTGGCTGCTGGGGTCATCGCGCCAGTTCGACACGCTCGACCCCGCCATCAACAACGCGGTGCTGGCGCGCATGCTGCGCCGGGCGATCGAATACGTGCCCTCACTGGCCGACCGCAACGCCATCCGCACCTGGACGGGTTTTCGTGCCGCCACGCCTGACGGCCTGCCCATCATCGGTCGCCACCCAGAACACGAACACCTGTGGCTGGCGGTGGGGCATGAAGGCCTGGGCGTGACCACGGCACCTGCCACGGCCAGCCTGATCGCAGCGAGCATGCTGGGCACCGCCGCACCCATCGACCCGGCGCCTTACGCCGCCACCCGGTTTGCGCAGGAACGCACCCTATGAAGAATTCTCCAGCCATGGTCGAGGTGCAGGTCGGTGCTGCGCGTGTGCGTGTGCCCGCTGGCAGCAGCGTCGCCGCAGCACTTGCCCAGCAACCGCCGGGGCACACACGCCTGTCGGTCAGCGGGCAATGGCGCGCGCCGCTGTGTGGCATGGGTGTGTGCCATGAATGCCGCGTGCTGGTCAATGGCCGCGAGCGCCTGGCCTGCCAGACGGTGTGCGAAGACGGCATGTTGATCGCCATCAAAGCAAATGACAACGGCACCGTTTCACAACCTGCAGGTGCCGCATGAGCACGCCCCTGCACACAACCGCCTCTGCACGCTGCGATTTGCTCATCATCGGCGCAGGCCCGGCCGGCATGGCCGCTGCGCTGGCCGCCGCCCCCAGCGGCATGCGCATCGTGGTGGTGGACGACAACCCGGCGCCCGGCGGTCAAATCTGGCGCGACGGCCCTGGTGTGGACTTGCCCCCGCTGGCACGCCAGCACCGCGAGGCGTTGGCACGGCACGCCAACATCGCCGTCTTGAGCAGCACCCGCGTGGTGGGCCTGGGCGACGGCGCAGACCCCAGCGATAGCGCGGCACTCATTTTGGAAAACGCCACGCAGGGCTGGACACAACACACGCGCCGCCTGATTCTGTGCACCGGCGCGCGCGAGCTGCTGCTGCCCTTCCCCGGCTGGACGCTGCCGGGCGTGACCGGTGCAGGCGGATTGCAGGCGCTCATCAAAGGCGGGGTGGATGTGCGAGGGCAGCGCATCGTCATTGCAGGCACCGGCCCGCTGTTGCTGGCGGTTGCAAGCACGGCGCGCAAGGCCGGGGCGCAAGTGCTGCGGGTGGCAGAGCACACAAGCTGGGGCGATCTCGCCGCGTTTGCCGCGCTACTGGTTCGCTGGCCCGCCAAGGCGTTGCAGGCGCCCACACTGCTGCATCCCACCCTGCGCGCCAACACCCATGTGCTGGAAGCCCTGGGCAGCACGCAGGTACAAGCGGTGCGCCTGCAGCGCGGCAGCGGTGTGGAGCAGGTGCCCTGTGACCGCATCGCCTGCGGCTTCGGATTGATCCCCAACACCCATCTGGGCCAGATGCTGGGCTGCGCTATTCAGAAGCACCAAGGGATACAAGTCGATGCGCAGATGCAGACCTCCGTGGCAGGCGTGTATGCCGCTGGCGAATGCACGGGTTTCGGTGGTAGCGAACGCGCGCTGGTGCAAGGCGCCATCGCAGGCCATGCGGCCGCGAGCGATAGCGCCGCCGCACGAGCACTACAGGGCCAGCTCGCGCGTTGGAATCGGTTTGCCGATGCGCTGCACCGGCGCTTTCCGCTGCGGGCCGAGTCACTGGCCGCCCTGCCCCGTGCCGACACCCTGGTCTGCCGCTGCGAAGATGTGGCCCATGGCGACCTTCAACCGCGCAGCAGCTGGATCGACGCCAAACTACACACCCGCTGCGGCATGGGCGCCTGCCAGGGACGCATCTGCGGCGCTGCCACGCAGGTGCTGTATGGCTGGGCGCCCCAGCCCGCGCGGCATTTGCTCTCGCCCGCACGCATGTCCACGCTCGCTGCTGCAGATGGCCATGTCCCTCTCGAAGACCCTTGTGAAAGCCATCCTCAGACATGAATTCGTCATCCCCCGTCACCACCGCCGCTTCTTCGCCCTCACCAACATCATCGGCCCCCACGATGGTGCATGTTTCAGAGGCTGCGCTGACCACACTGGTGCACCGCGCCCTGGCCCGTATGGGCCTGTCTGACGCACAAGTGCAGGCCATTGGCCGCGTGATCGTGGCAGGCCAGCGCGACGCCTGCCAGTCGCACGGGGTGTACCGGCTGCTCAGCTGCGCCGACGCCGTGCGCGCGGGCAAGGTGCAGCTCAACGCAGAGCCTGTGGTGAACGCCAACGGCGGGCCCATCGTGCGGGTCGATGCACAGTATGGCTTTTCGCCCCTGGCATTCGAGCGCGGCCTGCCCGCGCTGATCGAGGCCACGCGCCGCCATGGCCTGGGCGCCTTGGTCATTCGCCATTGTTTTCATTTCTCGGCACTGTGGCCCGAAATCGAAGCTATCACCGCGCACGGCCTGGCCGCCATGGCCCTCACGCCCAGCCATTCCTGGGTGGCGCCCGCAGGCGGCAGCCAACCGCTTTTTGGCACCAACCCCATCGCCTTCGGTTGGCCACGCCCCGGGCCTCATCCGTATGTGTTTGACTTTGCCACCAGCGCCATCGCACGCGGCGATTTGGAGCTGCACCGCCGCGCAGGTGAGCCCTTGCCCGAAGGCTGCGGCGTGGATGCCGATGGCCAGCCCAGCACCGACCCCGCAGCCGTCGCGCGCGGCGCGATGCTCGCGTTTGGCGGGCACAAGGGATCGGCCCTGTCGACCATGGTGGAACTGATGGCCGGTGCGCTGATTGGCGACTGGACCAGCCGCGAATCGCAGGTCTACGACGATGGTGCAGGCGTCACGCCGTGTCACGGCGAGCTGATCCTGGCGTTTGACCCCTTGAAATTCTGTGATGGCGATGCAGCCGTGCAGACGGCACGCGCGGAAGACCTTCTGAGCGCGATCTCAGACCAGGCGCGCCTGCCGTCGCAGCGCCGTTTTAACGCCAGGGTGCGTAGCCAGGCGGAAGGCATTGCGGTGCCCACGGCGCTCTATCAAGACATCGTGACCTTGGCGGGCTCTTGATACGACTGCGTAGCAGTGCCTGGGCTTCGGCAAGCTCAGCCCGAACGGATATGGGGATTGGAGGAGACAGGATCAATAAAACCCGTCGAGGCTGAGCCTGCTGGTGGCCTGCACAGCGCGGCCATTGCGCCACGGACTCCTCGCAAGCAGACGCGCAAACCAATGGTTTCCCCGCATAGGGTTTTTGAAGTTTATTAATATATTTACAGCATATTCAAAGAATACTTGGCACACATTTTGCGAACACCCACGCATACCATGACAAACCAACCACTGCCGCTTTCTGCCGCCAAAGCCTCTTGCGCCCCCGTGCGCTGGGCCATGGCTTTGTCCACCGCCGTGTTGCGCGCAGAGCGTGCTGCGCTCACCGCATTGATGAGCCTGCTCGTCGCACTCATCCTGCTCAACGTCGTCACGCGTTACTCGGGGGTGCCTATCTACTGGGTGGACGAAGCAGCGGTGTTCACCATGGTGTGGCTCACGTTTGTGGGTGCATCGCTCATGACCCGCTTGCGCATGGACTTTGCGGTCGGGCTGGTGTCGGACCAACTGCCTCCCGGTGGCGCCAAGGTGCTCAAGGTCATCGCCACGTTCGGCGTGCTGGTGTTTGCCCTCGCGCTGGTCTGGATGTGCTGGGTGTGGATGGACCCGCTTGGCATTGCAGCGGCCGGGTTCAACGCCAAGGACTACGCCGAGGCCAGCTTCAACTTCATCTACACCGAACACAGCCAGACGCTGGAGTGGCCCACCTGGGTGCTGCAGCTGATCCTGCCCATCTTTTCGCTCACCCTCACCGTACACGCCCTCGCCAATCTGCTCGAAGAGCTCGAGGCATCACCCAAGGTGGTGCACCCCGGTTTCGATGTGGTCAGCGCCGATGCGGTGAACTGATTTTCAACACGGCTCGCAACCCTGGTCACCCCTCCCATGATCACCAGCCTCTTCTTTCTTGCCATCCTGCTTGTGGGTGTACCCATCGGCATTTGCCTGTGCCTAGCGGGTGTTGTCTTCATTTTCAGCTCGGGCAGCACGGTGCTGTTCCAGTCGTATCCGCTGCAGATGTTTGCCGGGGTCGACAGCTATGGGTTGATTGCCATCCCCCTGTTCATCCTGATCGGCGAGATCATGAACAGCGGCGGCATCACGCGGCGGCTGGTGGACCTGGCCATGGCCTTCATTGGCTCGGTCAAGGGTGGCCTCGCTTACGTGAACATTCTGGCCAACATGATGGTGTCGTCCATCATCGGGTCGGCCACGGCCCAGGTGGCCATCATGTCGCAGGTGATGGTGCCCGAGATGGAGAAACAGGGCTATGACAAGACCTTTGCCGCAGGCCTGACCGTCTATGGCGGCATGCTCGGGCCCATCATCCCGCCGTCGGTGATGTTTGTGGTCTACAGCGTGCTGGCCCAGGTGGCCGTGAGCGACATGCTGATTGCCGGCATCATCCCGGGCATTCTGCTCACGCTGCTGTTTTTTGTGGTGATCGCCTGCATGGGGTTCTTCTACAACTACCCGCGTAGCGAATACCGCACCTTGCGCCAACGCGCCCGCACGGCCATCAGCGCCAGCCCCACGCTGCTGATCCCCATCGTCATCGTCGGCTCCATTCTGGGCGGCTTCGCCAACCCCACCGAAGCAGCCGCCGTGGGCGCTGTAGCAGCCGCCCTGGTGGGGCGGTTTGTGACCAAGGAATTTTCGTTTGCCAGCATGCCGCGCATCCTGCTGCGCTCGGCCATGTATTCGGCCATCGTGTTGTTCCTGGTGTCTGCTGCTGCCGTGTTTTCGTGGCTGCTGATCTACGGCAAGGTGCCGCAAGCGGTGGCCGCGTGGATCCAGACCGTGGCGCACGACCCGGTGACCTTTTTGCTGCTGACCAACGTCATCTTGCTGGTGATTGGCACGGTGATTGACGGCATCCCCGGTTTGATCATGACGGTGCCAATCCTGCTGCCCATTGCCACCGAAGTCTATGGCATCGACCCGCGGCATTTTGGTGTGGTGGCGGTCATCAACCTGGTGCTGGGCCTCATGTCACCGCCTGTGGGGTTGAGTTTCTTCGTGGCGTCTGCGGTGACGGGGGCAAAGCCCGGAAAGATGTTCATCGTCACCCTGCCGTTTTTCATCATCAGCTGCGTGGCGCTGGTGGTGCTGTCGCTGTTTCCCAGCCTGTCCCTCGGACTGATCAAGTAGAGCCGCGCGGCTGCCGTCGCGCCCCAACCTTTATCCCCGGTTTGTTCCCCCCTCTGTCCCACCTTTGGAGAAACCCATGAAACCTACCCGTCGCGATTTCATTCAGAGCACGGCCGCTGTTTTGGCTGCCACCTCGCCCTTGGCGTTCCCCGCACTGGTGCGCGCCGATTCGACCAAGGAGTTCCGCCTGGGTCTGATCACGCCCGCCGGCCACTCATGGAACCGGGCCGCGCTGCAATTTGGCGAGGCGCTGAAGAAGGAAACCAATGGTCGGCTGAGCGTCACCGTCTTTCACTCGGGCCAGTTGGGCAACGAGGCAGCGATGATGCAGCAGATGCAATCGGGCGCGCTCGACATGGGCTGGATCCAGGCCGCAGAGCTGGGCTCGCGCGTCTCCAGCGTGGCGGCCATCAATGCGCCTTACCTGGTGCGATCAACCCCGGCCGTGGCCAAGCTCGTCAAAACGCCACAGGCCTTGAAGCTGTTGGAAGTGCTGCCGCGCGAGACCGGCACCATTGGGCTGGGCTGGGGCATCACCGGCATGCGCGCCGTGTTTGCCACCAAGGATGTGACAGTACCCACCGACTTGAAGGGCATGAAGCTGCGCATCAACCCCACGCCGGTGTACCGCGACTTCTATCAAATGCTGGGCGCCGCGCCCACGCCCATCCCCACGCCAGCGGTGTTTGACGCCATGAGCAACGGCCAGGTCGACGGGCTGGAGGCCGACATCGAGTTCTCGTGGAACCAGCGGTTCGACAAGGTGGCGAAATCGCTGCTGCAGATGAACGCGCTGTTCATGCCCTTCGCGCCGCTGGTGTCGGGCCGCATCTGGCAAGGACTTGATGCCAAGGACAAAGACCTCATCCGCCGCCTGGTGGCGCAGTCGCTGGACGCACAGATCAATGACATCGTCACCACCGAAGCCGGCCTGATCGAAAAATTCAAGGCCACGCCGATTGCGTTTCACACGGCAGCAGACTTCAAACCCGACGGCCTCATCGCCGATTTCGACAAAATCTGGCTACCCAAGGCACCGCAGATCGCCGAACTGCGCAAGGCCGGGGCTGCGCTCTGACCCATCTGCGCGCCGCCCCGCACCGGCCGGGCTGCCGCAACGCAGGCGCATAAGATCTGCTCTTTATGCGCCCAGCTTTGCCTACTCCGTCCATGACACCGCCCACTGCCACCTCCATCGCCGACGTGCAACCCAAGCGGCGAGCCGCCGACGTCGCCTATGACGCCATCGAGGCCATGATCTCCACCCTGCAACTGCAGCCTGGCAGCCCCGTGGTCGAGGCAGACATTGCTGACCGCACCGGCATTGGCCGCACACCGGTGCGTGAGGCGCTGTTGCGCATGGTGTCCATAGGGTTGATCGTGCAATTGCCGCGCCGGGGTTTGCAGGTGTCCAACATCGATCTGGCCGAACATCTGGACGTGATCCAGACCCGCCGCGTGCTGGAGCGCCTGCTCGCATCCAACGCCGCGCGCCGTGCCACCGCGCCGCAGCGCCAAGCCATCGTGGGTTGCGCCGAACGGATGATGGAAGCCGCAACACGCGGCCACCTGGACGACTACATGCTGGCCGACCATGCGCTTGACCTGGTTACGCACCAGGCCAGCCAGAACTACTCGGCCGTCAAATGTGTGGCGCCACTCATCGTGCAGTGCCGCCGCTTCTGGTATGCCTACCAGCACGAAGGCGAGGTGTCGGAAGGCGCCCGCGCGCACATGCAACTGGCCCAGGGCATTGCCAGCGGCGACGAGGCCCAGGCCATGGCCGGCGCAGAGCAGCTGATGGAATACCTGGAGCGGTTTGCGCGGCGCATCATTGACCGGTAGAGGGTATCGCCATGGCCACCGGCAGCGCTGATGGGAGACTGAGAGATACTACTATTTTGATAGCTGATAGCGCTTACACAATAAGCGCTAGAAGCCAATTTCATTAAATAAACTGCTACACAGCAATGGCGCTGCGATCCACGTCGCTTCGGGCTGCGGTCATGCAAATCTGCCCCGCCGCCATGCCCCCTTTGCCGGTGCCACATTGGCGACCCGTGGTGGTGCAACGCCCATGCTAGCCTTTGGCTAGATGCCCGCAGGCGCACCACTGCGCGCCTTTGTGGTGCTTTTTTTCTCTGTTCGCACTGACCTTCGCAACCTCTTACGGAAGCATTCCCATGGACATGAAGACATCCCCCCTCGCACAACTCAACGACCCCAGCCTGCTCAAGACCGACGGTCTCATCAACGGCCAGTGGGTGGCGGGCAGCAGCCGCTTTGACGTGAACGACCCGGCCACCGGCCTCAAGCTCGCCGACGTGGCCAACCTGGGCCCGCAGGACGCCGAAGCCGCCATCGCCGCCGCCAACGCCGCCTGGGGCCCCTGGAAGACCAAGACCGCCAAAGAGCGCAGCATCATCCTGCGCAAGTGGTACGACCTGCTGATGGCCAACCAGGACGATCTGGGCCGCATCATGACGGCCGAGCAGGGCAAGCCGCTGGCCGAAGCCAAGGGAGAAGTGGCCTACGGTGCAAGTTTTGTGGAGTGGTTTGCCGAAGAAGCCAAGCGCATCAATGGCGAGACGCTGCCCCAGTTCGACAACAGCCGCCGCCTGCTGGTCTTGAAGCAACCCATCGGCGTGTGCGCTGCCATCACGCCGTGGAACTTTCCGCTGGCCATGATCACCCGCAAGGTCGCGCCCGCGCTGGCTGCCGGCTGCCCCGTGGTCATCAAGCCCGCCGAGCTGACACCACTCACTGCCCTGGCCGCCGCCGAGCTGGCCCTGCGTGCGGGCATCCCGGCTGGCGTGTTCAACATCCTGCCCGCCGACAGCGACAACTCCATCGCCATCGGCAAGGTGCTGTGCGCGAGCGACGTGGTGCGCCACATCAGCTTCACAGGGTCCACCGAAGTGGGCCGCATCCTGATGGCGCAGTCCGCCCCCACGGTCAAGAAGATGTCCCTGGAGCTGGGCGGCAATGCGCCCTTCCTGGTGTTTGACGATGCCGATATCGACAGCGCCGTGGAAGGCGCCTTTGCCAGCAAGTACCGCAACGCGGGCCAGACCTGCGTGTGCACCAACCGCTTTTACGTGCAGGAAGGCGTGTACGACGAGTTCGTGGCCAAGTTCGCTGCCAAGGTCAAAACCGCCAAGGTAGGCAACGGCTTTGAAGCCGGTGTCAACCAAGGCCCGCTGATTGAAGAAGCCGCACTCACCAAAGTGCAGCGCCATGTGGACGACGCCATTGCCAAGGGTGGCCAGGTGGTGGCCGGGGGCCAGCGCCTGAGCAGCCTGGGTTCAGGCCAGTTCTTTGAGCCCACGTTGGTCGCCAATGCCACCGCCGACATGCTGTGCGCCCGCGAGGAAACCTTTGGCCCCTTTGCCCCGGTCTTCAAGTTCAAGACCGAACAAGAGGCCATCGACGCCGCCAACAACACCGAGTTTGGCCTGGCCAGCTACTTCTACAGCCGCGACGTGGGCCGCATCTTCCGCGTGACCGAAGCGCTGGAATACGGCATGGTCGGCGCCAACGTGGGCATCCTGGCTACAGAGCATGTGCCCTTTGGCGGCGTCAAGCAGTCGGGCCTGGGCCGCGAGGGCTCGCACTACGGCATGGACGACTATGTGGAGATCAAGTACCTGTGCATCGGGGATGTCCAGAAGTAAGCGGGGCCCCGTTGAAGTTACTGCAAAATTAATAGCTGCCAGCGCTTTATTGGCAAGCGCTGGCAGCCAAAAATACCTCAAACCCGCTAATTTTTGTGGTGCACGATGGGTATGGCTGGCAGAGCCGGTGCAGCCGTTTTAGCCGGTTTAGCCCGCGCAGCGGGTGTTTCCAAGCCCCATGCCCACCGGCAACACAACCCAGCGCCCTATGCCCTGCTCCACCGCATTGCGCATGGTGTTGAAGGCGGCCGTGCTGTCAACCATCGCAAGCAGGCAATCGCTTGAAATGAAGCTGAATAAGGGAGAGGGTGGGGAGAAGATGCGCAGCCAGAAAAGGCTGGAGCGGGTGAAGGGAACCTTATCGTGTTCCCAACTCGTTGATTGATAACGAGTTTTCCGCACTCGGCGAACCGAGATGGACATAATTATGGACTGAAAAA
>RCMZ01000393.1_pt1 | contig 25160 bp, 24 predicted proteins | sample 2041141 | NCBI WGS metagenome assembly RCMZ01 (sample SAMN09708263, study PRJNA481090) | Wastewater metagenome, whole genome shotgun sequencing project. | biome: sewage; isolation source: Davis station wastewater (DW) | place: Antarctica: Davis Station | collected 2010-03-01
TTCTTCGGGATATCGCTGGTTGCTCATGGCACCTCCTAATGGGCCTCATTTTAAGGCTTGGAGGTGTCTACGAAACTAGGGGCGATTCATGTAGACGTAGGCGTACTCGTCTCGCCCGTGGGCAAATCAATCCGAGAGCGCCCGTAGCGTATACACTTGGCACAGGCTATCTGCCATCACGACTATTAGCTTTCGCAATGGACACTCCATGGATTACAGACGCATCAGAGGCATGGATTCAGGACAACGCCTCGCCTTTGAAGAACTCATATGTCAGCTAGCCAGACGTGAGCAGCCATCTGCTGATGCAGAGTTTAGGCGAATAGAAGGTGCTGGAGGAGATGGGGGAATCGAGGCGTACTGGTTGCTCAGTGATGGAAGCGAGGTTGGTTATCAAGCTAAATACTATACGAAATCGGCTGATATAAACTGGGCTAACATTGACGACTCCGTGCGGCGAGCCTTGGAAACGCATCCAGGATTGTCCAGGTATATTGTCGCTCTCCCCTGTGACCTGACTGATAAGACTGGCAAGCAAGGTGGCGGCAACACAGGTTGGGAACGCTGGCACTCTCGAAAGGAAACATGGGGAAAGCTCGTTGCGCCGGGTAAACATGTCGACTTTATTGCATGGACGGCCTCAGAGATCACGGATCGACTCACCCATCCGAATGCGGAGGGGTTGCGCAGATATTGGTTCGGCGACGTTGAGTTCTCACCAAAATGGTTTTCCGATCACATTGACCTAGCAGTCAAATCGCTGGACGAAAGATACCATCCTGAAGACCATGTGGAAGTTGGCATTGAAAGAATATTCAAGGTCATATTACGAGACGATAGCATTGTCTCCGAGATCCAGGATCACTTTTCAAAAATACATAAAGCCGCCCAACTTGGAGACATTGAGCAGTCATTCGAAGGCAGCTTAGAGCTTATTGAGAATATCCACGCCAAAACAATTGACTTGGAGAAACTTAGCCTCGCATTTACTTCAGACGCCTACAGAGTCTGGCCTGTAGCGGCAGCCTTAGAGATAATCGAGTCTATTTCAGAAAGCGTCCATGATCTAGAAAGAATTTTTTGGCGAGCGAAGCAAGAAAAGGCGAAGGAACCAAAGTCCAGCAGCTCCTCATTGGACTATATAGAGTACCGACTGCGAGATCTCAGTGGTGCAGCATACGCCTTCAGATCACTCATCGAGGGTCGATACATTTCTGCGGAATCAGGTCGCAGCATCTTCATATTTGGAAAAGCGGGAACGGGAAAATCGCATCTGCTGGGTAACGTAGCGCAGAACGCCATATCAGAGGGCAGAGCTGTCGTCCTGATACTTGGCCAACAGCTAAACGGCGACAGCGTCTGGGCTCAGTTTTCAAAGCGCCTGGGAGTCGGAGACATTAATCCTGACGCATTGCTTCAAGCACTGAGTGCCGCCGCAGACGTTACCGGCAAGCGCGGATTGATCCTGGTGGATGCGGTAAATGAGGGGGCTGGATTAACTCTCTGGCGTAATGAGCTTGCAGAGTTCGTGGCAAGAATCGAACGCCACCCGAACCTAACGCTGGCCTTCAGTTGTAGGACTGAATACATTCCTTACATTATCCCTCCTGCGGTAAGTGAGAAGGTTCCGGCGTTCCGAATTCGCGGATTTGAGACACAGGAAGAGCAGTCCAGAGCGGCTCGAATATACTTGGGAAAGCGCGGCATATCTCAACCGAACACCCCATGGTTAGCTGCCGAGTTTGTAAATCCGCTTTTTTTGCGTAGCGCCTGCGTTGCTCTTGAAAGGGAAAATCAAAAGTGGTTCCCCAAGGGTTTGGTCGGCACGAAGCAGGTTTTTTCGTTCTATACGAAGAGTATTGCTCGCAACTTGGGTGCCGGTAGGGATGGTAGCGATGAGTTGGTAAGGCCGACGAACCAGGCACTCGCTGCTATTGCATCAGAGATGGCTGCAAACAGACGGGACTATGTCCCGCATAGCGACGCCATACGTATCGTCGATGGGAGGTTCCACGCATACCCGGCACCTCCGGGAACCACATGGTTTGAAATTCTCCAGAGAAACGGATTATTCAGGCTTGATCCAGATCCCAGGGAAAGGAGAGCCGATCCTTTTGCCGCCCCTGAAGACATCGTTCGCTTCAGCTTCCAGAGACTTCAAGACCACTTGATGGCCTCAGTGATACTGGAGACGGTAATCAATCCTGCTGATGCACTGAAATCTGGTGCCCTGAAATTCATCCATGATGATGAAAGCATTCATGGTGACTGGGTGGGATTGGTCGACGCCCTGTCGGTGCAACTGCCTGAGCGTTTCAATCAAGAGCTGCTCGATCTGTTACCAGGCGATATCAATGCATGGGCGAATGATCCAGCAGTCAATGATGCCTTCATAGAAAGTCTTAGGTGGCGCAATAATGAGTCGTTCACCGACCGGACGCTCGAGCTATTCAACGCATTCCTGGAGGTTGAAGATGGGTATTTCGACATTATCATCCAGGTCAGCGCGAGTGCTGGGCACCCCTGGAATGCAGAAGCACTGCATAAGCGGCTAATTGTCCTTGAAATGCCGAAGCGGGACGCATACTGGACTGTGCACGCGAATATTCTCCCGTTAGACGAGGGGGCTACTGCCAGGCGGCTCATAGAGTGGAGCGCTCTCGAGCAAAGTGAGCAGACAGACTCTGAGGTACAGTACCTTTGCGCGATAATCCTCACATGGTTCCTTGCTAGCTCTAATCGGGAGCTGCGGGACAAGGCCACCAAAGCGCTTACCTCGCTGATGATCCGCAACCATTCTCTGTACGCGAAGCTTTGTGATGACTTCGCCGCAGTGGACGACTTGTATATCCTAGAGCGCCTGCACACAGCAGCCTTCGGCGCGTGCTGTGTCAGCAATTGTGAACGGCTTCTGCGCCCCTTTTCTGAGGTGACCTACAAGGCTGTATTCGACCGAGTGGACGTCCCCGCGTCCATCCTGCTTCGAAACGCCGCCCTTGGCATTATCGAGCTCGCAGCTTGCAAAAACTGCTTGCCGGAAACCGTGGACATTCAGAAGGCCCGTCCACCCTATAACTCGAGAAGCATTCGGCTTTCCGTTACAGAAGATGCGCTCGAGAAGGCTGCCAAGCATGCTGGCGACTCTCAGATACAGAGCTCATGCGCCCAGTGGGGTGGCGACTTTGGCTGCTATGAAATACGACCTCGCGTAACTTCGTTCCTGAATATCTCGCTGAGCACGCCTGAGCCCCTGACCCCCTCTGAAAGATCTGAAATTTTTGAGCAAGAAGTCATCGACCATTGCCCTGAACGCGTCGAACTCCTTGAGATGATGCATGCCTTCACGCCGACCCGTTTCCGCGATCTTCTTCAGCGCCGGCAGGGCACAACTGCACCTGATTACTCTGAAAGCTTTAAGGCGTGCGAGACACTCCTTCTAAGAATGCTGAGCACAGGTGAAAAGGCAAGGTATCGCAAGGAATATAAGCCGCGATTCAATGCCCCCGAGGAGCGGCCTGACCAGCTACCGCATATCGATGTGACTGCAGCCCAGCGCTGGGTCGCAAAGCGTGCCTATGGCCTCGGCTGGACGAAGGATTTGTTCCCCGAAGATCGGAGCAGGCGTCATGATTACAGTCGGGACAGACCGTTGGTTGAGCGTATTGGTAAGAAATACCAGTGGCTGGCTTTGGATGAGCTTCTCTGCAGCCTTGCGGATAACAAATGGATGTCCGAACGCGCCCTCCATGGATCGCGTCAGTATGCTGGGCCTCTCGATGTAGGTTTCCATCGAGACATAGATCCGACAATCCTACTAGCCTCCGAAGAGGCGCCTAGCCCGGAAGATTCCATTCCCAGATCCGAAATCACCATGCGACAGACCTCAGAACAGGAACTCGGGAAGTGGCCTTTCGAAGAGGATCCGGCTTTGGGTATGGCAAGCCTTGTCAGCAGGACGGATGCGAAGGGCCGGGCCTGGATAGTCCTACATGAGCATCGGTCGGTATCAGAGCGGTACAAAGATAAGTCCAGCCGCGAGCATGGGCTTAGAAAACAGGAGTGGCGCTTTTTACTGCCAGTAATCGTAAAGCGTGAGGATGAGCAGAGACTCATAAAATACATCCGTATGGAAAAAGAGGTTCGAGTAGACAACTGGTCAACCCGAAATGCGACGGACGATGGCTATCTGCTGGAAGCCCCTTGGCGTTCGACGTGGGATCAAGAGCAGTGGTCAACCATGGACTTTCACAATATTGGTGAGGTTGAGATTGCCTACCCGTGTTTCCGTTACCACTGGGAGTCTCATCTAGATGCGTCTCTGAACGACGGCGCTCACGCTCTGATACCTGCACCATGGCTCGCAAAACGACTAGGGCTGACGCCGCATCAGTCCAACTCAAACATATACGCTGACAGCTCTGGCAGAACACTTTTCGTCAGCGGGCAGAGTCCTGACGACGGCTCTCATGCTTTTATAGATCAGGGTCTGTTTGACTCCTTTCTCGAGGAAGACGGTCTGTCCTGTGTATGGATTTTTGTCACAGAACGGGGCGCTTGGCCAGGCGGTGGAAACAGCCATGCCTCCTGGCGTCGATCTGAAGGGGTCGTTTGGTTTAGCAAGCGCGCTCCACAGCTGCAACATTGGAAAAGGGATGTGGACAAGGGAGAGCCAGGAGAGGCATCCGACCTGGATTCCTGAATTAGGGGCAGCCGGAGTGGTCACCAGGTCGAGGTTCAGCATTAGTTAGCTGGGCTAGCCTCGACTTGATGGCTGATGACGGTTCGAACAGTGCGTAGCCAAACAGGAAGTAGCTCATGTCTAACAGGAAGAAAAAGCCAAATCGCTCCGGGAAAGTTACGTCGTCACTGGCAGATCACAAAAGGGTTGGCAAAGCGCTCATACCCCCCATTATGCAGATCACAGGGATGAGCTTCTCGTCATGGGCGAACAATCGCCTACCGGAGATGCTTTGGGCCTGCCTGGTCATTACCGTAATTCCCCGTGAAGAGGCAATCGAGGTTTTTCGGGACATCGCTTCCATCGGCATTCGCTATCGACGTGATGATGACCGCGAACAGGAGCCAAAAGAAGCACTGGGCTGGACGCTTCGCCACTCTGATTTACCGAACCAGCCGAGAGAACTCTTCAACGCCCTCGTGAGCCGGGTGCTCCACTGCCATTCAGGCTTGCAAGCGTTGCGTCCGTTACTGCTCCTCGAAAACCTTCCAGGTCGAGACTGGTGGAAAGCAGCACTCGCTGCTGAAGCAACCGAGGACGACTGGCAGACCCTTGGCCAGGCGGTACTGAAAACCTTTGACCACCAGTCCCAAGAAGCAACGGATGTGCGCTGGTTAAGCGTACTGTTCAAGCTAGGGCTAGGGGAAATCTTCGTCATGGAGGAGATGAGGGAGTGGATTCAGGAAATTATCGAATATCCACACCGGGGAGATATGAGATCAGTCCGACCCTCCATTAGATCCATGGAAATGGCTGTAATCAGCCTTAAACCGGATCAAGAACCTAGCCTCTGGCCCGAATTATTTTGGGCTTACACACTGGAACATACCCACTGCCTCCCAGCTCCGTTGGAGGCCAGAGGTGAATCTGCCCATGACCCCAAAATCTTGGGCAAGACGATCAATGATGTCCGTGAAGGTTTACTGGCTCACTGGTTCACGAGCTTGAGCACCACTGGCCTGAATCAGAAACATGATGGCGTTTTCGGGTTCGGGTTCTTCGCTCTCGCCTGCTTAGCCGAAATAAGCATGGGGCCGTTGAGCTCAGCCATTACCGGAAGGCTACTGCTTCGATCTCTCACTGAGTGCAGGATCTCGCTGGCTTACCTAGTACGCTGTGGGAACGACGAGATGTGGAAAAAATTCCGTTCCTATGGCGCCGGCCAAGCCAAGCTGGCACTGCTCAAGCACGAGGAGATGGCCGGTCAGAAGGCTCGGTTTGTGACCCAACAGGCTTTGGAAACCTTGGCGAACGAAGACTACTTCCAAGAGTACGTGGAGATCGATCTGGGCCATTGGGCCGGTAAAGATCTTCGCAGGCTAGCAGAGGAGTCAGGCACGAAGGATGACTACGACAGGTACTACGGTTGGGCCTCGGGCTTCGTCCATGGACAATGGGGTGCAATAAGGGACAGTAACTTCACTCACTGTCTGAACCCTCTGCACCGGTTCCATCGCATCCCACTGCCATACCACCGGATGCTAGAACCTACCATTGCTGATGCGTTGCATTTAATAAATGCCATTCTTGCCGACGTGAACACTGCGTACCCTGGATTTGATACGCGCTTCGAGATCGAGGACGCACCGAGGGATGATGAGAACAATGCGGCGGCTCCTAAAGAGCCTGCATAGGCTGAGGTTTGGGGATAAACGGGATTCATCTGCTGGTTAATAATGATCCCGAATCGGGATATTAAGCCTCTAAAACTGGCTTAGTGTCCCTTTTCGGGCACATTACACGACCCTTCAATCTCGAGCCGTGTTTGGTCATTGTTTGAACAGCTTATCCAGTGTCACGAACGCAGCGCCTGTCTCTGCCGCTGCTCTTACTTGCCGCCCATAGCCCAATCTTTCGGAACCATCGTAGACGCTCCTCAGATTGCCATGCTAATTTCTATGCCCCTGATCTCCCTGGATCAAACGGTCGGCTCGTGAAGGCTCCAGTGCCACAGGTTGCAACACCACTTTTTCGCACGCATTTCGACGATAGTCAGCGGGCAGCCGACACCCTGACGCTACCGGAGAACTGCTATGCGCGTCCCAGTCTATCCAGACGACCTGATCCGAAATCGTGGCTTCAAAAGCCTGTCCAAGCAGTTGCAGCAGCACTGGTGTGGCCCAGCCCCAATCTCACTTGCAGATGCTCAAAAAGCGCTCGCGCAGGGACTAGGTTATCTGAGCTTCCACGATCTCAGCGAGACGTCAAAAGTCTGCCCGCCAGATGAGCCTGTGCCGCATGAAGCCGATGTCAGGAAGGCAATTGGTTCAGCCATCAAAGCTACCCTGCAGGCAGAAACATCGCCGCCTGTGGATCGACAGAAGCTGGAACGGCTCGTGAACGATCTCTCCCTGAAAAAACTCCTAGCCTTTAAACGTGTGCAGGTTTCTCCCGCTGCTGGTCATGGCCTACTACCAAAACTGGTTATCCAGACTCAGCAAGGGTTGATCAAAGAACATGTTCAGACCTTGGAAAAGATCCTTGCCGAATCGGGCGACTTGAGAGATCGGGCGCTGTTTGCATGCATGCTGGGTGGGCTGCGGGCAAACGAGTTCCTATCGGCGAGGATGCAACAGGGTGCTGCGGTGTATAGCGTGAAGAGCCGTGATACCAAGCATGTACTCGATGCGATTCCTGATAGGTACAGGTCGATACTTAAGGAGTACATCAAGGTCTCAAGGCTGTCAGACGGAGATTATCTTTTCCGTGCGGGTAATGCCTCTGGGCGTCCGCTGTCGGTTATAACTCTGAGAAAGATCTGTTTCTCCTGGACTCGCAAAGGGAATATTGATGCGAGCTTGCTCACACCTTATGGCATCCGCAAAACCACGGACAATTACGCCGACTTTTTGCGCGAAATGGGCGTGAGGATGGGCCACCACTCAGTGAATACGTCCTTGGCATATGGAGTCGGTTTGCCGAAAACCAGTAGCACTGTTCACTAGGCCTAACCTTGGGAATGGTTTCGCGACTAATTTGCGAGGCCATTGAGTATTCCTGTTTTGGGCGAGCCCCCTGTTGGGGTACGGCTGTCGTGAACCCAATCTTGGCTTCGCCAATGTTGGGCCCTCCGGGCGTCCATCCTCAGGTCTTTGGCCCATCCTATGCCGGCGCGCTCCGCTTACGGTCACGACCGATACCTGAGCAACGCTCCAAGCCACTTCCTGCGAAACCAGCCCGACGATGCCCTTCCCGCTGGCTATTGCGAAGTGAATTTTCCTGACCTATGATCGGGTCAGGCGGTGATGGTCGCCTGGCGCCTGTTTCGCGAAGCAATAGCCCATCGTTTGACATCTTCCAGCATTACATCGGCATGTCCCTAACCAGACGCTGCCCGGTGAACAGGCAATCGGACACCTAAGCGTCGTAGATTTAGGAACCTTTGCCATGTCTGATTTTTCCCCGCTGAACATCTTCAAATCCCAAGCTAAAAAGCTTGCTCATGATCAGGGCCTGAAGCTTTCTGTCGCTCAAGAAACCCTTATTCAAAAAGCAGGCTTCGCTGATTACCATGAGTTTTCTGTAGTCGCCCAACGGAACCCCAAGGATGCGCGTCTGATGGTGGCTGTTTTTGGGATCAAAGACTTTCACCAAGCGATCCATGAAGACGACGTCTACGCCCATCTGGAGTAAGCGTACGCCGAACTCACCTTGCGCGACTCAGGCAGGCGCCCACTGATGCGGCAGCAGTTGGCCGACCTCACTCGCCCGTTGCGTCGGCAGGCGTGTCAGCACGTCCTTGAGATAGGCATACGGATCATGCCCGTTCATGCGGGCCGACTGGATCAGGCTCATGATCGCCGCCGCGCGTTTGCCGCTGCGTAGCGACCCGGCAAACAACCAGTTCGAGCGCCCCAGGGCCCATGGACGAATCTGGTTCTCGACCTGGTTATTGTCGATGGGCACAGCACCATCCTCGACATAGCGAGTCAGTGCCTGCCAGCGTTTAAGGCTGTAATCCAAGGCTTTCGCCGTGGCCGATCCGTTGGGCACAAGATCACGCTGGGCCAGTATCCAGTCATGCAGTGTATCGAGGATCGGTGAAGCCTTTTCCTGTCGTATTCGCCAGCGTTCTTCATCGCTCATGTCCCGTGCTTGCCGTTCGATTTCGTACAGGCTGCCCATCGCGTGCAGTGCTTGTTCGGCCAACTGGCTTTTGTTTGCAGCGTGCAGATCGAAGAACTTGCGGCGGGCGTGGGCCATGCAGCCGATTTCGGTAATGCCTTGCTCGAAGCTGGCCTTGTAGCCAGCGAAGTCGTCGCAGACCAGCTTGCCATTCCACTGACCAAGAAAATTGCGCGCATGCTCGCCGGCACGGCTGGGACTGAAGTCATACACCACGGCCTTCAGATCGGCGAAGGGTGTGGTGCTGTAGGCCCAGACGTAAGCCCGATGGGTTTTCTTCTCGCCTGGGGTGAGCATTTGCACCGGGGTTTCGTCAGCGTGGATCACGCGTTGGCCCAGCACGGCTTCGCGCAGGGCATCGACTAGCGGCTGGAGCTGCACGCCGGTTTGTCCGACCCACTGCGCCAGTGTCGAGCGAGCGATGGCCAGGCCGGCACGGCCAAAGATTTTCTCTTGCCGATATAGCGGCAAGTGGTCGGCGAATTTGGCCACCATCACGTGAGCCAGAAGGCCGGCGGTGGGGATGCCCTTGTCGATCACCTGGGCCGGCACGGGGGCCTGGATCAGTGTTTCGCACTGGCGACAGGCCCATTTCCCACGCACATGCTGTTCGACGGTGAAAACGCCCGGCGTGTAATCCAGCTTTTCGCTGATGTCTTCACCGATGCGTTGCAGCTGGCAGCCGCAGGCGCATTGGGTGTTCTCCGGTTCGTGGCGGATCACGGTGCGCGGAAATTGTGCCGGCAGCGGTGTGCGCTTGGGCTGTTGGCGGGGTTCGGCTGGAGCAACCGGGGGATTGACAGCTTTCAGCTCCGCCTCGATGGCGGCGATGTCAGTGTCGAGCAGGTCGTCCAGCAAGCTACCCTGGTCAGGGCTCAGTTGCTCGCTACGCTTGGCAAACTTGTGCCGTTTGTACCAAGCGATTTCGTGTGTGAGCTGCTCAATGATGGTTTGATCACGGTGGATTTTCTTGCCCATCACGTCGACCTGCGTCAGCAACTGCGCGGCCAGTGTGCGCAGTTGCTCAGCTGTCAGTTGGTCGAGATTGGGCGAGGAGTTCATGCTGCTGATTGTGCCAGAGCAGACGCTCTGCGCAGATACACCGATGGGCTAATGGCCGGTGCTACAGCACTGTGATCGCGCCGCCCGCACCGACCCGCTGCCAGGGCAGCCCCAGTACCAACGCCTGAAGTTGCTCGGTGTCGAGTTCAACTTCCGAGCCGTGGCGGATGCCTGGCCAGTGAAACTTGCCCTGGTTCAATCGCCGCGCGGCCAGCCAGATACCCACGCCGTCATGCACCAGGACTTTCATGCGGTTGGCGCGGCGATTGGCGAACAGATAGGCGCAGTGCGGCTTCGCCGCACCGAACACCGCCACCACGCGGGCCAACGCGGTTTCAGTGCCCGCGCGCATATCCATGGGTTCGGTGGCGAGCCAGATACTATCGATACGGATCACTGGGCGAGCCCCCGGACAAAGCGGGCGCATCCTTCAGGATCGGAAGCTGGCCATTTCACTGTGATCGATTGCTCGCCCAGCGGTAGCTCGATAATCACAGCTGGTTCAACTGGTCGTTTTGGCGTAACTCTCGCAGGAACGAACGCCGGCAACGCCGCTGGCAGTTGATCTCGATAAAGCGGTAGCCACTTGCGAATGACGTTGGCATTGATGCCGTGGCGGATGGCAACGCTGGAAACGGTCGCACCGGGTTGCAGGCACTCCTGAACAACCTGGGCCTTGAACGGTTTGGGGTAAGAGCTTCGTTGGCGCATGGAAATCCCGGCGATAAGGGCTATCGCGTCCGCTTAAAAATACGCGGACACCATCGTCCTTAATGCTGGAGTTCGGAAGGTGAGTTGGCCGGACGGATACCATCTGGATCTAGAACTGGAGGATCAGCTCTCCGGCGCGATTGCGGACACCAATGCGAGTGGATTCACTATTGATACTCTTGAAATTGAAAACGCTGACTACAGCGACGCAACCGGGAAGCTTACTTTAGAAGTCTCCCTGACCTACCAGGGGCAGCAAGATCAGGAGAGGATGTATCACGGTGCAGCCTTCTATCTCAAAGCCACGGTCGAATTGCTACGCCGTGATGGTATATGGCTACTTGCTGACGAGGGCGTGGTCATCTCCAGCAGTGAGTCTGATGCTGATCGCGACCGTAGATCTGAATGGGAGCACTGGGCCCAAGTTGAAGAAGCTGAACGCGGCAACCGCAAAACCATGGCCCAGGCCCTGGCGAATGAGCTGGAGATTTCTATCGACGACGCAGAGCTTCTAGCCGATTCGGAGGTCACGGCCAACGAATCGGATGAGGGCCTCGTATACAGTTACTGGATCAATTTTGAACCCGTAGCCGAGGGTAAAGTGAGAGCAGACCTCCTAGCGCGATTCGGTTCTCTTGAGTGAATGCTCCAACTGCTCCATAGCAAGGGATCAGGGTTCCTCATCTTCACCACGAATCCAATTGTGATCAGGAACGATCAGTGTGCCAATAAGGCCATCAGCTTGCTTTCTCAGGAATTCCTCATGCTGAGAAATTGCCAGTGCAAGCATCTGGATTGCAGACCTCGCGACTCGCAGGGCATCCAGAGCCTCGTCGACAAAATCTGAGTGGTTGAGATGCTCAATTTCCGGAGCCTGCCTCGCTAGTGCGGGATCACCAAGGTCATGGAGCACCAGGAATCGATGTGTACCCGAATTTCGCAGATTTTTCTGTGAGCGGAGAATTCCGTCTACGCCGTTATAGTCTTCTGCCAGCTCGGCCAATCCGTACATTGCGTATACGCCTGCCCGAATCAGCACCTCAACTTTCTCTACAAGCCGAGTACCTGTTTTCTTGTCTTCGGGATCCCGCCACAGCCTCCCGAAGCTCACTTTTTTTGGAGCTAACCCAAGCTCGAAATAGGAGTTCGCTGTTACGGCTACCTTGTCGAGCAGGTCAAGGGCTGTCCGGTGCGCCAGTATAAGTGCCGAGGTTTCAGGGCCGTATAGAGCATAGTCAAGAGTGTCTGCAAACTGTCCTGTCTTAGGCCAAACGCTTTCGTCTCTTGCACGCCATGCTAATTCTCGGGCGAGCAAAAAATCGCTCTTCAACATATTGAACATAGCAAACAGTGGCGGTGGGCTAACTCCCTTTTCTGGCTCACGCTCGAGAATACCTGGGAGCGTGAGCCAATCGAGCTTACCCAAAGATGGATCGACGAGTTCGACAGCTGGAGCAAGGGTGAGACGCTCCTCCTCCACCCATCTGATGAATGGATCGGTGTGCTCAGACCGAGATGGCGGATCGCTTAGCTCACTGGCGAGCGCTTCAACCTTGGCCACTACGTTCGCCCCGGCGTATTGGAGGATTCGCTCCTTATTTCGAAGCGCCTGCCTGGCTAGCATCACGGCTTCCATGTGGGTTAGCTCTGAGCAGCCTCCACGTTTAAAAAGCCACATTAGATCCAATGCCGCGCAAAAGGCGGCGACGCCGTTCGTTGGATCAACCTTCAATGCGGAAAGGCGTGCGTCATGAGCCTCAGAAAGCCGGTAGGTTTTTGCGAACAGATTAGCGATGTTAGTCCAAGCCTGGGTGCGTAACTCCAAATCGGCATTTACATCCTGTACCACCCTCCAGTAGTGCCTTCGAGCTTCGGCTCTGTATGCGCGGGTCTGCTCCTGATGATCTACCCACTCCGAATCAGCGCTGCCACAATTTGCTGCTTCCACGAGCCCATTTGCCAAGTTGTAGGTGATATCTACTGTTGGGTACAGGTCGTGAAGCTCGCGGTATAGCTCGACTCCTTCATCGATTGCATCCCGGCGCCCAAGCGAAGCGCCGGCATTAACCAGTGTGGCCGCACGCAAGGACATCCAATTAACGCGATCAGGCCTATCTAGATCGATTTCACGTGCGTGTTGCACTGCAAGTGCGGGATCAGCATCCACCAAGGAACAGAGGTTGGATGACAGCTTTGAGAGCTCGCTCAACATGTGGTGCCTCCTTTGAAGGTGAACAGATCAGCGATGGTGGCATGTCTTAATCATCCGCAAATGCTTCAAGGGCAGTGAGCAGCTTGGCCAGCTCAGTCAGGTTGCCTGCAGTGACGATGTCGTATTCCCCCCGACTACTCAGCCGATAAATCTCGCGTGCCTTCTTAACGCGCTCCAGTAGAGGGACGACGATGCCTGACGCTCGCTCAAGGAAGTCATTAATGTCCGCTCGTGTTTGGGGAGTTTTGTAACCCTTGACCGCGCTAGAAATGATCACCCCTGCATCGCGAAGCTTGGCAACGCCACTTGAGCGAATTCTCTGGCCGCTGACCTCGCCGAGCCCGCTGTCTTTTAGCTGGGCCATGATTTCCGTAGTCAACACGTAGTCCTTGGTGACGAATTCGCTCTGAAATCTCAAGAAACGCAAGATGCTTAGCTGCAGGCGCTCATCTTCATCAGGGTGCTCACCAACCCGCTCGCTAAAACGGTCTGCTTGGCGGAGAGCTTCCTGGTGTACTTGGTAGTCTGCATATCCCGATTCATTCGTCGGCGGAGGCAGGAGAGACTGGTACTTGGATGGCCACTCGAGCATTCCGAGAGTCAGACTGCGCAGGATCTTCTTGTAGGCGAGAACTGCTTCTTCCGATGCTTTTTCTTCGTAGATCTGAGCCACTGAGCCGGCAAAAAAATCTGCAACCTGAACAAGGACATTGTCCTTACTGGACATCGTCAAGAAAGCATCCTCATCGCCAAACAGGTCGTCAACGAACCGTTCTACAACGTAGCTTCTGAGACTCTCCTGAAATTCCTGCCCACCATGCTCATCTACAACCATCCGGAGATCAGGGTAGGCGCTGAACAGGCGCTCATAAAGCAGTCCGTTCACGTACTTAATGAAGGAGGTTTTGATACGAAGGCCACCATCCTTGTGGATTCGTGACTTATCAACGACGGTGAAATAGAGCTTGAATGGAAGCTCGGCCAGCTCGTTCAAGATCCGGGCACGGCGATCTGAATCCTTGAGCTTCAGCTTGCTAGATTTGATCTCGCCGGTTTGAAAATGACGTTTCCGAACTGCTTCAGCTTGAGCATAGACAGCATCCAGGTCTTTCTCTGCTACAAGGATGGAGCACACGATGAAAAAGCCCGAGCTCCCGCCCTTAGACGTATCAAGGTCGGAATTCCCGGACTCATCCACGAAGGCATAGGTTCTGTCCATGAGCTTGCTCCATCAACAACGTGCTGAGCGCAGTGGGTCGCCCAATGGCAAGGTGGCGAACTTAGTTCGTCGCAGTGGTAGTGCCTGGAGCGGGGCCTTCGCTGAACGTGTAGTTGATGACCACGTCATTTCGGATCAAGACGTCGAGCGTTTTCTGGGTGCCAGTAGTCGTCACATTCATAGTGACCACATAGCTCTGGGCATGGGCTGAGCCATTGGTGTAGGTGTAGATCCACTTCTCGTCAGTCTCGCTGACTGCGCTCTTGGCGTAAGGCTCGCCGAATAGCGACTTCAACTCAGCAGTCGTGGTTTTGCCTTTGGTGATGCTCGCTACACTTGCCGACGGAAAGTCTCGACCTGCGGTGTAGTGGGATGTGGCGCAACCGCCGAGCGCGACACACATCCCAATGACTGCGATGAGCTTTTTCATATCTATCCTTGATCGGAGAAAGCTCCAAATCTAGCTGGCATCGAGGCTAAAAGCCATCACCACCTTGATCACCTGCGCTCGCGCTTGTCGACAGCTCATAGCACACCATCCTGCACTGGGGCTGCAGCGTTGTTCGCCCTCGAGATCCTCTCGGCATAAGGTGCCCTAATCGGCACATTAAGCCCTTAAACAAGGATTAATGTGCCGTTTTGGGATCACTACGCCAGCATTTATTCGGTGGGAAGCGCAAGGCTTGTGATGAAGCTAATCGCCACTAAAACGCACAAACCAACCAACAGCGGGATTGAACCAAATTTCTCTAGAACAAGTGCTGCTGCTACAGGGCCTGCAGCCTGGGCGATCAGCATGGGGCGAGCCAACAGCCCCATGCGTGTTCCGTAGCCATCAGCGCCGAATAGAGCCAAGGGTAATGTTCCGCGAGCAATGGTCAGAATTCCATTACCTGCTCCGTAAAGCGCCAGGGCTACGAAGGCTAGCCACGGGATGGCCGGTAAAAGTAGGGCAATACCCACCCCGCATAGCAGGATGGCGATACGAGCCGACCAGGTAGGGTGCAGGTTTCTCCCAATCGAAAACTCAGCAAGGCGTGCCACGACTTGAGATGGCCCAATCATCATTCCTATGGCTAATGCCGTTGAGGTTGCGATGCCAAGCAGTTTCAGCACATCAAGTAGATGGACTGAAACGGAGGAAATCACCAGGGATTGGAATGTCAGTAGCGCTGCCAGCAGGATGAATATGCGATTGGTTAATTTGCTGGCAGTTGCAGTGGACTGGATACTTGCAAGAGGTGCAGATTCATCTGGGGGGCCTTTCTCGCTGGGAATTGCCAGAAGATGGATTGGTAGACCAACTACCAGATGCGTTGCGGCTAAGGCAAAGCAGCTGTACCTCCACCCGATCTGGTGCTCTAGGCCTGCGACCAGTGGCCAGCCTAAGGTGCTGGCAAACCCACCTAGCAAGGTTAGACCAGTCATCGAGGCACGTGCATGGTCGCCAAGTAGTCGTCCGAGTGTCGAAAACGCTGCGTCATAAAGACCAGCAGCCATGCCCGCGCCGATCAGCGTCCATGCTAGGTAATAAACGGCTAAGTTACTGGCTAAGCCCATCAACAGCATACCCATCGCCAAAAATAACGAGCTAGCTGCCAACACGGGGCGTCCCCCACTTCGGTCGATCCATCGTCCCACCATGGGCGAGCAAGCTCCTGCGACCAGCAGTCCCCAAGACAATCCAATTACTACGCTCGTAACTGACCATCCTGTTTCTTTGGTGATTGGTGTCGCAAGAACTGCTGGCAGGTAATAGGTCGAACTCCAAGCGAGGATTTGTGCGATGCCTAATGCCCACACAAGCCTGAGTCGGTTGATAGGTTGCTGGCTGCTTTCTAGGTTTTTCACTAGCTACGGGCTCTTGTGTTTTTCAGACGTAAGCTGCTCAGTTTTGCGTTACAAGCGTGGGGGCGGCTTCCAAATTACGAGCTCGCTTTAGCAAATACGGGAGTATGTGTTCGGCATCAGGCCCCACGCCTCGTAGGGTTGCAGAGGCGAAGTTGCGTTGTTTGGGCAAGCCTACAAAGTACAAGCCTGGGACATGAACTGCTCGCCCGTCGCGTTGCGCCACTCGTCCCTGCTCATCCATTACTGGAAGGCCTTGGAGAAATGGCAGGTTCGGACGAAAGCCAGTGGCAAAAATGAGGCTATCAACGGTTTCATGCTGACCTTCGGCCCAAATCACGCCTGTTGAAGTGACCTCGGAGAACATTGCTGCTTGATTGAAGTCTCCGGATCTCAGAGCCTTTCTGTACGTGCCGTCGTCCAGTACAGGCGTGCTTTGATCGTTTAGCCACTTAGTTTTCTCTAGGCCTGTCCATTTCAACCAAGTATGAAAATCTGCTCCTAATATCCGTTGTGGCGCGAATCGAATCGCCTCTCGCGTGGCCAGAGTCACTGTTGCAACTTTGGATAAATCGTAAGCGATTTGTACAGCGGAGTTCGCAGCGCCAACTACGACGATGCGTTGCCCACTAAATGCTTCTGCATTCCGATAATGAGCACTGTGAAGCTGAGTGCCGCTGAAGTTTTTGAGCCCAGGGATATCGGGTACGTAGGGACGACTGAAGGCTCCTGAGGCCACGACCACCGCTCTCGCCCAGAAGCGTTGTCCGTTCGTTGCAGTGATCCGAAATCCTTCGCCTTCCTGACCTACGTTCGTGACCCTAATCCCTTGAAGGATAGGTAACCGGAAGAAGTCGGCATAACCTTCCAGATAACGCACTACTTCATTCCGAGAAGGGTAGTGGCCTGCTGTTCCAGGAAAAGGAAGTCCCGGAAGAGAGGAATATGCTGCTGGCGAGAACAATTCAAGGCTGTCGTAGTAATTACGCCAGTTCCCACCAGGCTGCGATTGCTCATCAAAAATGCGGAAATTGAGGCCGTGCTGCTTCAGGTGCCAACCGCTAGCCAACCCTGCTTGGCCAGCACCAATGACAACAACATCAAACATCTGATTATTTGCGTTCATGTATGCGCACTTATGCACGTATTTATACAAAAAAGGATTAGTCCTTTTTGCCTGGACAGCACAGCGGGGCGATGCTTTTGGTGTGGAGGAGGATGGCTTCTAGACGCTTGATAATGGCTGGGCCGTCCACTTCATAGAACATCTGGCGCCCTACCTTAGCAGCTCGAACAATCCCCGCTTCCAGTAGCACCTGAAGATGGCGAGATACAACCGAACGCTCCTGAGGCAACTCAGCTGCAATTTCAGTAACATCAGCGCGACCCAATAGCATGACGCGCTTCAGCACGGCGATTCGCGGTGGCTCACACAGGGCTTTGAAGAATGCGCCGTCCAACGATTCGATGGCGGCCTCAATAGCTTGGGTTCGGGTTTGTGATGTATTCATGAAGGAACTATATGTGCATGCACGTGCACATGTAAAGGGCCGGTCAATAATGGACACTACCTCCCAGGCTATCGGTTGGGCAGACTATCAGCCATTGTCGAATGGTAACGCCTTGCACATGTAGCAAGCCGAGCCAGGGCAAAGCCCCCTGAACTGCCCCGTCTGAGAAATCAGAGGTGGCGCTGAGCCTCGTTGATTTACTGCATAGCCCTGTTGCTCAAAAAAGCCTGACGCGGTTGTTGTCAGCAAATGAAATCGAGCGATTCCCTGCTCGGCAGCTATCGCTTCAATGACCCGAAGCACCGCGATACCGACCCCCTTCGATCTGTATGTCGACACTACGACCAAAGAACGCAACAACCCGTCCGTACCATGCGTTTCGAATCCTCCCCATGCGACCGTTTCACCGTCTAGTGTGAACTCAAAAAAGGTTCGGCCTGGAAGATCAATATCGTCTGCTGGAAGATCAGCAGATTTCAGCGCATCGCGAAAGCGCTGCCACTGTCCTCCGGCTATTTCCTTTGCCTGGATCATCATCTTCCCCTCCATTCTCTCATCTCCGTTATGCCGACACGCATGGAACGTTAGGGCGCATACCGAAGCAGTAAACATCATATTCGCTTTACCGAATATCTGCCAAAGCGTATATTCGATTTTCCATATGCATCGAGTTCAACCATGAGCCCTGCTATCAAAGTGCTTTTCGTGTGCGTTGCCAACTCAGCCCGCTCCCTGCTTGCAGAGGCTTTGCTGCGGCACACCGACCCGCGCTTCGAGGCCTTCAGCGCCGGATCCGAACCGTCTGAGGTTGATCCGCGCACGATTCAGGCATTGGAGGCAGTTGGGGTAGATGCAACGGGCCTGTGCAGCAAGTCCATCAGCGAGTTTCAAGCTGATCGATTCGATTACGTAATCACTCTTTGTGATAAATCCGCAAGCGAGTGCCTACCAATGCCCAGCGCAGCTGAAGTCATTGCCTGGGATTTTCCTGACCCAGTAACCAGCGATGATCCTGGCGCATTTCGCCACACGTTCCACGACATCCACGAGCGCATCAAGCTCTTCGTTTTGGTCAAGACCAAACACCTGGAGGATCTATGACAGAACCCATGACCCCCACCACCTTATTCAAGTGCCTGGCGGATGACACCCGAGCAAAAATTTCGCTGCTTGTCGTGAGTGAAGGTGAGCTGTGTGTCTGCGAGCTAACGGCAGCACTCGACCTGAGTCAGCCGAAGATTTCTCGTCATTTGGCGCTGCTGCGCTCTGCCGGTTTGCTGTTGGATCGTCGCCAAGGCCAATGGGTGTACTACCGACTGAATCCTGATTTGCCCGCGTGGGTGACTGCAGTTTTGAAGGAAGTGGTAGACGCCAATCAGCAATGGCTGGAAACCGAGGCTAAGCGCCTCTGCGGCATGAACGACCGCCCGATCAACCAAGCCGTGTGTAGCTGATTCACGCCCAACCGGATTAATGAAATGCTGATTGCCGTATTGATCTTTATCGCCACCATCGTCTTTGTCATCTGGCAGCCCAAGGGGCTGGGGGTGGGCTGGAGTGCGATGTTCGGTGCCATCGTGGCGTTGCTGGCAGGTGTCGTTACCCTTGCCGACATACCAGAGGTTTGGCGCATAGTATGGAACGCTACCGGAACGTTCATCGCGGTCATTATTATTAGTCTGTTGCTTGATGAGGCAGGCTTTTTCAAATGGGCTGCGCTGCATGTCGCCCGATGGGGAGGCGGGAGCACCCGCAAGCTGTTCGCATTTATCGTCCTGCTGGGCGCAGCGGTGTCGGCCCTGTTCGCCAATGACGGAGCAGCATTGATCCTCACACCCATTGTGATCGCGATGTTGCTGGCGCTGCGTTTTTCTCCTGCTGCTACGTTGGCATTCGTTATGGCAGCCGGTTTTATCGCCGATACGGCGAGCTTACCGCTGGTGGTTTCCAACCTGGTCAACATCGTTTCTGCCGACTACTTCGATATCGGCTTCAACGAATATGCTTCGATCATGGTGCCGGTAAACATCGTCAGCGTGGCGGCGACGTTAGCCATGCTGATGTGGTTTTTCCGCAAAGATTTACCAAAGACCTATGACCTCAACCAACTGGACAATCCGGACGAGGCAATCCACGACCGGGCCACTTTTGTAGCCGGTTGGTGGGTGCTGGCACTACTGCTGATCGGCTTCTTTGTCATTGAGCCATTGGGGGTGCCAATCAGCGCCATTGCAGCGGTCTGTGCATTCATTCTTTACGTCATCGCGGCTCGTGGTCACGCCATCAACACAAGCAAGGTGCTCAAAGAGGCGCCATGGCAGGTGGTGATTTTTTCTTTGGGTATGTACCTGGTTGTTTATGGCCTGAAGAACGCCGGCCTGACCGACCACATCGCGCAGATCCTGAACGTGTTCGCCGGTTATGGCGTTTGGGGCGCGTCCCTTGGTACAGGGCTGCTGACAGCGTTGCTGTCTTCGATCATGAACAACATGCCCACCGTTCTGGTAGGCGCCTTATCCATTCATGCCGCCGAAGTCGATGGTGTTGTCCAGCAAGCGATGGTTTACGCCAACATCATCGGCTGCGACCTGGGCCCGAAGATCACCCCAATTGGGAGCTTGGCAACTCTGTTGTGGCTGCACGTGCTCGCCCGGAAAAATATAACGATCAGCTGGGGTTACTACTTCAAGACCGGGATCGTGCTGACCGTGCCCATCCTCGTCGCCACATTGTCCGCCCTGGCACTGCGCCTCAGTTTTTGAATCAAGGAATCGTCTGATGAAAGTCTTGTTCATGTGCACCCACAACAGCTGCCGCAGCATCCTGTCCGAGGCGCTTTTCAACCACTTGGCGCCCGAGGGTGTAGAAGCCGTCAGCTCAGGAAGTTTTCCCAGTGGACGGGTGAATCAACGGGCATTGCAAACACTGGAGGAGGCGGGTATTTCCACGGCGGGCTTGAGCAGCAAGGCTTCGGATGCTTTTGAAGGTTCGCCTCCAGACATCGTGATCACTGTCTGTGACCGGGCAGCGGGTGAGGCATGCCCAATCTTCTTTGGGCCAGCTTTGAAGGCGCATTGGGGGCTGGCCGACCCATCTGACGCTAGCGGGTCGGAAGCCGAGATCACCGCAGCGTTTGAAACCACACTCGCCAAAATTCACGAGCGCGTGAGCGCATTTCTTGCGCTGCCACTGAAGACCATCAGCGCTGAACAGTTGAAAGCTGAACTGAATCGCATCGGTTCGCTTTAAAGATCAACCGAGGCGGTGCCCAACCTGGCGTCGCCGTAGGAGTTTTTATGCAAGACACATTGCCGAACGTACACGCCGACCTGATCGAAATTCCGTCGCTGGAGCAACTGGAGCCGCGTACACCGTCACTCCATAAGCCTCGAATCTTGCTTCTGTATGGATCGACGCGAGAGCGCTCTTTCAGCCGGTTGGTGACTCAGGAAGCAGCCCGCTTGTTGGAGGAGTTTGGCGCCGAAACCAAAATCTTCGATCCCTCGGGTTTGCCGCTGCCGGACGATGCTCCGGATACACATCCCAAAGTCGCGGAATTGCGCGAACTCATGCAATGGTCTGAAGGACAGGTGTGGTGTTCGCCTGAGCGGCACGGCTCTATGAGCGCAGTATTCAAGGCCCAGATCGACTGGGTTCCGCTTGCGATTGGTGCTGTTCGACCTACGCAAGGAAAGACCCTTGCAGTAATGCAGGTCTGTGGTGGCTCGCAATCTTTCAACGTGGTCAACCAACTACGGGTATTGGGGCGGTGGATGCGCATGTTCACCATCCCAAATCAATCTTCGGTGGCCAAGGCGTTTACCGAGTTCGACGAGACAGGCCGTATGAAACCGTCCTCGTACTACGACCGACTGGTGGACGTGATGGAAGAGCTGATGAAGTTCACGCTGCTGTTGCGGGGTCGCCAGGACTACTTGGTTGATCGCTACTCCGAGCGTAAAGAGTCAGCTGAAGAGCTGTCCAACCGCGTCAACCAGCGCTCCATTTAACGTCACCGCGAGGAAACGGTATGAGTCAGATAACGATCTATCACAACCCGCAATGTGGAACCTCTCGCAATACTTTGGAACTGATCCGCAACAGCGGAGAAGAGCCGACTGTTATCGAGTACCTAAAGACACCACCTGACCGCACCACGCTTGTCAGGTTGATCAAGGATATGGGTATCGAGGTGCGGGCCCTCCTTCGTATCAAAGGCACTCCTTACGAGGAGCTGGGACTGGGCGATACGTCACTTACTGATGACCAGCTCATCGATGCCATGATGGCTCATCCCATCCTGATCAATCGCCCCATCGTTGTGACGCCTTTGGGTACACGCTTGTGTCGTCCGTCAGAGGCAGTCCTCGACCTTCTGCCGCAGGAGCAGCGCGGCAGCTTCGTCAAAGAAGACGGACAAGTCGTCATTGATGAGAATGGCCGTAGGGTTTAAACCGATGTAAAGCAGATAGGCCTGGAGAGATGCTGGTGAATCAAAACTCGAAATTTGATGTAGTGGTCATTGGAGGTGGCCAATCCGCGCTCACCGTAGCCTATTTTTTGAGGCGTACAGGCCTTTCCTACGTATTACTCGACGCCGAGTCGGCACCGGGAGGGGCCTGGCGGCATGGGTGGGATTCTCTGAGACTATTCTCGCCGTCTGCTTGGAGCTCAATTGCCGGCTGGCCCATGCCAGCAGTATCCGAGGGGACTCCTGGGCGGGACGATGTTGTCGACTATCTAACTCAGTACGAGCGCCGATATGACTTCCCCATCATCCGTTCCACGCGGGTGACCCATGTCGAGAACATCGAAGGCGGGTTGCGCGTTTTTTCCGGGGATACTTACTGGGATGCCAATACGGTCATCAGTGCAACAGGCACGTGGAGCAGTCCGGTTATTCCAACCTATCCAGGGCAGGAGCTTTTCGAGGGGCAGCAAATCCATTCCGCCCATTACGTTGGGCCGAGAGAGTTCGAAGGGAAGGCAGTGCTGGTCGTTGGCGGTGGTAACTCGGGTGCCCAGATTTACGCCGAAGTTTCAAAGGTGGCTCACGCAACCTGGGTGACTCAGCAATCGCCAAAATATCTTCCAGATGAGGTCGATGGCCGCGTCCTGTTCGAGCGGGCCACTGCTAGATTGAAGGCGCAACAAGATGGGATTGAGCCTCAACAGCCCGTTGGAGGGCTGGGAGACATTGTAATGGTGCCACCGGTAAAGGAAGCTCGCGAACGCGGCGTGCTGAACACGGTGCGGCCATTTACGCATTTCACCTCAACAGGTGTTGTGTGGCCATCGGGGGCCGAGACGAAGATCGATGCCGTCATCTGGTGTACTGGATTTTCTCCAGCGCTCGACCACCTGAGCAACCTGGGTATCGTTGGCGATGACGGCAAAGTCGCCGTGAATGAAAACCGGAGTGTTGCTTCACCTAATCTGTGGCTGGTGGGCTACGGCGATTGGACGGGGCTCGCTTCCGCGACATTGATCGGAGTAACCCGCACCGCTCGAGATGTAGTCAAGCAAGTGCAAAGCTATCTCGCTGAGTTTGACTGATGTCTACCGCAGCCCCGACGACAAGGCAGCATGCGACCCTGATTGGCTCAATGGGTTGTAACCAAATTCTTGCGTGGGGCTCCACGTTTTATCTGCCGGCAGTTCTAGCTGAACCCGTTTCGCACTCACTAAATACATCCGTTCCCGCTGTAGTGGGCGCCTTATCGTGGTCTCTGCTTGTCGCTGGAATATGCGCGCCTGTAGTCGGCAGGACTATTGATAAGCATGGCGGAAAATGGGTGCTCGCCAGCAGTTCGCTTTTGCTGGCCCTTGGTTTAATCACCATGTCTTTCGCATCAGGGCTGTTCGTCTACTACATCGCATGGACAGTTTTGGGTTTGGGCATGGCCGCAGGCCTGTATGACGCTGGATTCGCGACACTGGGCCGACTGATGGGGGCAAGGGCGAGAGGCTCGATGACCGGACTGACACTCATAGCGGGCTTCGCAAGCACGGTCGCTTGGCCTTTCCTGGCGTCGATGGATGCGAGCCATGGATGGCAAACCACCTGCAGGGTGCTTGCCTTAATCCATCTTGCTGTAGGTTTGCCCCTTCACCTGCTAACGGTTCCATTGCCTACGCCGCGAGCAACTGAGTCCGCCAAGATCGCCAAAGCATCGTACGCGCCTGCTGATCCACGCTTAGCGTGGATCGCCTTGCTGTTCACATTACATGCGTTCGTAATGTCAGCTTTGGCGGTCAATCTAATAGCGCTCCTGCGTAGCCATGAAATTTCCGCCGCCATGGCAGTAACGCTCGGAGCGCTGATGGGGCCGTCTCAAGTTGTCGCTCGACTTTTGGAATATGCGTTTGGCCGCAGCGCTCATCCGGTATGGATAGCAAGGCTAGGGATTCTGGCTTGCATCGTCGGACTGTTGGCCTTGGGGCCGGGGATGGTGATGCTGTCCCTTATCGCAGTGATTACCTTCGGCGGTGGAAATGGGATCATGACCATCGCCAGAGGAACAGTCCCACTTACACTGTTGGGCAGCACCAACCTAGGCATGCACCTTGGCCTGATCGCTCGCCCAGTGTTGGTTGCACAAGCGGTAGCGCCCATGGCATGCGCATACATCCTGGTGCAGCTTGGCCCAAACTGGCTAATTTGGATCATGGCCGGGATATTGGGCATCGGCGCTTTGGTCGCATTCACCAAACTACCAGCCTTCACCCCATCACTGGCTTGATTTCAACCTGGGGGAAGAGAATAGGTTCCAGTGGAGGGGTTGCCTGGCACAGCCCGAGCCGCCAATAGCCGACGTCGTGCCATTTCCCAAGCTTGAAGCCTACCTCTGGATACGTCCCTATATGGGTGAATCCTAGCGACTCGTGCAGGCCCACGCTGCCTTCATTGGGCTGCGCAATTCCAGCGTAAGCGGCGCGAAAACGCTGTTTCTCAAGAATCGGAAGCAACGTCTCATAGAGTTCACGGCCAACACCCTGGCGGCGAGCTGATTCAGCTATGTACACCGTCACGTCAACAGCCCATCGGTAGGCTGCACGTGCACGATGCTGGCTTGCGTATGCATATCCCTTGATCTCACCACCTTCTTCAGCCACAAGGTAGGGATATGTCTGAAGTGTCGTCGCTATCCGCTGAGCAATCTCCTCAACGCTTGGTGGGGTTTCTTCGAATGAGATCGCCGTGTTCGAAACTATGGGGGCATAAATGCGCTGGATGCCTTCTGCATCTGCTACTGCCGCCGTACGGATTTTCAAAGCCATGTAGGTCGTCCCTGATTCGAAAGTTGAACATTACCCTTTTTGGATCAGCCTTGAACATGGTCGTTATGGACGCTACCATTCGCCTAATTCGGTTAGCTAGAGCCTCTACATCGATTTGACTGATTCAACCTCAACATATTTGTACTTCTTCCTCGCAGCCTTCACAGCCTGCTGCTCAGCAAGCAACGAGCTCAACGTATCAGCCTCGTGAATCAGCTCGACCATTTTCCCTTCAAACTCGTTTCCAACCCGTAACGTAACCCTCAGCCTGGGCGTAAAAGCTTTCGCTTTCTTCTTGGCTGCTGGAGCAACCACCGGTTTCGCGGGCACAACTTCTTCCACAGGCTCTTTTACTAGAGGTGCGGGGGTAATCCCCCCATTCCTAAAACTCACCAGAAGTAGACCTCAGGCCACCAGGGCCAACTTCTGTTTTGGGGTAATGCCGCCGAGGGC
>RCMZ01000550.1_pt1 | contig 25155 bp, 25 predicted proteins | sample 2041141 | NCBI WGS metagenome assembly RCMZ01 (sample SAMN09708263, study PRJNA481090) | Wastewater metagenome, whole genome shotgun sequencing project. | biome: sewage; isolation source: Davis station wastewater (DW) | place: Antarctica: Davis Station | collected 2010-03-01
ACTTCCACAGAGGGTATTTATTCAGCATGACGCCGCCCGCTTATGACGCGGGGCGCATTGCGCGCCCCGTCGATGTTTATAATTTTGAATTCAGATGGCTTTCAGCGTGCCCTTGGGCAGGGTCGCCGCGATGGCCATTTTCTGGATTTTCAGTTCAACGGTATCGGACACTTCGATGACCACGAAGTCATCGGAAACCTTGACGATCTTGCCCGCGATACCACCGGAGGTGACCACTTCGTCGCCCTTCTGCAAGCCGCCCAGCAGGTTCTTCTGCTCTTTGGCGCGCTTGGCCTGGGGACGCCAGATCATCAGGTAGAAAATAACCAGGAAGCCGACCAGAAACACCCATTCAAAACCGGTACCGGCGGGGGCGCCAGCAGCTGGGGCAGCATCAGCAGCAAAAGCAGCGGGAATCAGAAAGCTCATGTAGCGCTCCTCTATAGAGACGTGAAAAGTAGGGTCTAAATGCTTGGCCTGGATCAGTCCAGCGGCGGCGTTGGCAAGCCACGACGGGCATAGAAGGCATCCACGAAGGCGGCCAATGTACCCTGTTGAATAGCCTCGCGCAAACCAGCCATCAGGCGCTGGTAATGACGCAAGTTATGGATTGTATTCAACATACTGCCCAGCATTTCGCCGCATTTATCCAGGTGATGCAGATACGCGCGGGAGAAGTGCTGACAGGTGTAGCAATCGCAGGTCGGGTCGAGCTTCGAGTCGTCATGCTTGTGCACCGCGTTACGGATTTTCAGCACGCCGGTGTCGACGAACAGGTGGCCGTTACGCGCGTTGCGGGTTGGCATCACGCAATCGAACATGTCCACGCCGCGGCGCACACCTTCAACCAAATCTTCCGGCTTGCCCACACCCATCAGGTAACGGGGTTTGTCGGCCGGCAATTGCGGTGGCAGGAAGTCCAGTACGCGAATCATCTCTTCCTTCGGCTCACCCACCGACAGACCGCCAATGGCCAGACCGTCGAAGCCGATTTCATTCAGGCCCTCCAGCGAGCGCATACGCAGGTCCTGGTGCATGCCGCCCTGGACGATGCCAAACAGTGCCGCGGTGTTGTCGCCGTGGGCGATCTTCGAGCGCTTAGCCCAACGCAGCGACAGCTCCATGGAGCGGCGCGCCACATCTTCATCGGCCGGGTAAGGCGTGCACTCGTCAAAGATCATCACGATATCGGAACCGAGATCGCGCTGCACCTGCATCGACTCTTCCGGGCCCATAAACACCTTGGCGCCGTCGACCGGCGAGGCGAAGGTCACGCCCTCCTCCTTGATCTTGCGCATCGCCCCCAGGCTGAACACCTGGAAGCCGCCGGAATCGGTAAGGATCGGCCCTTGCCACTGCATAAAGTCATGCAGGTCGCCGTGCCGCTTGATCACTTCGGTACCAGGGCGCAGCCACAGGTGAAAGGTGTTGCCGAGAATGATCTGCGCGCCAATCGCCTCGATGTCGCGCGGCAGCATGCCCTTGACCGTGCCGTAGGTGCCCACCGGCATAAACGCCGGGGTTTCCACCACGCCACGGGGAAAGGTCAGACGCCCGCGCCGAGCCCGACCATCGGTGGCCAGGAGTTCAAAAGACATGCGGCAATTGCCCGTCATAACTGTTCCTCGGGCCCACGCGGGGCGGGATTGCGGGTAATGAACATGGCATCACCGTAACTGAAAAAGCGATAACCCTGCTCGATGGCGACGCGGTACGCCGCCATGGTCTCGGGATAACCAGCAAACGCCGACACCAGCATCAGCAGGGTCGACTCGGACAAATGGAAGTTGGTCACCAGGGCGTCGACCACATGGAAGGGTCGCCCAGGGTAAAGAAAGATATCGGTGTCGCCGCTGAACGGCTTCAGCTCGCCATCGCGGGCGGCACTCTCCAGCGAGCGCACGCTGGTGGTGCCCACGGCGATGACCCGCCCGCCCCGCGCCCGGCAAGCGGCGACGGCCGCCACCACGGCAGCGTCGACCTCCAGCCACTCGCTGTGCATGTGATGGTCTTCGAGACGCTCGACGCGCACCGGCTGAAAGGTGCCGGCGCCGACATGCAGGGTGACAAAGGCCGTCTCCACGCCCATCTGGCGGATCGCTTCGAGCAGGGCCTGATCAAAATGCAGGCCCGCCGTTGGCGCTGCCACGGCGCCCATGCGGTCGGCGTACACCGTCTGGTAGCGCTCGCGGTCGGCGTCTTCATCCGGGCGATCAATATAGGGCGGCAGCGGCATATGGCCGACCCGCTCCAGCAGCGGCAATACATCTTCACTGAAGCGCAGCTCAAACAAGGCATCGTGGCGCGCCAGCATTTCGGCCTCGGCGCCGCCGTCGAGCAGAATTGTCGAACCCGGCTTGGGCGACTTGCTCGAGCGCACATGGGCCAGCACGCGGCGCGTATCCAGCACTCGCTCGACCAGCACTTCCAGCTTGCCGCCGGACGCCTTCTGGCCGAACAGGCGCGCCGGAATCACTCGGGTGTTGTTGAACACCATCAGATCGCCTGGGCGCAGATACTCCAGTAAATCCGGAAATTGGCGATGAGCCAAGGCACCCGTGGCCCCATCCAGCGTCAGCAGGCGGCTGGCGCTACGATCAGGCAACGGATGACGGGCAATCAGGGCTTCGGGCAAGTCGAAGGTAAAGTCGGCAACGCGCATATAAAGAGGTCGTTTTGCAGGGCCACAAAGTTTAGCGGAAATAGCGCAATCTGACCACGCAGGTGGATTGACCGACGGCTTTTCCCTCCCTATACTTCGCGCCCATTGTTGCCCTGATGGCGGAATTGGTAGACGCGGCGGATTCAAAATCCGTTTTCGAAAGGAGTGGGAGTTCGAGTCTCCCTCGGGGCACCATCACATAGTTTCGGGACGTACCAAAACGACCTGAAACGCATAGAAAACCGGCCTCTGAGCCGGTTTTTTATTGCCTGCAATTCCCTACACCTTCCTTGTAAGCCCACATGATTGTGAGTAGATTCGTGAGTAGATTGAGTTCGGTCTAAATTCTACTCACACCAGAGGCGCTATTTCACCACTGGTTCGGCCTGCCAGGAGGCGTCATGCCGCTGACCAATCAAACAATTCTCACCGCCAAGCCTAAGCCCAAGCTATATCGCCTAGCAGACGCCAACGGGCTATGTTTGGAAGTTGCGCCGACCGGCGCCAAGCTGTGGCGATACCGCTACCGCTACAACGGCACAGCCAAAATGCTTTCTTTAGGCGCCTATCCAGGCGTGACCCTTGCAGGTGCTCGCCAGAAGCGTGACGCCGCCCGCCTACTCCTCAACGAAGGCACCGACCCGGCCGCAGAGCGCCAAGCCACGAAACAGGCGAAAGCCATAGAAGGGCTGACTTTTGAAACATTGGCTCGCGAATGGCACGCCTTTCAGGTACCGCGCTGGGCCAAAGCCACTGCCGACAAGTCCGCAGCCTATCTTGAGTCAGACCTATTACCCGATCTGGGCAAGCGCCCAATCAAGGCCATCACACGCCCTGAACTGGTAGCACTACTGCGCAAGATCGAAGATCGCGGCGCCCATAACGTCGCCAAGAAAGCCCGACAATGGCTAAGCCAGATATTCCGCTTCGGCCTGGCCAAAGGCGTAGTGGACGCCAACCCAGCAACCGACCTAGATGTCGTGGCCGCCCACGCCCCCGCCATCCGGCACCACCCTCACGTTACCTTTGCCGAACTGCCTGAACTGTTGGCCAAGCTTGAGGCCGCCAATATCAATATCGCTACTCGGCTCGCCGTGCGCCTGCTAGTGCTGACCGGCGTTCGTCCGGGCGAACTGCGCGGCGCGCCCTGGACAGAGTTCGATCTGGACAGCGCCACCTGGACGATTCCTCAAGCCCGCATGAAAGCACGGCGCCCACATATCGTCCCCCTCCCCCATCAGGCAGTGACGATCCTTCACCAACTTCAGGAGCTAACAGGGGCCTACACACTGGTATTTGCCGGGCGCAATGACACCACCCGCCCAATGAGCGAGAACACCGTCAATAAAGCACTGAAAGTTGCCGGCTATGAGGGTCGCCAAACTGGTCATGGGTTCCGCCACTTGCTGAGCACCGAACTCAATGGCCGCGCCTACAACCGCGACTGGATCGAACGCCAGTTGGCACATGGCGATAATGACGAAATGCGTGACACCTACAACCATGCCAATTATCTGGAGCAACGCCGGAACATGATGCAGGCCTGGGCTGACTCAATAGATGCGCTCTGCTCTGGCGCCAACGTGGTGAGCATCAAGCGCAAGGCTTAACGAATTTGGCTGACCTAGCCCGACGGGGCGAAAAGCGGGCACCCACCCGCCTGGAGAGCCGATCTATTCAGCATGGGTAATGCCTTGGGAGGGTGTAGCACATGAGCGAAGATCAGCTAAGGTCGCCTGAGTATTTTGAATGGCTTCTACATGAGCACCTAATGATTAAGGAGCATGTATCTATTCCGTGGAAAGAACTGGCCGAGGCCGAACCCGACCGTGACTCACGTCTTTCTGACCCAGCTATTCTGGCAGCTTTAAGGAGAGTCAACACCGCAAGAGAAGAGGGAGACGAACCCTCCGGCGAGGACTTACAAACTGTCAAGGACGGATTAGGCTATCAAAACCCTTTGCTGAAATTCGTTAATTCCTACAACTGGTATCACGACGATTCCGACGAAGGCCATAACTGGGCAGAGCATGTTCTAACCGAATTAACACATGCTGAGACGTTAGAAGATTTGCAGATGTTTAGTGTCAGTGACTGGCACGTATGCGCGAAATTACTGCAAGGTGACATACCGGTTCCCCGTAGAATTATCGGGGAGCTTTTGGAGAAAATAATAACAGAAGGGATGCAGGAAAAAGCTAACATCCCGGCCCTTGGAATAACAACGCCCAAGCGCGGAAGGCCGTCTAATCCAGTTGAGCGCGAGCGATATCTAACTGGCCTTAGATATCAGTTTCGCGCCATGACAGAAAAGGAGGGCATGACCGCCACCAGGGCATACGAAATAATTGCCGACAAACAGAACAAGGACGCCTCAACAATCCGCCGTGACCTTGAGCGGTTCACTATAGAGCGCGAGCGAAAAAAGAAAGATATGCAAGCCCGCCTTGCGAAAAATAAAGAAGAACAGGCGCACTTGCTTGAAAAGTTTATGGAATACCAGGAAAGCGAAACCCGGTAATCGGAGAAAGATTAGACGGGGATAAAGAAGCGATTTAACCCCGCATAACAACCGCAAACCCGCCCGTATCTTGTAGCCATGTTCCCAACGCCACCCAAGGAGGCTCACAACATGGCCGCACATACAAACCCCAACCAACTTCCCCGCCGCTTTATCAAGTTACCCAAGGTTAAGGACTACACCAGCCTTTCCACGTCCGAGATTTACCGCCGCATCGCTGCCGGCACCTTCCCCACCCAGATCACCCTTGGCCCAAAGTCTGTGGCCTGGGTCGAAGCCGAGGTACTGGCCTGGTGCGACTCGCTGGTTGCCCAGCGTGGGGAGGCTGCGTAAATGACGATCAAAAATATGGCCGACCAATCGGCCAGCCTCAAAAAGCCTCATATCCACGACACCAGTAGCACCGCGCAACGCTGCCGCTTGCTTGAACGCCTGCGCCTGCAGCCAGTGGATACCATCACCGCCCGCAGTGAGCTGAACATCATGATGCCGGCAGCTCGCGTAAAAGAACTGCGCGACCGTGGGCACGATATCCGCCGCCACCTCATCAGCCTGACTGACGATCACGGCCGCACCCACCACGGCATCGCTCTGTACTTCCTGAGCACCAGCACCACCTCCGTCCACGCCGAGATTTAACCCATGAAAATCCAAAAAGGCACACAAGTGCCAACGGGAGCGGCTTGCCAAAATTTGACCCAGCGCTACCTGTTCACCCTGGCCCCTGCAAGTGCAGATCTGGTGCTGCTGATTGCTATCGAGGTACTGCTGATATGGTCGTAAACCCCATTCAATCCACGCCACACCTCGCTCAAGAGCAGGCAGCCGCAAAGGGCCGAGTGATGAGCATCCTCGATCACAACCCGGATTTGGCCGACGTGATCCGCAATGACAGCCATGCACTGGCATTGATTGCTGAAAGCGAGGCCAACCGGCAAATGCTCGACGAAAGCCTGCGTACGCCATTACCACTGCCGGTACCGCTGCTGCCTGACTTGGAGACTGCCACTCCTTACCCGCTGCAGGCTTTGGGCAAGCTGCTGGGGGGCGCAGTTGACGCCATTGTCGAAGCAGTACAGGTGCCGGACGCACTGGGCGCCCAGTCTGTCCTTATGGCTGCAGCAATGGCGGCACAAGCCCACGGTAACGCGCAGCGTGCAGGCCAACTGATCCCGTTGTCGCTGTTCGGCCTGACGGTGGCCGAGTCTGGCGACCGTAAGTCGGCGGCGGATAGGCTGGCCCTGTGCGCCCACCAGGCACGCCAGCGTCACCTGCTGGAAAGCTACAAGGCCGAAGCCAAGGAGTATCGCAACCAACGGGATGCCTACCAAAGAGCGCGCGCGGCCATTCTCGACAAAGCCAAAGGCGACCCCGATGCAGTGGCCGCCGAGCTTGGCAACCTGCAAGAGCCTACGGAGCCACCATCGCCACTGATCATTGCCGAGGAGCCAACCTTGGAGGGTCTGCAAAAATCACTGCTGCGTGGCCACGCATCGCAGGGGCTGTTCAGTGATGAGGGCGGCCAGTTCTTCGGTGGCCATGCCAGCAAACCGGAGAACATGCTCAAGAGTGTGGCCGGCCTCTCCAAACTCTGGGATGGCGCCCCTATCATCCGCACCCGCGCCGCCGAAGGTGAGAGCGCATCACGCTGCGGTTGCCGCCTGAGCGCGCACTTGATGATTCAGCCCATCGTCGCGCAGGCGGTGCTGGGCAACCCAATGATGCAAGGCCAGGGTTTTCTTGCACGGTTCCTGATTGCATGGCCGCAATCGCTTGCGGGCAGTCGTTTTTATCGGGACGCCGACCCCACCAAGGATATCCGGCTGGTCCGCTACTGGCATCGCATGGCAAGCCTGCTGACCTTAGAGCCGCAACGCGATGAGCACGACGAACCGGCGCCCCCCATTTTGCAGCTTACGCCAGACGCATTGGCCGCTTGGATCATTGAGCATGACGCCATCGAGGTCGCGCTCGGCCAAGGTGGCGACCTGCAAGAAATCAAGCCAACCGCCGCCAAAGGCGGCGAGAACTTGCTGCGCATTGCTGGCGTGCTGGCGGTAATAGAGGGAAGTGACTGCATTACCCAGCACATCGTTAAACGTGCCGGCATGCTGGTGCGCTGGTATTTGGCTGAAGCCTTGCGCCTGACCAATCCCGCCAAGAGCGAGCCGCACTTGATTGCAGCACAACGCCTGCTGGATTGGCTGCACAGTAATGACTGGCAGACCTTCGAGGCTCGCACGTTGCAGCGTGAGGGGCCGCGCTTCGTGCGCAAAAGCGCCACCCAGCGTGATGCAATGCTGGCCGTGCTCACGGAGCACCATCAATTGCTCACCTGCGATGGCAAGCAATTCCGGCTCAACCCCTTGGCGACAACGGCGACAACGGCGACACCAGCCGTCCCGCAAGACCTTGGCAATGGCGACGCCATGGCGACATCCGGCGACAAAATCCCAGCAGCAAATGCTCTGTCGCCGCGTGTCGCCACCCTGTCGCCTGCTCAGGCCCGAGCAAATCAGCCGGTTGTCGCCGTTGTCGCCACTGTCGCCAAACCAACAATGTTTGGTGGCGAACTGTGAACGCCGCCGAACTGCTGATCATGGCTGCCGCAGAGGGCGTGCAGCTAGCGCTGGACGGAGAACGCCTCACCTGGAACGCCGATCACCAACCGCCCGCTGAACTCCTGGTCGAGATCAAGGCCCACCGCCAAACAATCATCGCCGCACTGATCGCGACCAATGACTTATCTATTGCGGCAACGGCTTTACCCGATGAACTGCAGCATCCAATCCACACCGCCGCAACGGCAGCGCTTGAATGGGTTGCCGCCCGCGACCAGTACATCACCCACCTGATGGCGTGCCGCGCCTGCTACGCACCAACCGGGCGCTACTGTGCCGCAGGTGCTGGGCTGCGTCAGCAATATGACCAAACACCAATGGAGCAACGACCATGACGCAAAGCATTATCCTCAAGTTTGCTCGTATCGGTGAAAAGCCCAGCACCAGCAAGCGCGATGCACTGACCATTACCCGCCGCGTATTGCGCCACGTGTGCAAAGCCAAGCGCGCCATCTACGACGAGCGCCACGCGATGCGTCGACAGGCCGTCAAGTTGCGCCAGTTTCTGCCGTTCACCGCTCAAGCCGTGGCCGATCTGGAGCGGCTAGCCAGCAACCACGAAGCCGATTGCCTGGGAGCCATGCACCGGGTACTGCTCGACTATGGCCAGACCATCATCCACGACAGTGACGGCATCGCAGACGCCCTTGGCTTTGATGGACTGTGCGACCACCTGAACATCAACCCGATACACCGTGAGCAGGCAAAACAGAAAGGTGGCGAGAGTTTGCACGGGCTGGCGTTCATCGCGCGCATGGAAGACAGCATGACCGATCACAGCGACGCATGGGGAGCGGGTGGCCCGCTGTTCGAGGCGTGCCAGGCGGCCATGTGCGAGTTCATCCTCACCTGCCCTGACCACCTGCTGCCCGATCCGTTCGCACCAGGTGAAATGTTCGGCCCGAAGCTACCGCCGCAACTGCGCGTGGTGTGATGATCACCGCCAAGAATTGTGGCCAGCAGGTGGTTACCAAAACAAGGTTACCACTCGGTTACCAGCCAATTGAGCCATTTCCGAGCGATCAATACTCCGCACTGCGGGATGATTCCAAGCACGCTTACGCCGCAAGAACCTGTCGCTCGGATTGCTAGGGGCTAACGATGGGCAATCAGCAGCCAGGGTTTCAAGTGCAGTACACGAAAGCGCAAGGATGCGTGACGTGCAAATGTTTGATCCGAGATTGCCCCGCCCGGAACAGCCGCAGGTATCCAGACCGTGGTATCCACGCTGGTATCCAGCCAAACCAGCTATTTGCCCACGCCCGAAAAGATAAACTGCACAGCGATCAGGGGAGAGCCAAGGGTTAGCGTTACGACGGTTAGCGTCGAGGTTAGTGCGAAAAACCAACCCAAAAACGCCGCACTGTCGATCTGACTGTGGTTAACACTGCGACGGTTAACAGCCGATTAACACGAAAAGCGCATGGTTTCCAAGACGGTGGTTTCCAAGCAAGTTTCCACGGAAACCAAGGTTTCAGAGCGCCAGGTAGTCGAAGACAACACCATAGCCATCGCTGACGTGCGCCTTGCAGTAGAGGAGCATCACAATGGCTGCGCGGAACCGTGTCGGCTACAACCGGATAGAGGAAGGCTGGCGTGCAGGTCTAATGAGCCCGCGACAGCTAGCGGCGATCTACACCCATGGCACGGGCGAAAAGGTATCGCATGCCGCAACTATCAAGCACTTCACGGCGCAAAGTATCCTTCGCGACCTGTCCGCCAAAAGCAAGGTGAAGTCCGACTCCATGGTTACAGCGAAGGTTACGCAGAAAACCAAGCCTCCATCTGCTGGTTGCCACTCAGGTTGCCAGCACTCGGCGTTGTTTGGCCGGTGCGCATTAGGCCGCCAGCACTTGCTTTAACTGGCTCAGTACGCCGGCGCGGCCTCAGTTACCAGACGCCCTTCTAGGTCAAAGCCCTTGTCTGTCAGTCGCGCATTAATCCGCGTGTCATCGCTGCTGATGGTTAACTGGCCGCCGCAACCGGGATGCTCAAAGCCGATAGGCTTAGGCAGAGACTCAGCGCCGCAGTAATCGACCTGGTGAGGCGGCAGCCGCAGGCAATCCTCCGATCCGCAGCGCAGGCAACGCGCCCGGCTGACTCTTGTGGACAATACTTCGCGCGCCAGGCGGTAATCGGCCAGCGCCTCTGCTGCCGATTCGACCTCGTACTCTAGACTTGCTTGCTCGACGCTTTTTCTAGGCTGAAACGGCCACCAACGCTTTCGGGGTGGATTAGCCGCGAGCACTTCACCCAGTTCAGCCTGAAAGGTTTCCAGCCTTTGTTGACACTCCAGTTCGCCCTCAGCATCTGGCAAGACTTCAACTGCCTTTATGCCACTACAGGCGTTACACCAGCCCATTGCGACGCGCATCCGCACCTTGAGTTCGCCATACAGGTAATACCTGTAGCCCCAGGTGCCTAAATCCCAACAGCTAAGATCGCACGCGGTACATCCGTAGGTAGCGACTGGCATCGACATGATTGATCTTCCCTGGCTGAGCTAACGCTCGAATGACACCTAATCGCTCGCGGAGAGCTGTGCGAGATGGCGACTGATGCGTGCATTGCTCCAGTTGGTCGCCTGGTTCAACAGCTCTTGCTGCAGGTAAGCGACCACATCAAGACGAAATACCGGGTATGGCTCGCGCTCATCTTCCGGCTCACTGTCCCAATCATCGGCCTCCTGGGTCAGCAGCCATAGCGCATCCACCTCATAAGGCTTCAACTCGCTCACGCGGTATTCGATAAGGCTGACCATGGTTTCTAAATAGGCCTGCCACGAGAAAGAAAGCCCCCACTGCTGCTGAACACAGATCTCGTCCCAAACGCTCCTCAGCCCGCTGCACTCGCCTAGCAGCAGAGACTCCTGCATTCGCTGTAGGTCGCGAATGCAGGCACCCAGCAAGCGCTGGCAAAGCGCACGCCCGAGATCGCGGGTTATCTGGTACTCCGAAAGCTTCCGTTGCTTTGCCATGCGCTGCTGCTCCCTTGCATGCTGCCTGGGCTTTAAATATCCAACCGAGGCAGCGCGTTGACGATCTTCATGGTTTCCAGGCTAACGGTGACCACACGCAGGAACAGCTCCAATGGGTACTTGGGGTTGTTCATTGTTTCGCAGGCCCAGTCGTTGGCGTCGTTGGTGATGCCGCTGTCTTTGTGGGTGCTGACGCATTGGCGCTCGACGACCCAATCCAGCGCGGGTTTGCCGTTGACGATGTAGTCGTAGGCCGCTAACGGGATGCCAGTGACGGTGATCTTGGCGTTGTAGTGCAAGGTGGTGAGGTCTTTGTCCTTGCCCTTCTTGCCGTACTTCATCTTGGTTACGCGGTAGTCGCTGTCGCTGCTGGCGCTGCTTTGCACGTTGGCGGGGTACATGGGCACGGTTTCGTAACCCAGGTGCAAATCAGCCAGCGCACGGCCGGCCTTGGAGTAGGCCCAGAAGTCAGCAGCGGCTTTTACCGCCGGTATGCGCGGCAACTCTTTGCTGAGGTTGTCAGCGTACTTATCGCGGTACTCAGGCGAATGCAGAAGGCCGTAGACGTAATAGAACAGGTCTTCCTTGCTGATGACTTCGCCAGGGTAGGCGGCGCTGAAGTGCGCCAGTCCTTCGTCGCTGATGGCGTCGCGGCGAGTGCTGGCGCTGGGCGGTGCTGGTGCGTCAAACAGGCCTGGCGCTACTGCGCTGGTCTTAGCTTGGTCTTCGGGGCTGTCATACAGATAAAGCGGGAAACACTGCTCTCCGCCATCGGGAGAGAAGCCAGGAGTGCGATCAGCAATTAGCGCAATCTGGCCTTGTGACCACCGAGCCTTAACCATAATTACCAGGTTCGCCGCTCCATCCTTAGGGAAAATGCGCGGCATTTGGTAGACCATTTCGTTGAAACGGCGATTGAAGTAAATCCACTGTTTGGTGAACGGACGGTAGAGACTTGTTGCCATACAGTCAGCGTCAAAGGTAAAGCGCCGATCTTTGGCAAGCTCTTGTTTGAGCGCCCGAGTCCAACTGATTTGCGTTGGATCTGTATTGATAAAACCGTCCACCTTGGCTTCGCGGACTTTTTTGTCTAGGCCAACGTGGGCGGCGTTGAAACGCGCTACCTCTCCATTATAAAAATCAACCATCGTTTCCATATTGGATGCTAGGCCAGACTTGCTGGCGTTAAAGCACCAAGCGTCGCGTGCGGTAAGCACTCCTTGCGAGAAGTTTTCGAAAACCTTCTTTGCATCCCCTTTTTTATCGCCCAGCACAATAAACTCACCAAAACTGTCATCGCGCTGCTTGACCCAATCGCCATGCTCGTCGGGAGTAACAGACTGCCAGGCGTTAGCGGTAGTGATGCCCGCGATACTGGCAAAGGCGCTGATTTTTTCCAGCTTCTCGGTTTGGCTTAGATAGTCGCCAATATCGTGCCAATAAATTTGCCCGTGTTGCTGGGCTGCGGGGTTCTTCACCAGTAACGAAATGGCAATCGGGGCGCGGCTGCCACTGCCGAATATCTTGCCGCCTTCCCTGCGGGATAACTCCCCCGAAGTTCGCTGATTACCGCGCAAATGAAACACATAGATACTGCTGAACTCATCCGCCAAACACTTGCGTAAACCGTCGGCAGTCGCTGCTTCCAGAAAGCCCGCATTGGTGACGAACCCAATCACACCACTGTCACCAATCCGATCAGAAGCCCAACGAATGGCGCGGATATAGCTGTCATATAGACCCTTGGAAAGCGTGGCTTTTGACTGAGTTGCATAGGTGTCACGAATACGGCTGTCGAGCAGTGGATAGGCAACATTGGAATTGTTGTCGTTCTCGCTGGCCTGCCCAACCGAATACGGTGGGTTGCCGATGATCACACGAATATCCAGCGCTTTCTGGCGTGTGCGGCGAGCACTGTTGTCCACCAGTAGCTCGCTGACCAGATCGTCCTTTTCATAGAGCTGGAAGGTGTCGGTTAAGCAGATGCCCCCGAAGGGCTGATACGCGCCACCGACAATACTGTGATACACGGCCTCGATGTTGATGGCGGCAATGTAGTAGGCCAGCAGGACGATTTCGTTGGCGTGGATCTGCCCCTGGTATTTGTTCTGGAGCTGCTCTTTGCTGATCAAGCCGCTTTGCAGCAGGCGGGTGATAAAGGTGCCGGTGCCGGTGAAGGGGTCGATGATATGTACGCCATCGCTACCCAACGTCTGGCCGAACTCGCTTTGCAGGATGTCGTTGACGCTGTGGATGATGAAATCCACCACCTCAACCGGGGTGTAGACGATACCCAGGCGCTCAGTCATACGCGGGAAGGCGTTACGGAAGAACTTGTCATACAGCTCGACGATGATTTTCTGTTTGCCCTCGGCGCTGTCGATACCGTCGGCGCGCATTTTCACGCTGTCATAGAAGCGCTGGAGGGTGTCGGCTTCTTTGTCCAGGCGGTGCTCTTGCAGCACGTCCAGGACGTTTTGCATGGCGCAGGACATGGGGTTGTTGCTGGCGAAGCTGTAACCCTCGAACAGCGCGTCAAACACCGGCTTGGTGATCAGGTGCTGGGCCAGCATCTCGATCACTTCGCTGTCGCTGATACTGTCGTTCAGATCGTCGCGTAGCTCACCGGCAAAGCTAAAGAAGGCTTCCCGCTCACGGGTGTTGGTTTCGTCTTCAATGATGCTGGTGATGCGGGTGATATGGGTGCGGGCAATCTTGGCGATGTCGTTTGCCCAGTCTTCCCAGTGGCTACGATTGCCACACTTTTGAACCACCTTGGCGTAGATGGCACGCTCGATTTCGCCAATCTGAAACTCTAAGCCGAACTGCTCAGGCGCGGGGCCGTGGTCATACTTACCGCCCGCTTCGCCGATGCCATAGGTGTTCCTGCCATTGTCTTTACCGGTATTGCTGCGGTCGGATTTTTTGTTGATCTTTTCGGTGACGGCGATGATTTCCATCTTGGCTGGGTCACTGCCGATCAGGTCGAGTTTATTGACCATGGCGTCGAAGCGGTCGTCGTGTGAGCGCAGGGCTTGCAGCACTTGCCAGACGACCTTGTAGGTCTTGTTGTCGTTCAGCGCCTCATCGGGGGCCATGCCGGCTGGAATGACGACCGGCAAAATCACATAGCCACGCTTCTTGCCTTCGGCCTTGCGCATGACGCGGCCAACCGACTGCACAACATCTACCTGTGAATTGCGCGGGGTGAGGAACAGCACGGCGTCCAGGGCGGGTACGTCCACGCCCTCAGACAGGCAGCGCACGTTGCTGAGGATGCGGCAGGTGTTGTCGGGCACCTCGGCCTTCAGCCAGTCGAGTTCGGCCTCCTTCTGGCTCGCGGTCATGCCGCCGTCCACATGGGAGGCTTCGCAGATGAGCGTGGCAGCGGTGTCAGTGTTTTCGGGGTTGCTGGTTTTGTAAGCCTCGACCACTTGATCGAACATGCTGGCGATGTTTTTTGAGCTGACCTTGTGGGTCTTGGCGAACTTTTGGTATTCGATCACCTGGCAGAAAGCCACGGCGCGGCGCATGGGGTCGCCATCGTCGGCGAGGTCTTCGCGGGTGTCTTGCTTGCTCAGCGCCTTCCAGCAGCCAACGATCTTGGCCGCGTCTTCCAGCTTGATTTGGTTGTCATCGTCGGCCAGCAGTTTTTGCAGGCGGCTGCTGATGTGTTTTTCATCCATGGCCAGCACCAGCACTTTGTAATCAACCAGCAGCTCGGCTTTTACCGCCTCGCTGAAGGTGATGACGAACAACTCTTTGCCGTACAGGCTGATGTCGTCCATGGAGCACAGGGCGACGTTATCTTTCTCAGCACTGGCTTTGGCCAGCTCGCCATAGATGCGAGGCGTGGCGGTCATGTAAAGGCGTTTGGCACTGCGGATGAAATCGGCGTTATGGACTTTAACGAAAGCGCTTTCGTCATCATCGAAGGTGGCACCAGTAGTGCGGTGGGCTTCGTCGCAGATGATCAGGTCAAAGTTAGCCAGACCATACTGCTTCTGGGCATCGCTGATTACATCAATGGAGTGGTAGGTGCTGAACACCACGCTCATGTGTTGCTCGTCGTGGCGCTTGAGCATCTCTGCCGCCAACTTGCCTGGCTCAGTGGTGGCCGGGTAACGCAGCTCATGAGCAAAGGTTTGCACAGCGTCATCGTCTTTCTTGCGCTTCTTGCCCACGTCGCTGTCGGAGCACACGGCAAAGCTGTGCAACGGGGTTTCGCTTTCTTGCGTCCACTCGGTGAGCGTTTGCGACAGCAACGACAGACTGGGCACCAGAAACAGCACCCGCTTGCCGGCACCGGCCAACCGCTCGGCAATCTTCAAGCTGGTAAAGGTTTTGCCGGTGCCGCAAGCCATGATCAGCTTGCCCCGGTCAGTGTTTTGCAGGCCGTTGGCAACGGATAGCAGTGCGCGCTTTTGGTGATCACGCAGCTGCTTCTTGGCTTTGAAAGCTACGGTTTGATTCGGCTGATAGCGTGCCCAGTCGATCTGGCTGTTTTCCAGGTCTTGCCGATCAATCTTGCTCACGGGCGGCTGCTGATTTTGCAGAGCGTCGGCGGCGTGCTCGTTCCAGTTGTTGGTGGTGGTGACGATGACGCGATGGGTAAAGGGCTTCTTGCCCGACGCGGTAAAGAAGCTGTCGATGTCACTTTTCTGGATGCGGTAGTTGTCCGCGTAGAACTTGCACTGGATGGCGTGAAACTCGCCCGCGCCATGGGTCTTAGCTACCAGGTCGATGCCGGTATCACGACCGTCTAGGCCTTGTTCCTTTGCCCACTCGGAATATGTCCACACTTGTGCGTACAGATCACGGTACGTCGCTTCGTTGCGCAGGTAGGTGCAGATCAGCTCCTCGAAGTAGGTGCCTTTCTCGCGCTCGCTTACTGAAGCGTTACGGTAGGTGTTGAGCAGGGCAGCGAGGGCGGACATCGGTAAAACTCCATTTTAAGTGCCGGCGCAGGTTACTTGATCTTGGTGGGGCGGTGTAGGTAGGCAAGCTGATCTGCTGGTCAGGTGATAATCCTGGGCGCCTGCGGTTTGAGTTGAATCAGCACGTTCATCCGGTGGTTGAACGCTGGCGAACCGTCTCGACGGCAATCAGGGGCCAAGTTGCCATTGCGCTGGTTGCCAGCCTATCGAGCACTGAGCGATGCACGCACATTGCAGCAGGTACGCAAAGAGGAGGTACGCAACCTGGTACGCACGGAAATTACCCCCGTGTAAATTCGCACCGCGTTGCTTCAGGGATGACTAACTGGCACAGATTGAGCTGACATACAGGCATCCCAAAACAGAGCCACAAATAAAATAGTGAGTAGATTTGTGAGTAGAAAATAAACGTGATTAGCCAAAAGCCTTTATTTGCAATGGTTACAGCCAAAAGTTCGAGTCTCCCTCGGGCACCATCAAACACGCTGCAAACGCTCTGGCGTTTGCAGCAATAAAAAAACCGGCTTATGGCCGGTTTTTTATTGCGCGCGATTCGCGCAGAGACTAGAAACGCCGCGCCCAGCGGCGCAGCCAACCCCGCACATCATCGAGCGCCGGCACGATGGCCAGGGTAATCAGCACCAGCGCCAACGGCACAGTGGCGATATACCCCAGGTATTTGAAGCCAAAAGCCCCTACCACCCCACCTAAGAAGAAGCTCAGCGCCAGCAGCGCGAGCATCTGCAGCTTGGCGCGATTGACCGCGACTGGCGGCTGCTTGCTCGATCCTGGCGAATTCCAGTACAGCGACTTGCCCAGCTCAATGCCAATATCGGTGACGATGCCGGTGATGTGCGTGGTACGGATATCGGCCTTGGAGAGTTTGGTAATCAGGGCGTTCTGCAAACCCATGATGAAGCACAGCAGCATCACCGTGACCGGCACAAACAAGCCTGCCACCGTGGCCAGGCGCGCGCCCAGCAGGCCAAAGCAGAGCAGCAGAAAGGCTTCCAGCAGCAGCGGCAAGGCGAACTCGCCATGCAGGCGCCGCCGCCGGGAATAGTTGACCATGATTGCCGAACAGGCGGCACCGAGGAGAAAGGACAGCAAGCCACCCGCGCCGCCCAGAACCAGGTCATATGCACCCAAGGCGATATTGTCGGCCATGGCCGAGACGATCCCGGTCATGTGCGAGGTGTATTGCTGCACCGCCAAGAACCCACCGGCATTGATCGCTCCGGCGACGAAGGCCAAGGCAAAACCGAGATGCCGGTTCGCCGCCGTCGTGCGCCGACGGCCAGCCAAACTCCTGGCGTAGTGGATTGGCATAAATTCCCCGTTGACTGACCCTGGCGGCAAACGCCAGCAGCCTACATCTGGGTTAGAAGTGGATTTCAGCGCCCTTGATGCCCAAGGCTTTCAGCTCGTCGATCAAATCATCCAGATGCACGAAGGATTCGACTTCCTCGCTATCGCCCACCAGGAAGAAGCTCCTTCCCGCCCCCTTTTTGAAGAACACGATCCACTCCCGGGTGTTGGTCGGGTTGGCGATCACATGCGTATCAAACACTACGCCCTCGGCATGCCGTGCCTTTACATCTTCGCGCTGCATTTGGCCTCCGCGCCACCGTTCTCTTGCAACTGCCGCGTACCGGCAGCTCAGCCATCACACTCGAGCGAGCGACAGCTCGCCCGCAGGAGCTCAAGGCAAAGCAGATATTATCACCGCATGATAATACAGCGCACATAAAGCGCATTGCGAACGACCGCCACTTCGGCGCCCTAACGGGCTACACGCCACGCCAGAAGCGCCGCCAAATCCCTTAGGGCCGGGTTGCGGCGGCCAGCTTGCTTTTGCTCAGCTCGGCAGCGCCGTGGGTTTCCAGGTAATCGCGAATCAGCTGGCGAACCACCTGGGAGGGCGTCAAATCCTGCGCCGAGCACAGCTCTTCAAACGCCTTCTTCTTAACCGGATCAATCAGCACCGTCAGGCGCGCAGTCTTGTTTTCCATGGACTATCGGTTCACTTCACTCAATAAATGTTAATCAAATTGTAATTACCTTATCATCGACTGTCACCGCCCGGCGCAACCGCCGCAAAAGCGCCCCAACGACCCGCGCAGCCCGCTAGTTCCGCAGCTAACCCCGCGACCTTTGGGGGGCTTGGAATTTGCGCAGGAGTTGGCGTAAAGTGATTTTGCTGTGTTTGCATGGGTTGCCTTATTCGTGACCTGGTGCAGTAGATCGTTGTGATCCGCTACGTCCCGCTCGACGTTTCATGCCCCTTGCAGCCAGCCTCAGTACTCTAAGTGTTTAGAGGCTGTCACTAACTTCAGTTGCAAGGATATTGGCTATGTCGAATCGTCAGAACGGTACCGTCAAGTGGTTTAACGACGAGAAAGGTTTTGGTTTTATCACTCCAGAAAGCGGTCCGGATCTGTTCGTGCACTTCCGCGCGATCCAAAGCGACGGCTTCAAGAGCCTGAAAGAAGGCCAGCGCGTCAGCTTCATCGCCGTGCAAGGCCAAAAGGGCATGCAAGCTGACCAGGTTCAAGTCCAGGCCTAAGCTGCAGCCACAAAAAAGCCCCCGCATGGCGACATGCGGGGGCTTTTTTACAGCCGCGGTTTAGCGCGCGCTGATTTGCTGCTGCAGGTTCTGCACCTGACTTTGCAGGGTGCTGATATTGCGCGTCATCTGCGCCCGGAAGGCATCGAACTCGGCCGTGCTGTTTTGCCCCTGGCGGTTGTCCAGCTCACTGCGCAGCACCAGTAAATCCTGCTCCAGACGGCTAATGGCCTGGGTTGGATTACCCTGCTTTTTCAGCTCCGCCACATCACCGGCGAGGCCCTGCAACTGCGTATCCAGCTTGCCCAGTTCAGCTTGCCCAGCCTTGAGCGCCACTTGCCCCGCATCCAGCGCCTTGAGTTTGCTGTCCAGCTGCCCCGCACTCGCCACCTGAGCCTTCACATCGGCGGCCAGCTGCTCCAGGCGCTTGCCTTGGGCGCCCTGTTGAGTGCCAACGGTCTGCTGCTGTTTGCCCAGCTCGGCGAGTTTATTTTCCAGTTGTTTGAGTCGCAGTTTCAGCGCCTCGTTTTCGCCGGTCACGCTCGATTCGGTGGCCACCACCTTGCCGGAAATGTCCTGCAAACGCCCCGCCGCATCTTCGCTGATACGGGCAAAGCTCTCCTGGGTCGCGACCAGTTGCTGCTCCATCAGGGAAATCTGCTGAAAACTCCACCAGCTCAAACCTGCCAGCGCGATCAGTGACGCCCCGAGCAGCGCCCACAACGGCCCGGTGCTGGCCGACTTTGGCGCCATCGCAGCTGCCGCTGGGTGGGACGAAGATGACGGCGGCATCTCGCTGGCGCGCGGCGCGGCAAAGTCATCGCGATCACGGCTGCCACTGGAAAGACTGGGCATCTGATCAAGTTCGTCGAGTGCATCGTTACGCATGGGAAACCCGCAAAGAAATAAGCCAAAGCCAAAGAGCGACGAGTATACCGCTTCGCCAGCGCGGCTTCAGCGCCGCGCCAGTGCAGTGCAAGCCGCACCGACGAAGTGCAGAGGATCCACCAGGCCAACCCTGCAGGCCAGACACTGCGCCAACCTGCCAATTGGTACGCCACTTGCAGTCACCCCACCCGTCACAAGCCCCGCGCTAGAGCGGGACGCTGACTGAGAGCGAGCTGCGGCCCGCCTCTCGCCCTGCCGGCCGATCAATGGGGAAAGGCCAGCAGCTCTCTTCAACGTCGGGGGGACGTCACCAATGGAACTGACCAAAGCTATTGTCGATTGCATGCAAACTCTGCGTCGCCGCTTGCGCGACGAACTGGACATCAACATCCGCCTGAGTCAGAGCGATGCGATCAACGCCATGTTGCTCGCCTGCCTGCAGTCCTCCCTGGAAGAAACCCGTGAACTGGGTTCACGACTGAGCGAACTGAGTGGCATCCACCTGCCACCGCCGCAACTAAGCGAAGAGCAGCTGATCGCCAAATACACCCGCTATGCCGGGCCGCTGCGCGGTTGAAGCCGGCCGGCAAACTCAATGCGGCTGCGTCCGCCACCACTGACAAAACTCGTCCAGCGCGGTCCACAGGCTGACCTGCGGATCGTAGTCGAGGTAATGCCGGGCACGGCTGATGTCCAGGGAGAAATTCTTGGCCATCACCGCCACGCCAAGGCGAAACAGGGTCGGCTCAGGCCGCCCCGGCAGCAGCTTGCAGAGTGTCTCGTTGAGGGTCGCGGCACCATAGGCCAGGCCGTACGGCAGATGTCGGGTGACCGGCGGCAGGTCGAGTTGACGCAACACATAATTGACCACATCCCACAGCGGCACTGGCGCGCCGTTGCTGATGTTGTAGGCCTTGCCCAACGCCGGCGCACCCGCCAGCAAGGCGCTGAACAGGGCGTCATTAAGGTTCTGCACGCTGGTGAAATCGACCTTGTTCAGGCCGTTGCCGATAATCGACAGGCGCCCCTTGCGCTGCATATTGATCAGCCGCGGGAAGATGCTGGTATCGCCAGCGCCGGTCACGAAACGCGGGCGCAAGGCCAGCACCTCCAGGCCAAACTCGGCGGCGCCGAAGACCTTCTGCTCGGCCAAGTACTTGGTCGCCCCATAGTGATCGGAAAATCGCTTGGGCACCTGTTCCTCGGTGATGCCCACATGATCGCGGCCATCGAAATAGATCGACGGCGACGACAGGTGCACCAGACGCCGCACTTGCTGCCCCAGACAGGCCTCGACCACGTTCTCGGTGACCGTGACGTTGGCTTGATGGAACGCCGCGTAGCGCCCCCACACGCCCACGGCCCCGGCGCAATGCACCACCGCATCGACACCACGGCACAAGCGCTGCACCAGCGCCGCATCGCCCAGGTCACCCGCAACCAACTCGGCACCACGGGCCAGCAGAGGCTCCACCGCCTCGGCGCGGCGTGCACTAACGCGCACCTGCAGGCCCTGTTCTAGGGCAAAGCGGGCGAAGCGCCCACCAATAAAACCACTCGCACCGGTTACCAGAATCTTCATCAATCCCCCTGCCCAACCTCAGCCATCGTGCCGCGCACTCTAGCAGCGCCAGCGCAGCCTGCGCGCTAACCCAGCAAGCCAAAATTGCGCCCGCAGAGGCCGGCACAAATAAAAATCAACCTCGTTCGATTATTTGCACGCTTCTTGCAGAATATTCAACACCCAACATTCTTGTCACCCTTCTACCCGTGGAGCCGCTGCACATGCCGTTACGTCTCAAGCTGGCCCTGAGTTACCTGCTGATCGGGCTGATCCCGGTTCTGGCCATGGCCTTCGTGGTCTACCAGCAAGCCAGCGAAGCCCTGCGCGTACAGACCCTCAACGCCCTGGAGGCCGTGGCAAATATCAAACAACAGCAACTGCTGGATAACTGGCAGGAGCGCCACAACCAGATCAGCACCCTGGCCAGCAACCTGAGCAACAGCTATGACGGCCTGGATACCAACGCCCTGCTCAGCAGCTCCAACTACGACCGCCCCATCTTCGAGAACTTTATCGCTACCTTTGGTTACCGCGAACTGAAACTGGTGCTGCCCGACGGCACCGTGATGTTCAGCTTGCGCCGTGGCGACGACTATCAGAACAACCTCGGCAGCCAGGCCCTGCGCAACACGCCCCTCGCCCAACTGGTGAAAAAAAGCGCAGAGCAACGGCAGATTCTGATCAGTGACCTGCTCTACAACCAGCTCAGCCAGGCACCGACCCAGTATCTGGCAGCCCCGATCGGCAGCGGCGATGAACTGCAAATGACCCTGGTGCTGGAGCTGCCCATTGCCCCACTCAATGCCGTCATGCAAACCCGCCAGGGACTTGGCGAACAGGGTGAAACTTACCTGGTGGGCAGCGACAGTCGCCTGCGCTCGGACTCAGTGCGTTTCCCCGAACTGCAGGTCAATCGCAGCCTCAGCCCATCCACGGCACTCACGGCCAACGCCATCAGCCGCGCCCTCGCCGGCCAGCAAGGGCGCCTGGAAGAGGCCGGACTGGACGGCAATCCGGCCCTCAAGGTCTTCGTGCCGCTGGAGTTTGCCGGCAACCATTGGGCCCTGATCGCCGAGATGGACCAGCAGCAAGCCCTGGCGCCGGTGCGCCAATTGATGTGGCAAATGCTCCTGCTCGGCCTCCTCACCGTGGTCGCGGTGGCCGCCGCCACCTGGCTGATGAGCCGCAGCGTGATGCGCCCACTGGGTGGCGAACCGAGCAATATGAGCGCCCTCGCCCGTCGCCTGGCCGCCGGCGAACTCAACCTCACGGCCAGCGACGGCCAGCACGCCGGCCTGATGCAGGCGCTGCAGCATATGGCTCAGGCCTGGCGCGAGGTGATCGAAAAACTGCGCCATTCCAGCCAGGCCATCGACCACGCCAGCGGTGACATTCTCACCGCCGCCGGGCAAACCAGTGAACGCCTGGACCAGCAACAGGAAGCCTTGGAAATGGTGGTCAGCGCCGTCGACCAGATGGCCAGCACGGTGCAGGAAATTGCTCGCAACGCCGCAGCCAGCGCCACCAGCAGCAGCGCCGCGCGCGGTGCCTTTGGGCAGATGCAGGGCACCCTGGAGCAGATGATCGGTCAGCAGGGTCGCCTGCTCGGCGACATCAGTCGCGCCGGCAATGTGGTCGACACCCTGGCCAGCGACGCCCTGCAGATCGGCTCAGTCCTCGCCGTGATCCGCGGCATCGCCGAGCAGACCAACCTGCTGGCCCTGAATGCCGCCATCGAGGCCGCCCGTGCCGGCGAGCAGGGCCGCGGCTTTGCCGTGGTCGCCGACGAGGTGCGCAATCTGGCCCAGCGCACCAGCAGCGCCACCGAGGAAATTGTCGCCATCACCCAGGCCCTGCAAGGTTCCTCCGGCGAGGCCCTGCAGGTGATGCGCGCCGCCGCTGGCCAAGCCCACGGCCTGGAGCAGGAAACCCAGGTGGTACTGGCCGCCCTCAGCCAGCTGGATCAATCCCTGCAAGGCGTACACGCCCTGGCCGAGCAGATTGCCGCGGCCGCCAACGAACAGGCCGGCACCACCCAGGAGGTCAATCAACACATGCACCGGCTACACGCCATGACCGGCGAGAATCGCCAGAGTGCGGCCCACACCCGCCGCAGCGGCGAACACCTACTGGAGGTCGCCAGCGGCCAGCAGCGCCTGGTGCAGCACTTTATTTTGTAAGCGGCGCTTAGGGTCTGTTGCCGTTTCATCGCAAGCCGCGTTGCCGCGAGAAATGGTCCCCGGTTAGGCGCAGGACGCAGGTAATGGTTATTCCCTTATCAAGTCCTGCAACGACAGCGGGGGCCATTTCTCGCGCAACCCGAAGGGCCGGGCCTGTTTTTGTGCGGGGCGGTGTTACTCGTCGCTCATTTGGAACAACCAAATCACGCTCCTCGCGCGATCCACATGGATGTGGTGAATGCAGCAAGCCCGCCGGGAGCGGGCGCTGCCTTGCCTCGCGCAAAAACCGGCTCCGGCGCGGCTGCGAATGAAACGGCAACAGACCCTATCCGGGCGTCACCAGCCACTGCCCGGCGCAGCGCTGTAATTGCTGGGTCAGTTCGGCGAGCAACTCGCCGCCATTGCGCCAGTGGTGCCAGTACAGCGGCACGTCCAGCACCTGCTCCGGCAGCAGTTCACACAGGCTGCCGCTGGCCAGTTGTGCCTGCACCTGCTGCTCAGGCACCAGGCCCCAACCCAGTCCGCCTTCGGTCATACGCACAAAGCCTTCGGACGACGGACACAGGTGATGGACAAAGCCGCCTTCGACGCCCAAGCCCTGTAAATAACGGTGCTGCAACTGGTCATCCGGGCCGAAGACGATGGCCGGGCTACGCGCCAGGGCCGTGGGCGTTACCCCCTGGGCAAAGTGCCGGGCAATAAACGCCGGACTGGCCAGGGCGCGATAACGCATGGCGCCCAGCAACTGACTGCGCGCCCCGGCCACTGGCCGCTCGCTGGCGCACACGCAGGCTGCCACATCGCCAGCCCGCATGCGCTTGAGACCGACTTCCTGGTCTTCCACCAGCAATTCCAGCAGCACCCGGTGACTGGCACAGAACTGCCCCACCGCTGCGGCCCACCAGGTCGCCAGGCTGTCGGCATTCAAGGCGATACGCAGGCGCTCGGGCCAGGCGCCCTCATCCAGCGCTGGCACCTGACCTTGCAGATCACGCTCCAGCAAGCGCACCTGCTGCACATGGTTGAGCAGGCGCCGGCCGACATCGGTGGGCAACGGCGGCGTACCGCGCACCAGCACCGGCTGGCCGACCCGCGCTTCAAGCAATTTTATCCGCTGCGATACCGCCGACTGCGACACACCGAGCAACTGCGCCGCCCGCTCGAATCCCGCCTGCTCCACCACGGCAGCCAGGGCAGCCAGCAGTTTGTAGTCGAACATTATTAGCAACCCTAATGAGTGATCAGCATAATTTGTTTTCCTTATACGCCAAGCCACCGGACACTGACCACCACAGCATTCACTTCCAGGAACCGTCCCATGTGGCACAGCTACCTCAACGGCATACTCGTGGCCTTCGGCCTGATCATGGCCATCGGCGCGCAGAACGCCTTCGTCCTCGCCCAGAGCCTGCGCCGCGAGCATCACCTGGCCGTGGCGGCGCTGTGCGTCTTCTGCGATGCCCTGCTGGTCACCCTCGGCGTGTTCGGCCTGGCCACCCTGCTGGCACAAAGCCCGTTGCTGCTGGGCATTGCCCGCTGGGGCGGCGCGGCCTTCCTGCTCTACTACGGCGCTCTGGCCTTGCACCGTGCCGTACGCCCGCAAAGCCTCGGCCAGGAGCAAGACAGCGGCCCGCGCTCACGCCGCGCGGTGTTGCTCAGCGCCCTGGCCGTGACCCTGCTCAACCCCCATGTGTACTTGGATACCGTACTGCTGATCGGCTCCCTCGGCGCCCAGCAGGCAGCACCAGGCGCTTACGCGTTAGGAGCAGCCAGTGCTTCACTCATGTGGTTTTTCACCCTGGCCCTGGGCGCGGCATGGCTCGCCCCCTGGTTGGCGCGACCGGCCACCTGGCGCCTGCTGGATCTGTTGGTCGCCGCCATGATGTTTAGCGTCGCGGCGCAGTTGCTCATACCCAACTAAAGATCGACAGCTCTAGCCGGGCTTTCCCACACAGTTGCTGCGTGGATAGCACCGGGCTCGGGTGCTATGATCCGGGGTTCGCGGCGCGCCGAGCCCTAGGCTCCGAGCCGTCGACCGGCCCGTGAACCGGTCGCGCGCTTGCCGCGCGAGCCCTGACCTGATGCCCTGACCTGATAAATGGAGATAAACCATGGCTTTCGAATTGCCGCCGCTGCCCTACGAGAAAAATGCCCTCGAGCCGCACCTGTCCGCCGAGACCCTGGAATTCCACCACGACAAGCACCACAACGCTTACGTGGTTAACCTGAACAACCTGGT
>RCMZ01000424.1_pt1 | contig 25133 bp, 21 predicted proteins | sample 2041141 | NCBI WGS metagenome assembly RCMZ01 (sample SAMN09708263, study PRJNA481090) | Wastewater metagenome, whole genome shotgun sequencing project. | biome: sewage; isolation source: Davis station wastewater (DW) | place: Antarctica: Davis Station | collected 2010-03-01
CAAGTTTCACTGGCCAGGCATCCGCCACGGCTCGGAAGTTGAACTCGACGCCGAGCAACTTCAGGCGTTGGTACTGGGGCTGCCCTGGCAGCGGGTCGGTGCGGGCGGTGCGATCACAGTGCTGTAGCACTGGCCATTAGCCCATCGGTGTATCTGCGCTGAGCGTCTGCTCTGGCACAATCAGCGGCATGAACTCCTCGCCCAATCTCGACCAACTGACAGCTGAGCAACTGCGCGCACTGGCCGCGCAGTTGCTCACGCAAGTCGATGCGATGGGCAAAAAGATTCACCGCGATCAAACAGTCATCGAGCAGCTCACTCACGAAATCGCCTGGTACAAGCGGCACAAGTTCGCCAAGCGCAGCGAGCAGCTGAGCCCTGACCAGGGCAGCCTGCTGGATGACCTGCTCGACACCGACATCGCCGCCATCGAGGCGGAGTTGAAAGCCGTCAATCCCCTGGCTACCCCAGCCGAACCACGCCAACAGCCCAAGCGCACACCGCTGCCGCCGCAATTTCCGCGTACCGTGATTCGTCACGAGCCGGAGAACACCCAGTGCGCCTGCGGCTGCCAGCTGCAACGCATCGGGGAAGACGTCAGCGAAAAGCTGGATTACACGCCGGGCGTGTTCACCGTTGAACAGCACGTGCGTGGCAAATGGGCCTGTCGCCATTGCGAAACGTTGATCCAGGCCCCCGTTCCGGCCCAGGTGATCGACAAGGGCATCCCCACCGCCGGCCTCCTGGCTCACGTGATGGTGGCCAAATTCGCCGACCACTTGCCGCTGTACCGGCAAGAGAAAATCTTTGGCCGTGCCGGCCTGGCCATCGCCCGCTCGACACTGGCGCAGTGGGTCGGACAAACCGGCGTGCAGCTCCAGCCGCTAGTCGATGCCCTGCGCGAAGCCGTGCTAGCCCAACGCGTGATCCACGCTGACGAAACCCCGGTGCAAATGCTCACGCCGGGCGAGAAGAAAACTCATCGGGCTTACGTCTGGGCCTACAGCACCACGCCCTTCGCCGATCTAAAAGCGGTGGTGTACGACTTCAGCCCCAGCCGTGCCGGCGAACATGCGCGCAATTTTCTGGGCCAGTGGAATGGCAAGCTGGTCTGCGACGACTTCGCAGGCTACAAGGCCAGCTTCGAGCAGGGCATCACCGAAATTGGCTGCATGGCCCACGCTCGGCGCAAGTTCTTCGATCTTCACGCGGCGAACAAAAGCCAGTTGGCCGAACAGGCACTGCACGCGATGGGCGGCTTGTACGAAATCGAACGGCAAGCACGGAACATGAGCGATGAAGATCGCTGGCGAATACGGCAGGAAAAGGCCTCACCGATCCTCGACGCACTGCATGACTGGATGCTGGCCCAGCGTGATCTGGTGCCCAACGGATCAGCCACGGCAAAAGCCTTGGATTACAGCCTCAAACGCTGGGTAGCGCTGACGCGCTACCTGGAAGATGGAGCTGTGCCCATCGACAACAACCAGGTCGAGAACCAGATCCGGCCATGGGCACTGGGGCGCTCGAACTGGTTGTTTGCCGGGTCGCTACGCAGCGGCAAACGAGCAGCGGCGATCATGAGCTTGATCCAGTCGGCCCGCATGAACGGACATGATCCGTATGCCTATCTCAAGGACGTGCTGACACGCCTGCCGACGCAGCGGGCGAGTGAGATTGGGCAGTTGCTGCCGCATCAGTGGGTGCCCGCCTGAATCACGCAAGGTGACTTGGGCAGACGCTTACAGCAACAATTGGCCAACGCGGCACAAGCAGGCGGGGCGCAAAGCCTGAATATTAGTTTGGGCTAGGCCTTACGCGGGCTGACGGCAAAACAGGCCACCATCAGCACCGTCCTCAAATTCATGCGGAAAGCCGAGTATGTGTGGCGTGAGCCAGCAACAGCCTTGCAAGAGACTAATTACAACTTCGCAATCTGACCGACTCTGCGCTGATGAATCCAGTCGACAATCTCACCTTCAGGTGCATAACCGCTAACCGTTTGCCGTAACAACTGGCGTACACGGTCATAGTCATCCTGCTCGACGGCCTGTAACAGCTCGCCCAACACAGCCTTGAAATCCTCCCACGACAGATAATCCTCATTGGCACGCATAATCATCGGGTGCTCAGTAGCAATCACGTCATCACCGATAAGCAGCTCTTCATAGAGTTTTTCACCGGGGCGCAAGCCGCTGAACTCAATGGCAATGTCGCCATAGGGGTTTCTCTCAGAGCGCACACTCAGGCCACTGAGATGGACCATCTTCTCTGCCAGCTCAGCAATTTTTACCGGCTGCCCCATATCCAGCACAAACACATCGCCGCCCTGCCCCATGGCGCCGGCCTGAATCACCAGTTGAGCGGCCTCGGGGATGGTCATGAAATAACGGGTTATATTCGGATGGGTCACAGTCACCGGGCCGCCACGCCGAATCTGCTCGTGGAACAGCGGAATAACAGAACCTGAAGACCCCAGCACATTGCCGAAGCGCACCATGGTGAAGCGGGTTGTATTAACCTGATGCAACCCCTCATCATCACCAAACAGCACAGGCGCGGCCTCGCGGCTGAGCGCCTGCAGAACCATCTCCGCCAGGCGCTTGGTGCTTCCCATCACATTGGTCGGGCGCACGGCCTTGTCGGTGGAAATCAACACAAAGTGCTCTACCCCAGCCCTTACAGCGGCCTGGGCGGTGTATGTCGAACCCAGCACATTGTTAAGTACGCCTTCGGCGATATTGTGCTCAACCATCGGGACATGTTTGTAGGCCGCGGCGTGATAAACGGTATTGACCGCCCACGAGCGCATCACATCTAACAAACGCTGCTGATTACGAATCGAGCCGAGAATAGGCACAAGACGCACGGCCAAGGACTCACGGCGGATACGCTGTTCAAGCTCGCTATGAATGCTGTAAAGATTGAACTCGCTGTGTTCGAACAGCAGCAAGGTGGTAGGTCCAGTAGACACAATCTGCCGGCACAGTTCCGAGCCAATCGAACCACCGGCCCCCGTAACCATCACCACCTGATCGCGAATGCAGCGTTCGAACAACGTCTGCTGCGGCGGCACCGCGTCGCGCCCGAGCAAATCGGCGATATCAACCTCTTGCACATCATCGACCGTGACCCGCCCACTGGCCAGATCCATAAACCCCGGCACGCTGCGCACATGTAATGGGTATTGCTCGAGCAACTCCAACACCTCACGGCGCCTTGCGCGCGTAGCGGATGGAATCGCCAATAGAATCTCATCGACTGAAGTTTCATCAATTAGCTGCTGGATATGCTTGACGTTATAAACCCGCAATCCCGCAATCACCCGATTGGCAATACCTGGATCATCATCAATAAAAGCCACGGCGCGCATCCCACGACCGAGTCGTAATGCCGCAACCAACTGATTACCCGCAGCACCAGCCCCATAAACCGCAACCCTAGGCAAGCCCTGCTCTTTGCGACTGAACTTGAACGGCTGGTTTGATGAATACCAATCGCCCATAAAGTACTGACGCATAAGAAGGCGTAACCCACCAATGGCCAATAAACTCAGCAACCAATAGTTAAACACCATCGACCGCGGGATGGCCTTCGGCGCGTCTTGATTCCAATACACCGCAAGCGCCAGCAGCAAGGCAGAAATAGACACTGCCTTGGCAATCGCCAACAACGCATCGTTGCCGAAGTAGCGCATAACAGCCCGGTACATGCCAAAGCGGATAAACAATGGAATGGCAATTACCGGGGCAGCCAAAAACAGCCACAAATGCCCAGTTAATGGCTCGATCGCCTTGGTATCACCCAAACGCACCACAAACGCCAGCCACAATGAAGTCCACACCAGCACCACATCCGTGATGACCTGAAGGACGCGTTTATGGCGCCTGGGCAAATTAACCAGACGATTACGCAATTTTTCCGCCTGTCCTAACACACTCATCCCTCAACCTTGCAAACCAGTACTAAGAAAATCGATAACAGCATCTGCATATAACGCAGGCTACACGTGGGAGCGGGCTCGCCGCGAAGAGCAGGGCTGCCCTCGAATACTCGTCAACCTATCCTATGAAGGATTGCGCCTGCAGGTCGCCTAGGGCCTGCCAGGAGCACGGCCTGCGACCAGCGCCTCTTGCACCAAGCCTGGCATCCACAATCGCAGACAATCACTACCAGAGAACAACCATCCGCTGCCACTCAAATCTCAATGCGTGACCCCATCCCGACGAACCACCTTAACGAAGGTCAACCAAAGAATACGAATATCAAACCACAGCGACTGCCTCTGCAGGTACTCAACGTCCAGCTTAACCTTCTCAGGGATCGGCAACTCGTCGCGCCCATTCACCTGCGCCCAACCGGTAAGCCCTGGCACTAAATGATGCACGTCATTGGCCGTGCGCAACGCAATCAAATCATCCTGATTAAAGAGAGCCGGTCGTGGCCCGACAAAGCTCATATCGCCCTTGAGAATACTCAACAGCTGTGGCAATTCATCCAGACTGGACTTGCGCAGAAAAGAGCCAATCGGCGTCAAGTGAGCATCAGGATCTTGTAACAGATGGGTAGCCACTGCCGGGGTGCCTACCCGCATACTGCGGAATTTCGGCATGCGGAAGATTTCATTATCCCGCCCCACGCGGTCCGACCAGTACAACGCCGGCCCCTTGGACGTTAGCCGCACTGCCAAGGCAACGGCAGCCACCGGGAGCAACAGAATCGCAGCAGCGCTCAAACCTAGGCATAAATCAAACAGACGTTTCATAACCGACACTCATAAGTAAAACCATAAACAGGTTGAAAGCTCACACTCGAAAGCGGGCAACAATTGAGTGTGTGACCGCCTACTATTGATCAGGCCCGAATCAAGTGCGAAGCGCAGACTAAAAGCACTTTATCGACTGCGTTTCTGTAGAAAATGCTCCGCCGTTTTGCGCAGTGCCTGATCGACAGTGACGGGTGGGGACCAGCCGAGCAATTCACGGGTTTTACTGATATCGACCTGTAGCGAGCCACACAACCGCTGGGCCAGCGCCTGCTTGCCCAACATTGCGGCCCCAACTTCGAGTAGCCGACTAGGTAGCGGCAACAAACGGGCGGGCTTACCCAGAGCAGCCGCCATTTTGCTCAATAACTCAGTAGTCGAAAGGTCCTCACCATCGCTGACCAGAAAAACCTGATTAGCTGCAGCAGGGTGATCAATACACCTCACGATCAGGTCAACCAGGTTGTCCAAATCCACCAGGCTGCGCTTGTTATAAATAGCGCCAAAAGGCAGAGGCACGCCCTTATTTAACCAACGCATCATGCTCAAGAAATTGGCCTTAACCCCCGGCCCATATACCAGCACCGGACGAATAATCACCACCTCCATGCCTGTTTCAGCGGCTATAACACGCAAGCCCTGCTCGGCCTCCAGCTTAGAAATACCGTAAGGATCCATCGGAGCCGGAACATCATCAGCCCTGTAGGAATGCCCCGGCGCAGTGCCCTCGCCATTGACCTTGATCGAACTGACGAAAATGAAACGTTTCACCCCAGCAGCAGCCGCCTGTCGCGCCAGATTCAGCGTGCCAACCACATTAACTTTACGAAACTCGGCAAGCGGGTCTGAAGACTGGTCATCCATCACGTGAACGCGGGCGGCGCAATGAATGACGACATTCGTCGCCTGTAACGCTTCGCGCCAATCAGTATCGGCCTCAAGGCCAGCGACATGCACACTTTTAGCGCGCCCAAATAGCGCTGACACAGGCTTACGCACAGCGGCAATCAACTCGAAGTCGGTCAGCGCAGACAACCGCTCCAATACCGCGCCACCGACAAAGCCGGTGGCGCCGGTCACAACAATACGCGTGGCAGAACGAGTCATTTACTAACCTTCGGCATATGAAGTTAACAGCGACTTAAAATAAATAACTAATTAATTTTTGATTGACTTTTACCGCATCAAATCTTTCTTGCGCCAACTTGAAACTCACCAAGCCCATTTGCACAATACGTTCAGGGTGCTCGATAAAGTAAATCATTTTTTCGGCTAACTTATCTGCTGACCATGCGGGTACTAAAAAACCATTCTCGCCATCAATCACCGTTTCGCGGCACCCTGGCACATCAGTGGTAATAATCGGCCGACCAATTGCCATCGCCTCTTGCGTACTCCTTGGCACTCCCTCCCGATAAGAGGGCAACACGAAAATACTTGAGTTAGCTAACCATTCCTGAACATTACCTACATGACCCGGATAAATTACAACTTCCTCATCAATAAGCTTTTTTAAGTCCAGAGCAGAAAGTCCGCCAGGGTTGCCTTCATCCAATCCACCAAGCATGATAAATTGCGCAGATGAATACCTTAATTTAACCTGACGCGCGGCGGCAATATATTCATTAACTCCTTTTTCAGCGAGCAAACGCCCAACAAAAATAAAAGAGACTGGTGACGTCTTGGGTGCAGAGTACGGATAAGCATTTAAATCCAAGCCAATGCCACCCAAGACACTAACCTCTTTCACTTTAATTTTATTTTTAGTCAGCAAATCAACAGAATCATCCGGATTAAGAAAAATGATCCGCTCTAAAAAAGAAAAAGAAATACGATAAAGCAACACCTGCGCAACGCGTAGCAATTTTGTTTTTAAACGCACACCACCAGGATGATCGGTAAATACATACCCCAACCCCTCCAACATACCAACACGACGTTTAACGCCGACCATTACGGCTGCAAGAGTGCCAAATATTACCGGCTTTGAAAAATACGAGAACACCATATCAGGTGCAATGCTCTTTAAGATTTTTGACAACCTATAAGTATTAACAATATCATTAAACGGATTAAGCCCCGTGCGACTAAACTCATAATCGACTGCGACAGCACCCAACGCCTCCACGGCGGCACGGCTTGCAGCATCATAATCAAGCGCAAAAGCGTATACCTCATGCCCTAAGGCATGCAGTGCCTTAATCATGTCCGCACGAAAGCCAATCACACAAGCCGCCGTCGTACCTATTAACGCGATTCGCATTCAGGCTTCCTTATATCCATTCGGGTTATTACTCTGCCAGCGCCAGGTATCTTCCATCATCTGTTCAAGCCCAAGCTCGGCTTGCCAGCCAAAGTCACGCATGGCTTTAGCTGGGTCAGACCAACACTCGGCAATATCGCCGGCGCGACGCGGCACAACTTTATAAGGTACAGGTCGTTGCACTGTTTGTTCAAATTCCGCTAGCATTTCAAGTACCGAGTAACCCACGCCAGCACCAAGATTCCAGACATGTACTCCGGAGTGCTTACTGATAAAATTCAAAGCACCGACATGGCCTTTAGCCAAGTCAACCACATGAATGTAATCTCGCACACCAGTGCCATCACTGGTAGGATAATCATCGCCGTAAATCGAAAACTCTTTTAACTTACCGATTGCAACTTGACTAATATAGGGTAATAAATTATTTGGCAAACCATGCGGATCTTCGCCTATCAGTCCACTGGGATGCGCACCCACCGGATTAAAATAACGCAATATGGCAATTGACCAGCGGCTATCGGAGGCGGCCAAATCCTGCAATAGCTGCTCAACCATAAGCTTAGATCGGCCATAGGGATTGGTCGGTGTACCTGTAGGGCAAGCCTCGGTAATCGGCATTTGCGCAGGCTCGCCATACACAGTGGCCGACGAGCTAAATACCAAATTAAACACACCTGCCGCTGCCATTGCTTGACACAAAGTAATGCTGCCACTGACATTATTATCGTAATAATCCAGCGGCTTTTGCACACTCTCACCAACTGCTTTTAAGCCGGCAAAATGGATAACAGCATCAATATTGTAGTCAGCGAATAGTTGATCAAGCAACGCACGATTACGTATATCACCCCGATGAAAAATCACTGAACAACCAGTGATCTGTTCAACACGTTTGAGCGACTCGACCGACGAATTACAGAGACTGTCGAGCACAACCACCTGCTGGCCAGACTGAAGCAATTCAAGAACAGCGTGAGATCCTATATAACCAGCCCCACCGGTAAGCAAAATACTCATATGCCACCCCCTGCATAGAGCTTGCCTGAGGTTTTCAAGACAGTTGAGCTACTAAGGGAAACCTTGATTATTAGGCACATATTCAGTTCGCACTCCGCGTTACAGCAAACCAACTAGCCTCATACATACTCACCATACCCTCGATAGAGAACCGTTCCGCAATCCGCTGCGAAGTTGCCATTTTACGTTCTTGCCAAGTAACAGGGGCTTGCTGCCATTCCATAGCCATCGTGATAATTAAATTGGCCAGCGCTTGTGAGTTCCGAGGCGGACAGCATAAACCTGCATCACCGACTATATCCAGCGCATCACCCACATCAGTTGAAACGCAGGGCGTGCCACAGGCCATGGCTTCTGCAAGTACATTTGGGAACCCTTCAGAACAGCTAGAAAGCACATGTAGATCAAGCGCATTCATCACTGCGGATATATCAGCGCGCTGCCCGCCTAACAACACTTTTCCTTGCAGCCCTAACTCGACAATGTTCGCCACCAAAGCAGCGTTGTCGGGTGATAAACCTTTACCGACCAATAAGCAGCGGAAGTCAATCTGCTTTGTCGCGACCAGCGCTAAAGCCCGCAGTAGATTGAGGTGATCTTTCAGGGGGTCAAAGCGCCCGACCTTGCCGATGACAAACTCGCGTGGCCCCAACCGCAGTTCGTTGCGTACTTTTTCACCTGCCGCGGCATCCGGCTTGAAACACGATAGGTCGTAGCCGTTTTGTATCACCAGTAGTTTTTCGGCCGCATAACCAATATCGGCATGAACTACCAGTGCCTTGTTGGCGCAACAAATGATTTTTTCAGGTACCCAGTTAGATAACAGCGCACATAAACGAGCGATCATAATAGTTGAGCGTTTCGACTTTCCTTTTTCAAGCGTTGAGTGACGAATCCCCCAAAACACCCGCCTCACACCCGCCAGCCTCGCAGCCACACCGCCCAGCAAGTCTGCGTGATACATCCAGGTTTGCACCACGTCGGGATGCTCTGAGCGGATCAATTTTATTAACTGGCAAAACCGAGAGATGCTGGGCTTGCCTGGGTTCATCCCTAAGCAGTGCACAACCACACCCGATTGTTGCAACACAGGACCGTATTTACCTAAATCCATTAACGAAATAACCACGTGGCTAACTCCTTTGCTGTGCAGACACAGCCGGGTCAACACGCCCTCCGCACCACCGTCGTTCAGGCCAGTGATGATATGCACGATTTTATTAGTCATGCTGGTTTTCCAGCCATGCCTGAAACATCAAAATGCTCCAAAGCTTTAATGCGTTATCGCGCTTACCGATCAGATGCTCCTCCCACAATTGTCGAATGGGCTTGACGCTGAAAAATCCTTCCTGACCCAAGCGGCTTTCAGCCAGTAATGCCTCCGCCCAATCACGCAACGGGCCACGCAGCCACTGATCCAGCGGAATAGAAAAGCCTTTTTTCGGCCGTTCGATCAATTTACGGGGGACATGGCGGTAGAGCACTTCACGCAGCACCCATTTCCCCTTGCCTTCGCGGATTTTTAAATGCAACGGCAGTTGCCAGGCGAGTTCCACTACGCGGTGGTCGAGCAGCGGCACGCGGGTTTCCAGACTATTGGCCATCGCTGCGCGGTCGACTTTTACCAGAATGTCATCGGCCATATACTGCTGGGCGTCCATAGCCATCATCCAATGCGCGAAACTGTCTACCTGCGGCCAGGCGGCTGGCATATTGAGCGCTGTTGCTGAATGCCCAGCACCGATAACCACTTCTTCTGGATGCTGCCAATGGCTCATCAGAGCTGCGTAGAAGGCTTCCCGATCGCAGGAGGGCAGTACGTTCAACAACTTGTGCAGTTTTTGCGGCACAGGCAGACCAGAAAGCACACTGACCGCAAGTTTACGCAGGGCAAGCGGTAAACTGCTGATTGCCCCCCAGACCTTGGGGGCAAACTGATAGGGGTTGTAACCGCCGAACAGTTCATCACCGCCATCCCCACTCAGCGCGACCGTGACTTGCTGTTTCGCCATCTGGCTAACCAAAAAGGTCGGTATCTGCGAACTGTCAGCGAAGGGCTCACAGTAAATATGCGGCAGTTTGGGGATCACCGCCAAGGTGTCAGCCGCCCCAACATAGAGCTCCGTGTGTTCGGTGCCTAGGTGCGCAGCCACTTCTTTGGCGTATTCAGCTTCGTTATAGCCCGCTTCATTGAAACCAATTGCGAAGGTTTGCACCGGGCGACGGCTTTGTTGCTGCATCAGCGCCACAATGGTGCTGCTGTCTACCCCGCCACTGAGGAACGCCCCCAAGGGCACATCCGCCAGCATTTGCAGGCCGATGCTGGCACTCAACTGCTGCTCAAGCAGGTCAATCGCCTGAGCATCACTACCGCTGAATGGGTTTGCCAGTCCCGCCTCCACCACACTTTTCAGCAACCAATAAGACGTAGGCGCAACATGCTGACGCTGCTGCCCCGGCTTAATCTGCACCCAGTAACCGGCACGGAGTTTCTCGATGCCTTGATAGATGCAATGCGGGGCAGGAATATAGTTATGCCGCAAAAACAGCGCCAAAGCATTGCGATCTATCTCGGCATTAAACGCCGGATGTGCCTTTAACGCCTTCAACTCAGAGCCAAACAGCAGCGTATCGCCACACCAGCCCCAGTAGAGCGGCTTCTCGCCCATGCGGTCGCGGGCCAAGGTTAGCACCCGCTCTTGCTTATCCCACAGGGCAATCGCAAACATACCCACCGTGGCTTGCAGGGTTTGCTCAATGCCCCAGGCCGCAAAACAGGCCAGCAACGTTTCAGTATCGGAATGGCCACGCCATGCCGGAGCCTGACGCTCAGTTTCAAGCTGCTGACGCAATGCCAGGTGGTTGTAAACCTCCCCATTAAAGGCAATCACATAGCGGTCACGCGCCGAGTGCATTGGCTGATGCCCAGCGGGCGACAGATCGACGATGGATAAACGAGTATGGGCAAGACCAATGCCGGTTTGCACATCGTGCCAAGAGCCGGAATCGTCAGGACCACGGTGAGTAATGGCAGCAGCCATGGTTTGTAGAAGCTGAGTTGCGCTATCAGCGAGCAATACTGGTGAGATAAAGCCGGATAAGCCACACATTAAGTAACCCCTGAAACCAAGCCATCGTGCCGAATGTTTTTTACACTAACTCGCCCATTCTGCTGTTGAATTTTTTTATCAATCAAACCAAAAACCAACAACATAAAATAAGTTCGAGAAGCATAGCCAGAGAAAAGAAGCGGCTCTTTGGCCTCCGCTACAATTAACAACAATCCAATAGTTAAAAACAAAAAAGGCCTATATAAAAAAACACGCCTAAACAACAAGAAAAAGCAAGCATAAAAAATCAACCCCAAAAAATAACCAACAGAAAGAAACATCCTACTATAACCCGAGTCCGTCCACGGATGGAATTCACCTTCCCCATAAAACCCATAGCCAATTAAAACCTCAGGGAAAGCAGTAGGAACAACCTTCAAAAAATCCAATATAGCATCAACCGTCCCTTCACTTTTTATCCCATCCGAACCCTCTAATAAAAAGCCCAACGAATAGTTAAAGAAACCAACCCCATAACGATCAACAATCACCTGCTTGAAATACTCATACCCAAACCCAACCACGAACGCCATCAAAAGCAAAAGCCCCAAAACATGAAAAAAATAACGACGGGAATTAAAAAAAACAAAGGAGATAAAAACTAACGGCAGCAACATCACTCCTGTTCTTCCGATAAAGAACAGGGAAAAAATTAAAATAGCAAGATTAAAGAGCAGTGCGATATTACCGATATATTTATCTTTATACAGGTGCAAAGCCATAACTACAGCAACAGGAACCAAAATCGATAAGGAGGCACCTCCACCCGACGCAATACCCCGATACCTAAACCCTTCCTGCCAATCAACATTACCACTCGGAACCAATATAGCTTCTACCAAATCACGAAAAACGGGAGAATAAACTTCAAAAATAATTATCAAACCATTAACAACCACCGCCAATAGCGCACAACAAACAAAATCATTAAATTTAAAACCGCGCCGACTAAAAAAAGTAAACACACCATGCGCCACCAACAAATAGATCAATAAGCTAATTGCAACTTTAAGATGAACAAACTGACCAATATTGTTCACGAATGAAACAAAAACACCCACCATCGAAATTAGCAACATGAGCCCAACAAGAAAGAAATTCTCCGCAGCTAGATATCTGAACCTATCGGTCGCCCCAACCAATATAAAGGGAATAATAGCAAAATAAGCCATATTACCAAAAATTGTATAGGGATTTAAAACAACAAAAACAAATACAACCACAAGAAAAAACCAATTCTGTCGACTTAAAGGAATCGCGATTATCGAACTCAAAATTCAACCTCATAAATTTTCAAATAAACTCAATTATTTGCTCTACGCGAGACTTCTCACTAGAAAACTTCAAAATCCGCTCGCTATTTCTTTCAAAATAACCATCAACGGAGCAAAGAAATTTAGCTGGATTACCTCCAACAACTGAACCCGCATCAAAAAAACCTTTTACAACACTGCCCGCCGCGACAATACAGTTATCCCCGATAACTGTATCTGGAAGAATCACTGATCCAACACCAATAAATACATTATCACCGATTACAATACGCCCAAACGTAGAAATCCTTGAATACACATCTGAAAAAGACTGACCTGCAGCAATCAAAGGCACCTGAATGGAACCATCATGAGTGATGAAGCGCACACCATCCGTGACCAAACAGTCTTTACCGATGTTGATCAAATAAGGCTCGCTTCCAAATTGTTGCATACCTACAAAAAGAGTATTGTCACCAACCATCATCCCTGAATTAGTAGCCATGTGAAATCTAGAGAGTCGATCGAGCTTTCTCAACACCCGAAAGAAAAAATGAAATATGTTCCATAGATAATGCATATCAAACCCTCGCACATGACGATTTATCGCAAATCGTTAATCATCTTCAAGCCTTTAACAAATGCAAAAATAGATTTTACATGAAATGTATTTATCCAGAGCTTAAAAAACATCCATGATGTTTTCCTTCCATTTTTAAGATCAATCAAAAAATAAGAAAGCAGGCAGGTATTAACTTCTAACCTATGGCGCGGATATTTTGCATGAAAAAAAACAAGGCTTCTACCCAAAATCTTGCGAGTTTTCCAGCCAGACGACGCAATACCAATCCCTAACCGATAAACCCCATACGGCACATCACCAGTAAAGCATGCGAAACCATCCCCAACTTGCTCGACATTAACAAAATAATCCATAACCTCAAAATCTGGAACTTCAAAATCACGCACTGCTTTTCTGTACATTTTGGAGCTATTGGCGCCTACAGCCCCGAATTGAATGAGCGCCCCTCGATCAAAACGCTTAGAGTATATATTAGACATAGCATCTATATTTCTATCCTTCAAACTACCATCTGGCATTTCCACAACAACAGGCGTCCATACAATATTACAATCCGCCTGCTTATCCAAAAAATCAGATTGCGCCTGCAACTTTCCCGGCAAACTATAATCATCACCATCCATGTGTGCTATATATAGACCTGTCGCCTGCTGATGAACAAAATAAAAGTTTTTATATGCACCGATGTTTTTCTCATGAAAAATCGGCTTCACTACATCTGGATATTTGACTGCAAACTCCTGCACGATGGCACGCGTCCCATCCGCTGAGCAGTCATCACTTACGATCACATCAAATTTAAAATCAGTTATTTGATCCACTATACTTTGCAAACACTGCCTAATATAGCTTTCCTGATTATAGGTAACCACGCACACCGAAACTTTAACTTCATCATTGCCATTCATTAGCTTTTCCACGAAATAACCTTAGCTTGAAATACCTTTAATAATCGCTGGCGTCCAATTTTCGATGTCAGCGCAGCAATAGTCATTGTGGAAAACCCCAGCACGGCCACAAGCATTAAACATTGCACTCGCCCTTCAGACTGAAAGTCAAAGATCACTATGATATAAGCAGTAACCAGGGCGGGTAGGATAATTGCTAAAATATCTCGGCTTAACCATTGCCAATGCAACTCTGGTTCGAGTTTATGATGCACATAAGCTACCCAGCATAATAGGAACAGGCCATTGGTTAGTACCCACACATAGCCCGCTCCGATAGCACCGAAATAGGTTGCAGCATAAATGATGCCTGGAATCAGTATCACCACCAACACGGAATTGCCGATCAGGTGATAACGCAGGTTGCCTTTGGCGTATTGCAAATAATAGGAAAAAGCGGCGACTGCTAGAAAACCATTACCTATTGCGTAAAGCGTCAATATGGGCGCCGCTTGTGTCGAGAGTGCTTTATCGCCCGTCCAGGCAAATAGCAGAGGCTGCGCACATAGCGACAGTGTAATGGCGGCTGAGCCGGCGATGATACTGACCAGTTGAGTGGCATTGCGATAAATCTGCAGCAACTCTTCATGTTTGCCTTCTGCATGAAGCCTTGCCATACGTGGCATGATGGCGCTACTGATGGGGCCGCTGATAACCATGATGCCGCTTGCGACCAGCACAGCGAGAGTGAACTGGCCATATTCAGCAAGAGGCAAAATTCCGGACAGCACTAACTTGTCAGTTTGCGTCACCAGCACCCAAACGGAAGAGGTGAAGGCAATAGTCAGCGCAAACTTTAGTAGCGGTTGCACTGGCCGGAATGACCAGCCGATGGCCTGTCCAATGCTAGTGCGTGCTGGTAGCAGGCGATAGCACATCATGTACAGGCCAACCAGCTCTAACACCGCGACTATCAACTGGTGAATAAAGAAGACAAACGGCGTGAAGCCGTAGAACCACATGCTGGCAAATACTGCGATGAAACGCAGACTGGCGATCACTGCATTGAAGCCGCCAAGCCACACCAGACATTCAGAGCCTGTTACCACGCCACGGTACAAACCGCCCATCCAACGTAGGGCTACACTGATAGCCATGATTTGTACGGCTAGCACCACTTCACTGATCGGCAGTTCACTGACGTTAAGCCAGCGGGTGGCAACCACCTCCGAAAGTAGCCACAAGCCCCCCCCGCCAATCACAGCAATGCCGGCAAAAAGCAGGCTGAGAATGCGGAACACTTGTCGATAAGCTAGCGCGCTCATAGCCCCCCCCCGGTAACGGGCGGTTTCACGGCCAATGGTAGGCGTCAGCCCTAGGTCCAGCAGGGCAAACCAAGCCTGCAGCATGGTGAAAAAGCCCACTAAACCATAAGCTTCTGAGCCCATATACTTGATATATAGGGGTAGAAGCAGGATACCTACTAATGTGACGTAGATCTGGCTTGCGTAACTGGCGAGGATATTGCGCTTTAATGACAAAATAATGAAACTCGGTTAACTCACTGATTTTTGTGTTGATTCGAACTATTCAATTTTTCAATCAACACCTGCTCCAACTGCAGCACATCCTGCTTCCGCTCCTTAATACGTCTAGCTGGCACACCAGAATAAATGCCAAATTTAGAACAGCTTTTAGAAATCAGACTTAACGCCCCAAGCGCCACACCCTCTTCAAGAGTAACCCCAGGAAGCACAACACTACCCGCACCAATAATTACATGCCTACCTATAGTGACATCAGCATGACTGACACTGGTAAATTCATCAGGCACCATTGGGTTTGTCATACTGGCACCACTGTAGTCATCATTACTACTATAAATTGAAACTCGCGACGATATATTGCTAAAATCGTGCAGGGTGATTTTTCCCGCACCTATCAGCGAACTATATACTGCGACATGAATGTAACTGCCGATTTCTATGCCACCAACACCTGCAGAAAGCACGCAGAAATCGTCGATTCGCACATTGTTGCCAATGATAATATTTGTGCAGTTATAATACGAAGCCTTGTCTGAAAGGCGCACATTATCACCGACGCTGGCAAAACCCATTGCTTCAATTTGCAATCGGGTCAATATTCCCATTTTATTAGTCCTTTACGGCGGTGATTATACGACTGAGCTCTCCCTGATCGAGTGCCGGATAAATCGGCAGGCAGATGACTTTGTCTGCGACTGTATTCGCAACTGGCAAATTGGTTCGCAGTGCAGAATTCATGCTTCTGTACATCGGGAAATCGCTAATTAACGGATAGAAATAACGACGCGCGAAAATATTCTGGTCTTTCAACTTCTGATACAACTCGTCGCGGCTTAGCGGATAATCTGCCTCGACCAAGATGGGGAAGTAGGAGTAATTTGCAACTACCTGGCCAGCCTCCTCAACCAGGCGAATTCCCTTCACGCCCTTGAACTGTTCACGGTAAAAAGCATCAATTTCGCGGCGGCGCGCCATGGCATGGTCTATGTGCTGTAGTTGCAACAGGCCGAACGCAGCATTGATTTCGCTCATTTTCCCGTTAATACCGGGAGCGACCACGGTAACTTCATCGACAAAGCCAAAGTTTTTCAGTTGGTCGATACGCTTCTTGGTCTTGGCATCTGGACAGATAATTGCCCCACCTTCAAAGGTGTTGAATACCTTGGTGGCATGAAAACTCAGCACACTCAAATCGCCATGCCGCAAGATGCTGCCACCGGCATCTTTTACGCCGAAGGCGTGAGCAGCATCGTAAATAACGCGCAGATTGTAATTGTCGGCAATTTCCTGAATAGCCTCAACATCGCAAGGATTACCGTAGCAATGCACCGGCATAATGGCGGTAGTCTGCGGAGTAATGGCAGCTTCGATCTTTGCTGGATCGAGGTTAAGGGTGTGAGGATCGATATCGACAAACACTGGTTTGATGCCGTTCCACAACAGCGAGTGGGCAGTGGCAACAAATGAATACGGTGTAGTAATGACCTCGCCAGTTACGCGCAGTGCCTGCAACGCAGTAAGTAGCGCGATGGTGCCGTTATTGAACAGCGCTATATGCTCGACACCGAGGTAGTCGCATAGCTGCTGTTCCAACTGCTGATGCATTGGTCCGCCATTGGTGAGAATTTTATTGTCCCAGATTTGCTGCAAATAAGGGATAAACTCTTCCAGTGGAGGCAAATAAGGCTGGGTAACGTAAATCGGATTATCACTCATTACTTATCCTCGACCAACGATAATAAATACTGGCCATAACTATTCTTACTAATTTGCTCGCCAATTCTTTGCAGATCGTCAGTGAAGAGCCAACCATTATTAAACGCGATTTCTTCCAAGCAAGCCACTTTGTAGCCTTGGCGTTTCTCGATGGTTTCCACAAAATGCGCCGCTTCCAGCAGGCTTTCATGGGTGCCTGTATCCAACCAGGCGAAGCCACGGCCGAGCAGCTCTACGTGCAAGTCTCCTCGTGCCATATACGCTTGGTTAATGCTGGTAATTTCCAGCTCGCCACGCTCAGAAGGCTTAACCTGCTTGGCGATATCAATCACGGCGTTATCGTAAAAATACAAGCCCGTTACGGCATAGTTGGACTTTGGCTTGAGCGGTTTCTCTTCGATGGAGATGGCACGCTTGTGCTCATCAAACTCAACCACACCGAAGCGCTCCGGGTCCTTGACCTGGTAGCCGAACACGCTAGCCCCCTTGCTGCGGGCAACCGCCGCTCGCAGCATGAGGCCAAAGCCTTGGCCGTAGAAGATATTGTCGCCCAGCACTAGGCAGACGTTGTCCTGGCCGATGAACTCTTCACCAATGATAAAGGCTTGGGCCAAGCCATCCGGCGTGGGCTGCACGGCATAGCTAAGGTTGATGCCTAGATCGCCGCCATCCCCGAGTAATCGCTGAAAACCGCTAATGTCTTCTGGTGTGCTGATTAACAAAATGTCACGGATACCCGCGAGCATTAGGACCGACAGCGGGTAATAAACCATCGGCTTGTCATAAACCGGCAACAGTTGTTTGGACACACCCTTGGTGATGGGGTAGAGCCGAGTACCTGAGCCGCCTGCAAGGATGATACCTTTGCAGCTAGGGGAAGAATGAGGGACTAGAAGTTGGGTCATAGGGTGTTCCGATTAATTACAAGCCACTGAAAAGCCAGACGCTGCTGCCCAACATCGGGGATGATGCTCGCGGAATACACGATCAACTTCGGCGCAGACGAGAGCGTCCATATCAGGCCCGGCAACCTCACTTCAAAAACTGAATATACCAAGGCATGGCTTTGTTAATTCCGGCATTGATGTCGTGCGTGGGGGCATAGCCCAGCAAGTTTTCAGCCTTACCAATATCAGCCTGAGAGTGACGCACATCGCCAGCACGGAAATCACGGTAGACCGCATCCCTTGCGTAGTTCACAGCATTCGCAGCCAGTGCTTGCTTGAGTTGATTAAATAGCTGGTTAAGATCGGTGCGGCCACTGACTGCGACGTTGTAGACCTGATTGCGCGCATTTCCCTGAGCGGTAGCAGCGAGCAGATTGGCCTGTACGGCGTTTTCGATAAAGCAGAAATCGCGACTGGTTTGGCCATCACCGTTAATGAACACATCTTCACCGCTGATCATGGCGGCAGTCCATTTGGGGATCACGGCCGCATAAGCACCATCCGGGTCCTGACGTTTACCAAAGACATTGAAATAGCGCAGGCCAATGGTTTTGAAGCCATAGCAACGGGCGAATACGTCGGCATAGAGTTCGTTGACGTACTTGGTCACGGCATAAGGTGACAGTGGCTTGCCAATAATATCCTCCACTTTCGGCAGACCTGGATGGTCTCCATAGGTGGAGCTTGAGGCGGCATAGGTGAAACTCTTCACCTCGGCATCCCTGGCCGCGACCAGCATATTGAGAAAACCATCAATATTGGTGCTATTGGTGGTGATAGGGTCATTGATGGAGCGCGGAACGGAGCCAAGTGCTGCTTGATGCAGAACATAGTCTACGCCCTGGCAAGCTTCGCGACACGCATCCACATTGCGGATATCACCCTCAATAAACTTGAAACCTGCCCATTGCTCGGCAGTAACCTGGGACTGAACCTCATCAAAATTGTGCTGATGGCCAGTGGCAAAGTTGTCGAGCCCGACGACTTGCTGATTTAACTTGAGCAGGGTTTCCAATAAATTTGAGCCGATAAACCCCGCTACGCCTGTTACCAACCATGCTTTAGGAGATTGCGGCAGTTCGATTAGCAGTTGTTCGTAGCGGGTCATGGTCTTCAGTTCGATTCGAGAGATATTCGCGCCGTGGTGACGCTCCGGTCTATGGGGCTACTAGAGGCGTAGGTCAGTAGCGCTCTGTGGCAGGATGTATTTCAGGTCATACAACACATGCTGGGCTTTGCCCAAAGCACGTATGGCTTGCTCGCCCATACCCTTAAATTGGCTATGCCCCACGGCAAGGATGATCCCATCGTACTGACCTGGTTGTGGCTGGCTGATCGGCGTTAGACCATATTCGTGATGCACTTCTTCGGCTTCAGCCCAGGGATCATAGACATCTACGCAGATATTGAATTCGCGCAATTCGCGGATGATATCTACCACCTTGGTATTACGTATATCGGGGCAGTTCTCTTTAAAGGTAAGCCCCATAACCAGCACGCGAGCGCCATCTACATGAATGCGCCGTTTGAGCATGGCTTTAACCAACTGAGAAACCACATATGCCCCCATGTTGTCGTTCAGGCGGCGACCGGCCAAAATAATTTCCGGGTGATAGCCGATTGACTGGGCTTTATGGGTGAGGTAATACGGGTCCACGCCTATGCAGTGACCACCGACAAGACCCGGACGAAACGGCAAGAAGTTCCACTTCGTACCGGCAGCTTCCAATACAGCTTGAGTGTCGATCCCCATTTTGTTGAAGATGATCGCCAGCTCGTTTATCAGCGCAATATTGAGGTCCCGCTGGGTATTTTCGATGACCTTGGCGGCTTCTGCTACTTTGATGCTGCTGGCCTTATGGGTGCCTGCCGTGATGATCTGGTTGTACAGTGCATCCACCAGATCAGCGACCTCGGGAGTTGAACCGGAGGTAACCTTCTTGATGGTTGTTACACGATGCTCCTTGTCGCCCGGATTAATGCGCTCAGGGCTATAGCCGGCAAAAAAATCGACGTTGAATTTCAGACCGGATACCTGCTCCAGCACCGGGACACACACTTCTTCGGTGGCACCAGGGTAGACAGTCGACTCGTAGATAACGACATCGCCTTTCTTAAGCACCTTACCGATAGTTTGTGAGGCCTTAATGAGCGGGGTAAGGTCGGGTTTTTTGTGCTCATCAATGGGCGTAGGAACTGTCACGATAAATGCGTTGCAGTTGGCTAAGTTTTTTATATCTGCACTGAAGCACAGGTAGTTTGCGCTAGAAAGTTCTACATCGCTAACTTCTAAAGTCGCATCATGTCCAGCTTCAAGCGCACTGATACGAGGAACATTAATATCAAACCCAACCACCGAACGCTGCTTACCAAACTCGACCGCCAATGGTAGACCAACATAGCCAAGACCAATAATTGCTAATTTTAATTCTTCAAGATTCAACATAACAATTCCCACACCTCTAATTCAATCTTAACTTCAAGAGAGCTTTTAAAAAGCCATTAAAGAATAAATCGTAGCGGGGCCCCACGTTTACTCATAGGGACTGCTGCTCAATCCCCCCCCCTTAATACCTAACCAGATCTGCCCAAGCGCTCACGCTTATAGCTGCCATCTTGCACGCGGTCGCACCAATGCAGATTGTTCAGATACCACTCAACGGTTTTGCGAATGCCCGACTCGAAGGTTTCGATTGGTGTCCAGTTAAGGCCGCGCTGAATCTTGCTGGCGTCAATCGCATAGCGCAGGTCGTGACCTGGGCGGTCTTGCACATAAGTGATCAAGCTGGCGTGCGGGCAATGCGGTGAATCCGGGCGCAACTCATCGAGGAGTGTGCAGAGCGCATGTACCACTTCGATGTTTTGTTTCTCGTTGTGACCGCCGATGTTATAGGTTTCACCGAGCTGGCCTTCGGTAACCACTTTATACAGCGCACGGGCGTGATCCTCGACGTACAGCCAGTCACGAATCTGGTCACCCTTGCCATATACCGGCAACGGCTTGCCTGCCAGTGCGTTGAGGATAATCAGCGGAATGAGCTTTTCCGGGAAGTGATACGGACCGTAGTTGTTCGAACAGTTGGTAATCACCGTAGGCAGCCCATAGGTACGACTCCAGGCGCGCACCAAGTGGTCGGAGCTTGCCTTGCTCGCAGAATACGGCGAACTCGGCGCGTAGGACGTTGTTTCAGTGAACAGCTCTGCAGGGTTATCAAGATCGCCATACACCTCATCCGTGGAGATGTGGTGGAAACGAAATGCACTCTTGCGGTCGTCGTCCAGTCCGCGCCAATACTGCCGGGTGGCTTCCAACAGGCAGTATGTACCGACAATATTGGTTTCAATAAACGCTGCCGGGCCATCAATGGAACGGTCAACGTGACTTTCCGCCGCCAGGTGCATCACCGCATCGGGCTGATGCTCATTGAATACGCGATCCACTTCTGCACGGTTACAAATGTCTACATGCTCAAAGGCATAGCGTTCACTCGCACTGACCTCAAGCAATGATTCGAGGTTACCGGCATAGGTCAATTTGTCGAGATTGACCACTTGATCCTGAGTATTCTCAATGATGTGTCGAATCACGGCAGAACCAATAAAGCCAGCGCCGCCGGTTACTAGAATTTTCATATTTTGTGCTAGCTCGCGATACTTTGTTTTTTATCGATCGATGGGTAGGTTACGTCTACGGCTAACCTACCCTGCTTACTGAATTATTGGTGCTCATACATCGCTATGTTGGTACACGGTCAGCGGCAGAAACACCTTTCGATAAAAGTGCCCGATGAATTACATCAAACAGTTAGCTCGCGACGCTTGGCCAACATGCTGCGGATAAGGGCGATAAAGACACCCAGCATGCCACCCAGAACCAAGCCGAGTGCCAGAATCAGAGCCTTTTTTGGTTTAACCGGGGTTTCAGCTACTTCTGCGGCGCTGTCCAGGGTGAATACCGCAACACCATCCGGGCTAACACTTACCTTGGCCAGAAAATCCAGTTGGTTTTCCAGTTCACGCAGGCCAACGATAAAGGGGTCGTCATTCTTGCGGTTTTGCAGTACGTCCAATTCCGCACGAATGGCCTTGGCGCCGCGCATATACATCAAGTTGCCATCCACAAACTGCTCCAGTTCGCCATCTGATGAAGTTCTGCTGGCTTTAACCTGGGGGGCTTGCAGGCCGACCTTGTCTGCCACCTTCAAGGCTTCGCTTAGGCGGGCGATACGGTCTTCACGAAGCTTCCTAGCGCTTTCGCGCAGCACTGCAATGTGACCAAGGATCGATTTTTTGCGCGTGCTGATTTCAGTCGTGACCGTATCAGCGATGTCTTTTTGGGTTTTTTTTGCAGCTAGATCCGAATACACGTTTGCCCACTCTGCCGCTCGACCAGAATCAGCGGATTGAACCGCCACCTCAAAACGCTCGGGAGTGTTTTTTACGTCAGGATTGGTAACACTCAACTTCTTGTTGAAGCTTTCCCTAAGCTGATCTTTGGCCTTTGCGCCTTGGCTGCCTGTTTCCACCGGCAGATAGACTTGCTCAAAGAACTCACGACGCAAACCTTCGGAGCGGAGATTTCGAGTAAATATTGAGTAGACGCCAGCAGCCGTGAACTCTGTAAGCCCGGCCTCTGCGCGACCAAGGTTGTAGCCTGCGATATCTGCCGAGCGCGGCGGCAGAATGCTGGATTTACTCTCGTAAACAGGTGTAGATAAAAACGCATAGCCAGCAGCAAGCGCCGTGATCGCAAGGGTTACCAAACTGATCAGCAGCTTTTGCCGCCATAGATTCTGAGCCAACTCAAACAAGTCGATTTCATCGCTGTAACCAGTCACTGGGGTAGGGACGTTCACGCTCACTGCAACTCCATTTTTACGTCGACTTTCAATAATTGTGTCCGATCTGACATAGCCGTCTGACCCGTTTGCTGAAGCAGGCAACAACACATTTACCCTGCTCAGACACGCTACCGCACTAGCATTTACCGTTGGGTTCCTGAGATTAGGCTTAGCTACACACTTTACCGGCATGACCGGGCGTTACTGGGCTGCGCGCCTATTGTCAGTTGATGTGCACAGGTCGAGTTAAGACTCCTTAGTGATACTGACCAGCGACACACTGACATACTGCTAACGATTGATCAGGCTTAGCAAAAAAACTCCAGCTCATCACCGTCCTCTGCGCTACAAAATCCAACAACCCTTGTTGGTCGGCAGCCAGTAATGGTAGATATTTTTGGCGCCAAAATTATAACGCACATTACTCAATAGCACATAGACATCAGCCGAACCATCGACCTGAATGGAGTGCCCCATTGCGCTTTGAGCTTTGCACTCCATAAACAATACGCTATGCCGCGAATCATGCTGTATGAACTTGAGATAGTCGACGACATGCACACACATGCCACCAGCCGCAATGACTATGGACAGATGAGGCTGATTGCTGTCGACGGTCAGCAGGTTGACGAACGATAGCGGCTTGTGCGCCTCGTACACTCGCATCAACGCTTCGATATCGACCCAATAGACTGCGCTGTGCATCTATCCGCAACTGATGGCAGGGACCCGTCACGCCAGCAATGGCGCCGTGCTGCAGGATGTGCGGATAGATCATAGTTAGTCCTTTAACTCGGGCAGGTGACAGCGTCACATCATCCATGTACACCGACTACTAGACGAACGCATTACTGATCGACCGGCTAGCATTTTAGCGGCCAGCATTATGCCATGCAGTGCACGCTCTGACGAGCTAGAGAGACGCGTAAAAGGTTATCTGTGAGAGGCCAGATGGATAACGGCGACTACAAGCGGGAGGATATTGGCTCAACCCACATCGCAAGCAATGCAGGCCATGCGCGGGAAAAAGAATGAAAATCTATGGCTGCAAGCTCAAGGTTCATGTGCCACAAGTTATGCAACATCAACTGCAACCGCCAGAGAAGGCTTTAACTCGACCTAGACCGCGGCAAGCTGCCCCTTACGCAAGGTCGCGCACAATGCGGTCACTCATCTTCATTTACTCGATCACGCAGCTCTTTGCCCGGCTTGAAGTGCGGGACAAATTTGCCGTCCAGGCTCACTGAATCACCGGTCTTAGGGTTACGCCCAACCCGCGGCGCACGAAAATGCAGTGAGAAACTGCCGAAGCCACGAATCTCGATACGATCGCCAGTCGATAACGCCTGGGACATTTGCTCGAGCATGGTCTTGATGGCCAGTTCTACATCCTTGGATGAGAGCTGTCCCTGATGGGTTACGATGCGTTCGATCAACTCCGACTTGGTCATGATTTTCCCTTCTATATCAAGCGGCTAGATCACTAGGTAGATCGTTTTTAGCATGCTCAAAGAGTTTTGAACAGCCCAGACACCAATCTATTCCGAGCCCCCAAGTCAAAGCCCCAGCGCATGGAAAATCTTTGCTTCAACCCCACGCCACATTGAGCAGCCATTTTTTCATAGACACAAAAAAGGGCGACCGAAGTCGCCCTTTTTCTGGAGTACCTGAACTTAGTTCTGGTTTTCCATTTGCGCACGGATCAGATCACCAATGGTGGTCGGACCGGTGGTTTCTACTTCTTGCTTGGTACGCAATTCTTTCATTGCGTCTTTTTCGTCTTCAACGTCTTTCGACTTGACCGACAAGCTGATTACGCGGCTCTTACGGTCAACGCTGATGATCTTGGCTTCTACTTCTTCGCCTTCTTTCAGAACGTTACGCGCGTCTTCAACGCGGTCACGGCTGATTTCGGAGGCTTTCAGTACAGCTTCGATGCCTTCAGCCAGGGTGATTACAGCGCCCTTGGCGTCAACTTCTTTAACGATACCGCGCACGATGGTGCCCTTATCGTTAACAGCTACGTAGTTGGAGAACGGATCGTCTTCCAGCTGCTTGATGCCGAGGGAGATGCGCTCACGCTCAGGATCAACCGACAGGATTACGGTGTCCAGCTCGTCGCCCTTCTTGAAGCGACGCACGGCTTCTTCGCCGGCTTCGTGCCAAGAAATGTCGGACAGGTGAACCAGGCCGTCGATGCC
>RCMZ01000380.1_pt1 | contig 25118 bp, 37 predicted proteins | sample 2041141 | NCBI WGS metagenome assembly RCMZ01 (sample SAMN09708263, study PRJNA481090) | Wastewater metagenome, whole genome shotgun sequencing project. | biome: sewage; isolation source: Davis station wastewater (DW) | place: Antarctica: Davis Station | collected 2010-03-01
CCCCGATGGCGCCGTGCTGTTCGGGCTGCCCGGCAACCCGGTGGCGGTCATGGTGACCTTTTTGGCCTTTGTGCGCCCCGCCCTGCTGCGCATGATGGGATGCACCCGCACGGCGCCCCCGCTGATGCGCGCCGTCAGCACCGAACCCATGCGCAAAAAACCCGGTCGCACCGAATACCAGCGAGGCCTGGTCACCGCCGCAGCAGACGGCACGCTGCAGGTGCGCACCACCGGCAACCAGGGTTCGGGCGTGCTCAGCTCCATGGTGCAGGCCAACGGGCTCATCGTGCTGCACCACGGCCAGGGGAACGTGGCGGTGGGCGAAACCGTGGATGTGATGATGTTTGAGGGCGCGATCTGACAGCGCTGCAAGCCCTGGCCCGGCATACGCCCGCGTGCACTGCGCTAAGGTGCAGTGAATCACATTCCTTTTTTAGCAGCCTTATGTGGCTGCCACGAACGCCATGACCTACGCCGCCCAGCACCTCGCTCAATCCCCTTGCAGAGACGACGTGGACCGCCTGCCCGGCGCAGCGGTCCTCGAATTCGGCACCCCATGGTGCGGCCACTGCCAGCGTGCACAACCCTTGATCGAGCAGATTCTGCATGGGCATGCCAACGTCTCCCACGTCAAGGTGGAAGATGGCCCTGGACAGCGCCTGGGGCGCAGCTTTGGTGTGAAGCTTTGGCCAACGCTGGTGTTCCTGCGCGATGGCAACGAAGTGGCACGCCTGGTCCGGCCACAAACACCACAAGCGCTGATCGACGCCATGGAGACCCTGCTGGCGCCACCACCCTGAGCATGCCCGCTACCGCTACCGCGAGCGCCCCGTCACCGCACGCAGAGCCAGCCTGGCGCGCAAGCCCACAGGCATCACAACAGCACAAGCGGCGGTAAGGCATTCAGACCCCTGCCCCTATCTCCTGTCGCAGACGTCACAGGCAACAGCCACGCGAGACAGCAGCGTAGCGACCGAGCAGAGGAAGCGACCAACCAGAGAAAGCCGAGAACGTGGAAGCAAACGGTTAAGCCGTCAGGCGCGCCCGAGTGCCTTGTCCACGCCCCGGTTGGCCAGGCCGTCCGCACGCTCATTGCCCGGGTCGCCTGAATGGCCCTTGACCCAGCGCCACTCGATGCGATGCCCTCCCGTGCTGACCAAGGCATCCAGACGCTGCCACAGTTCGACGTTCTTGACGGGCTGTTTGGACGCCGTGCGCCAACCCCGGGCCTTCCAGCCGTGGATCCACTCCGTGATGCCCTTGCGCACATATTCGCTGTCCAAAAAGAGCGTCACGGCGCACGGGCGTTTGAGCGCAGACAGCGCCTCAATCACCGCCAAAAGCTCCATGCGGTTATTGGTGGTGCCCAGTTCACCGCCGAAAAGCTCTTTCTCGGTCGCCCCGGAGCGCAACACCACGCCCCATCCACCCGGGCCCGGATTGCCCTTGCAGGCGCCATCTGTGTATATCTCTACTTGGTTCAATCTGTAATCCTGAGGTTTTCATTCACAGCGCACCGGCGCGGGGAAACGTGTATCGCCCCGCCCCATGCGCCTGCCATCGACTGCCTTTTCTTGGCGCAGCGAGTGCTATTTCAGATCTGCCTGTCCCTGCCGCAAAGGTTGCACCGGTTGCACGGCAGGCGCATGGGGCGTGTGGGCCCGGTTCGCGACGGGCACGGCGGCGGCAGATCGCTGGCGATTGTTGCGCCAAGCGGGCTCCAGCAAGCGCATACCGTGCACTCTTTTGACGGCCACCAAAAAATAAGCCGCCCCAAAAATCGGCCACCATTTTTCACCCAGGGGGTCCATCCATCCAAATCGATCCAACCAAGCGGCGCTGCGCACGGCGGGACGATAACAGCCAAAGTGGGCAGACTCGACTTCGAAACTCAAAAGCTGCAACCAGTCGCGCAATCGCCTGTAGCCAATGAACTCTCCCACATCGGGCAAATACAAATCGTGCCCCCCCAGACGCTGGTAAAGACGCGCCCGCCGCTGGCGCAGCCCCCACAGGCTGGCAGGATTCAAGCCACTGATCACCACACGCCCCTCGGGCACCAGCACGCGCACCACCTCGCGCAACGCAGCGTGCGGATCGATACTCAGCTCCAGGGTGTGCGGCAGCACCACCAAATCCAGGCTGGCCTCTGCAAACGGTAGCGCCACCGGGTCGGCCAGAAGCTGCACCACACGCCCCCCCGGCTCCTGGCCCTGGACATGGCAGCCTGAAGCAGCGCCACCAGGGGCGCCAGCCGCCTCACTTGCGCCCAGTGCGAGCCACTGGTGGGGCATGCGGTTGGTGCGCAGGCCGTCGAGCATCGGCAAACCCAACTGCAAACTGTGATAACCAAAGAGGTCCGCCACAGCCTCATCAAACCTCGCCTGCTCCCACTCCAGCAGATACCTGCCGGGTGCGGATGCAAACCAGTGGTGCAAACCTATAATTTCCATGACAGCGCGGAACCATTGGGCATGAATAGGCACTTTCCGTTATAAATCAACACATTGCGGCCATTCTACGGTGTGACAACCAGTGTGCAAGAACATCATTTGGCACACTAAAGCACTATCCGGTGTGACAATCGGTGCGTCAAAACTCATTTGTCACACCGCCATGCCAACCATCCGCCTCCGCAACGGCCGCCATCAGGCCCAAGTCCGCATCAAGGAGGGCGGGATCATTGTCCATCAGGAAAGCGCCACGTTCGACACCCACGCCCAGGCCAAGGCATGGGGGGTGGCTCTGGAAAAGCGCATAGCCAAGGATGGTGTGATGGCGCGCAAGCAGGGCCAAGTGTCGCTCGCCGACCTGATGGACATGCACGTCAAGATGCTCAAGAAAATCGGGCGTGAGTATTTTGCAATCGAGCACAGATTCAAAAACATCCGGGCCTACCCATTCACGCAGAAGCCGGTGGAGTCGATCACCTCGACCGATTTCATCGACTGGGCGGTGCAGCACGCACCAGGGCGGGCACCCGCAACCCTGCTCAATCACATGATGGCAGTGCGGGCCGCCTACCGAGCGGCCCCGGTTGCCCATGGCATCCCGCTGGACATGGCCGTAGTCACAAACGCCATGGATCACCTGAGGCGTATGCAAGTGGTTGCACCCAGCCAGCGCCGCGACCGCCGCGTGTCTGACGAGGAGCTGGACAAGATCGAGGCATGGTGGCGCAAGCTAGATGGCACCACAATCCCTCTGCCAACCATACTGCGGTTTCTGGTTGCCCTACCCCGGCGCCGCGAGGAAGTCATGAACGCTTTGTGGTCTGACTACGACCCGAAGACCCACACCCTGCTGCTGCGTGACACGAAGCACCCAACGATGCCGCGCGACGAGGTGGTGCCGGTGCCGCCAGCAGCGCAGGAGATCCTTGCGGGCATGCCGCGCACCAAAGGCTGCATCTTCCCGCACCGTGGCGCCTCGGTCAGCGCTTCATTTCAGCGCGCGGCGAAGTTTTTGGAGTTGGATGACATTACCCTACACGACCTGCGGCACGAAGGCATCAGCCGACTATTCGAGGCTGGATTGACCATCCCCGAGGTGTCGCTGATTTCAGGGCATACGAGCTGGGAATCGCTCAAGCGGTACACGCACATTCAGCCAAAGCATGTGCTGGAGAAGCTCAAGGCGAAAGCAAAAGGGGGGCGAGATTCAGCGGAAAATCCCCATACATGACCGCCATAAACACAGTAGACCTCCCACCGGCCCGCCCAGGCTTGGCCGATATCCACAGCCGCGCAATGAATGCCTATCGCGCCCACTGGCGAGCACACGGCGCAGCAACCCCGCAAAAACTCATCCTGTCACCGGCCCAAGCCGAAGACCTGCACTTGTGCCGCCTTTATGGTGCCGTGGCCGTTCCGGGGCATAAACCGGCAAAGGGTGAATTCAACGGGCGCCCTGTGGAAGTCTCAGACGCTACGGCCGGTGTGCTGATTGCCCATGACGGGACTGAGATGCAGCTCGCGGACTTCGACCAACTGTCCACCAAGTAAAAAAGCCCGCGCAATGCGGGCTTTTCAGTTGATGCTCAAACCTGAGCAGCGGTATCAAGTAGACGGGCACATCCGCCAGGAAGGATGCACCGAGGGCCGTCGCTTGAGCACGCGCGCCACGAAGGATTTCGCCGCTACCAGCGCCACGCGCGGTTTCTCTTGGCTGGACGGCTTGACCTGCGGCTGAAAGGGTTCGACCCAGGCGGCGATCAGGCGGTCGAAGCCACGACTCACGGCGCCCACCACGCGGTCAGCAGCAGACATCAAGTGATCAGCAGCGGCAGAGAATGCAGACGCAGCAGCCAGGCAGGCGACGGCCAGGACGGAAAAGAAGCGAGACGAGCGGGTCATGATGTATCTCCAGAAGGTGGTGCCGCGGCTACGGCGGGAGCCCCTTGCCATGTCGGGGTATGGGTGTCGGCCTGGCTGGGCGAACCACTTGGCCACCCCGGCGCACCGGGGCGGGCCTTGCCGACGTAAACAATCAGGTGGTGCGGGCCAGCTCGTCGCGCAGGCGGAAGCCCAGCAGCGGCCAGATTTCGCGCTCAGCGTTCTCGCGGGCGATGCGCTCGCCGATTTCCTTGTTGTAGTTCTCTGGGCTGGCGCAGGCAGAGATGCCGTGCACGGTGAAGCCGTTTCGCAGCACGAGGACGCAGAAGGTCAGCAGATGCAAAGGGGGCACCTGATAGGTGACACCGCCTAGAGCCTGCCCAGTCAGCGCGGCAGTGGCTCCAACAACGCCATCAGACGCCGTGAAATAGTGCGCGCTGACGATCTCAGCTTGCAGCGCCGCTGGCGTCACGCGCGGAGCCTTGTTGGCCTTGGCCTGAATCTCGCGTTCCAGGGAGTCGGGGCCGGGGTCCACCACGCTGAGAGCGGTGCTTGGAATTTTCATATCGCTCAATGCAACGATCACGCTGTCTGGAACGCGTTGCTGCCGGACGTCGATGGGATGCAATACATCGAGCACCTTCTTGATGCTGGATGCAATGGAATCGGCGGCGTTTGTATCCGTCGCAAGGTACGCAGCAGCCCCCGAAACAAGAGCGCATTCAAGCCGGTCGCGCTGGGAAGGCTCTCGGTATTGCGGCGTTGCGGGCACTTCGACTGTGGCCTTTTCTGCCGCCTCGGTCTTCGCGGCTTGGCCCTTCTGGTACGGCATCCAGCCACAGAACGCCTGCTCGGGCACATCGCCTTCTCCCTGGTGCAATGTCACGCTCGTTCGCGGATGTGCAGCGCCATTGGCATCAAAGACGGACAGGTTCACCATGCGGTCATTCCACACGTGCGCAATCAATGCGGCGTATGGGCCACCGCCGTCAGCATGGCGAGCGAAGCCAGCTTCCACGGTGTTTTGCGATGGGTAGAACCAAACGACGCGGCCCACAGTGGGCTTGATGACAGGGGAGTTCATAGTCTTCTCAGTGTGTTGACCCGGCAACCGGCCGGGGCGGAATTACTGGCCAGGCTTCACGGAAGGTTCTGACATCAGCCGCGTGCCCATCAGCTTTGCCCGCCAGTTCTTGATGGCTTCGGCTGCAGTCAGCGAATAGCTGATTGACGGCAGTGGCGTACTCAAGGACGGTGGCGGGGGGAGCGTCAGCGAGGCGGCGGGCGGCGTCTGCGGCTTGGTCGCGCAGGCCGTCAGATTCAGCACGAGCAGCGTCACGATCACGGCGAAGAGAGATTTCACGGGTGCGAGCGGCATTCAGTGCCTCCTGATAGGTTTTGTTGACGGCGCGCTCGTCTGAGCGGGCTTGGCTCACGGCGCTGATTCGCTCGTTCGATTGCTCCAGGCGAACGTCGGCCACAGCGGCGTCCATGCGAGCGTCTTGGAAGACCCACACGCCAGCGGCAGCCACGGTGGCAGCAATCAGATGGGTGATGAGAGTGAGGTTCACGCCCCCACCTCGCACTTCGCGGTTTCGTCAGCGCGCCGATTGGCCAGCCCCGGCACAAACGTGAACACCTTCTTGCCAGTCTTGGGGTCGATGTGGCTTGTGAAGCTCCACACCAGAGTCCCGTCATCACCTCGGCTGATGCGCTGGCAGCCGCGCTCCCACTCGCCACGATTCCATGCAGCCATGGCACCGCTACCGCAGGTGGCACTGGCCCCGAAGTTCCAGCCATGGCTGCTGGCCATGTCGAGCACGCTGGGCGGTGGCAGGATCTTGAAGCAGGCAATGACCGCACGCTGCACGCGCTCCAGGGCGTTGGATTCTTCGACTACACACTTCTCTTCGGTCCAGCGCTCGCCCACAACGATTGGGGTGCTGGTGACGTGGCGTGTGAGCCCATTGCAGACTGTGGGGATGTTGCCGGCCAGCTTGTCGGCATAGACCACCAGCACGCGAGCCTTGCCGCTTTCCCACTGCTGTAGGTGTTCGACCAACGCAGGCGATAGCAGCGTGACGAAGCCGCATAGGGCCGCGACCCAGATCACCTTCGGTTGAATCTTGGCGTCGCTCATTCGTCCGCCCCAAGAACGCCCATGTCCGTGTCTTGCTGAAAGACCGGCAGGTTGGTGGACCGCATCATTTCAATCCGCAGCTCACTCTCGCGCTCTTTGAGTGCGTAGTAGCGCGCGGTGCGTCTGTTGGCTTCGCGCTTGTAGTACCAAGTGATCAACAGGCCGATGATCGCCACGGCCGCGCCAATGTAGGCCGCAATGTCTGTGGATGAGAGCTTGCCGAAGACGGCCACCGATCCGCCAAAGATCGTTGCTTTGTTTCCGGCTGCGCCGATGGCTTCAAGTGTTTCTGTCTTCATGAACCCGGAGTGTTCCGGGCATGCATCAAGCGGTCGAACCCTACTGGGGGTGCTCAGGTATTCACAAAGACCTGAGACCGCCGCGTGACCGCATGGACTTCATTGGTGCGCGTTGTCGCTGCGATCCCTGCGTAGGCACTGCGCACGCTGATCTCGCGCAGCATTGTCCGCACGGATATGTCGGCGTCAAAGTTGCGGACACCGCTTCGAATGTAGCCAGAGCTGGTAACGGCAATCGTTGCGGAGCCCTGGCCGGTGATGTCCAAGGCGCCAGATGCAGTCGAAAGCACCTCTACCAGCGCATTGCCAATGCCAGCAATTGACGCAACGGCAGCGCCGGATGAACCGACATCAACCACCGCGCTACCGACTCCAAGCACCGGCGCATCGATGACGCCAGACGATGTGACCGACACGGCGGCCGACGCCTCCACAACCACCAAGACAGCAGCAGCTCCCGAGGAATTGACTTCAACGACGGCAGAGCCGGACAACTCCGCGTCAGACAGCACCAGGCCCGTCGCGGTCGATGTCACGTCTACCGTGGCAGCGCCATCGCCTTGTACTAGCACGGTTCCCGTCGCCTGCGATGTGACGGAAACAACAGAAGATCCGGAAAATTCAGCGGCTGGACTTCCTGCTGTGCCCATGGCCACAGAAGTGACATCAACGGTAGTCGACCCGGCACCAGTGACGGCTACGACAGCCGCGCCCTGAGATGTAACTTCAACAATTGCCGATGCAATAGCATTGAATACATCTTCTGCTGGTATCTCACTGAGCGCCGCCTCAGCAATCGAGGTAAATCCAAGCATGTCTTATGCGGGGGGGCGGATGTACGTGCCCTGAAAGTTGCAGTTGTAGGACTTTCCGTCCGTGGTTGCAGCAGCATTCACGTAGGCAAACAGCTCGGCGTAGTCGGTTGACCCGTTCATATAGACGAGTGCGCTGACGGAGATTGCGTAAATCTGTGATGTCCCTTGCAAGGCGCGGCGGATCTCGGCCCCATTTTTATAAATGGAAAGGGTGTAGTTCGTCGTCACGCCTGGCGCTGGGAATCCAACCGCTCCAGATAGCTGGTAGTAGCCCGGGACCGTCGGTTGAAAGCGGTTGTTTGTCGTGCTGTCAAAGGCTGCGTCGGTGTCAAACTCTTTGTTTGGCATCGAAAGCTTCGTGAACGTCGTAGCACTGAGAGACTGCCCAGTGGACTGATACACGCTGAACGCCGGGCCATAAATGCGCTTGGCAGGAAAGGTGGAGAACACGGTTGGCGCGGATGAAAAGCTCACCGCCGCCCCTGAATTGCTGGATGCAAGAATCGTAGTTCTGGCAAGAACCGTGGCGCTTGTCCTTGTGCCAAGACCGACCTCCCAGTCGGCGCCTTGTGTTGCGCAATACCAAGTCGTATCGCCGTTTGCGGTGAGGGACGAGGCGAACGTTACAAACCCCGTAGGCGCACCGGTCAAGGTGAACGACCCTGTGCCAGTGGTGCTTGTTGATTCCTTGACTCGGTCGTTTATGTGGTGGGCCATCGCACAGCCCCCTTACGCCCCGCCAGCCGTCAGCGTCTTGGCAGTAATGGTCACAGTCTGCCCGCTGGCGATGCTGGTGTTGTCGACAGTCATGTCGCCGCCGCCACCTGTGGCGGTGATAGAGCCCTGCTCATGGCAGGTGGTCCCAGCGCTATCTTTCAGCCGGTAGTGGCCAGCCGTACCGATGCCGCTGGCGGCCACAGTCCAGGATCCGGCGAGTACCTTCGTGCCACTCGAAGCGGCGGCCATCCAGTCTGATGGGCACGTGATTTCAGCGAGCAAAGTTCCGCTGTCCGCCGTTGCGCAATTGGCGGGCGCAGCACCCGTTCGGATTTGCAAATTCGGCGATGTGCCAATGGTCACTTCGGTGTTGTCGAGCCAGGCGTTGCGAACTGCTACGGAGAATTGGGCGGCCATGGTGGCTCCTTCAGATAATTGGGGTTGTGACTTCGGCGCCGACCACGACGGAGCCCTCAAGCAGCGCGGTGACAACGCCGCCAGAAGAAACGAGCTCAAGGTCATAGACACCGCTGGCCCAGGTGATGGCCTCGGACTGCTCTGCAGTGATCGTGATTTCGATGACCTTGGCGGTGTCATCCAAGGTGATGCCGCCATCGACTGCGCTGGTCAGGCTCAGCAGCACAGTTCCGCCCGCGCGGTCTTTGATCTGCATGCGGGCCGTGTAGCCAGCCAGGCTCTGGGGGGTCATCCAGGCCAAATAACCAGAGCCAGCGGTGTGCTTTCCAAACGCCGCCGCGCTTATTTCGTTGAACTGGATGACCGTGTTGCTCACTACCGTGGCGCGGCGCATGTCCGAAGCCTTTGGCGGGTTGTTTTTGGCGTTGAGCTGAGTCAGCCCCTTGGCGTCCACCACCGCAACGCTCCAGCCATCGGGGATGGCCTGGGCGGCGGATGTGATGGCGACGGGGGCCGTCTGCGAAATGCTGGCAATGGCCGCATACAGCCACGGCTCAGTCTCCCAGCGCACAGGCAAAACGAAGGTGGCCCCTCGGCGTATTTCAATGTCGTGCTGGAGTGCTGCTGCCATGCCCTGCAGTTTTCCGGCTGCAGGGTGAGGCGTCGAACCCTACTGGGGGGCGTTGCTGAGCAATTGGCATGGCCAGTACACTAGAGCCACCGCATCGGCGCCCCCGGTCGGCAGTGTTTTTGCAGTCGTGACGGGACAACTCCAGTTGTTGGCATCCAACCCCACCCTGCTGCAAAGACCAGGTAAGCCCCTGATCGTGAGGTCCGGGGCTTTCTCTTTTCCCGTGACGGCGTTATCATCGAGGCGTCAGCGAAATGCCGCTGGAAGTGATTTTCTGATTGTGCCGAGTCAATGGCGTCCGCAAGGTCGTTAAGTACGAGAGGCGGAAATCGGTCCCGCCCCCTTCAGAATTGTCCAGACCTAAGCCCCTATTCAGGGGCTTTTGTCTTTCTGGCTGGTAGCCCGCGCGGGATGACTGATACAACTTCCATCCCACCGCCGCCCTCCTTGAGTGGCATCTGTGCCGTGTACCTTTTCTTTGTGACCGGATCGAGCAAGCCGTCATTAGCCAGGGCCGCTTTGTGACCAGCTGAAGCAGGATCACGAACGACATTAGATCGCGGCTCCATTGCTTGTTTGGCGAACTGGACAACCTCTGCTGGCGAAAAATTGTCGCGCGAAAGTCGGGCGTCCATCAGGTGTTGGTGAGCTGCATCGGTCATCGTGACATCGCGCCCCGCAGAAGCGGGCATGCCGAAGCGCTGCAGTGCATTCGCCTGCCCCTGCGTCACATCCCCCAGCCGATAGGTTCCACTCCCCTTCCCTGCCGTCAGGTCTGCAAGCAGCCGGGCTTTCCCTTCTGGCGACATTGCCGCCATGAAGCCCAGCCCCGTTACGGCTTTCGCGGCCGCCCCGGGTCCAGCCAATGAACCCAGCATTTCGGCCGCTGTCCGCCGCTCCGGCGTCACAGCCCCGGCATGCTCCATCTGTTGGCCGATCCATTCTGATCCGCCGACTGGTGCGGGGTGCTGGTAGCCAAGCGCACCGAGAGCCGTGGCCGCTATATCAACCGGGCCGCCAAGCACGCCCGCTGCTGTGCGGTTGGCCACATCAACCAGGCCTCGCGCAACATCGGATTGGAAACCTCTGTCTGTGACCGCGCCACCAATGGATTGCAGGCGTTCCATGGCGGATTGAGGCGGCGTTTCTGCTGGCGGCGCAGGCGGATACCCGGCTGTCGGGATTTGGTCTACGGATGCCAGCCGCGCAGCCGCATCGCCAGGGGAGAAACCGAGATTTGTCGCAGGTGGCTTCTCGCGCTCTGACTTTGGGCGGAAACCTCTTGGCTGGTCATCTGGTGGCACTAGTCTGATCCTGTATTTTGTGGTGCACAGTTTCGGCGGCCTGTTGATGGCGGGCAAACACTACAGGGGGGCGTTGGCGGCTGCAGGCTGCCCTGCTAGAGTCACATCAGGAGGCGAAAATGACACAAACCAAATTCCTGCTGGCCATAGTTCTGGCACTGGCATCAATCACTGCATCTGCGCAAAGTGACTGGCAGGCGCGAAAAGATCGAGAGAATGCCGCCACCTCGGCGGGCAGCATTACCAACAATAGAGGGCAATGGGATGCGCAGGCGCAAGCGGAGCGGGAGAGGCAAAGCCGCCAGAGCCAGCCCGCGCTAGTGTTCACAAGCTGCGACAGTGGGTTCTGCTACGACAACCAAGGCGGCGTGTGGCACAAGAATGGCCCCAATTATCTGAATGGGCCAAATGGGCGCACTTGCAATCTCAGCGGCGGATTTTGGAGTTGCAACTGACGGGAAGAAAGCCCCCTCGGGCTACGATGGAGTTCTCACACAACCATCACCCGAGGGGGATTTCAATGACCCAAGTTCAGAAGGTTCTCTCAGAGCACGACACCGAAATTTTGCTCATCCACGAGCTGATCGCCGCGATTCTCTCAACACACCCGAACCCAGAGCAGGTGCTGACTACTTTCCAAGCCGGAGTTGAATCCCTTGCGAAGTCCGCTCCAGATGACATCGACCCAGAGAGGATAGTGGAACTGCGGGCACGGGCTGCGCAGCATCTGATCGCTTTGAGAATGAAGAGAGCCCCCAGCGGATCTCACTGATCTCGCGCTGGCGGTCCGCTTCCGGCGGGGTGACTTCGTTCGCGTGCATTCTGGCTCCTTTCGCCGTTTGGCGTAGTCTGGAGCCGCATTGGCTGGAATCGAAGCCCTACTGGGGGCGTGGCCCCTTCTTCACACTCCCGTCTTCTCCGAGAATTCCACAAATCCAGCAATCTGCGCGAACATTCCGCTCAATCCTTCCAACATGCGAAAGTAAGCGCAGTTCGGGCGACTGAACGCATGCAGCGCCAGATGAACAGCACCGCCCGCCTTGAACCACTCATAGCAGAATCCATCAGCGGTGTCGAACGTCATCGTCTTCATGCGGTCGATATGGGTCAACGCCAGCTCTATGGAAAAATCTACATTCGTATCGGCATCATCCCAATGTTCATCCACTGATCGCGTTTCGATGATGCGTTGCAGGTCGGCGTCTGCCTTGGTGAGTGCCAAGGCAATAACTTGCTGGAAGCCGGGCATGGCCGAAGGCGCTTGCGAAGCTGGATTTTTTGCTGTATCTTTCATCTCGATTCCGTTCTGTCTAGGTTCGGGGTTCAAAGAAAGCCTTCGCAGGTACGAACTGCGAGGGCTTTCGCCTTTGTGGGGATAGTTTCTCAAACTGAGGGGCCGTAACACCCATCGAAAAACACCCTAAATGGTCGTATTTCGATTTTTTTGCGTTCAATGCATCCCCGCTTGCTGATCTGGGAAGATCGTCCGCAGGTCGATGCCGTAGACAGCGCTCCACGCTTCAGACGGCCAAGCCTTGACCTCGCCCCAACGGGGGTCGGTAACTTTCTCCGTTGGCAACCCCTTCGTCTTGCAGAACTCGCGCAGCGGGCGCCAGTCTTGCGGACCGAACTTGCGGCCTGTGGCCTTCTCCACGGCGATGACGGTTGCGTGGCGAGCATTGCGCCCAAGCTCTTCGGTCAAACGCTTCACCTCACGCACTGCCTTGGCTGCGGTGGACATGGCTGTCGCCTCGCGCTTGCTGCCGATCAGCGCTTTGGTGCGGACAGCTTCATCGCGCTGGGCTTCGGCTTCGATGCGTGCCTTCTCCGATTCCATCGCGATTTCCAGAATCTGCATCCGCGAAAGTGATGTAGGTTGGGCCATAGCCTTCAGCTTGGCCAAGACCGTACGGCGCACACCTTTGCTCTCGCGCATGGCCACCAGATTGCACTGATCCAGTGTCAGCTCAAGCACTTCACTGGTGGTGGAGTTCGGGTTGGTCACTACAAAACTTTTGTAGTGGTCGCCGTCGAGCTCATCCTTACACCGATCCACAAACTGGTTGTGCCGCACCTCGGGCTCATCGAAGGCTGTGCGTTCGGTGTTGATCAGGTCGAGCAGATCCTTGCTGCTCATTGTTGCGGCCGATCCGCCGCCTGGGACAAGCGCGTTCATGTCCGCGCTCCTTGGGGTTGCAGCTGCAGGTGCGCTTTCTCTGCCGCAATCCGGGCGTCCATAACGACCTTGTTGAAGATGTAGTTCATTGAGCGCTCGGTGACCTGAGATTGCCCTTTGAGCCATAGATAATTTTCTTGATCCATCCGAACCTGCACTGGCTTGGTGAATCCTGTTGCGACAGTGGTCATCGGTAATTCCTTTCAAATGCGTGTACCGTGCACGCACTATATCGTGCGTCTACCGTGCACGCAATACCCGAGTCTTCTGCGCGGCTATGATGGACGCATGGCGACAAACAAACCGCAGGACGACTATCAAAAGCAAGGGGTGCGGATTCCCAAGGATTTGCACGCGCGCATACACGAGGCTGCAGCGGCCTCGGGACGTTCGTACAACTCAGAACTGATTGCCCGCCTGCAAGCCAGCTTCACCCCCGGCGGCAACGGCCAGGCAACTTTCCAGCTCCACGCCCAAGGAAGCGATGGCCGCGACCCAGCAAGCCTGGGTAGACAGCTTGAGAAGCTTCCTTCGGATCTATCAACCCAGTACGGGCTGCACCTGTACAACACTGAGTTGAAAGTAGCCCAGGCTCAGATGGAAGAGGCGCGAGAGGAATTCCAGCCTTTGTATGAAAAGCTGCAGCGCCTACTGGAGAAGGAGGACGGCCCACCAGGGCCGAAAGCACGGGCGAAAGAAGCGGTGAGCGATGTTCAGCGCCGAATAGGGGAGCTGGAGAACCAAGTGGTAGCGCTCAAGCAGACCATCAGCAATATCCACCTGTACCGCAAGACGCAGGGGCTGCCAGAGCTACGGAACGTGCGCGAGGTTTCAGTCAGCGTAAGAATCGGTTGAGCGGGACTGCTGCGGAGAGCATTGGCCCCAGGTTCCGCATAGTTGCCGAGGGCCGTTATTCTCCAGGCTAACTATTGACACGTATTGCGTTGTGCCTTCGGTACTATTAATGGCACAATGACATTGCCGTGATACATACCTACACGGAGATGCATATGACCACTACTACCCTGAAGCGCCACGTTTCCCCTGCTGCGATCAACCCAGCGGGCGGGCAAGTGCGTGTGGTGCGGAACATGCTTGCAAAGAAGAAGCCTGCATTGTCTGAACAGACACGCCGCACCTTCGAGTTCATTTCTGACCCTGCAAACGCGCACCATTTCACGAAGGAAGCCGCTCGCAAGGCTTTCGCCCACGTCAAAGTTTGACCCGGCGCGCCGTTGGCTACGAGATTGACAGACGCGATTCGTGCACAGCTGGGCGAATCAGGCCTTGACCCCAATATCTTCGCAGCCGAATTTGACCACTGGAAATCCAGGGGTCCGAATGGCGAGTATGGCAGTTACCTGTTTGGGAAAGACGGCGCTTACATAGCGCCCGGGGTCAACGGGGCGCCCAATATTCTGAGGCACGTCCACCTTGTGCCACTGAAGGATGTGGCCAAACTTAACCGCTGGGATAAAGATTGGTTCCGCAGGGCGCGCAAAAGCAGTGACCGGCACTTAGTCTACGTAAGCGACCCATACTACGGTCACTTGTTGCTGTGGATTCTTGACGAGCCAGGATCACACGACATCGCGTTGATGCGCACACCAGAAGATAAAGAGCTGATGAATCAGTTCGCGGCCGTGGCAGGCCACTTCATCCAGACCGGAGAGATTGGCGCGTAGGCCCACCCAGCCCCGCCTGATTTGAGGGTGTGACGCCCTACTCCCGCTTCCCCAAGCCAGATCAGCAGCCCGCTTCGGCGGGCTTTTTAACAACCCCAAGTGCCCTGCGGTCGTGTCCCATCATCAGCCTGGCCATGAGGGTCGCCACAAAGGCGTCCTTGTCATACGATCCACGGTAGAGGTCGATCAAACGATGGAGCCGAAACGAGTCCTTCGCTGCCAACACCTCCGAAATGTGCCGGTCATCTAAAACGATTGAATTTTGAGGGGTGTTCATGTCAGTTCTCGTAATGACTTGCCCGCACTGCGCGGCGGACAATATGACGTTCAATATGCGCGCTGACGCTGCGCACAAATCGGATCCAAACCAACGGTCTGGGCTGGCGTTCTGTGCACAGTGCGACATGCCTGTAGTCGTCATGGCTGAGTGGAAATCTCGGAACCAGAGGCCGCACAACTGGCATCTCTATGAAACGGTGGGCAGCGTACTGATCAGTCCTGACTTGAAAGTACATGGCATCTGGCCTGCGCAACCGGTGGTTGACGCACCCCAGAACTTGCCCGAGAAGGTCTTGAGGGCGTACATGGACGCTGCAAACGCCCGTAGGGTGAGCCTTTGGAATCCGGCATGTGGCGCCTACCGTCGCTGCATGGAGTTGGCTCTGAAAGAGTTTGCGCCTGACGTTGATGCCTGGAAAATTGAAAAGCGCATCGACAAGCTGGCTGCTGAAAATCGCATCACACCGGACCTCCAAACGTGGGCACACGAACTGCGCCTCGACGGAAACGAAGCGGTGCACGGGGACGAGGATGCCACCCAGGAACTCACCGACCAGATGCACCACCTCACGTACTTTTTGCTGACGTACCTCTACACCCTGCCCCAACAGGTTGAGGAAGCGCGAAATCGACGTGCCGGAGCGGGGTTGGCGTAATATTCCGCCCATGGCCCAATTCGACCCCCTCAAAAAACCTATGTCCTTGGAAGAGTCCGAGAGGCTGCTCAAGGGGGCGGACGAACAAGAGCACGCCAAGGACTCTTGGTACACCATGGGCATGGCGGATCAGTGAAAGAACGGCAGCGATGGCTCCATCGCTTGCTCCAGGATCGCGCGCTCCTTCTTGATGGCCGGTAGCGCCTTTTTCCGGTCCAGCATCAAACCCGACCCGATTGAAGCCTTTGCGGCAGACGTCGCGTCCTTCGTCTCCAAACGCATGCGCCGTGTCCACAGGTTGTGGGCCAGTTGCTCCAATTGCTCAGTCATCGCGTCGAACGCGGCGATGAAACGCTCTTGCCATTCCTCGGCGCCGCGCATTTTGGTTGCCATAGCAATAAAGCCGTTCTTGGTCATGCGGATTTCTTGCCGTGCCTCACCCTTCGCATCGAGGTAATCAACCACCTGAAAATTCAGGGCGATGAATTCCGGGGAGTGACGCCCACTTATGCGAGTGTGGAAAAGTTGCAGAACGTTGTCGTGCCGCTTCTTGAAACGTTGGGCCATCTGGCGACTGGTAGTCACTGGCTTGCCATCGGCAAGGCCCACAATGCTTTGAAAATCGGAATCCATGGTCTACCCCTTCGGGTGGTGAAACATGGTTGCCCATTCTTTGCATATGGCCAGCGGTAGCAAACCCTAGTAGGGGGCCTTGCGCCCTGCCCCGCCTGATAGAGTTGGGGCAGGAGGGAATCCATGCGATACACAGCAGCAGTCATGGCCTGCTCAGGTCTTTTGTCCATCAATGCTCACAGCCAAGCGGTGACTCCAATGGAATTTGAGATGCAGGCTACGATGCTCGCGCCGAATGGTGTCGTTACATCCTGCGGCGTCAGCTTCAATGGGGCTTCGATCAAGCCGGGCACATCCATGGAGGCGGATCAAATAGCTGGTTCAATTGCTGTCCATGCCAATGCCCCAAGCATGGTAAAGGCTGGCCACCAAGTTGCATTTCTTGACAACGGGAAGATGCAGACGCGCTTGGTCGGCGACCAGGTAGCATGGATACGCATTGAGGGCGGAACACCGCTTGCCCCAATAAACGGGAAAATTGTGCCAGGCGATGCACCGCCGTATCACCTCTTTGGCGTCGGGCGTGAACAATCTATCAATGCAATGGCGGCACTTCTCTCAGGGAAGACGATGTGGGTCGGCTTTACCGCCAAAGGCGTGACTTCCAGCATTTTCTCCGGGCGAATGAAACCCGATCCAGCCGTCGCAACTCAGATCAAAAAATGCATCGTTGAATTGACTTCGGCCAAGCCGTCTTAGGCTCAGTTGCCAGAGCGAATGCCTTCACACACTCCTTTAAGGAACTCCCAAGCGATGAGAGCCGCGATGCAGCCGACTTTGATCCAGAGGAATGCGGTCATGTTTTGCGGGCGGCAGTAGGGAAGAAGCCGACGATGATCCAGCGGAGGCAGAGCCAGAAAATAAATAGGACGCCCGCAGCCATCGCGGCATAGCCAAAAGAGAACATCACTTGGCGTCCTGCCGCACGGGAACCCGTCGGGCATGGTGGAGCTTCTATATTCAGCGCCGCGCCTGCAGGAACAACCACATCATCTTTGCACCATGGTGGCGGTGCGCCCTTATCCCATCCAACGCTGCAAAAAACAGCGACTACACACAAAGAGAAAACAACGAATAGGCGCTTGATGCCTTCAAGGAAGTTCATGGACGAAATGTATCACTGCGCCCATGAAAGCCCAACTATCTACCGCCGCCAGTTGCCAGTACCGGGGCTGCTCGAGCGCCCACCGATGCGGCCTGAGACTGTCCGATTCGCTGCAATAAATCAGGCCGTTGCGACAACTCCATGAGCAAGGCGGCTGTGTTCGGGTCGAGAAGCGCCTCGCCAAGCCGTTCCTCGATAGCGGTATTTGCGCGCCGTGCAACAAAGCCAGTGGCGCGCCCAAGTGTGCCCTGCGCAATTCCAGAACCCCCAAGTTTTCGACCCAGCACCTGGGTAAGGAACTGATCGCTCCCCAGATTTTGGACGGTATTACTCCCCACTGATGTCTTCCCTGCTGAATTTGCAAGCACAGAGGAATTTAGATCGGCTTGCACGTTTCGCAGAATTTGTAGCTGTTCTGGAGCCAGCTTCTGCATAAATTCATCGCCACGATTTTTCATCAGGTTATTCATCTTCGCCGCCGACATTTGCAGTTGCCCGCGCCCATCCATTGCTCCTGTTTGGACATACTTCAGCGCATCTTCCAACGTTCGCATTTGGTCGATTGGAATGGATTGCTCGGAATACTGCCGCAGATACTCCCGCCACGACGTCGCAGGCTGCGCGCTGGTCACGTTGTCCGCAGAGGCTGTGCCAGCTTGGCGGGGCACAATACCGCGTTCGCCCGCCCCAGCCACGCCCCGCTCAACTGATGGCGCCACGCGGTTGGACGCTGCTTCGATGGCGTCGTCAATCATTCCTTTGACACCAATGAGCTGTGAACTGGCGTGTCGCAGGTTACCGGACTCGCCCTGCAACTTCCCGCCCAGCACGTCGTTGATGTCTTTGCGGATCGCATACAGCGCACGGGCGTTCACGGCGCCCTCATTCAGTTGGCCCCCGATCTGGCCCCGCACCTGGCGCAGTGCGCGCTGCACCAACAGGCCGGCATTCCCGGGCTCTGCCAGCATGCGGTCAATGCCGCCCAGCAATGACCCCGCTTGAACGCTTCCGGCACGGTCAAGAGCGGCCTCACGCATAGCCCCGGTCGCAACATCCCGGGCCTCCTCGGCTGCGGCAATCTTTCCCTGGTTGCCAGCGATGGCCTCCAAGGCACGTGTTCTTGCCTCATTCTGGCTTGACGCGCGCTCCGCCAATTCGGCAGACAAAACCGGACTGCGATTGATGACGGTGCGCTGCAGCCCCGCCAGACCCGTATCGCCCGCTGCCGCCGCCGTGGTTGGGACCGACCCTGGCACGATCTCCGGCGCGGCACGAAGGGCGGCCTGGGCGGCTTGCGGGTCGCTGGCAAACTCGCGTAGCGCGCCGCCCACGATTCGATCCTTTCCACCCTTGGTAAATGGCGCAAAGGCAGCCCCGACCACGCGACCAGCCTTACCTGCGGCAGCCAGTCCAGGCGGCAATGCGGCGCCAATGCCCGCACCGATAGCGGCAGATTCAGGGTCAACGAGTGCGGCTGATGCGCCACCAGTCACCGCGCCCCCCACTACTCGCGCCCCCATGTCCGCAGCCTTCGCTCCCAAAGTAGCATCGGCGGCCAGACTTCCGGCACGCATGCCACCAGAAGACAGTGCGTTCGCCAACGGGGCTGCGGCACGCGCAGCAATACCCGCTTCAGCCAGGGCTTGCACCGGCTTCGCAATGGCTCCGCCCGCACCCAGCGTGCCTGCAATCTCGGCGCCAACCTTGCCCACTTGATACGCCGTCGAATCAGTTTGCGCACCCATGCTGCCAAGCGCTGCGTCCATGTCTGCGCGGCGCTGTCTATTCGACTCCAGCGACAACCCTTTCCCGTCCAGCGCATCCTTGGCGATATCTACCGGCGCGAGGAGCGTGGCCCCGATGGAACCAGCGCCACGCACCGCCCCTGCAGCAATATTGCCCGCAGTTTGAAGAATCCCGCCTTTAGAAGCACTTCCAGGTGCAGGCTTTACTACTTCATCCCCATCCCAAGGGTTCGCTCCGGCCGTAGACCCATTCGGTGTTCGAGCGGGAGAAACCACTTCGTCGTTGTCCCATGGATTAGCCATTACTTTTTCCTCTGAATCGCACCCGATGGGGTGGTGTACAACGCTCCGGAAGGTAGCGCCTGGTAACTCGCTGCATCGGTAATTGGCACTGGAGTACCAGACTGCGCCGTCTCGCGCACCACAGCAGGCTTGTAATCGCGCGAAATAACAAGGGATGAATCAGCGTTTGACCGGTCTGCGATGTCACGGTATCGGGCACTTGATCCCTCGAATTCATCTTGGAAAGAAAGCATCCGCGATTTCGCCTCATCCATGATCTGTTGCTTCACCGCAGGCGTCAGCTTCCCCCCATTGGTGGCGTATTGAACCCACCCTTTGACACGCTCAGGCATGTTCGGAGCGTTTGCAACGGTTGCATACTCGCCTTCCCGAACCACGCTGTTTGGGTCGTACAGCTTCGCAATCCCATACACCACATTGATGTCGGACATTGGGGTGTTGCGCTTCACGGCGTCCTCAATGCCCTTGTACGCCGGTAGTGCCTGCTTGTAGTTCTTCACCTCGGGCAGCGCCTCAAACTCCTTGCGAAGTGCGGTCGATGTTTCTGGATTTTTGAGGGCTGACTTGCGCTGCTGATCCTGCTGCTCTTGTTGCGCCTTTATCCCTGCGCGCGTATTCGCACCTCGCTCGGCGATCAAGGTACGCTCCAAAGCCCCTCCTTGTGCCGCCTGAGCCTGCGCCGCTGCGCTGCGCTCTTGCAATGCCGCCCGGTTATTGGCGCTGGCTTCACGCATGGCGGCCAAGCCTGCAGCGGGCTCTGCGGCGCGCTGTGCGTTGTCGTTTGCAATGGCTGCTTGATACGCCAGAGCGGTAGGGTTACGGCCACATGGCATCCATGGGCCACGCCTTGCGCACGAAGTTGGCTCCCGTGGCGTCCGACACGAAGAACCGCATGGCGCGCTGCACGGCTTGGCGGCGTACATGCAGCGCCAGGTCGTCGTCTGTTGGCGGGGTTGGCGGCTGGCCGTAGGCCGCAATGGCTACACGACCGCCACCCATCGGGGCCGCGATAAACCCGCTGTGCCATGAGCACGGCTGAAACTCGTAGTCGTAGACCACATCACTGTCGAGCCCCGGGTAGCTGTCCGTCAGCTCTACGGTATCCACCGGCAGATCGGCGGCTATGAAGTCGGCGCGCTCCACGGCCCACGACTCGCCAAAATCGCGGCTTCTCAGCAGGTGCGGGGCAGAACCCACCGGCAGGCGCAGGGGGTGCACTCCGTATTCAGGCGCTCCCTCTAGACGTCCGGTTTCCGTTCTTTCTTGCGGCACCATGAGTGCGAGCATGTGGCCCTTGCCGACGGCGTAAATCTTTGCCGGGCCTTCGTCGTTGTCGATGCTCCCGGATTCCAGCACCTCGATACCCCACCACGCGGTTTCGTAGCTTGGGGCACCTTCGACGCCATTGGGGTACACCGGGTGCGCGGAGTCCGGAAGGGTTGGCAGGACAACGCGGCGCAGCGTCCTGGTAGCCGTGTTGCCGATGTATGCGCAGTAGGTGGTGCTGTAGCGCGAGCTTTCCGAGGGCAGGATGCCGAAGATGCAGAACACATAGCGTTCGGCCTCATTCTTCCATCCCAGCGCGCAAAACGTGGGGTGGACGAACCCATAGGGGGAATTCACGGCCAGCAGCGATTCCACGTTGTCCAGCGCCACATTCGCCCCGGCCACATTGAGCGGCGACAGGGCGGGCACGATGGCACCCTCCATGTTGTCGATGCTGCGCAGGCGCGGGTAACTGGTTCCAACCAACGTTCCAGGAGTCGATGCGTTGTAGCTCAGGCACATGTCGAGGAAGTACCCGTCGCCCACATACACCCCGTTGTTTGCGGAGCGTATCGTGGGGGTGGTCAACTCAATGGCTTCATCAATCGCTTGATCGCCAGGATCAAGGCCGATGCGGCGCAGAATGTCGGACTCTGCGCCTGATTCGACCCACGGCCCAGACCACAGCAGATACGGCGGCGGCGCTGCGACCTCCGCATCCCTGCGGATGACAAGATCGCCGTTTCGCTTGTGGATGATGTTGTCCCCCTGGCGCGTCTTGCTGAAAGGCGCGGTGGGCGACTGATCGAACTGGTTCGCGCGGATCAAAGCCCCCGTTGCGCCATTGGGGCGGTCGGGGAACTTCATGACAATCAGCCGCCCAGCAGCGAAACCACGTAGCTTGTCAGCCCCTGGGGCGCGGTATTGGTGAGCGTGACGCTGGACAGGTTTATGTTCGCGTCGGTCACGCCAACGGTTCCTTGGATGCGGACATCAGAAGTCGAAGCGCCGCCAGCGTCGGCGGGCAGCACCAGCCGATAGAAGGTGACGGTGCCGCTGGCAACGTTTGTGCCGGACCACGTTTCACCGGCTGGCTTCACCAGCGTTCCCGGCGACGTGGTTTCGTCAAACGTGACCCCGCTGCCGCCGTTCTTGACCGTACACAGCAGCGTTGCGCTACCGATACTGTCATTGGCGTGGGCCGGAACAATGCCTGCGTACAAGCGGAACTCGGCGCCGTCCATGGTTTCCTTGAACCCCCCGGCGTTGAGCATGGCGGCCTTGAGGCCGGTGGATGCGATGACTGGTGCGACCATGGTGGTTTCTCCTTACGCCGACACGATGGACAGCGATGCGGTGACGCGTAGAAGCGAGTAGACGTGCCTTCGGTTGGGATGCGCCAGTATTCCTTGACCCAGCGGAAACCTGGCCCGTCTGGGTTGGTAGTCGCCCGCACGTAGCAGGTGATCGCCGGGTCCTTGGACCGCAGGCGCGACAGCATGTACCGGTAAGGCACATCGGTGGGGAACAGTGTCAACTCGTCCCAGCCGATGTACTGGAAGGCGCGCCCGCGGTACTTGAAGCGGTCGCTGTCGTACTGCATGTGCCCGAACTCGACGCGCGCCCCGCATGGGAAGGTCCAGATGTGGCTGGTTTTGTCGTATTTGCCGCCGAACGCTGGGTAAAGGTCCTGCGAGCGGTCTATCAGGTCGCGCAAGTCGGGGAAGGTGCGCCGGAAAATGATGGCCTGGTAGTTCCGGTTATCGATGGCGTTCTGCTGAAGTCCGAGAGCGTCCACCAGCAGGCAATCCGACTTACCGGCGCCAGCGGCGCCGCCGTACAGGACCTCAAGGTCCACCGCCGAAAGCAGCATTGACTGCTTCGGTGCAGGTTTCCACAGGACATCGTCAGCGACGGGCGCGAGGATCACGACGCATCCTTTGCCGGCACGACAACCACACGGACGGTCGGTTTTATCTGCTCGTTGTCCTTCTCGTACATCCCCAGAATCTTGGAAGCCTGATCCAGCGCCACGTTCTTGTTGGCGATCTTGTACTTTTTGACGTGACCGATCAGCACGCGGTCTTCACCAGTGCCGGCCCACTCTTCCAACACGTCAAGGCCCACGATGCACGCGGCGGTGTCATCGTCCAGATCGGTGATAGCCAGCGGGTTGCCGTCTTTGTCGAACATCTTGCGGGCGTCGAAGAAGGCGATTCGGGCGATTTCGCGCTGCACGCGCTCCTTGGTCAGCTCCATGGCTGCGAGGCGTTCGTCCTGGCGCGCGGCGATTTCGGTGTTCTTTGCAGCCAAAAGACTTGCGATTACAGGTTTCTTTAAGTTTTCCTGCCCTATCACGTGGGCGGTCTTTGGGCTGTAACCCGCAGCCAGAGCGGCTTGCGTGGCGTTTCCGGGAATAAGGTATTTCGCTACAAACTTGGCCTGTTTCGGTAGCAGACCATCCACGCGTGCGCCTGCAGAGCGCTTCTCTTTCGCCACTGCAGGTGTCTTTTTGCTTGGGGGGACAGGCTTTCCTGTCTTTTTACTTGCCATGCCCCGGAGTGTTCCGGGGGCTGTGGGTTTAGGCGAACCCTACTGGGGGGGCGAAGTCTTCTATTGTCCCCAGTGCGTTGCACACTGGGGAGGGGCAGGTGTCAGCCCTTCGGCATCTCAGGGATGCTGACGACCATGATGTGAGTAACGGTCGATGCCTCAATCACAAGTTCGCCTTCGTCAACGTAAAACATTTCGTTGTAAAACGAGTAAGTCCCCAGATAAGGTGGTTCTCCGCCCTGCCTCTGGCCTTTGGTTGAAAACCAGTATTTGACAGGCTTCGCTGATCGGTCTTGATTGAGCCTTGCCAGACGCTCTGGCGTCAGTGGCTCCCATGCTGGGGAGTTTGCCCACTTCTCCGCGATCAGATTCGCCAGTTCCACCACATCCCCGGCAGTGAAGTTCTGGGCGTTCTCTATTCCCATGCGTTCAAGCATGTCGCGGGCAGCTTGCTCTGGGGTTTCAATCTTGCGCCACTCAGCAGCTATTTCGCCGTTTATGACAACTTCGATCGTGCCCCGATCCGTCGGGAGTGTATCGAATTTATCGCCCGCCAGCACGGTGACTGCGGGGCCACGGCATGAGGTTTTTGTTGGTGTCATGATGCAATTCTCAGTTTAGTGGTCGCCCAGGTCCACCCCAGCGATCCAACTCCCCACCCGCAGGCGAGCGGCGGTTCTTGGCGTGCGACTAGCCTATGGCCGTTGTGTAAAAGGCATCCCCGTGGCCGTAATAGTTGATGGTGTTTACGTTGAACTCGGCAACGCATGGATCTGCAGCGTCAACGAATACGATCTCCCCTTTAGTCCCCTCTCCAAAGCATTCGCCAATGAGGGCGATGCCATGTCTTTGACATACTTCGCTCAGATCCTTAAGCGCTGCTTGAGCGCGTTCGATGGTCATTTCCATAATTTTCCATCTCCTGTGAGTTTCAAATTCTGCCCAACTAAGCCTTATCTGGCATAGCGTCCTTTCAGGCGTGGTGGGTAGGGTAGCGGGCGGGCGCTGAGATGACTCGGCACACCTTGCGGCAAGTCTGCGGACGGGATGATTTTGAACCCGTCATCTATCACCCCAAGCTCTCCGCGAAACAGTGGTGCGCCGGTTTGTTGCGTGGTCCCATCGCCACGCAATTCGGCCATCAATGCTTCGCTTTCGTCCCTTTGGATAAACAAGAAGTAACAATCGGCGCTCATGCCGCCTCCAACAACTGCAGCTGCGCCACATCCTCGGGCTTCTTCATCGCGGCCTCAAACGCAGCCAGGCGACGGCGGAGCTCGCGCACCTCGGCGGTGAGCTCCGCCGTCCGGATCAGAGCCTTGTTGCTCATCTCCAAATCCTCGAACTGGCGCGCGAAGCCTGAAAACAGCATGGCGTGGCGCCGGGCCTCGGAGGGTGTGAACAGCTCATCAGCCCCATCTGCCATCTCCCACTTCACACGGCCGTCTGGTAATGGCGTGAGGCTCTGCACGCGCTCGGCCGGGTACAGCGGCACGACCTCAATAAGCCCACTCCCGGCCTTGATGACCTTACCGCTCGTCTCCAGGCGCTTGATGCACTCGTCGATCTGCTCATAGCTGAGCCCGGTTACCTCCCGGAGATTGCGGCGGCTGATCAGGCGGCCGTCATTCTCCATTTGGAGAATGGTTTCCCAGACGATTGGGCCGATTGGCCGCTTCGGCTGTGGCGCTTCGATGCTCTCGATGGGTTCAATGGTTTCAGTCATCATCATCGTCCTCCCAATGCAAATACGCTGTTCGGCTGCCGGCGCAGGGCCCGCGCAACAACCTCATCGGCTGTGTAGTGACGCTCTGGCAAATCTGGGAGGTCGGCAATGTCCTCGCCGTCAAGGTATGCGGGGCGCTCAACCTGGGCTATCTCAGGGATCATTTCGCGCCAGCCCTTGACGGTCGAGTACAGGATTGGCCGTTTTTCGCGGTTGGCCGTCATCAGCCCAAGGTCGATTGCGCGGTTGCAAAACTTCAGCATGTTTGACATTTCCACATTCCCGGCCATGCGCTTTCTTATCTGGGCAACTGATGCAGCACCAAGCTTGTCAG
>RCMZ01000381.1_pt1 | contig 25109 bp, 22 predicted proteins | sample 2041141 | NCBI WGS metagenome assembly RCMZ01 (sample SAMN09708263, study PRJNA481090) | Wastewater metagenome, whole genome shotgun sequencing project. | biome: sewage; isolation source: Davis station wastewater (DW) | place: Antarctica: Davis Station | collected 2010-03-01
GGCGTTCAGCATCGGCAGGAAATAGCCGTCGGCTATGCCCCTGCGGCCGACCATCTGCTCGGCCTCGCCGCTCTTGCCGTCGCGAACCAGAACCTGACCGGCCTGTACCACGTCCTTGTACCAGGCGGCGTTGGCGCGTTCAGCGGCGTCCACCAGACCGACCCGCTCAGACGGCAGGCTGGTCCTCAGTTCGTCCAGCGCCGCACGGAATTTGACGCGGTGGCCGTCCAGCCGCTCGATATAATAGGGGTCTTGGGACAGCAGGAAACCGCGATAGGCGTTCTCCTGTTCGATCAGGGCCAGTTCGGCGACGGCCGCCGTGCGGTTGATCTGGTTCTCGGCGCTGCGCGCCGCGCCCGCATGCTCAGACGCCAGGATGTTGACGATGATCACCGCCCCCATGACGCCAATGGCTGCAAGAACCACCGTGAAAGCGACGAACAGCTTTCTGCTGACCGACAGGTTTTCCAGGAATTTCAACTCATGCCCCGATTAGTTGAATACGCATAAAAATGAACAGTTTGCGTCCGTCGCCATGCCGGACGGATCGCGACGCAATCATCGGCTGGATCATTGACGCCCATGCGGCTGGCGGCCCCGACATCGATGTCGAAGCCCTGCGCCTGAACGGCGGCGCTGACGGCCGGTGCGGCGACGGATACGCAAAGGGTACTGGAGAAGTTCATGATCGGCCTTGGAAGCTCTGCACTATGCCCGGCAAGGGTGAGCCGTTGATTAATGCGGGCGCCGATCTGCAAGGAGAACAGGCCGCAGCGCTTGAGCCGCGGGCGAAACATCTCCACCTTAGTCCGGTCATGAGCGATCGGTCCGCAGGCCTCGCCCCATCGCGCGTCACCGCGGTGCTGGGGCCCACCAATACAGGCAAGACCCATCTGGCGGTCGAGCGGATGCTGGGTCATGCCTCGGGCATGATCGGCCTGCCGCTGCGGCTGCTGGCGCGCGAAATCTATGAGCGGATCGTCAGACTGCGCGGAGCCGCCGCCGTCGCCCTGATCACGGGCGAAGAGAAGATCGTCCCGACGCGCCCGCACTATTTCGTCTGCACGGTCGAGGCCATGCCGCTTGAACGGTCCGTCGAGTTCCTGGCCATCGACGAGATCCAGCTGGTCGCCGACCCAGAGCGCGGCCACGTCTTCACTCAGCGGCTGCTGCACGCACGCGGTCGTTTCGAGACCATGTTCCTGGGCGCCGGCACGATGGCGCCGCTGATCCGCCGCCTGGTCCCGGATGTGGAGATCGTGACGCGCGACCGGCTGTCCACCCTGTCCTATGCCGGCTCAAAGAAGCTGACCCGCCTGCCCCGACGCAGCGCCATCGTCGCCTTCTCCACCGACCGGGTCTACGCCATCGCCGAACTGATCCGACGCCAGAGGGGCGGGGCGGCGGTGGTCATGGGCTCGCTCAGCCCCCGCACCCGCAACGCCCAGGTGGCGCTGTACCAGTCGGGCGAGGTCGATTTTCTGGTCGCCACCGACGCCATCGGCATGGGACTGAACATGGACGTGGACCATGTCGCCTTTGCGGGCCTGAGAAAGTTCGACGGTCGGCGGACCCGCTGGCTGCACGCCCACGAGATCGGCCAGATCGCCGGCCGCGCGGGCCGCCACCTGCGCGACGGCACCTTCGGCGTCACCGCCGAGGCCGAAGACCTGGACGCCGATCTGGTCGAACAGGTGGTCGAGCATCGGTTCGATCCGGTCGAGGCGGCGGAGTGGCGCAACGGCAAACTGGACTTCGACACCCTGCCCGACCTGCTGCGTTCGCTGACGGTGACGCCCCAGCGTTCGGGCCTCAGCCTGACGGCGGAAGCCTTGGACGAAAGCCTGCTGCGCCGCCTGATCAAGGACGAGGAGATCGCCCGTATCGGCCGGTCGCGCGGGGCCATCATGCGCCTGTGGGAGGCCTGCCAGCTGCCGGACTTCCAGAAGACGACGCTGGATGAACACAGCCGTCTGGCAAAGGGTGTCTTCACCGCCCTGACCAGCAAGCGCGGGCGGCTGACCGACGACTGGATGGCGCCGCGCTTCGCCTTCGTGGACCGAGACGACGGCCAGATCGACCAGCTGTCGGCGCGGCTGTCGGCGGTGCGCACCCTGTCCTACATCGCCAACCGACCTGACTGGGTTCACGACGCGCAAGGGTGGCGCGACAAGACCCGCGCGCTGGAGGACCGGCTGTCCGACGTCCTGCACGAGCGGCTGACCGCCCGGTTCGTGGATCGCCGCACCACGGCCCTGATGCGCGCCCTGAACGTGCGCGACGACACATTCGCGGGCGTCGCCGACGACGGCGAGGTCACGGTCGAGGGGCAGGTGGTGGGCCAGCTTCAGGGTGTGCGTTTCCAGATGGAGAAGGGATCTTCCGCGCTGGAGGACCGCACCCTGCGTCAGGCCGCCGTCCGCGCCGTGACGCCCGAGATCAATCGCCGCCTGGGACGTCTGGCCGCCGAGACCGACGACGCCTTTTCCGTCACGCCGGACGGCGCGGTGCTGTGGCGCGGCGTGCTGACAGCCCAGGTCACAGCGACGCCGCAGGGAGCCGATCCGTTTTCACCACAGGTGCGGCTGCTGGGTGATCTTGGCCCCACGCCAGCGCGCGAGCGGGCGCAGCGGCGTCTGGAGGCGTGGCTGGCGTCAGAGGCGGGCCGGGCGCTGCGTGATCTGCGCCGCCTGCGTCAGGCGGTCGAGACCGGCGCCCTGAAGGGTCTGCCGCGCGGCATCGCGTTTCGCCTGATCGAGGCCGGGGGCCTGATCGACCGGCGCGAGCTCGAACGCGATCTGGCCGCCCTGAGCCAGGTCGAGCGGCGTACCCTAAAAAGCTTCGCCATCCGGGTCGGGGTTCATTCGGTCTGGCTGCCGGGCCTGCAGAAGCCCCGCGCCCGACACTTCGCCCAAGCCTTCATCGCCGCGCCCCTGATCCCGGCGACGCCCGACCTGATCCCCGCTCCGGTGGAGCCACCGTCGGCGCGGCTGTTGTCCGCGCACGGACTACGACTGGCGGGCCGCTGGCTGGCGCCGGTCGAGACGCTGGAGAAGATGGCGGAATTTCGCGCCGCCAATCATGGGCGCCTGTCCGACGAAGCCCTGACCGACCTGGGGTGGAGCGCCGATCAGGCCAAACAGGTCATCGCCGCCCTGAAGACCGAACGCGCCCGTCAGCCGGACAAGCCGGGCCAGACGCCGCGCCCGGTCAAGGATTCGCCCTTCGCCGCTCTGGCTGTGCTGACAGAAGCGTCCGCCCCCGCCGCCAAGCGACGGCGGCCTCGGCGCAAGGCCCGCGCTTGAAAGAGGACGCCTGTCGCATCGATGTCTGGCTGTGGCGCGCGCGGTTCGTGAAGACGCGCGGGCTGGCGGCGGATCTGGTCGAGCGGGGAGCGGTTCGGTTGACGCATCAGGGCCGCGAGACGCGGCTGGACAAGGCCAGTCGGCTGGTTCACGTCGCCGATCTGATGACCTTTGTTCAGAACGGACGGGTCACGACCTTGCGCGTCGAGGCGCTCGGCGAAAGGCGCGGACCCGCTGAAGAGGCCCGCACCCTGTATTCGCTGATTACGACTTGAGGACGAACTCGCCCTCGATGTGCAGCTTCACTTCGTCGGACACCGCCGGAAGGGCGTAGCTGACGCCGAAGTCAGAGCGCTTGATCACGGCCTCGCCGTCGAACCCGGCCTTGTAAGAGCCCATGGCGGTTCCGGCCTGGTTGAACTTGACCTCGATGGTCACCGGCTTGGTGACGCCCTTCAGGGTCAGGTCGCCGACGACGGTGGCCTGGTTGGCGGCGCCGGGATGGACCGTCACCGAGCGCGAGACGAAGGTCGCCGTCGGATGGCTGGCGGTGTCGAAGAAGTCAGCCGTCTGCAGGTGGGCCTTCAGGCGGTCGTCGTTCGGCGCCACGTCGGTCAGCGGCACGGTGGCGGTCAGGGTGCTGGCCGACGGATTGCGCGCGTCCAGCTTCAGCTCGGCCTTCACGTTCACGAACTGGCCCGTATAGGTCGAGAAGCCCAGGTGGTTGACCGACCAGGTGATCTTTCCATGACCCGAATCCAGGTCATAGTTTCCAGCCGTCACCTCGGCGGGGTTCTGGGTCAGGGCGGCCTGAGCCACCACCGCGCCGCCCGCAGCGAGGCTGAGCGCCAGAGCGCCGGCAAGGACGGATTTCATCAGATTGGAGCGCATGAAGAGGGTTTCCTGTCGGGAAGGTTTGATATGCAATAGATACAGTTGCGAATAGGCTTGACCATTGTCAAGACCGCCTGCGCACAGCGAAGCGCAGGTTGAGAACGGCTCTCGGGTTAAGTCCCGCTGTTGACAGTTGGTTGCATGGCCGCCATGTCGCAGGCCTCCCAGCCGCAACCTTGATCTTTTCAGCCGCCCAATGACCTACATCGTCACCGACGCCTGCGTGAAATGTAAGTTCATGGACTGTGTGGAAGTGTGTCCCGTGGACTGCTTCTACGAGGGCGAAAACTTCCTGGTCATCGCCCCTGACGAATGCATCGACTGCGGCGTGTGCGAACCGGAATGCCCCGTCGACGCCATCGTGCCCGACACCGAGGACGAGCCGGACGGCAAGTGGCTGCAGGTCAACGCCGAATACGCCAAGACCTGGCCCAACATCACCGTCAAGGGCACGCCCCCCGCCGACCGCGAACAGTACGAACGCGAGACGGGTAAGTACGAGAAATACTTCAGCCCCAAGCCCGGCAAGGGCTCCTGAACGCGGCTGTTCCGACGACCAAGCCTGGCTGCAATTCCATGACGTCCCTGTGGACGTTTTGAAATTCCGCAAATTTGTGATAGGTTCTGTTTCATTGGATCGGGCGGTCTGCGAAATTTTCGCACCGCCCGTGTTTGCGACAGAATCCCGCCTTCTGACGGGATCGGCCAGAGGTTTGGTGATCCGTTTCCGTATCTGACGTCCGACATTATCCCACCCGACGGTCAATCCGGCGGCGGGGTTTCTGTTTGCGTTCGACGCGCCTTCGCTTCGCCTGTCCCTGACCGGGAAAGGACGAATATGACGAGCAAGACTGGTCTGGAGTTCAAGGTTGGCGACGCGGTCGTCTATCCGGCGCACGGCGTCGGCAAGGTCGCCGCGATCGAGACGCAGGAAGTCGCTGGCATGTCGCTGGAAGTCTATGTCGTGACCTTCGACCACGAGAAGATGACCCTGCGCGTTCCGACCAAAAAGGCCGTGACGGCGGGTCTGCGCTCGCTGGCCGCCGACGACGTCGTGACCAAGGCCCTGACCACCCTGAAGGGCCGCGCGCGCATCAAGCGCACCATGTGGTCGCGTCGCGCCCAGGAATATGAAGCCAAGATCAACTCGGGCGACCTGATCTCCATCGCCGAAGTGGTCCGCGACCTGCACCGCGCCGACACCCAGCCGGAACAGTCCTATTCGGAGCGCCAGCTCTATGAATCGGCTCTGGACCGCATGGCCCGCGAAGTCGCCGCCGCCAACAAGATCGACAAGGACGCCGCTGTCGAGCTGCTGGCCAAGTCGCTCAGCGCCAAGAAGCCGATCCCGACCGCCGAAGCCGCCTAGGCTTCGACGTCGAACAAACGAAAAGGCCCCGGAGCGATCCGGGGCCTTTTTTTTGTTCTTGGCCACGCCTCAATCGACATTCAGCCCGATAACGTCATTCCGGGGCGTCCGAAGGACGAACCCGGAACCCAGGAGGCACGCATCAGGCTTCAAATGTGCGCAGCAGCGCGCGTGCGGCCCTGGGTTCCGGGTTCTTCGCTTCGCTCAGCCCCGGAATGACGAAAAGCGAAGCCTGTCCTGACGAACGACGGTTAAACCTAGACCGCTTCGCGGCCCGTCCATCCTCACCCTTGTGGCGAGGATGACGAAAACGGAGTGTGCCTGCCCCCTCAGAAATATTCGGCGTTGGCCGGGCACTGGGCGCTGATGCGACGGGCGGTGATGCTGGCGGGGATATAGGGGGTGCCGCGCACGACCTGGGCGCCGCCGCGGAAGCTGAAACTGGTTTCTGTATAGGTCCCGCTGAGGCGTACATTGATGCGACGGTTCTTGTGGTCCGAGCAGGCGCCCTCAAACCGCGCATTGCCATCGCCGACCACGCGGGTCGGATAAGTGCAGCGCCATTTGTTGGTCGAGATGCCGCCGAAGAATCGGTTGATCTCGCTGGGGCGCACGCATTTCTGCAGCGTCTCGCGCTGGCCCACGGCGTTGGTGGTGTATTCCCAATAACCCGGCAGGACTTCGCTCTGGGCGGCCGTCTGGGCGGGCGCCATCGCAGGCGCGGCCAGCATGAAGCCGCCCGCGAGCACGGGAGCCAGAATGGCCAGAGCCTTATGGGACAGAGCCTTATGGAACGGGGTCAGACGGGACATGGCGGCCTTCTGTTCAGCTTTCATCTTCATGATATGATCTATGCAGCACGTCATTTGAATGGCGGCTGAACGTCAGGGTTCCGTGCCGTGCAGACTCGCCAGAGTCGCATCCAGTGTCGCAAACAGCCAAGACTCGGCTTGACGCCGAACGGACTGATCCCTTATACGGCCCCCTCTCGCGCGGGCTATCTCCCGCGCGTACTTGTTTCACGCGTCTGTTCCCCGCTTTGGGACCGGCCGCCGCACCTTAAGGATCTGACGATGTCGCGTCGTTGCGAACTCACCGGTATCGGCCCGATGGTCGGCCACAACGTGAGCCACTCGAACATCAAGACCAAGCGCCGCTTTCTGCCGTCGCTGAAGACGGTCAAGCTCACCTCGGACTCGCTGGGCCAAACCTTCAGCCTGCGTATCTCGAACGCTGCGCTGCGCACCCTGGACTACAAGGGCGGCCTGGACATCTTCATCGTCAAGGCCCGCGACGAGCAGCTCTCGATCGCCGCTCAGCGCATCAAGCGTCAGGTCAAGGCCAAACTGGCCGAGCAAGCCGCCGCCTGATCGGCGACTGCTGAACCTATTCTGGAAAAGGCCGGCGGAAACGTCGGCCTTTTTCTTTGCCCTTTTGACCTGACGGCCTATCCCTTGGCCCCAGCATCAACGAGGGCGACGGCCGAATGCCATCCAGCATCCAGCGCGCAGCAGCAGCGGCCGCGGCCGCATCGGTCCTGGCCCTGAGCGCGGGCGCCGCGCTGGCTCAAGGCGAAACGCCGCGCGAATCGACCGCCTTCACCCTGGCCACCGACCAGCCGCGCACGGCCGAACAACTGGTCATGCAGTTCGACAGGGCCGATCTATCGATCAAGGTCATCCCCGACGACAAGGCCATCGACGCGGTCGCCGTGCTGGACTTCACCGCCCTGGCCCCGCTGGACCGGCTGGTGGTCGAACTGGACACATTGCTGAGCATCTCATCCGTTCAGGTGGATGGTGTCGAGGCCGCATCTGACAGCTGGAACAACCCGGAAGGCCGCCTGACGGTCGATCTGCCCCAGACATTGCAGACGGGCGGCAAGACCACCCTGCGCATCGCCTATGCGGGCCAGCCGCGTGTGGCGCCCCACGCCCCCTGGAACGGCGGCTTCGTCTGGTCCACCGCCCCCTCTGGCGAGCCGTGGATCGCCACGGCGGTTCAGGGCGAGGGCTGCGACCTGTTCTGGCCCTGTATCGACAGCCCGCACGGAGAGCCGCTCCGCGTTGATCTGCACATCACCGTGCCGTCAGGTCTGTCGGCGCCCTCCAACGGGCGGTTCCTGGGCAAACAGGATCACGGCGACGGCTGGACCACCTGGAACTGGACCGCGCGCCAGCCCAACACCTATGCCGTGGCCCTGAACATCGGCCCCTATGAAGAGATCACCGCCGACTACGCCAGCCAGTTCGGCAATACGATCCCGATGATCTACTGGCATCTGAAGACCGACGATCCGGCCAAGGTTCAGACCCTGTTCGCCGAGTTCCCCAGGATGCTGGACTTCTTCGAGGCGACGGTCGGCCCCTATCCGTTCGGCGACGAGAAGATGGGCGTGGTCGAGACCCCGCACCTGGGCATGGAGCACCAGACCATCAACGCCTATGGCAACGGCTACAAGCTGGATGGACGCGGCTATGACTGGCTGCTGCAGCACGAGTTCGCCCACGAATGGTTCGGCAACCAGCTGACCAATCAGAACGCCGACGACATGTGGCTGCACGAAGGGCTGGGCAGCTATATGCAGCCCCTCTATGGCCGCTGGCTGCACGGCGACCGCTATATGCAGACCGAACTGGCCGAGCAGAGACGCGGCCTGATCAACAAATACCCCGTCGTGTCCGGCAGCCCCAAGACCGAGGGCGAGGTCTATAATTCAGAGAACGGCCCCGGCAACGACATCTATTCCAAGGGTTCGCTGATCAGCCATTCCCTGCGGATGCTGATTGGGGACGCCGCCTTCCATCAGGCCCTGACGCGGCTAGTGTACGGACGGCCCGACCCGCGGCCGGGCAATTTCGCGCCGCTTTACCGCTCGACCCAGGATTTCCTCGACATCGTCAATGCGGTGACGGGAAAGGACTATGGCTGGTTTTTCCAGGGCTATCTCTACAACGCCGCCCTGCCCGTGTTGAACGAGACGCGCGAAGGCGGACGGTTGAAGCTGACCTGGACCACCGGCGACGGCGGAGCCTTCCCCATGCCCGTGGAGGTCGAGATCGACGGGCGGGTGCGCACGGTCGCCATGACCGGCGGACGGGGCGAGATCGCCGCGCCCGACCGCGCCCATGTCCTGATCGACCCCGACAACAAGCTGCTGCGCCAGTTGGACTTCATCGACGCCTATCAGGCCTATCGGGCGGAACAGGCGGCGGCGGCGAAATAGGTCCCTACGCCGCCTCCACCGTCACCGACTGGCGCACGAAGGCGCAGCGTTCCTGGGTCGTCAGGAAGGCGATGTCCGCCGCGTCGCGTCCGCAGGCGATCCGCACCAGGCCTTCAACCGGAGCCAGGCCCGTCGCATCGACCAACCACCAACCATTATCCAGCCAGACCTCGAAGATGGCGTGGAAGTCGGGCGGGCTCAGTTCAAACGCATAGGCGCTGACCGCCCGCGCCGGAATGCCCGAGGCCCGGCACAGGGTCATGCCCAGGTGGGTGAAGTCGCGGCATACGCCCGCCCGGTCGATGAAGGTGCGCGCCGCCGTGGTTTCGGTGTCCGACACCCCGCGCTCATAGTCGATATTGGCGCTGATCCAGTTCAGGATCGCCAACACCCGCGCCCCGCCCGAGGTGTCGCCGAACTCACGCGTCACAAACCGTCCGAACTGGTCCGACGGGCAATAACGGCTGGGCTGGAGATAGGGCAGGACCTCTGCGGGCAGATCACCCCAGTCGTGTTGCGACACGTCCGGCGGCAGGCCCTTCAGCACCCCGTTCTCGACCACCGCCTCATAGGTCAGCTTGACCTCGCCCGAGACATGGCAACGCAGGGTCCGGGCGCCGAAATCGACGTCTTCATCCTCATGCGCCTCGACCGGCGGGTCGAAGGTCAGGCTTTCGTGCAGAATGTCCTGACCCGGCCAGTGCGCGACCTGGATCTTGTAGATGGCGTCGGTGGGCGGATCGAAACGGTAAACAAGCTCGGCGCGGACGCGCAGTTTCATGAAGTCACCGGACTGGAGGAGAGGGCGGGGGCGGTCGCCCCAACGCCATGCGACTGAGGCCGTTCGATGTCTGAACGCCTGAACCCGATGGCACAGCCGCCCTGTGGCGTCCAGCCGCAGGGACCGCTAAGACCCCGCCATGTCCGCCGTCCTGCCGCGCCCCTCCCCCCGCGCGTTCGCCCTGATCATTCTGGTCTGCTCCGCCAGCGTGCTGGGTCTTGCGCCCATTCTGGTGCGTCTGACTGAAACGGGACCGGCGGCGGCAGGCTTCTGGCGTTTCCTGCTCGCCCTGCCGCTCTTGACCCTGCTGGCGGCGCGCGAGCCGAAGGGGCTGGCGGCCAGACCCTCAAAATGGGCGCTGATCGCAGGCCTGTTCTTCGCCATGGACCTCAGCTTCTGGCACTACGGCATCGTCATGACCTCGGTCGCCAATGCGACCGTGCTGTGCAACCTGACGCCGGTGGTGGTGACCCTATTCGGCTGGTTCGTGCTGAAGGAGAAGCCGTACCGGCTGTTTCTGATCGCCCTGGCCCTGGCGATGGGCGGCGCCTTTGCGATGGCGGCGGGCGCAGACGGCGGACAGGGTACGAACCCTATGCTGGGCGACATTTTCAGCGCCTCGGTCGCGCTCTGGTACTCAGGCTATTTCTTGGCGGTGAAGGCGGCGCGCGCCACGTCCGGTGCCATGCAGATCACCCTGTGGGCGACCCTGGTCGGCACGCCTTTGTTGCTAGTGGTCGCCCTGGCGCTTGGCGAGAACATCATTCCGACCAGCGTGGGCGGATGGGCCGCCTGCATCGCGATGGGCGTGATGCACGTCTTTGGTCAGGGCGGCGTGGCCTGGGCGCTGGGGCGTCTTCCCGCCTCCATCACCGCCGTGACCATTCTGGTGCAGCCGGTCGTGGCGGGGCTGCTGGGCTGGTGGATCTTCCACGAAACCCTGACGCCGGTTCAGGCCGTCGGCGGGGTTCTGGTTCTGGGCGCGGTCGTCCTGGCCCAACGCAGCGCAGCGCTGAAAACCCGCGCCGCCATCTAGACCCAATGCAAAACAGGCGCGGAAGCCGTAGCCCCCGCGCCTGCCTCTGAAACTATGTGCTCAGCAACTCTTAGAGGAGCTTGAGGTCGATCGCCGAGGTTTTGCCGCGCTGGTTTTCCAGCTCGTATTCGACCTTTGCGTTCTCATCGAGCCCCTGAAGACCCGCCTTCTGAACGGCGGTGACGTGCACGAACACGTCGGAGCCGCCGCTATCGGGCTGGATGAAGCCGTAGCCCTTGGTGGGGTTGAACCACTTGACCGTACCGGTCGCCATGTCTGCGTCTCCGTGAACGCGCTTTTCCAGGCAGACCTCCCTGCGGGAGACCCGTCAGCCCATCTGGACAGCTCGATCACACGAAGGAGCAAGCCACGGGTATGGACCCCGCGCAAAATCCGGACTGCAAATATGTTGTCACCCGGCTTTTCGAGACGGTCAACTGCTAAAACGACGGCCGATTTGCAGGATTTCTGGTCGATTGAACCTTAACGGCAAATGCCACGCTTTGCGCCGTCCAGGTGCAGATGGTCGGCGTGGGCGGCGTTGTAGTCCGGCGAGAGGGTGGTGGAGAAAACCCGGCACGCCCCGTCGCGCATCGCATGAAGCAGACGCGATCCGGCCATCCCGGTTGCGCCCTCGCCGTTCCAGTCAGCCAGCACGCTGATGCGGCGTCCGTCCGCCAGGGTCACCCCCGCCACATCCAGCGCGTTTGCCCGCGCATGTTCGCTGGGCCGCGCTCCCTCGTCCTGCGAACCATAGATGCGGCGACAGGCGTAGCTGCCGTAGTTCTGCACCCGCGTCGGGGCGACGCCCATCTCGTCGCGGGCCGCCGGTTGCAGCACCTGCCGGTCCCACAGCACATAGCGGACGGCCAGCGGACACTGCATGACGACATTGCCGGGCGCCAGCGGCGTGACCGCTCCACCGGTGATCCGCACCGCCCCGCGCACAACGCAGAAACCGCCGTCATCCCGGTCCGGCGCCCGTTCGACCCGAACCCCAGCGTTTCGCAAAAGGGACAGACAGGCGTCGGTCGCCGCCTCCACCCGTTCGGGCGAAACGTCAGATGTGATGTCAAGCCGCGCCACCTTGGCTGCAGTGGCGCGTCCAAGGGGCTGATCCAGATCCAGCGGCTTCCACGGCAGATCCTGAGGCGGCGCAAACACGTGCAGCAGGCCGAACGCCGCGCAGGCCATCATCGCCGCCTGCCACAACAGATCCCATAAATCAGCCAGACCCCGCTTCATGCCGTCCCCGTCCGAGCCGACAGCGGCCCCTCTGGCAAACGCTGCAGGACCGCGATGTGTTCATCGCAATGCGGTCCTGCGATGATCAGCCCGCCATCTCTCGCTGCAGCGCCGCCATCAAGTTCGCCGCCGGAAGCGCGCGCGCCAGAGGCGCCCCCTGCCCGGCCCATTGAGCGCCGAACCCCGCCTCGCCCCTGGCCCTGGCGGCGGCGTTCAGGGCCTTTCCGGCGTCATAGGCGATGGGATAGGCGGGAACCTGAAGCGCGGCGCCTTCGCCCCAGCGGGTGAAGCGGTTCGCCAGACTGCGGGCGGGGCGGCCGGATATGGCGCGCGTCATGGTCGTATGGGCCGCGCCTTCCCCCTTCAGCGCGGTGCGATAGGTTTTGTCCGCCGCGCTTTCCGGGCAGGCGATGAAGGCCGTGCCGAGCTGAGCCGCGACAGCGCCAAGGCCCAGCACCGCGCGCACGCCCTGCCCGTCCATGATCCCGCCTGCCGCAATGACGGGCAGGCCCGACTGCTGCACCAGCAACCGCGTCAGGGCGAAGACGCCCAGTTGATCGTCCGGCGCGTCGGGATCGAACATCCCCCGATGGCCGCCCGCCTCATAGCCTTGCGCCACCACGGCATCCACGCCTGCCGATCTGGCCGCCAAGGCTTCGTCCAGAGTGGTGGCGGTGGACAGGAGGGTGATCCCCGCCTGTTTCAGGGCCGAGATCCGCGCTGCATCGGGCAGGCCGAAGTGAAAGCTGACCACCGCTGGCGACGTCTGGATCAGCAGGGCCAGCATGTCGTCGTCATGGGCGAAGCTGCGATAGAGGGCGCGCAGGTGTTCCGGCGGCTGAGCGCCGAACTGTGCGAACAGGGGACGCAAGGCCTTCAGCCAGGCCGCCTCGCGCGCTGCATCCGGCGTCGGGTCGGCATGGACGAACAGATTGACGTTGAAGGCGCGATTGGTCTGGACCTCAACATCGGCGATCATCGCCCGCGCCCCCGCCGCATCGACAGCACCCACGGCGATGGAGCCCAGACCGCCCGCATTGGACACCGCCGCCGCCATTTCAGGCGTCGACACCCCGGCCATCGGCGCCTGGATGATGGGCAGGGTCAGCGACAGGCGTTCAAGCAGGTCCATAGGGTGCAGTTAGGGACCAGCCGCCGCCATCGCCACCGTGCGCGCGCCATTTCACGCCTGAGGTCTGTCCAGCGCGCGCACCAGCCCCGGCATCAGACCGTTCGCCGCCGCCACAGCCGGTCCCTGATTACTCAGTCCGATCAGGGCCACGCCTCGCCCAGGCGCCACCGCCGCCACCGCGTGCCACAGGGTGTTGGAGCCTTCATGCGCGAGGACCGGCCCTGACGCCCAGGCCGCGTGAGGCTGCACGATCCAGCCGCCGCCATAGGGTGGGTCGCCGCCTGCGCTCGGCGTGCTGAGCGCAGAGATGCTCTCGGGTTTCAGCCAGCCGCCCCCATCCGTCAGAAAGACCTTCAGCCATGTCGCATAGTCAGCCATCGACATATGCGCCGTCCCCGCCGGACCCAGGGCCAGCGGATTGTCCGACCCCGGATCGGTGGGGTTCATGGCGACACGCGCGGCGCCCTCGCCCTGGTGCCCCCAGGCGTTGGCGCCGCCGTTCATACTGTGCGCAGGAGCCCCGAACCCAGCCGAAGTCAGGCCCAGCGGCGTGAAGACCTCGGCCCTCATGGCGTCTTCCCACGATCCGCCGGTGATCTGTTCGATGGCGGCGCCGACCAGGATGTAGTTGACGTTGGCGTATTCAAACACGCCCTTCGCCCCCGTCGGCGGCTTGGCCAGCGCGGCCTCTGCGATGGCGCGGCGCTGCACCGGCCAGGGGCGCGGATCACCGCGCGAGGTCATGAAGAAGACCGCGCCCAGCGCATCCGCATCCTTCAGCCCGGCGCGGTGCTGGATGAAGTCGTTGAGGGTCACGCCGCTCCAGGCCGGATCAATGGCCGCGTCGGGGAAAAGGCTGCTCAGAGGCGAATCCCATGCGGCCCGCCCCTGTTCGACCAGCCGGGCGTAGAGGGCCGCCGTCATCGCCTTGGTGTTGGAGCCCAGGTGCCAGCGGTCGTCCAGCGTCGCCGGATCATTTCCGCCCACCTGACGCATGCCGCGCACACCCGACCAGACCAGGCCGTCGCGCGTGACCACCCCGCCTGCCAGGGCGACCGTCGCCTTTTCGGTGAAGACCTTGTCCAGCACGGCGTCATAGGCTGAGATTTCTCCAGCAGACGCCGCCCCGAACGGCAGGGCGCTGGCCAATCCTGAAATCAGCATAGCGCGACGATCCATGATCATGCCCTTCTCCCTTTCACCCGCCGACAGACTAACCGCGGTGAGGCGCCGAACACCTTAGCAGTCCGTCATGTTTCGACGCCCCTTGCCCTGATCGTCTCATCGGGTCAGTCTGAACCCATGGCAAAGAAATCTGACGACTACGCAACCGAACTTGAGCAACTGCAACTCGCTATCGTCGAGACGCAGTCCTGGACCATCAAGAACAATCTGCGCGTCGTCATCGTGCTGGAAGGGCGCGACACGGCGGGCAAGGACGGGGCCATCAAGCGGCTGACGGAATATATGTCGCCACGGCAGACGCGCGTCGTCGCCCTGCCCAAGCCCAGCGACCGCGAAACCAGCCAGTGGTATTTCCAGCGCTATGTCCCGCATCTGCCTGCGGCGGGCGAGACGGTGATCTTCAACCGCTCCTGGTACAACCGCGCGGGGGTTGAGCCGGTGATGGGCTATTGCACGCCCGAACAGTATGCCCAGTTCATGACCGACGCCCCGCGCTTCGAGCGGATGCTGACGGACGACGGCGTCATCCTGATCAAGATCTGGCTGGACATCTCGCGCAAGGAGCAGGCGAAACGACTGAAGGACCGTCGCGTCGATCCGCTGAAACAGTTCAAACTGTCGTCGCTGGACGCCGAGGCCGAGTCCCGGTTCGACGCCTATTCCGACGCCCGCGACCGGATGCTGGACGAAACCGACCGATCCTTCGCGCCATGGACCATCATCGCCACCGACGACAAGAAGACGGCGCGCCTCAACCTGGTCCGCTACATCCTGTCGGTGCTGGATCATGTGACCCAGGACGTGAAGAAGCCGGACCCCGACGTCGTCCTGACCGCTGACAAGGCCAAGGGCAAACTGGCGCGCTGAACCCACTCAGCAGGTGACGAACGGCGCGGCAGTCCCTACCTAGCGTCCATGACCGTTCCCGCCTCCCCGCCGCCCATCCTCGACGCCGCCGGTGTTGACGCCGACGAAGCCCTGTCCATCCTGAAGACGGCCCTGACCGGGGCCGACGACGGCGAGCTGTTTCTGGAACGCTCCGAGAGCGAGAGCCTGGTGTTCGACGACGGGCGGCTGAAGTCCGCCGCCTATGACGCGACCGAGGGCTTCGGCCTGCGGGTCGTGGCGGGCGAGACGGCTGGATACGCCCACGCCAACGAAATCTCCGCCGCAGCCCTGCGCCGCGCCGCCGACAGCGCGGCTCTGGCCAAACAGGGTCACGCCGCTCTGGTCGCCGAAGGACCGCGCGCCACCAATCAGAAACTGTATGGCGAGGTCGATCCCCTCGCCTCGCCCGCCTTCTCGGACAAGATCGCGCTGCTGGCCGAGATCGACGCCTGGGCGCGGGCGCGCGATCCGCGCGTGGTTCAGGTGTCCGCCTCTCTGGTCGGCGAACGCCGCGCCATCGAGATTCTGCGCGCCGATGACCGGGCGGTGCGCGACATCCGCCCGCTGGTTCGCCTGAACGTCTCAGTCACCGTCGAGCAGAACGGCAAGCGCGAAAGCGCCTCGTCCGGCGCGGGCGGGCGTGCAGGCTTCGAGGAATGGATCGCGCCCGAACGCTGGCAGGCCCAGGTGGACGAGGCCCTGCGTCAGGCCCTGGTCAATCTGGACGCCATCGACTGCCCGGCAGGCGAGATGGACGTGGTTCTGGGGGCGGGCTGGCCCGGCGTGCTGCTGCACGAAGCCATCGGCCACGGTTTCGAAGGCGACTTCCACCGCAAGGGCTCGTCCGTCTTCAACGGCATGATGGGCAAGCGCGTCGCCGCCCCCGGCGTGACCGTGGTGGACGACGGCTCCATCGCCGACCGCCGCGGCTCATTGTCCGTCGATGACGAAGGCACCCCGACCCAGCGCAACGTCCTGATCGAGGACGGCATCATGGTAGGCCTGATGCACGACCGGCTGTCGGCGCGTCAGATGGGCGTCGCCGCCACCGGAAACGGCCGCCGCCAGTCCTTCGCCCATATGCCGATGCCGCGCATGACCAACACCTTCATGGAAGGCGGCCGGGATTCGAAGGCCGACATGATCGCCAATACGAAGCGTGGCCTCTACGCCGCCAACTTCTCGGGCGGGCAGGTGGACATCACCAATGGCAAGTTCGTCTTCCAGTGCAACGAGGCCTATCTGATCGAGGACGGTGTCATCACCGCCCCCGTGCGCGGCGCCACCCTGATCGGCGACGGGGCCACGGCCCTGACTAAGATCCAGATGATCGGCGACGACTTCGCCTTTGATCCCGGCGTCGGCGTCTGCGGCAAGGCAGGTCAGGGCGTGCCGGTCGGCATCGGCCAGCCCAGCCTGAAGATCGGCGGCCTGACGGTAGGCGGCACGGCGGTCTGACCGCCGCATATGTCTGGGCCGACCTCCGTCACCCGACATTCAAATAACCATCGTCATTCCGGGGCTAGGCGGAGCGAAGAGCCCGGAACCCAGGACTACAGTTACACCGCTGGATGCATTCCACACCGGATGCGAGGCCCTGGGTTCCGGGTTCGTCCTTCTGACGTCCCGGAATGACGGGTCTGTGCTGACGGCCTACTCGCCGACCGGACGCCACTCCGGTCCGCGCGGATCAAGACCGGCGGCTTCCAGCCGGTCCAGCACGCCGTCCGGCTCGGCCAGAATACGCAAGGGCGCGACCGCCAGAGTGACGCCGGGCTGGTTCAGGGACTGGTCCGTCGCCTCCATCCACCGCTGGCGAAGCATGGGGGCGATCTCCGGGTCACCGGAAGGCCAGCACAGGTTCAGCGCCTGATCCAGCGGGTTGGCCAGCACAGCCGCTACGCGCAGATGGCTCCAGTCGTCCAGCCTCTTGGCCGCCCCCTCAGGCCCGATCTCGGCTGCGCGCGTCGTGGCCTCCAGACAGGGCAGATAGGTTTCAGGCGGCGCGGTGATCAGACCGTCGATCAGTTCGTCACCGCGTACAACGCCAACCGCATCGCCGGATATGCGCGACTTGCGGGCCGTATCCTTCACCACCGTCGTCACGGCGCGATCACGCCGCTCCAGACCGGTCTTGTCCATCAGGTCCAGGCTCTGGATGAGGGGCGGCTGTGTTCGCCACACCTGCGAACGCTCGCCCGCATGGACCGCCTCCAGACGCGCCATCAGTTCGGGCGAAGCGTAGTCGGCGATGGTGCGTCCCTGCGGCAGGCGCGTGATGGTGCGGATGCGCCAGATCAGACGCAGCACATCGGCGGGCGAGGCCCGGCCCTCCATCGGATACAGAATGCGCTGTGACCGCGCCGTCGCCGCCTCCAGCGCCTCGGGCCGCCATTGATAGCCGCGCGGCACGCCATTGATCGACCCGACCAGAATGACTGTGCTGTCGCCTCGATCCACCGTCCAGATCGGCAGGCCCGCTCGACGCGCCACCACCACGATGTCATCGACAGACGCCGCCGCCTCAACAGCGGGTGCAGGCGCAGGCGTTGTCTGGGCCACGGCGGCGCCGGACAGGGCCGCACTGAATACCAACGTCAGGAATAGGGACTTCATTCTGCTCTCGAACATTACAGACCCGTATAGTTTCACACCCAGAAGTATAGACACGTGAATTACCTGTAATGATGTCGCAGATTTAATCCACCTTTCCGCCTTGTAACTGGAGATGAACAACGGCATTCGGCACACCCTGCGCCAACAGATCGAGGGGAAACCGATGACCAAGACCATTCTGCTGGCCACCACAGCCCTGCTTTTCGCAGGCGCCGCCCACGCCGAAACCAAGCCTCAGGTCGCCGAAGCGCCCGTTCCCACCAGCCCCAACGGCCAGGCGCCCCTGATCGACGCCGCCCAGCGCGGCGTGCTGGTGTTCACACCCGACTTCTTCGCCGCCCAGCGTCCGAACACGGCGCTGGAGATGGTCAACCGCATCCCCGGTTTCTCGGTCGATGACGGCTCCGGCTCGCGCGGTTTTGAAGGCGCGGTCGGCAATGTGCTGATCAACAACGCCCGCCCGGCGTCCAAGAACGACACCGGATCCAATGTGCTGGGCCGCACCCTGGCCAGCCAGGTCGAGCGCATCGAACTGATCCGCGGCGGGGCCGCAGGCATCGACATGCAGGGCTATGCCGTCATCGCCAATGTCATCCTGAAATCCACCAGCAGCCGCCAGTCGATCCTGACCTGGAACGCCATGCTGTTCGAAGGCGGCCACGACAACTATGGCGGCTCGTATCAGTTCACGGCGCGCGACGGCGACCGCAGCTGGGGCGTGGTCCTGTCGGACGGCATGAGCACCAGCGATTCCAATGGCGCAGGCCGTGCGATCCGCACAGATGCGAACGGCGTGGTCTACCGCGACGAACGCTACAAGAACGACGCCTGGGGCGGCAGCAACTCGCTTCGCGGCAACTATTCCGGCCCGTTGTTCGGCGGAAAGCTGGAAAGCACGGCCCGCTACGGCAAGAGCGACTGGCAGGAGTGGTCCCTGCTGGACTCGCCGACCTCGCTGCGCCGCAACGACTATCAGAACGAAGAGCATTTCGGCGAACTGGGCCTGACCTGGTCCCGCAAGCTGAACCCCCGCTGGGAGGTGGAGACCCGGCTGATCCATGAGTTCAGCGACTTCGACAACATCTCAACCAGCAATCAGACCCTGAACGCCGCCGTCTCGCCAGAGGAACGGTTCAAATCCCAGGGCGACTCCTCGGAATCCATCGTGCGCGCCTTGGTGCGCCACGAGCGGTCGCAGGCCCTGACCTTGGAGGCTGGCGCAGAGCTGGCCTACAATATGCTGGACGTGCGTCAGGGCTTCACCATCGGCGGCGCGCCGATCGAACTGCCCAGCGCCTCGGTCAAGGTCGAGGAGACACGCGGCGAAGCCTTCAGCAAGGCGACATGGCGCGTGAACCCCAAGCTTATGCTGGAAGGCGGCGTGCGCCTGGAAGCCTCGACCATCAAACAGTCCGGCGACGCCGATCAGCAAAAGAGCTTCTTCTTCGCCAAGCCGCGCTTCCTGGCCACATGGACGCCGATGGAGAACAACCAGTTCCGCCTGCGCTTTGAACGCGAGCTGGGCCAGCTGAACTTCGGCGACTTCGCCGCCTCGGCCCAGCTGTCGGACGGCAATGTCTTCGGCGGCAACGTCGACCTGGAGCCGGAACAACGCTGGATCTCGGAACTGTCCTATGAACGCCGTTTCTGGGGCAACGGCATCGTCGCCATCGGCTATCGTCACGATCAGATCATCGATGTCATCGACTGGCTGCCTCTGCCAGGCGACCTGTCGGCGGTCGGCAACATCGGCGACGGCACGCTGGATCGGCTGTCGCTGAACGTCATCGTGCCGCTGGACAAGTTCGGCGTCTCGGGCGGGCGCTTCACCTTCAAGAACGACTGGAACAAGACCAGCGTCACCGACCCGACCACAGGGCAGGATCGTCCCATCTCGCGCGTGCGCGGCAGCCAGGCCAATGTCGGCTTCCAGCAGGACATCGTCAGCTGGAAAACCCAGTGGGGCGTGAACTGGATTCCCCGCCTGTACCAGCCGACCTACAGCCCGGACCAGACCAGCAGCTGGCGCGGCGCGAACTATGTCGAGATCTTCGGCGAGTATAAGCCAACCCCGACCCTGGCCATCCGCGCCCAGTTGAACCTGTGGGACGACTTCACCTCGCAACGCACCGTCTATGACAACCGCGACCTGCGCACCGTGAAGTTCGTCGAAGACCGCACCATCGATCCGCGCACCTTCGTTTCGATCCGCGTGCGCAAGACTTTCTGAGGCCAAGACCCCACATCCCGGCCAAAGAAAAAGGGCGGCGTCCGCGAGGACGCCGCCCTAATCTTTCGCCTGATCCTTAAGGATCAGCCCGAGGTCGAGGTCCGGGGCGCGCCGATGTTGCCGTCCTCATGTCCGCCTTCGGTCAGGACGGGACCGGGATGGTTGTCTCCGTTCGCGCCATTCGCCCAGCCCTTGATGAAGAAGCTGACGATGATGAACAGCACGCCTGCGGCCAGACCGCCCCAGCCCAGCTTCTCGAACACCTCAAGCGAGGTCTGCAGCGCCAGTTGCGGGTTCAGCACCTGACCACCGACGGTTTCGGTGCCCGCCAGACCGGCGATCCAGCCGCCGACATACTGGGCGATGGACGAGGCCAGGAACCAGACCGCCATCATGAAGCTGACCACCTGGGGCATCGACAGTTTGGTGATCTGCGACAGGCCCACCGGCGACAGGAACAGCTCACCCGTCGTGTGGAACATGTACAGCAGCGCCAGAAGCACAATCGGCATCTGGAAGGCCGAGTTGGTCAGGCCAGCGCCCCACACAACGACCATGAAGCCCAGACCGACCTGCAGAAGGCCCAGGCCGAACTTGAACGTCGGGTCCGGGTCACGCTTGGCGCGGCCCAGCTTGACCCACAGGGCCGCAAAGATCGGCGCGAAGATCAGGATGAAGCCGGCGTTGAACGACTGGGTCTGGGATGCGGTCATCGTGGTGTCAATGAACATGCCCTGGCCCACCAGACCGGCGGCGGCGATCTGCGCCGGGGTGCCGAAGGTGAAGGGCCCGAACTTCACCGCTGCGGACAGCAGGTTCAGGTCGACGTTACGGTCCGCAAACAGGTTCAGCGAGGTGCCTGCCTGTTCGAACAGGGTGAAGAAGATGACCGACCCGAAAATCAACACCACGGCCAGCATCATGCGCTGGCGCTCCGCCCAGGTCTTGCAGACCTTCATCATCACATAACCGATGAAGGCCAGGGACAGGACGGTGGCGATGCTCAGCACGGTGCCGACCAGTGCGTTGCGCTGAACCATGAACCAGACCGGCGCCACGCCCAGCAGGCCCAGCAGATAGATCGAATATTCGCGGTTGATCGGTCCGATGAGCTTGGTCTTCAGCTTGCCCTCGGCAGGGGGTTCGCCCTTGCCCTGCAGCAGCGGTTTGCCCAGCACGAAGACGATCAGGCCCGCCAACATCCCCAGACCGGCCAAGCCGAAGCCCGCCCACCAGCCGACCGTCTGGCCCAGAAGTCCGCACAGCACCGCCGCCCAGAACGAGCCCAGGTTGATGCCGTAGTAGTACAGAGTGAAGCCCGCATCGCGACGCGGGTCGCCCTGCGGATACAACTGCCCGACCAGGGTGGAGATGTTCGGCTTCAGGAAGCCGACGCCCATGATGATCAGGGAGATGGCCAGGAAGAAGACGTTCTCGCCGATCGGATCACGCTTGGCTTCCAGCTTGTAGGAATCCTTGGCCAGTTCGGCGGGCAGCGGAGAGGCCGCAGGCAGACCCTCGATGGCCAGGCCGCCGTTTTCACCCGCGTCGAAGTGATACGACTTGCCGTCGACCATGATGCCGCGCGTGCCGGTGTCGCCGCGCCCCTCGGTCACGACCTGATAGGTCTGGCCCGCATAGGACAGGCTCTGGGTCGTGTCCTTGCCTTCAAAGGCCATCATGCCGTGACCGGCGACCAGCAGAACGGCGCCGAAGGCGATGGCCTTGCGGGTGCCGATGAAGCGGTCAGCCAGAATGCCGCCCAACAGGGGCACCAGATAGACCAGCGATGTGTAGGAACCGTAGATTGAGCCCGCTTCGCCGTCCCCGAACAGGAAGTGCTGGGTCAGATAAAAGATCAGCAGACCGCGCATGCCGTAATAGGAAAAACGCTCCCACATTTCGGCGAAGAAACAGATAATCAGCCCGCGCGGGTGGTTTTTGAGAATCTGCAGAAGCACGGGAATCCCCGTGGCCAGGGTGATGACCACCCCCAAAAGAACAACGATGTTCATGCCTACCCTTTGTAATCGGAGCCTTTTCGGCTCTCGGTCGCATTGAGAGAAGACGGATTGGTCCGTCTTCCCGCCCCCGTGGCGAAACGTGGAAAAAACCACCGCACCCATGTGTTTACAAGCGCTAACCCAGCGTGACCGGTGGTCGCGGGTTTGCATCGCGATAATGCAACCTATACGTGCCTCCGTGGCCCAATGCCTGCAATGAGGACAAGGAGAGCCAGAACGGGTTTCAAAATGGGAGACCGCCATGCCAATCCGACCCATTCGTTCATCGGATTTCGACGCCCTGAACCGTCTTCACCGCCTGGTGGGATGGCCTGAGCGCTCGCAGGCTGGCTGGCGCTGGCTGGAGGAAAACCCCGCGCGCGTGTTCAGCGGCGCGCCGTCCGGCTGGGTTCTGGCCGATGAGGCCGACACGCCGGTCGCCATGGTGGGCAATTTCGTACAGCGCTTCCATCATGGGCCGCGCATCCTGCATGGCGCGACCGGCTTTTCGATCATCGTGCCGCCCGAGCATAAGGGCTCCAGCCGCGGCCTGATCAAAACCTTCATCAAGCAGCAGGGCATGTTCGCCCGCTACACCCTGAACGCCAACGGCCGCTCGGCGCCCCTGTATCCGAAGTTCGGCATGACGCCCTTCCCGGCGCAGACCTCGGCGTTAAAACTGTCGTGGATCGTCGACAAACTGGCCTGCATCCAGGGTCGCGTGTTGCGCAAACTGTTCGGAGGCATCTCGGCCGCAGCGGCGACGCACCTGGGCGAGCGGTTGATGAACCCCAGGCTGTTTCGCCCTGAAGCCCTGAAGCTTCCCGCCGATGTCGTCCCGCTGCGCGACCTGTCGGACCATTCCGAATACGCCGACTTCTGGCGCTCTCTGGTCGAGGAAGGCCGCCTGTTGGCCGACCGCAGCCCGGCCATGATGCGCTGGCGCATGAGCGACCCGGACCAGACGATCAAGCCTCTGCTGCTGGGCCTGCGTCGTAACGGCCGTATCGTCGGCGTCGCCGTGGCTTCGATGTGCAAGGGCGGCCTAATCGAGCCGCCTTGTCTGGACATTCTGGATCTGGCGGCCCTGAACACGGCGCCAGGCGTCATCGAAACCCTGGCCGCTGCGCTGGTCGCCAATGCGCGCGGCATGGGCGCGGCCAAGGTGCGACTGCAGGTGGTGACGCCGGAGCTTCTGGAAGAGCTGGGCGATCTGGCGACATCGGCGCGCCGCGAAGGCGGCTGGGGTCACGGCCATGCGCTGATCGATGACCCGGCGCTGGCGCAAGCCTGGTCGCCCACGCCCTTTGACGGCGACTACGCCATCTGCAACCGCCCGACGCCCCTGTCGGCGCGCAAACGCAAGACCCTGGCTCAGGGCGCGCCTCAAGGGCGGCTGTCGAAGGCCTGAGCGCCCGCTCAGGCCTTGCCGTCTCAGGAAGCGGTCAGGCCTTGCGCTTCAGTTCGTCGCGGATCTCGACCAACAGTTGTTCGGTCGCGGTCGGTGCGGCGGGCTCAGCCGGGGCTTCGGCCGTCTGGCGACGCAGCTTGTTGATCAGCTTGACCATCATGAAGATGACGAAGGCGACGATCACGAACTGGATCAGCACATTGATGAAGGCGCCGTATTCGATCACGGCGGGCGCGCCTTCAGGATTGGTCGGATTGACCGGCAGGGTGATCTTCAGATCCGAGAAGTTGATCCCGCCGATCAGCCAGCCGATGGGCGGCATCACGACCTGATCGACCAGGCTGGTGACGATCTTGCCGAACGCCCCGCCGATGATGACGCCGACCGCCAGGTCGACCACATTGCCCTTGACCGCAAACTCGCGGAATTCAGACACCAGACTCATATTTTCCCCTTGGGTCAGTCGTATTTATGCAGAGACGGCCTGAGCTTCAGCTCAAGCATCCCCCGAAGCGTTCAGGCGCTCGCGAAGCTCCTTGCCGCTCTTGAAGAAAGGCACGGCCTTGGCCGGCACCTCGACGGTTTCGCCGGTGCGCGGATTGCGCCCCGAACGGGCCGGCCGCGACCGGACGGAAAAGGCGCCGAAACCACGCAGTTCAACGCGGCCGCCGTCAGACAGCGCCTCGGTCATTTTTCCCAGAATAACATTCACCAGCCGCTCCACCTCCGCATGGGTCAGGTGGGTGTTTTCAGCCGCCAGCTTCTCGATCAGTTCAGACTTGATCATCAAGGCCCCCTGCCAAGTCGCATCTGACGGACAACCGTCGGACAACGATCCAGAAGCTGCACCCTAACCTCGCTCCGCGGCGCGAAAAAGCCCTTATCCGCCAATGAGGCGCGGCATTCGCAAGAATTCCGCAGGCTTCGCCGCACCACCAGGGGGCGAAAAAGAAAAGGGCGGCGGGATTTCTCCCGCCGCCCTCAGCCTAATCCTTGCGGAAAAGCTTAGTCCTTGGTGCCAGCGCTCTTCAGAGCGGCGCCCAGGATGTCGCCCAGCGAAGCGCCCGAGTCGGACGAGCCGAACTGTTCGATGGCTTCCTGTTCGTCCTTCATTTCCAGCGCCTTGATCGACACCGAGATGCGGCGCGAGGCCTTGTCCACGGCGGTGATCATGGCGTCGACGCGGTCGCCGACCGAGAAACGCTCAGGGCGCTGCTCGTTGCGGTCACGCGACAGGTCGGACTTGCGCACGAACGAGGTGACCGGCGCGTCGTCTTCACCGAACTTGACTTCGATGCCGCCCGACTCGATCGACGAGACGGTGACGGTGATCTGCTGGCCGCGGCGATAGGTGTCGCCTTCGCCGATCGGATCGCCGCCCAGCTGCTTGATGCCCAGCGAGACGCGTTCCTTCTCGACGTCGACGTCCAGGACCTTGGCCTTGACCATTTCGCCCTTGCGGTAACGCTGGATGGCTTCTTCACCCGACACCGACCAGTCGAGGTCGGACAGGTGCACCATGCCGTCGATGTCGTTGTCCAGACCGATGAACAGGCCGAACTCGGTGGCGTTCTTGACTTCGCCCTCGACGGTCGAACCGATCGGGTGGTTGGCGACGAAGGCGTCCCACGGATTGTCCTGAGCCTGCTTCAGGCCCAGCGAGATGCGGCGCTTGGAGGCGTCGACATCCAGAACCACGACGTCGACTTCCTGCGAGGTCGAGACGATCTTGCCGGGGTGGACGTTCTTCTTGGTCCAGGACATTTCCGAGACGTGCACCAGGCCCTC
>RCMZ01000383.1_pt1 | contig 25059 bp, 17 predicted proteins | sample 2041141 | NCBI WGS metagenome assembly RCMZ01 (sample SAMN09708263, study PRJNA481090) | Wastewater metagenome, whole genome shotgun sequencing project. | biome: sewage; isolation source: Davis station wastewater (DW) | place: Antarctica: Davis Station | collected 2010-03-01
TCCACCTGCACCCGGGTGTTCATCTCCATGAAGTACACCTCGCCCTCGGCGAGCAGGAACTCCACGGTGCCGGCGTTCTCGTAGCCCACCGCTTTGGCCGCACGCACCGACAGGTCACCGATGTAGGCGCGCTGTTCCGGGGTCAGTTGGGGGCTGGGGGCGATTTCGATGAGCTTCTGGTTGCGGCGCTGGATCGAGCAGTCGCGCTCGAACAGGTGCACCACGTTGCCAAAGCTGTCACCGAGTATCTGCGCTTCGATGTGCTTGGGATTGACGATGCACTTTTCCAGAAACACTTCGGCCGAGCCGAAGGCCTTGGTGGCCTCGGAGATCACCCGGGGAAAGGCTTGCTCCAGTTCTTCGCGGCTGTTGCAACGGCGAATGCCGCGGCCGCCACCACCGGAGGTGGCCTTGAGCATCACCGGGTAGCCGATGCGGTCGCCTTCGGTCAGCGCTTCGGCGATGTCCGCGACGTTGCCTTCGGTGCCCGGAGTGACCGGTACACCGGCCTTAATCATGCTGCGGCGCGCTTCAGTCTTATCGCCCATGCGGCGGATGACTTCGGCCGACGGGCCAATGAACTTGATCCCACGTTCGGCGCAGATGTCCGCCAGTTCGGCGTTTTCCGACAGGAAACCGTAGCCGGGGTGCAGGGCGTCGCAACCGGTCTCGACTGCCAGGTTCACCAGTTTGCGCGGGTTCAGGTAGCCGGCCAGGGGCTCGGCACCGATGCTGTGAGCCTCGTCGGCGCGCTTGACGTGCAAGGCGTGACGGTCGGCATCGGAATAGATCGCCACCGAGCGGATGCCCATCTCGGCGCACGCCCGCACGATGCGTACGGCAATCTCACCACGGTTGGCGATCAGGATCTTTGTTATCACTTGGAATTTCCCTTGAGCCGATTGCTATTGCCACCCGCTAGACCGGGTCGACGAGTGACCAAATGTTTCTGGCCAGCCGCGTAGCCACACTAGTCCTCTCAAGGGATTAACAAAAATCAATAATTATTGGGTCGTGCATAAGCAAAAGCTTATAGTTGAGCTTCCCGCCCGTGACGAGAGTTTTCAGTAAATGCGTAAGTCATTGATGCGTATGACATTGCGTCAACTTCAGATCTTCAATGAGGTCTGTGACTTGCGCTCTTACAGCCGCGCGGCCGAGGAAATGTCCCTCACACAACCTGCCGTTAGCCTACAGATTCGTCAACTTGAAGAGCTGATCGGCCAGCCACTCTTCGATTACGTGGGCAAAAAACTCTACATGACTGAAGCAGCTGAAGCGTTACAGCGCGCTAGCCGGGATATTTTCGGGCGCCTGGAAAACCTCGACATGCAGCTCTCGGACATGCAGGGCTCGCTCCAGGGGCAACTAAAACTGGCGGTGGAATCGAGCGCCAAATACTTCGTGCCGCACCTGTTCGCCGCATTCCGGCGCCAGCATCCGGAGGTCAATCTGCACCTGACGGTCATCAACCGCGCGCAGGCCATACGTCGCCTGTCGGACAACCGCGACGACCTGGTGATTATGTCGATGGTGCCCCAGGACATGGGCCTGGAGTTCCTGCCCTTCCTCAATAACCCCATCGTCGCCGTCGCCCCGCCCGACCACCCGCTGTGCCATCAGGGGCCGCTGCGCCTGCAAGACCTCGAACCCCACACCCTGTTGATCCGCGAACCCGGCTCGGGCACGCGGTTGGCGTGTGAGGAATACTTCAAGGAAAAACGCGTGCACTTCACCCAGACCCAGGAAGTGGCGTCCGCCGAAGCGCAGCGCGAATGCGTGGTGGCGGGCCTGGGCGTGGCTTTGCTGACGCGCCACGCCCTGAACCTGGAACTGGCCACCGGCAGACTGGTGGAGTTGCCGGTGGAGGAGCTGCCGCTGTACCGCAGTTGGTGCGTGGTGCAGGCCAAGGCCAAGCGCCTGTCACCGGTGGCCCATGCGTTCCTGGGCTTTATTCGCAGCGAGCGGGCGCAGATCAGTGAGCTGGTTGAGCGTTTCGACGGCCGGCGCTTGGCGCTGCCTGCCAGAAATTGAGTTCGGTAGCGTCAGGCAAATCGCCAATTTGTGCGAGCAACTGCCGCTGCTGGCAACGGTCCTCGATCGCACGGCGAAACGCCATGCGGCGCTGGTCTTCCTGCTGACGACGGGTTTTGACGGCGCTGTTGCGTTCTTCGTAGGGCTGGGCCATTTCGAGTCTCCCAAGGCGAGTACGGGAGTTTCACGATAGGCGCCTAGGGTGAAGGTTTGGCGGCGCGGGGGTTACAGGTAGATGACGGTGGCGCCGGCTCAGTCGTCCAGCGCCTTCACCGACTTGGGCGACAACCGCAGGCTACGAAGGCTGCGCTTGACGCTCTTGAGGTGGTTGACCAGGCTCGGGCCACGCGCCATGGCCACGCCCATGGCCAGCACGTCGATCACCACCAGGTGGGCGATGCGCGAGGTCAGCGGTGTGTAGATTTCGGTGTCTTCGTGCACATCGATGGCCAGGTTGACGGTGGCCAGCTCGGCCAGCGGCGTCTGGCTCGGGCACAGGGTAATCAGCGAGGCACCGCTTTCGCGCACCAGGTTGGCGGTAATCAGCAAATCCTTGGAGCGCCCGGACTGGGAAATACAGATCGCCACGTCCGACGGCTTGAGGGTGACCGCCGACATCGCCTGCATGTGCGGGTCGGAATAGGCCGCCGCAGTGAGCAATAAGCGGAAGAACTTGTGCTGGGCATCCGCCGCCACCGCGCCCGAGGCGCCAAAGCCATAGAACTCCACGCGTTGGGCCTGGGACATGGCGGTCACCGCCCGTTGCAGCGCCACCGGGTCGAGCTTCTCGCGCACTTCCATCAGGGTGTGCAGGGTGGTGTCGAAAATCTTCAGGCTGTAGTCGGCGACCGAGTCGTCTTCGTGGATGGCGAACTGGCCGAAACTGGCCCCCGCCGCCAGGCTTTGCGCCAGTTTCAGCTTCAAGTCCTGGAAGCCGGAGCAACCGATGGCACGGCAAAAGCGCACGATGGTCGGCTCACTGATGCCCACGCTGTGGGCCAGGTCGGCCATGGAACTGTGCATCACCGCCGCGGGGTCAAGCAGCACGTGATCGGCAACCTTGAGTTCCGATTTGCGTAACAGGTGGCGAGACTGGGCGATATGTTGCAACAGGTTCAAAGGATCGGACTCTTGTTATTGGCAGGCGCCAGGGATGTAGCGAGCTTGTAGTTATACTACAAGAATCGTCTTTTTGCCTGCCCGAAACATCACAAAAACGTCCCGCCGCCCACTGTTCTTGAGGCCAGAGCCTTTGTAGCCCTACGGGCGCGATGGCCTGACGCGGCTCAATCCGGCGACCTATCGGCCCAGCAACGCACCCAACTCGCTGGCCTCCACGGGGCGGCTGATGAGGTAACCCTGCACTTCGTCGCAGCCCTCGGCTTTGAGAAAGTCCAGTTGCCGCTGATCTTCCACGCCTTCGGCCACGACCTTGAGGGACAGGCCATGGGCCATGGCGATGATCGCCCGGGTGATCGCCGCGTCCTCGCCGCCCTCGCCCACCCCGCGAATGAACGCCTGGTCGATCTTCACGTAGTCCACCGGGATGCGCTTGAGGTAGCTCAGGGAGGAATAGCCGGTGCCAAAATCGTCGATCGCCAGTTTCACCCCCAGGTCACGCAACTGCTGGAAGGTGGCGATGATGTGCTCGACGCTGTCGAGCAACTGGCTCTCGGTCAGCTCCAACTCCAGGTAGTGCGGCGCCAACCCGGTCTCTTCCAGCACCTGGCGCACCAGGCTGACCAGTTTGCCCTGGCGCAACTGGTGCACCGACAGGTTGACCGACACCCGGATCGGCTCCAGCCCCTGGCGCTGCCATTCGCACGCCTGCCAGCAGGCCTGGCGCAGCACGAATTCACCGATCGGGCCGATCAATCCGGTTTCTTCCGCCAACCCGATAAAGTCCCCCGGCGGCACGCGGCCCATGGTCGGGTGGTCCCAACGCACCAACGCCTCGGCGGCATTCAGGCGCCCGGTGGCCAGGCACAGTTTGGGTTGGTAGAACACCTTGAGCTGGTGCTCATCGATGGCCTTGCGCAGTTGGTTTTCCAGCTGCAAGCGCTCAAGGGTGCTGGCTTGCAGGCTGTCGGTATAGAACTGGAAGTTATTACCGCCCAAGTGCTTGGCGTGCTGCATGGCCATGTTCGACTGGCTGACCAGGGCGGGGATGTCCCGTGCGTTGTCCGGCAGCATGCTGATGCCCATCGAGGCACTGACCACCAATTCGTGCCCCTCGATGTTCAGCGGCAAACGCAGTTTGGCCGACAAGCGTGTGGCCACCCGCGCCAGGCTGGACAAGTTGCCGTAGGCATCGAATAGCACCGCGAACTCGTCCCCGGACAGCCGCGCGATGGTGTCGGCTTCGGGTAGCGCGTTGACCAGGCGCCGGGCCATTTTCTGTAACAGTTGATCGGCCACCTCATGGCCGAGGCTGTCGTTGAGCAGCTTGAAGCGGTCCAGGTTGATGTGCAGCAACGCCAGGCTGCGGCCGCCCTGGCGGATACGTTGGTAGGCATCATGCAGGCGTTCGCGAAACAGCGCGCGGTTGGCCAGCCCGGTCAGTTCGTCGTAATGGCTCAGGTAGCGCATGCGTTCTTCGGAGGCGCGGCGGGCCGACAGATCGGTGAAGAAGCCGACAATATGGCTGACGTTACCCCGCACATCGCGCACCGCCGTAAGTTGCAGCCATTGCGGATACAACTCGCCGTTCTTGCGCGCCTCCACCAGTTCGCCTTGCCAACTGCCGTGCTGCTCCAGCGCCTGGTGGATCACCGGGTAGTGCCGGCGCGCATCGCGGCTGCACGGCAATTCGACGACGTTGCGCCCCAGCATGTCTTCGATCTGATAGCCGGTGACATGGCTGAATGCCTGATTGATGGCGATCAGCGCGTAGTCCGGGTCAAGAATGACGATGCCTTCGCTGGCCGCCTCGAACACCGTCGCCGCCAGGCGCCGCTGCTCTTCCAATTCTTTGCGGGTGCTGATATCGCGCCGGGTGCCGACCATGCGGATCACCCGGCCATTGCTGGTCCGCTCCACCGCGCGGCCACGGTCTTCGATCCACACCCAGTGGCCGTCCTCGTGGCGCACGCGGTACTCGATCTGGTAGTCCTCGGTGCGCCCCTTCAAGTGCTCCACCAACGCCCGCTTGAGCAACGGCACGTCTTGCGGGTGCAGCCGCGGCTTGAGGTGGCCGAGCATGGCCGTGACGTATTCCGGCTCCAGGCCGAACAGCTCCTTGAGCTGGGTGTGGTGCACCTCATCGGTTTGCAGATTCCAATCCCACAGGCCCAACTCGCTGGCCTTCAAGGCCAGGCCCAGGCGCGCCTCACTCTTTTTCAGCGCCTGGTTGGCGGCGTCCAGCTCCAGGCTGCGCTGGGCTACACGTTGCTCCAGGCCGACCTGGGCCTGGCGCAACTGCTCTTCGGCGCTGCGGCGCTGCTCTATCTCACGGGCCAAGTCCTCGTTGAGCTGCTCGCTGCGGTGCTGGGATTGCTGCAAATGCTCGATCAGTGCCTGGTTCTGGAAGCCGCGCAGCAAACCGCGCTGGATCAACCGGTTGACCTGCCACGCCACCACGCTCAGCAAGCCCAACAGGATCAGCCCCAGCCAACCCCAACCCTGCTGCTCGCCGGAACCCCAAAACAGGTAGCCGATGGCAGGCAACAGGCAAGGCAAGGCAAAGGACAGGAACGCCGGCAGGCTCACCGCGTAGGCAACGCTGGCCGACAGCGTCGCCGCGCCGATCAGGCCGAACACCCAGGCTTGCTGCAGGAAACTGTCGGTGGGCACCACGGCGATACCGGCGATACCGAGCGTCAGGCCGCTGGCGGCCGACCCCAGCAGGAACATGCGCTGCCACACCGGTTGGGCCTGACGGGCAGGCAACGCTGAATCGAACGCCGCCACTTGGATCACCCGCAACGCCACCAGCGTCAGCAACCACACCAGCCAGACACTCACCAGCCCATAACGCTGCGGGCTCCACAGCAACGCGGCGCAGACCAAACCGTTGAGCAACATGAAAACCGTCGGCAGCAGGGAGCCTTGATAGAGCAGACGGGTTCGCTCAACCGCCATCTGCGTGGCGTATTGCTGGCGGATAACCTGGGGCGCAACAGAAGGGCCCGACAGGCTAGTGCTGAGTGTCATAGGCGGCGTGTTCTTATAATGGTGAGCCCGAAACGTCGAGCGAGCATACACAAGCCAATGCCCGCACCAAACTGCTCCACGTCATAAAAATCCGAAAACAAAACGCCTCCGCCATCCGCCAAAAACCCTTCAGGCGAGCCCCGCCGTCGTCTGTAGGCAATGACTGACCGGTCGTCCCCGGCCGTTCTTTTTTATCGGTTTACCCAACGCACGGTTTGCCGGGGGTGGCGTGGCACCCTAGAATGCGCCGATGCGCGATGATCTCTCCCTTTTGCTGAACTCTCTCAACGATGCCCAACGCCAGGCCGTAGCCGCCCGCGTGGGTCGTCAGTTGGTCCTGGCCGGTGCCGGCTCCGGTAAAACCCGAGTGCTGGTGCACCGTATCGCCTGGTTGATCCAGGTAGAAAACGCCTCGCCCCACTCGATTTTATCGGTGACCTTCACCAACAAGGCCGCCGCCGAGATGCGCCACCGCATCGAGCAATTGATGGGCCTGAGCCCGGCCGGCATGTGGGTCGGCACCTTCCACGGCCTCGCGCACCGACTGCTGCGGGCGCACTGGCAGGAAGCGGGGTTGAGCCAGTCCTTCCAGATCCTCGACAGCGACGACCAGCAACGCCTGGTCAAGCGGGTGATCCGCGAACTGGGCCTCGACGAACAACGCTGGCCGGCCCGCCAGGCCCAGTGGTTCATCAACGGCCAGAAAGATGAAGGCCTGCGCCCCAAGCACATCCAGGCCAGCGGCGACCTGTTCCTGGGCACCATGCGCAGCATCTATGAAGCCTACGAGGCCGCCTGCGCCCGCGCCGGCGTCATCGACTTCTCCGAGCTGCTGCTGCGTGCCCTGGACCTGTGGCGCGACAACCCGGGTTTGCTGGCCCACTACCAGAAGCGTTTCCGGCACATCCTGGTCGACGAATTCCAGGACACCAACGCCGTGCAATACGCCTGGTTGCGCCTGCTGGCCAAGGGCGGCGACAGCCTGATGGTGGTCGGCGACGACGACCAGTCGATCTACGGCTGGCGCGGCGCGAAAATCGAGAACATCTACCAATACTCCGAAGACTTCCCGGACGCTGAAACCATCCGTCTGGAGCAAAACTACCGCTCCACCGCCGGCATCCTCAAAGCGGCCAACGCCCTGATCGCCAACAACACCGGGCGCCTGGGCAAAGAACTGTGGACCGATGGCGGCGAAGGCGAAGCGATCAACCTGTACGCCGCGTTCAACGAACACGATGAAGCGCGCTACGTGGTGGAAACCATCGAAAGCGCCCTGAAAACCGGCCTGGCACGCAGCGATATAGCCATTTTGTACCGCTCCAACGCCCAGTCACGGGTGCTTGAAGAAGCCCTGCTGCGCGAGCGCATCCCGTACCGCATCTACGGGGGCCAGCGCTTCTTCGAGCGCGCCGAAATCAAGAACGCCATGGCCTACCTGCGCTTGCTGGAAGGCCGGGGCAACGATGCCGCCCTGGAGCGGGTCATCAACGTACCCGCCCGGGGCATTGGCGAAAAAACCGTCGAGGCCATCCGCGAACACGCGCGTCACAGCGATGTGTCGATGTGGGAAGCCATGCGCCTGCTGGTCGTCAACAAAGGCCTCACCGGCCGCGCCGCCGGGGCGTTGGGCGGGTTTGTCGAGCTGATCGAGAACCTCGCTGCCAAAACCCTCGACATGCCGCTGCACCTGATGACCCAAACCGTCATCGAGCAGTCCGGCCTGATCGCCTACCACGAAGCGGAAAAAGGCGAAAAAGGCCAAGCCCGGGTGGAAAACCTTGAGGAACTGGTCAGCGCCGCGCGCAACTTCGAGAACACCGAAGAAGACGCCGACCTCTCGCCCCTGGCGGCATTCCTCGGCCACGCCTCGCTGGAGGCCGGCGACACCCAGGCCGACGAGCACGAAGACAGCATTCAACTGATGACGCTGCACAGCGCCAAAGGGCTGGAATTCCCCTACGTGTTCCTGGTGGGCATGGAAGAAGGCCTGTTCCCCCACAAGATGAGCCTGGAAGAACCCGGCCGCCTCGAAGAGGAGCGACGCCTGGCGTATGTCGGCATCACCCGCGCCATGCAAAACCTGGTGATGACCTATGCCGAGACGCGCCGGCTCTACGGCAGCGAAACCTACAACAAGGTTTCGCGTTTCGTACGCGAAGTGCCCAAGGGGCTGATCCAGGAAGTGCGCCTGTCCAACAGCGTCAGCCGTCCCTTTGGCGGCGGCCAAAAGCAGAACTCCTCCAGCATGTTCAGCGGCGCGCAAATCCCCGAAACCGCGTTCAGCCTCGGCCAGCAAGTGCGCCACTCGGTGTTCGGCGACGGCGTAATCCTCAACTTCGAAGGCGCTGGCGCCCAGGCCCGGGTGCAGGTGAACTTCAGCGAGGGCAGCAAGTGGCTGATGCTGGGGTACGCCAAGCTGGAAACTGTCTGACAAGTTCGCGCTCACTCCCGCACGTCACACGGGGGTGAAGCTTACAGAACTTATGGTCATGGCCTACAGACTAAACCTACACAACCTCTTGTGCTGACCGAACCTGAACCCAGCCTGTCAGGCAAAAGCCCGAAACACTCTGCCGCTAGCCAGTAACACTTCACATGTGCACCATGGCGCGCGTGCCATCCACAAATGGGAATTCCCTTTATGAAACGTTTTCTTAGCATCGCCATGGCGTTGTGCATCGGCCTGACGATGAGTCTGGACGCCAATGCCAAGCGCTTCGGTGGCGGCAAAAGCTCCGGCGCTGCACCGTCCCACCAGACCAGCCAAATGGCTCCTTCTTCTCCTGGCATGGGTGGCGCTGCTGCCACTGCGGGCGCGGCCGGTGCCGCTGGCGCCGCTGCCAAGGCCGGCGGTGCTTCACGCTGGCTCGGCCCTCTGGCCGGCATCGCGGCGGGTGGCTTGCTGGCGTCCATGTTCATGGGCGGCGGCTTCCAGGGCATGCAGATCTTCGACATCCTTATCATGGCGGTCATTGCGTTCGTGATCTTCCGCTTCATCGCCGCTCGCCGCCGCAAGCAGCAGGAGCACCTGGCCCCGGCCGGCGCGCCCATGCAGCGTGAAGTGTTTGAAAACAAGCCGTCCATGGGCTCGATCTTCGGCGGTTCGGCTGCTCCAGCTGCTGCGCGCCCGGTCATCAATGCGCCAGCCTGGTTCAACGAAGAGCGCTTCATCGAAGCGGCACGCAACCACTTCCAGTCCCTGCAACAGCACTGGGACGCCAATGAAATGGACAAGATCGCCGAGTTCGTGACCCCGCAACTGCTCGAGTTCCTCAAGCGCGAACGCGCCGAGCTGGGTGACGGCTTCCAGTCCACCTACATCGACAACCTCACCGTCCAGTTGGACGGCGTGGATGATCGCGCCGACAAGACCATCGCCACCCTGACCTTCAGCGGCGTGTCGAAGACTTCGCGCTTCGACCAGGGCGAAGTGTTCAGCGAAAGCTGGAACATGGAACGCCCGCAAGGCGACAACCAGCCTTGGCTGGTAGCCGGTATCCGCCAGAACGGCTGATAGCGCAACTCGCTAAGCATGTAGTCACAGAAACCCCGGTCTTGGCCGGGGTTTTCTATTTCGCGGTTGCACTTATAGCGAGCTACTGTATAAACCGCCCCATATAAACCGCGCCATCGAGCAAGAGGATTCCGGCCGTGGAAGAAGTCATCGAACAACTGCGTGAAGCCAACGAACCCGTTCCGGTACCGCTGGAGCTGCCCGACGAAGATCAACTGGTGGAAGTCGAAGAACAGCTGTTCATCAATATCCCCTTTGTTTTCAAGGAGTTCCTGCTGACCGTCAGCGACGTGGTCTACGGCAGACTGGAACCGGTCACGGTCACCGACCCACAATCCCACACCTACCTGCCTGAAGTAGCGGCCAACGCCTGGGATACTGGCGTGCCACGGGAGCTGATCCCGATTTGCCAGGACGGCGAGAATTATTACTGCGTCGAAGAAGACGGCACCGTGGTGCTGTGGTCCGGCAAGGAAGAGCTGGTCACCGAAGAGTCCTGGGAATCGGTATGGCACTGGGCGCGGGACGTCTGGCTGGAGAGCTGAGCCACGCCGTTTGAACCCGCATCCAGCACAGCCCTGGGGCGGGTATCAATGTTCGGCGGGGTCCTTGTGGTTATCCAGGGTTTCCAGCAACGCCACCTGCATGCGCGTATGCACACGGATAAACCAGCGCCACAACACCGCCGCCACAGCCGCCGCAACGACGGCTATCAAGATCAACAGCTCATTGGTCGGCAAGATGCTCGACGACAAGGCCGACAGCAACAAGAAAATCACCAGTAACGACAAGATCGGTATCACCTCGGCAATCACCCGCCGCACCCGCTGCGTATGGCGCCCGGCCATATCCGCCTTGACGCCCATCTCCGCCAGCAGCATCGACAGCGCCTTGAGCTTGCGATAAGCCGCAATCAAAAACGGCAGCGACAACAGCAGCGCGCCGCCCCAGATCAAAGCCTTCTGCCAACTCGGCTCCGCCACCCACCCCTGCAAATAGTCCCCAATGCGCTGGGCGAAGAAGCCACCGGAAAAGAAGATCGCCATCACCAGCGCCAGGTTGACCCCCACTTGCAGCAGGATCTTGCGGATCATCTTCGCCAGCAATGCACCTTCGCCCTGGGGCTGGATGCTGCGCAACCATTCGCCATACATGCCCAGCACCCGCGCCAGCCGCTTGGGCATCACTGCCGCAAGCTTCATCGACAAGGGGTCCGCACCGCGAATCAGGTACGGCGTCAGCAGCGTGGTGATCGCGGATACAGCCACCGCGACCGGGTAGAGGAAATCACTGGTGACCTGGAGCGTCATGCCCAGCGCCGCGATGATGAATGAAAATTCGCCAATCTGTGAAAGCCCCATCCCAACCCGCAGTGAGGTGCGCCCGTCATTGCCGGCGATAAAGGCACCCAAGCCGCAGGACAACATCTTGCCCAACACCACCGCCACGGTAATCACGGCAATCGGCCAGGCGTACTGCAAGAGAATCTGCGGGTCGATCATCAAGCCAATGGCCACGAAGAAGATGGCACTGAACATGTCGCGAACCGGCTCGATCAGCCGCTCAATTTTCAGCAACTGCCGGGATTCAGCCATGATCGCGCCAATCAGGAACGCCCCCAGCACCATGCTGTATTCGAGTTTGACCACCAGCAGGCAAAAACCAAAACACAGGCCCAGCACAGTAATCAGCAGCATTTCATTGCTTTCAAACTTCGCCACGTACGCCAGCAACCGTGGCACCAGCAGGATGCCGATCACCAGCGCAACGATCATGAACAACGACAGCTTGCCCACCGTGGAGAACACCTCGCCCGAACTGACGGTGCCGCTGACCGCGATGCTCGACAGCAAGGCGATGATGCCGATGCCCAGGATGTCTTCCACGATCAGAACGCCGAAGATCAACTGCGCAAAGCGCTGGTCCTTCATTTTCAGGTCGTTGAGGGCCTTGACGATGATGGTGGTCGAGGAAATGGCCAAGATCGCGCCGAGGAAGAGTGAATCCATGGTGTTCCAGTCGAACCAGCGGCCGATTTCGTAGCCGATCCAGATCATCAGCACGATTTCCAGGAACGCTGCGATGAAGGCTGTCGCGCCAACCTTGAACAACTTGCGCAGGCTGAATTCCAGCCCCAGGCAAAACATCAGGAAGATCACCCCTAGTTCGGCCAGGGTCTTGATGGTGTCTTCGTCGTGGATCAAGCCGAACGGCGGGGTGTGCGGGCCGATGATGAAACCGGCGACTATGTAACCCAGCACCACCGGTTGCTTGAGCCGGTGAAAGAGGATGGTCACCACACCTGCGACCAGCATTATCACGGCCAAATCCTGGATAAAGCTGATGGCATGCATGGCGAGAGGCTCCTTGAGTTGGACTGATCTTGCTGCTCAAGCCCCAGAACGGAAGAAACGTCTGAGCACGCCGAACAAAAATCTTTATTTAAGGTAGGAAATGCCCTTGGGCCGGGCTTTTGAAGGGTAACACCGCGACTTCTGGCAGAAAGCCGGTGCAATATATGGAAACAGATCACTTCGGGCGTGACGGCCGCCCGCCACGCGGCGTCCCGATAACGCTGGTTTGAAAAACAACCCAGGTGCCCGCAGAGGCGCCCTCGCTATTGCAGCCTTAACCCGTGAGTGAGCTATGGAACCCGGAAACGCCCAGCTGTCGATGACTGTCTTGATGACCCCCGACATGGCCAACTTCTCTGGCAATGTCCACGGCGGGACCCTGCTCAAATACCTCGATGAAGTGGCCTACGCCTGCGCCAGCCGTTATGCCGGGCGCTATGTGGTGACCCTGTCGGTGGACCAGGTGATTTTCCGCGAGCCGATCCACGTGGGTGAACTGGTGACATTCCTCGCGTCGGTCAACTACACCGGCAATACCTCGATGGAGGTGGGCATCAAGGTGGTAACGGAAAACATCCGCGAGCGCTCGGTGCGGCACACCAACAGTTGCTTTTTCACCATGGTGGCGGTGGACGAGGACCGCAAACCCGCCCCGGTTCCCCAACTGCAACCACACAACAGCGAAGACCAGCGCCGCTTCACCCAGGCCCGCCAGCGCCGCCAGATCCGCCAGGAGCTGGAGCAGCGCTACCGCGAAATCAAGGCCGAAGCCCCTTAATCGGCTTTCGGGCCCCAGGGTGCAGGTTCGCCGAACAACTGGCCCTGCACGCCGTAAAGGCCCATTTCGCGGATCACTTGCAACTCGCCCTCAGTCTCGACCCGCTCGGCAATCAGCGGCAGGTCGATGCTGTGGGCGGCGCGTTGGATGGCTTCGATAAACAGGCGTTTGTCTCCTTCCTGGTCGATGGCACGGATGTAGCTGCCGTCGATTTTCAGGTAGGCCAGGCCCAGGCGCGCCAGGTTGCCGATCATGCTGAAGCGCCCGCCGAAGCGTTGCAGGCTGAGGGAGAAGCCCAGCTCACGCAGGCGCCGGGTCAGTTGTTCCAGCACCGCTTGTTCGGGCAATTGCTCTTCGCCGATTTCCAGGGTCAGCCGCGGCCCCAGGTTGGCGTGTTGGCGCAGCAGATCGAAAATCTTGTTCAGTGCCTGAGGGTCGGCCAGGGTCGCGGATGACAGGTTCAGCGCCAGAGATTGGTCGTGCCCGGCCATTTGCTCCAATACCAGTTTGAGCATCAGGCGATCCAGGCGCGCGGTCCAGCCGAAGCGCTCCAACCACGGCAGGAAGCGCCCGGCGGCGATGGTCTGGCCCTGTTCGTCACGCAGGCGCGACAGCACTTTGTAGTGCAGGACCAATTGGGTGTCTTGGCTGGCAACTACCGGTTGGAAAAATAGCTCCAGACGCTGTTGGTCCAGTGCGCGGTCGAGCAGGGTATGCCAAGCGTGGTGGTCGTCGCCCACGCTGGCCGCCGCGCCATGGTCCAGGCAGGTCCAACTGGCCTCGCCCTGGGTCTCGGCCTGGGCCAATGCCTGGTCGGCGAGGCTGAGCAGGGTCTGTGGCGAATCGCCATGGGAGAACGGCGCCAGGCCAATGTAGGCCACCGGCGATACGTCCGAGGCGCCGGTCGCCTGCAAGCTCGCCAGGGTGCCTTCCAGGCTCTGGGCCAGTTGCAGCGCTTCTTCGCGCACCAGGCCCGGCGCCAGCACGGCGAATTCGCCACCCCGGATGCGGGTAATCAGGTTCTGGGTTTCCGGGTACTTGGCGCACTCGCGTTGCAGTTGCTCGCCCACGGCTTGCAGCAACTGGTCGGTGCGCTGCCCGCCCAGGCGCTGGTTCAGGCCCGCCAGGTCCTTAACCCGCAGCAGCATCAGGTAACCGGAACTGGCCTGCTCCGGGTTGCTGACCCGCGCGTTGAGCTGCATTTCAAAATAGCGGCGGTTAGCCAGCCCCGTCAGGTTGTCCTGATAGGATTCCACCCGCAGTTTTTCGCTGCGTTCGGCCTGCTCTTGGAACAGGGCCTTGAGCTTCTCGACCATCTGATTCATCGCCTGCACCACCCGGCGCAGTTCCGGAGTGCGCGGTAGTTCGGGCAAGCTGAGGAATTCACGCCGGGCGATGGCGTGGGACTGCTGCACCATGTAATCGAGCGGCTTCAACTGGCGGCGCAACAGCAGCGCGCCCAGCACTGCGCTCACCGCGCCGCAGATCAGCAACCAACCCAGGCTGCCCAGGGCGCTCTGCCAGAGTTTGGCCAGGGCAAACATCGGGTGGCTGACCACCTCGACTCGCGCGGCCTGCTCCCAGCCACGGCTGACGATGGCATCGCCGCCGGCCGGCTCCAGGCCGATCAGGTTAACGAACCACGCCGGCACACTGACCTCAGGGCTGCCGCTGCGCTCGACCAGGACTTGGTCGGTCGCCAGGTCCACCACGCGGATGCTGGCGTAATAGCCGCTGTCGAAAATCGAACTGACCATCAGCTCGACCATCGCCGGGTCGTCGATATTGGGCGTCAACGACAGCGCCAGCGCCGTCGCCGCGTCCTGGGCATGGGAGCGCAACTGGTTGACGTACTGGGTGCGCGAGCTTTCCAGGCTGACCATGAAGCTGCCGCTGAAGGCGACCACCAGGAACAGACAGATTGCGATCAACAGTTGTTTGAACAGGGACATCTGAGCGCGTGCTCCTAATTAGTCGTCTCGACCGGAAAACCTTCGGCCTTCATTTTTTTCAACACGTCCTGCCAGCGCGACAGACGTTTGGTGTCGCCGACTTTCTTGTTGCCCTTGGCGCCCGGCAGCCACAGCCCCTCGGCGTTGAAAGAGTAGACCGGCAACAGGTCGGTTCGTTGGCTGGCCGGTTGGATCGCGTCGATCAGGCTGTCGAGAACCAGCGGCATGGCCTCGGGGGTTGAATAGTAGGTCAGCACCATGTGGGCGCGATTCTGGCGCAAAGCCTTGACGTACGTAATGCGCAATTTGTCGCTGGAGACCCCGAGGCGGCGCAGGCTGAAGTATTTGGCGATGGCGTAATCCTCGCAGTCGCCGGCGCCTTTCCAGAGGCCTTCGATGGGGGTTTCCCAGTAATCGACCTGGCCCCACAGGTCGACGTCTTCCATGTAGCGCATCTGTTTGTTGAAGAACAGGTTGACCACCTTGAGCTGCTCTTGCTCGCTGGTCTGCTTTTGCGTAGCCAACAGGTGCTGCCAGGCATCGATACGCTGCTGGCCCTGGCCCAGGGGCCCGTACAGCGCCTCGGCCCGGCGGCTTATCAGGGAAAAATCCCAATCGGCATGCAGGCCGCCCAGCATCAGGCTGGCCAGGAGCACCGCTGAAACCATCCAGCGCAAGGTTCGAGGCAAAGCTAAACGTATCGCCAATGCGATGAAGTCCGGGTGGTCCGTGGAAAACCAATCGATGGTGCAGCTTCGATAAGTAAAAGACAATGGCACCGTGCAATCACTGCATTCGGCGAGCTGTCGGAATAGAATCGCCCACCACCCCGCCTGGCCACCTCGGCGCGCAAAACCGAAGGTTTGACAAGACCTTGGGTGGTCACTAGTGTTAATTGGATCCAATCAAGCCTGGTTATTTTCAGAGGGTAGCGTTGTCGTGACACAGAAGCCGAACCCCTTGAGCAGCATCACCATCGACGGGCCCATACCGGCCCACCTTGCTCGCTCCGTGATTGAACAAACCCTGCGCGCCGCCATCCTCGACGGGCGCCTGCCCTGCGGCACAGCCCTGCGCCAACAAGACCTGGCCGACCTGTTCGGGGTCAGCCGCATGCCGGTGCGCGAGGCCCTGCGCCAGCTCGAGGCGCAGTCGCTGCTGCATGTGGTCGCCCACAAAGGCGCGGTGGTGGCGGCGCTGGTCGAAGGCGACGCGGCCGAAACCTACGCCCTGCGCCTACTGCTGGAATCCGAAGCGCTGCGCCTGGCCATTCCCCATCTCGATGAGGACAACTTCGCCGAGGCCGCCCGCTGCATCGAAGCGATGGAAAGCGAAGCCGATTACGCCCAGATCGGCCACCTCAATCGCTTGTTCCACATGGCCCTCTACAACAAGGCTGGTAACCGACGGCTGCTGACCCTGGTGGAGAACGGGCTGATCGAGGAGGAACGCTTTCTGCGCTTTAACCTGCAAGCCATGGGCCTGGGCAAAATCAGCCAGGATGACCATCGACAATTGCTGCGCACTGCTCGCGAGGGCGATATCGAGGCTTGCCTAAAAGCCCTGGAAAAACACCTTGGGCGCGCCGTTGAAGTCATCACCCGCTTTCTGGCAAGTCGCGTCGGGGAATAATCCATTTACAAAAAACCACACCTCCCTCCTGCGGGCACAGCGTTAGCCCGCTAAACCTCTGTGCCGGGCACATGCTTGGTAACAGTCGCGATTTCCTACGGACAAAACCCGAAACAACCCCGCCGCCAGCAATAGCGGCGCCACCCATTTGCACTCACTCTTGTACGGGCCAGCAAAACGCCGGCGCCGCCGCGTCTTCCTGCGCGCCAAGGCGCCTTGGAACGAGCCAACAAGAAGGAGTCTGCCAAACAAAGGTTGCGATCGGGCTGTGCACGCTCGCGCCGCTAAAGAATGCCCTCAAGCTGCGTTTACTTACTCAAGAAGTTGTCAGTCGTGAGGCACTCACGCTGCTATTCCAATTTCGGCTTATTTAAGCCGAAACGAACAACTTCGCCCCAATAAAACTTAGCCAATAAGTTTTAATGCAACTTATCGCACATTAAAAATGCGCAACTTACAAACAGTAAAAAATACTTGCGAAACACTTACTTCTTGCATTAATTTTTAGTTGGCCAGCACTCAGGCTAGTTCGCCTCGGGTGCACGCCACTCTGGCAAAGGCTTATTAAACAACCATGCGGCCTTTGCCATCGGGAGAAAACCGTCCCTTTATCAACTTCTGTTTGAGCCCCGCGCTCGCCCAATAAAAAGAACTTCTCGTCGTTAACGCGTCACACTTATTACGTCAGAGGCCGCCCAATGCTTGCCATTCCAACACCCCTGCAACTGTGCAAAGCGCAATTAGATAACCATCGGATATTTTCCGACATCAACTCACTGGGCAAACTTCAGTGTTTTATGCAAACCCACGTATTTGCCGTGTGGGATTTCATGTCGCTGACCAAGCGCCTGCAAACCGAGCTGACCTGCACCCAGGTGCCGTGGCTGCCAGCGCCCCACCCGCAGGCGACGCGGCTTATCAACGACATTGTGCTGGGCGAGGAATCCGACACGCGGCCCAGTGGCGGGCATTGCAGCCACTTCGAGTTGTACCTGGAGGCCATGGCGGAGATCGGCGCCAGCACCCGGGCCATCGAGCAGTTTGTCGCCCTGCAACGCCAAGGCATCAGTTGGAACGCCGCGCTGCACCGCATCGACGTACACCCGAGCGCCGCGACGTTTGTCCGCCACACCCTCGAAACCGCCCTGAACGCTGCGCCCCACTGCGTCGCCGCCGCTTTTGTGCATGGCCGTGAAACCGTGATTCCGATGATGTTCCAGGGCCTGCTCGACCAATGGCGGATCGGCGCGGATCAGGCGCCGACTTTGCGTTACTACCTGCAACGGCATATCGACGTGGACGCTCACGACCATGGCCCAGCCGCCGAACAGTTACTGGCAAGCCTGATCGACGGCGACCCGCAGCGTGAGGCCGAGGCCCAGGCCGCCGCCCTGGCCGCGGTGCGTAGCCGACTCGCGCTGTGGGATGGCTTGCACGCCAGCATCCAGGAGCTGAGCCAATGAACGCCGCCACCTATCAATCCTTCGCCGACACCTGGGAGAACCGCGCCAGCATCCGCACCCGGCCCCGGCGGATGTTGGAAAACGACGACAAATTGATCTACCCCCTGAGCCGTCAGCCCCTGGTTCTGGGCCAGGCCTTTTTGCGCGAATGCCCGCAGCAGCGCGACTTCGTGCTGGTACAGACCCTCTACAAGTTCATCAACGACGTGGTGATTTTTGAAACCGAAATCGTCGACCAGACCGCCCGCAGCATCGCCAAGAACCGCTTTGGCGTGGCCTTCCCGCCAGCCTGCCGGTATGACGCCATGACCGTGGTCGTGGACGAGGACTACCACGCACTAGTGGCCATGGACTTTATGCAGCAAACCATCGCCCTGACCGGTATCGCGCCCATCCAATTACCCACGCAAATCGAGTTGAGCCGCGCCGTGCCGGCTGCCCTGGCCCTGGCCCCGCCTGAGTTGCGCGCGCCCATGGAACTGATCTGCGTGGCCATTGCGGAAAACACCGTAACCCACGATGTCGCCGCGTTCGCCCGGGACGACACGGTGAAGGCCTCGATCAAGGGCCTGATGGCCGACCATTTGCTCGATGAGGGCCGCCACTCCGGGTTCTGGACGCGACTGGTGCAGATCTACTGGCAGCGCGCCAGCGAGGCCGAGCGCCATTGCCTGGCGCAGATCCTGCCGGTGTTTATCCGCCACTACCTGACCAACGACTTGCAGAACGCCTTCGACTTTCAGTTGATCGATCACCTGCCCGTCAGCCCCGCGGTGCGCCTCGCGCTCAAGGACGAGGTGTCTGGCCTGGCGTTCCCGATCAATCGCCACCACCCCTTGGTCGGCAACATCGTGCGTTTTTTGCGCAGCAGTTCGCTGCTGGACTCGGCCTGCGTCCAACAAGCAATGGTCGATTACCTGTGCTGATGGGGAGGAACACTGGATGAAATGTCTCGATATTGCACTCATCGGCAACAGCCAGGCTCTGGATGCCATCGGTGAAGAATTGGCGCAACACGGCCACCGCCTCCACTACGCGGCCAGCGATTGCGACCTGTTGATCGAGGACGGCAGCCAAGCGCTGGATAGCCCGATCATCGCCCGCGACAGCCTGCACCTGCGCTTGCAGGAGGCCACCCACGCGGGCGAATGGCTGCCACGCCTGACCCTGCTGTGTTGGCACGGCAGCGCACGCACCAAACGCCTGTTGGACCAGCTGCCACTGGCCCCGGAAAACTCCGGCAACGGCCAGATGCTGCACCGGCGGGCAGTCGATACCCTGGTGGACTACGTCGCGCTGCTGGTCAGCCGTGTGAGCCGCGAGGCCGAGTACCTACAGCACACCACCGCGCTGGATACTGACCACGCCTTGGAGGGCGCCAGCCTACTGCGGTTGCAGGCGCTGGCCTACGTGCACCGGTTCAACGACACCGCCCGGCCTGACTTGCTGTGCCAAGCGCAAACACCGCTCATCGAGCAACTGGACCGCAGCCTTCAGCGCTTTGGCCAACGCACGGCGCTGGTCATTGCCGGCACTCATCTGAGCTATGGCCAACTGCGGGCACAGAGCATGGCGATCCAGCAACGCCTGCTGCCGTTGCTGGCACCGTTGCGCGGCGGCGGGCAGCCATTGGTGGTGGGCCTTTGCCTGGAAAAATCTGCGCCGCTGTACGCCGCCATCCTGGCGATTCTGGGCAGCGACGCGGTGTACCTGCCGCTGGAGCCGGACCATCCGCTGCCGCGCCAGCAGTACATCCTGCAAAACGCCGGGGCGGTACTGCTGCTCCACGACGGCCAGCATCCGCTGGCGCAACAGATGCCTGGGTTGGACGTGGCCCGCATCGACGCCCGCAGCGCCGACCTGCACCAACCCTTGCTGCACTCGCGCCCCAGCGCCGACGCGCCGTGCATGGCGTTCTACACCTCAGGCACGACGGGCCAACCTAAAGGCGTAGTGCTTAGCCAACACAACCTCAGCCATTTTTGCGCCTGGTATGCCGACTTCTGCGAGTTGAATGAACAGAGCAGGGTCTTGCAGTTCGCCTCCCTGGGGTTCGACGCCTCGCTGATCGACATCTTCCCAGCGCTGATCCAGGGTGCGGCGCTGATCGTGCCCAGCGACAGCCAACGCCGCGATCCGCTGCAACTGGCCGCGCTGCTGCGCGAACAGCGCCTGACCCACGGCTTTCTGCCGCCCGCCCTGCTCAGCCTGCTGCCCGGCGACGAACCGCTGGGGCTGGGCTGGCTCATGACCGGCGGCGATGTGTGCGAGCCCGAAGCGATTGAGCGCCTCACGCCCCACACGCGCCTGTGCAACCTGTATGGCCCCACCGAAGCCACGGTGCTGGCCACCGCTCGCCCGATGCGCAGCGGCGACCACAACCGCCTGCTCGGCGCGCCCATCGCCAACAGCCGGGTGCTGATTCTCGATGACGCCCAGCAACCGGTGGCGGAGCAGCAAGTGGGCGAGTTGTACATCGTCGGCCCTGGCGTGGCGCTGGGCTATCTGCACAACCCGCAGCAGACCGCCGAGCGTTACCTGGAGTTGCCCCTGCCGGACGGCCAGCGCCTGCGCGCCTACCGCAGCGGCGACCTGGGCAAATGGACCGAAGCGGGAATCGAGCTGTGCGGGCGGCGCGACAATCAGGTGAAAATCCGCGGCTTTCGCGTCGAGCCCGAGGAAATCGAACATTGCCTGCGCGCCAGTCGCCTGTTTGGCCAGGTCGCCGTGGTGATCGACAGCCAGCGGCGCATTCTGGCGTTCGTTGCCCAACCCGCAGGTGAGCAACCGGAACTCGCCCCGCAACGGCTCAAGCAGTGGGCCGCGCAACACCTGCCCGACTACATGCAGCCGCTGGCCTGCACCCAGCTGGCGAGCTTGCCGTGCGCCAGTAATGGCAAGGTGGACCGCCAGGCGTTGCTCAGGCTGCCCGTCACTGTCGTCGCCAATACCTCACGCCAATTGCCCCGCAGCGCCGACGAGGAGCGGCTGCGGGCGCTGTGGGCCGAGCTACTGGAATTACCGGCCGAAGAAATCTGCACCCAGGAAAGCTTCTTCAACCTCGGCGGCCACTCGATCCTACTGTCGCGCCTGCTGCTGGGCCTGCGCGAGCAGTTCGGGCGCAGCATCTCGATCAACCGCTTTATCGAAGACCCGACCCTAGCTCGCCTGGCAACCTTGGTGCGCGGCAACGCCATTGAGCAGAACCTCTGCGAACAGGCGTTGGCCGATGCCTGCCGCCCGCTCGACATCGAAGCCTTGGCGTCATCCCGCATGGGCGATGTGGGCAAAGTGATTGTCACCGGCGCTAACAGTTTCGTCGGCGTACATATCGTGCAAGCACTGCTGGCGGCGGGCGCGAGGGAAGTGGCGTGCCTGGTGCGCGACAGCGCCGGGCAATCGGCGGCGCAGCGCTTCGCCCAGGCCCTGCGGGACAACTGCCTGGAGCATCTGGACATGAGCCGGGTGCAGGTTCACGCCGCCGACCTGACCCGCCCCGACCTGGGGCTGGCGCCGCCGCTGTACGAGCGCCTGGACAGGGAGTTCGGCGCGTTGGTGCACAACGCCGCCAACGTCAATCATGTCCTCGACTACCCGTCGCTGGCGGGTGACAACGTCGAGCCGCTATTGCACCTGCTGCGGCTGTGCGAAGGGCGCAGCAAAAAGATCTTCAATTTCATCTCGACCCTTTCAGCCTGCAGCACCCGCGACGCCGCCGGCCAAGTGCTGGAAGTGGCCGCCGCGCCGACCCCGCCGATCTACCTGCGCAACGGCTATAACCTGTCCAAATGGGTTGGCGAACGCCTGCTAGAGCGCGCCCGCGAGCGCGGTGTGCAGGTCAACCTGTACCGCCCGGGCAACATCAGCTTCAACAGCCGCAACGGCGTATGCCAACCCCATAAAAACCGCTTGTTGTTGATGCTCAAGGGCTCCCTGCAACTGGGCCTGGTGCCACGTCTTGAACTGAACTTCGACTTGATGCCCGTGGACTTCCTGGCCCGTTTCATTGCTTGGCACAGCACCCGCTATCAACCCGGCCGCAGCGTCTTCAACCTGCATAACCCTCAACCCTTGAGCTGGGCGACCTATGTGGCCGCGTTCGAACAGGTCGGCCACTGTTTTGAATGGGCGAGCGTGGCCCAGTGGCAGCAACAACTGGCCCGAGTCGACAGCCAGAACGCGTTGTTCGGCGTGCTGGGCTTCTACCTCAACGGCTTTGAAGAGGACATCGGCGATATCTCCATGATCGGCCACACCAATGCCCGCCATGGCGTACGACAAATGGGCGAGCACTACCCGGAAAAATCCCCAGCGCTACTGCGCAAAGGCTGTGAGTACCTCAAGCAGATTGCCTTTATCTGACACCACCCAGCGCATACAGGAGCAAGACCATGAACCACCCCCAACCCGACACCCTGATCCGCAACCCCAACGGCAACCCGATCACCGCCAGCGTCGAGATTCGCGCATCGGCCAGCCGTGTCTGGGCCGTGGCCGGCGAGTTTGCTGGCTTCGACCGCTTCATCCCAGCACTGGAGCGCATTGAAATGACCGGCCAAGGCCCGGGTTCGCTGCGCAAGAAGTTCTTTAAAGACGGCAACCTGGTGGTCGAACAGCTCAACCATCGCGACGAGCAGGCCATGACGATGACCTGGACCACCCTCTACAACACCCTGGGCGTCGGTCAGTTGTGGGCAGCCATGGTGGTTGAAGCCGCGGGCGCCGATTGCTCGCGTGCCACCTGGACCATCATTGCCGAACCGACGCAGGGTGAGGGTGAGGCCGATGCCTTCGCGCAGTTCGTACAGGGTTTTGCTGACGAGGCCATGGGCAATCTACGCACGCTGTTTGCGTAAGCGGCCCATAAAAAAACGCGATGAGCCTGGCAGGCTTCATCGCGTTTTGCTGTAGCGGCTGCGCCTCAGATCTTGAAGCTATCGACCAATTGCTTGAGTCGATTGGCCTGCAACGACAGCGCGTCGCAGTCCTTCAAGGTTTCGTTGAGGTTGGCCACACCCTGCTGGTTCAACAGGTTGATCTGGTTGATGTCCACGTTGAGGGTTTCCACCACCGCCGTCTGCTCTTCAGTAGCCGCGGCCACCGACTGGTTCATGCCGTCGATTTCCGTGATGCGCTGCGTCACGCTGACCAACCGTTCGCCAGCCTGGTTCGCCACTTCGACGCTTTCCTCGCTGGAAACCTGGCTCGCGTTCATGGTGGTAACCGCTTCGCGAGAGCCGATCTGCAGCGACGTAATCATCTTGTGGATCTCTTCGGCCGACTCCTGGGTGCGGTGTGCCAGGTTGCGCACTTCGTCCGCAACCACAGCAAAACCACGACCCGCCTCGCCGGCACGGGCCGCTTCGATGGCTGCGTTGAGGGCCAGCAGGTTGGTCTGTTGGGAGATGCCTTTAATCACATCGAGAATGTGGCCGATGTTGTCGGTACTCGCATTCAGCGTTTCGATCTGGGTGCAGGACAAGCTGATCTTCTGCGACAACTCGGTCATCGCCAGGATGGTTTTTTCCACCACCTGCCGGCCGTCATCCGCCTGCTCGCTAGCGCCGCTGGCATGCTGCGACGCATCAGCCGCGTTGCGGGCAATCTCCTGGGTCGCCGCCCCCAGTTCATTGATGGCCGCCGCCACGCTGTTAGTGCGCGCACTTTGCTCATCGGAACCGACAATGGAAGCGTTGGATGAAGCCATCACCCGTTGCGACAAATCATGAACCTGACGGGTAGCCGACGACACTTCCGAAATTGATGCGTGAATACGCTCCACAAACTGGTTGAAAGAGCCGCCCAGCACGCCAAATTCGTCCTTGCTCTCTACCGTCAGACGACGGGTCAAGTCACCTTCGCCCTGGGCGATGTCCTGCATCGCACGGCCCATGGTGGTCAACGGACGCATCAACACCTGAATCAGCAAGCTCAACAGCACCGCAATGGCCGATACCGCGATGAACATGGCGATCAATGCAGATGTGCGGAATTGGCTGAGAGGTTCGTAAGCTTTGTCCCTATCGATCGACAGGCCGATATACCACTGGGCATTCGGCAACCCAGCGACGGGGGTGAAGGACAGAATGCGTTCCTGCTGGTTGAGCGTCACTTCCTGTGCAGTCTTCTCCAGGCGCAGTGCGGTGCCTGGGTAGATGTCCTTCAGGTTTTTCATCACCTGATCCTCGTCCGGGCTGACGATGACCTGACCGTCGCCGCTGACCAGAAAGGCATGGCCGATGCCACCGAAGTCCACCGAGTTGATGATGTTCATCAGCGTTTGCAGGCTGAGGTCACCACCGACCACACCCAGCAGTTGCCCGTCTTTCTTTACCGGCATGGCAATGGTAACGATCAACCCGCCCACCGCAGCCTTGTAGGGCGGCGTGAGCATGGTCTGGTTGGCCGCAACGGCCTGCTTGTACCAAGGACGCTCGCGGGGGTCATAGCCGTCGGGCATTTTGGCGTCAGGCCGCTGAGTGAAAACACCGTTGCTCTGGCCAACGTAGGTGAATTGGAAATTCGAGGTGAAGGCCGGTTGGTCCACCAGGCCCGGGAAGTCGGCCTGGGCGCCTTGGTGCGCGACGTTCTGGGCGAGGCTCTCCAGCACCAAGATGCGGCCGCTCAGCCAGTTCTGCACGCTGCTGGCGGTCAAGTCGCCGGCCTGTTCCACCGAGGCCTCAAGGTTTTGCTTGATCGTGTTCCGCTGCAGGTAGTCGTTGTACAAAGTGAACAAGGCAAAAGCCAGAACCACTACGCCAGAGGCGGCCAAAAGGATTTTATGGCTGAACTTGAGATTCATTTCATGGGACTTCTTATGCAAAAAATGGGGGGTCATCCGTGTCGCGTCATTCCATGTCGCCGCGCAGGCAGCATTCTATGGCTGCTCTACTTTGGTGCACGCTCGTCTCAGTACATGTCGGCACCACGGCGATAAAACTTAGGGCTTTGTAAGAAATAGACGACATAACAGGCAAAAACCTGCCGGACGGCATGCTAGAGCGGTATGGCGGGGTTTAGGGAAAGGACAAAAAAACGCTGAAAACAGCAGGGACCAGAAAGACAAAACCCCATTTGCTTTCGCAAATGGGGTTTCGGAATTCAATCTTGACGATGACCTACTCTCACATGGGGAAACCCCACACTACCATCGGCGATGCATCGTTTCACTGCTGAG